>Ga0105239_10010477_pt1 | contig 10365 bp, 10 predicted proteins | sample KBSC44metaG_FD_92761 | JGI IMG/M metagenome (GOLD analysis project Ga0105239, IMG submission 92761) | Corn rhizosphere microbial communities from Kellogg Biological Station, Michigan, USA - KBS C4-4 metaG | ecosystem: Host-associated > Plants > Roots > Rhizosphere > Soil | place: Michigan, USA...
ACCCAACCATCGGAGGAGCACGTGACCGATAACTTCGACATGCGAATCCCGCTGGTCAGCACCGGCCTCGCCATTGCGTTGACCGCCTACAGCACGCTGAAGCCGCCCCGGAACTCGGAGTCCACGCGCGAGACGTTGATCGAGCTCGTGATCGTCAGCCTGGTCGCGGTGGTCACGTTCCTGCTCACCCGTCGAGCCGTCAACCGGTCCGACAACGCCCCCTCGGGCCGCTTCGCGCTCGGACTCGCGATCGTCGCACTGATCTCGGTGCTCGCGTTCTTCCTCGGCATATTCAGCGTGGCATTGGCCGGCGCTGCGATGATGATCGCGATCGAGGCACGCCGCAGGGTCTCATCACCAACCGCGGCGACGGCTGCGATCGTCATCTCGGCGATCACGGTCGTGCTCTCGGTGTTGGTCGCCGTCGTCTCGTAGAACATCACCGCCTCGGGCGGCCATTCATAGTCGAGGGGGACGCGGCGTGGCCGACGGGCCGTACATGAGTCGTGAAGTCCGTGGCGACACTCATGGTGGCGGGATGGTTGCTGCTGAGCGCGGCCTGTACGGGCGCAGCCCAACCGGGCACCGAGCCCTCGGTCGCGCCTATGAGTACGTCGGCGACGCCGCCGAGTGGCGCGTCGGCTCAGCCGACGACACTAGCGCGGCGTCGTTCCCGCACCCAGGTCGCGCTGGTCACGGCCGAGCTGAGGAACGAGCTGGTCGTCGTCGAGCACGCCCGAGTGCAGCTTGAGGATCTCGGCCAGTGGCCACAGCGCGGCCCCGCCGGGGAAGGGAGCCGAGCGCCCCTTCTGCCACCAGGCCGGATGCCGCCTCTGCTCGACACGCCGGCGAAGCTCGTGCACCAGCCGGCTCTTGCCCGCGCCGGGCGGCCCCACCACACGACCGTGGCGGCCCGTCGTGCATCGCAGACGCCGGTGAATTGGGACCACAGCTGCTCGCGCTCCTCGCTGCGACCCACGAACGGGGTGGCCGGAGCGTCGCGGGCGTCCCGCCGGGAGCCGCGGGCGACGGCCGCCGCCAGCGGACGCGACTTGCCCTTGGCCTGCACCGGCGCGACCTCGTCGTACTCGATGCTGCCGATAGTGGCACTGCGGGTGCGCGCGCCGACCAGCACGCCGTCGACCGGAGCCGCCGACTCCAGCCTGGCGGCGGTGTTGACAGGATCGCCGACACCGTCGACGCGACCGTCGTCGTCGAACCGCAACAGCACCTGCCCGGTGGTGATGCCGATACGCACGTGCAACGCCAGCCGCGGCCGTTGCTCACGCAGGTTTTCCAGCTGCTGCTGGACCGCGGCGCTGCACGGACGGCCCGCTCGGAGTCGTCCTCGTGAGCGACCGGCGCGCCGAACAGGGCCATCACCCCGTCGCCGATGAACTTCGCGATGACGCCGCCAAACTGCTCCACTTGCTCGGTCGCGATCCGGTGGAAGGGCGCCAGAAACGCGCCCACATCCTCGACATCCAGTGACTCCGAGCGGCTAGTGAATCCGACCACGTCGGCGAACAGGACGGTCACCACCCGACGTTCCTCCCGGGCGGGCCGGCGCTCGCCCAGCGGCGAGCCGCATTCCCCGCAGAACTTCATCCCCTCGGTGTTCGCGGTGCCGCATTCGGAGCACAGGGCCATGGGACATCGTGTCACCGGCGGGCCGTCACTGCAACGGCGTCGCGATGACTCTCCAGATCTTCGTGCAATCTGCAGTTCAGGAAGACGACGCGTCCCTCGCGCTCGAACACCCTCGGCGCCCTTCTCGCCCACACGCCACGAGCTCGTCGCCGCGTGTTGAATTAGTGGGACTGGCGCTCAAGGCCCCGACAAGCGGCATGTCTGAGCCAAACAAGCGCGGTCTTAAACCGGCGTCGTCTCGGGACGCTGGCTACCGGGTTCTCGGCGACGTCCGCTTTGGCCGGTCCTCAGTCACGCTCGAGACACCGTTGTACACCATCGTTGCTCGTCAGCCAGGCACACTGACTACATCGAACGTCGACGTGGAGGTTCCGTTGGGTTCGGGGAGCGCATCGAGGCGCCGAACGACGTGGGGTGTTCGCGTCTGCGGAACGCGGCGTCGCATCCCGCGGCTGTGTCAGCCTCGTCCGGGTCGTGCGGAGGGTAGAGTGCCTCGTGGTCCCGGTTTCGCGTGATTTGAGCGATGAGCTGCGCGAGTTGCGCGAGGAGCATGACGCTGTCGTCGACATTCTGCGCGCACTCGCTCGCGGGCAGGGAGACGTTCAGCCAGTTCTTGACCTGATCGCTCGGATGGCTGGCCAGCTCTCCGGTGCTGAGAACTGCTTTTTGTGGCTGGTCGACGGTGACATGCTGCACGTCCGTGGTGCCTTCGGGGGCAAGCCGGAGGCATTGGAGTACGAGCGTGCCCACCCTCACCGAGGCGACGAGAACCACACACTGACGGGTCGCGTGGTTCAGCGGCGTGCGGTGGTCGGCATCCCCGACGTCGGGGCTGACGCAAGCTACGAGTGGGGGAGTCAACGGATTCAGGGATACCGGGCGCTTCTCGGCGTCCCAATCCTTGCCGACGACGAGCTTCTCGGGGTGCTTGGGATCTCATGGGCGGAGCCGCAGGTCTTTACCGACGACCAGGTGCGACTGGTTTCCACATTCGCGGCCGAGGCCGCGCTTGCGATCACCGATGCGCGTTTGTTCCAAGCTGTCGAGCGCCAGCGGCAGGAACTGGCACGGTTTCTGTCACCCGCGATCGCCGAGCTCGTCTCGAGTGAAGATGGCCGTCGTCTGCTCGCCGGCCATCGCGCCTACGTGACCGTCTTGTTCGCCGATCTGCGCGGGTTCACATCCTTTGCAGAGACGGCGGAGCCAGAAGAACTGTTCGAAGTCTTGCGCGACTACCATGGCGCGGTTGGCGAACTAATTGGAATCTGGGGTGGGACGTTAGAGCACTTCGCGGGCGATGGACTGATGATCTTCTTCAACGACCCAGTGGCCATGCCAAACCATGAAATCCAAGCAGCGCGAATGGCGGTTGCGATACGCGACCGGATGGAAACCCTCAGTTCAGGCTGGCGAAAGCGCGGCATCGAACTAGCCATCGGCATCGGGATAGCCAGCGGCCACGCCACGCTGGGACGCATCGGTTTCGAAGGCCGCTTCGACTATGCCGCGATCGGCACGGTCACGATCCTCGCGTCTAGACTCAGCGCCGCTGCGAAAGCGGGTGAGATCCTCATCAACCAGCGACTCCACGCCGCCGCCGAACAATCCGTCCGCGCAGTTCCCACCGAACCGCTAACCCTGAAGGGGTTCGGCCGGCCCGTCAACGCGTGGAACGTCGTCGACGTCGCCGATTAAAAGCCTGCTCCTCAGTCGTCGTGCACGCGCCTACGGTCGAAACGTTTTGTCGTCAATCTTAGGCATCCACCGCGTCGCATCGAGACGCTACAGAGTCGCTGGCCTTATTCTTGGCACGCTTCCTCCTGGTGATCAGACCCAGCCTTACCTGGGAAGGGCCGTAGCAGTGCAGTTCGGAATCTCAGGCGGCGGGGGGACGAGAGGTATGACGGAGAGAAAGCCGTAGTGGCTCGGTGCGGGCCCCGCCGGGCCGCCTAAGTGCACCGCTCCCAGGCATGTTCGCCCGCACCTATCGTTCTGCGTTCGTCGCGGCTCCCTCGGACTCGAGGACGAGCATCGACAGGCCTGTGCCGTCAGCGGCGGAGTCAGGAGCCGCTGCTGGCCGGCTCTAACGGCGGCGGCTTTGAAGCGTCGCTGGAGCTGAGGCGGTCGAAGCGGATGAAAGGTCGGCTGGTCGACCGAGCGCGCCCCGCGGGGCTGACCCAGGCTTCGTTTCCTGGCACCGCAGGCACTGCGCGATCACCATCCTTCCGGTCGTCATCCACATCCTCCAGAGGTCAGTATGGCGCAGTCTGATCCTCCCGGCACGCTACAGGCGCACCGGCCTGCACCCGTCTCAAGACGAGGTGGATTATGGATGCTTAGGGCCTTCGACAGCTGTCGGCGGATCAGTCGCTGTGCGCCCCGTCCTCCTGCGACGCGGTGCGTCCTACAGGGAATGACAGGGCGCCGACCGCACTCAACCTATTCATGAAGATCGGTTCAACCGCCTTGTTCGGCGACGGATGCTCGTGCCGCTATCGCCGATGTGATGATTCGGGCGATCCCCAGGGCGCCCATCGCCTCGAGTTGCGCGATCGCTGGTTTGGGTTCTCTCGTTGCTACGGTTCGCGCGCAGTGGATCCAGGGAGTCTGCACTCGCGGGGTGTCGAGGTGGCGGGCGATTTCTTCCCTGCGACCTACTCGATACGCTGCCCAGGCGAGCAGTGGCCATCCGAAGCTTGTCGGGTAGACTCGGCGGAGTCGTTTGAGGACGTCGATCCACTGGTTGATCAAGTGCGATGATCGTTCTGTGTTTGAGCACTCTGCGAACACGAATGCCGCAAGCGCAAGGACGATCGGTACTTCGTAGGTTCCGGCGCTGATGACATCCACGGCTCGCTGTGCATCGATGAGCGCCTCGTCGATGGCGCCATCCGTTAGGTTGAGAGCAGCGCGGATCGCGATGTTTGTCTCGTCTCCGAGCACGTCTCCACTTGCAAAGGCGGTGCGGTCACCGGTTCGCGGTGCCTGTTCTGCTCCAGTCCTTGCTGACGCCCAGTCTCCAGTAACGAACGCAAGTGACGTCTTTTGTTGTTCTAGCCCCTTCGAGTAGGTGTAGAGCTGCAGATCCTCGGCTTGGTCTCGCGCCTCGGCGTGGAGGTCGCATGCCGCGGCAACCTCTCCGAGTGCAAGCAGGTCGCTAACTATCACGAACTTGCTGAGCACGGCGGTGCTCGTGTTGAGCTGCCGTGCCAGCTTCAGCGTCTCGTCGATGCCTGGGATACCGGCGACGTCATCGCGGTCCAGTCGCTCCTGCGCAAGCATGAAGGCGGCGCGTGTCTGGAGTTCGATCGATCCTAAGCGTTCTGCCATCTCGGCGCCGGCCACGATGTGCTCCATGCATTCCGGATCGCCGAGTTCGGAGCCGATGCGTCCAACTGTGAGGGTGGCGTACGCCTTCTCGGGCGAGTCGGGTTGGTCGGCGAGAAGCTCGCACGCGCGGAGACCGTGTGGATACGCCTCCTCGGCGCGATTCGTGTTGACAAACCAGGCGGCCCAATAGGAGTGGGCCTCGGCAGCTCCGCGTACGTCGCCAAGTTGTTCCAGTTTTCGGGTCGCCCGTTCCAGCGGCTCGGGGAATGTGTCGCCGGTTTGGAACAGCGCCTTGCCGAGTCCCAGCTCCGCGCGCGCCGCGTCGGGCGCGTTGCCGTCGGGCGAGGTTTCGACTGCGGCTTGATAATGCTTCGCGGCTGCGGTGTAGGCGCTGAGCGACATCGCTCTATCTCCCGCGGTGCGGAGGGCGGCGCACGCGCGTGCCGCGAGCGCGCCGTCGATCTCTCCTTGCCGAGCCCGCAGCCGCGCAGCCGACAGGAGGTGGTGGCCGAGGAGCTCTACGCGATCGTCGCGGTCGCCGCTCAGCTGTTCGATCCAAGCGGCCGCCGCCTCGTGGTACCGAGCGCGGTCTGCACGCGGAATCTGTCGATATGCGACGTCCTGGATCAGGGCGTGCGTGAACGCGAACTCGGTCTCCCCGGGAATCGCAGGCCGGCGAGCCCGGCGCATCAGCTGGCGCTGAACCAACTGGTGCAGTACTGAGTCGAGGTTTTCTGCCGGTTCTCCACTCATTGCTTGAAGGGCGCCGAGCCAGCTGATCCTGCCGAACACAGAGGCGATCTGTGCGATTCGCTTGTCCGGCGGGCTCAAAGCATCGAGGCGGGCGGCGATCAGCCCGTGGATGGTGCTCGGCAGCTCACCTGCTCCGTCTCCGAGGCCTTGGGAATCGGCGTCGCGCAACATCCGCACGTACTCGCGGACGAAGAGGGGATTCCCCTCTGACTGTGCAATGACTGCGGTGCGCCGGTCGTCCGGGAGTGGTACGGACGCGAGGAAGCCACCGATGAGCTCGTCTGTCTCGGTAGAGTTGAGCGGCGAGATGTTCAGCGCTGTGACGTTCAGCTTTCCGCCTGCCCATTCTGGTCGGCGTTGTAGAAGATCCGGCCGTGCAGTCGTCACCACTAGGAGCGGTAGGCTCGTCACGCGGTCGATCACGACGTCGATGAAGTCGAGCAGCGCGTCATCGGCCCAATGCAAGTCCTCGAAGACCAGCACTGTCGGTTGTTGGTCCGCCATGGCCTCGATGAAACGCCTCCATGCCGGCACACCCTCATGTGCGATGCCTCGCGAATGAGACGACTCGATGCCGACGAGAGGCGCGAGCCCCGCGGCTACCGACGCTGCCTCATCGGGGTCGGCGATGAGGGCGCGCACGGTTCCCTGCAACTTGGCCATCGCCGCCTCGCCGGAGTCCGCCTCATTGATTCCGGTCTCGCCCTTCACGATCTCGCCAAGCGCCCAAAAAGCCACACCTTCCCCGTAGGCGAGCGACCTGCCCTGCAGCCACCTCACGTCTTGTCCGTCGGCAGCAACGCGTTGGCGCATCTCCGCGACCAACCGGCTCTTCCCAATGCCGGGCACGCCGATTAGGGACACCAGCTGCGCTGAGTCTTCCACCCGTATGCGATCGAGCGCATGCATGAGGGATCCGAACTCGAACGACCTCCCAACAAGCGGGATCAGCTGCTCGCCCCGTTCCCTAGCGTCGCGGTCGGCAGCCGTCGCGGGCCACGCCGGAATGGGATTCGGCTTTCCCTTCGCGGTAATTTCCTGCCGCGCTTCATATCGCACGACATTCGCCGTCGCAGCGAAGGTCGCCGCGTCAACCAGCACCCCACCCGGAGACGCTGCTGCCTGCAAACGCGACGCGGTGTTAACGACGTCGCCCGACACCATCGCCTCGCCCCGCTCCCCAGCGGGGTCGAGCCGCACAAGGACCTCCCCGGTGGTAACCGCGACGCGAACCTGCACGCCGGCCAGGTCCGCGTCGTCCGCGATGCGCCCCACAATCGCCAGGGCAGCTCGCACCGCGCGCTCGGGGTCGTCCTCGCGCGCTGCAGGCGCGCCGAACACCGCCATCACCGCGTCGCCGATGAACTTCTCGACCGTTCCGCCGAACCGTTCCATCTCCCCGCGCACCGTGGCGTAGTACCGCTCCAGCGCGATGTCGACGTCTTCCGGGTCGCGTGACGCCGACGCCGCAGTGAAGTCCACCATGTCGCAGAACAAGACACTCACCACCTTCCGCTCTCGCCGCGGCGCCATCGGGGCGGTGACGGCAGCGGATGGCGCATATGGCGTGTGCGGCGTCTCGTCGGACGGCATGGAGGCATGTTCGGACAGCCCCGCTACGTCGCCGAGCGTCGGATCCTGTTGGAGGATTCGGCGTTCCAACTCGACAAGCATCGGCGAGGGATCGATCCCCAACTGCTCTACCAACGCTCGTCGTCCATCGCGGTAGACCTCAAGTGCGTCTGCCTGCCGACCCGAGCGATACAGCGCAAGCATCAGCTGGCCTCGCAAACGCTCACGCAGCGGATGGTCCCCGACCAAGCCCTCTAGCTCGCCAACCAGGTCGCGCGCGCGGCCCAAACCAAGCTGCGCGTCCACGAGTTCCTCACGAGCGACCAGCCGCTGCTCCTCCAGTAGCTGCGCTGGCCCGCTCGCCCAACTCTCGTACACGAACTCGGCTAACGCCGCGCCACGCCACAACGCCAACGCCTGTTCCAATGTCTTGGCTGCAACACTCAAGTCCCCCATGGCGATCTGCTCCCGAGCACGCGTGGACCGCTCGCCGAAAACCGCCACATCGAGGCTGCCCTCGCCTACATCGAGCGCATAGCCCGGACGCCGCGTCACGATCGCCGTCGCACCGAGCACTTTCCGTAGCTGCGACACGTACACCTGCACCGTCGCCGCCGCCGAGCGCGGCGCAGCCCCATCCCACAACTGATCCATGAGCACGTCCAGCGCCACGACGCGAGGTGCCGCCAACGCCAGCATCGCCAACAACGCGCGCTGCTTCGGAGCTGCAACCTGCGCGATCTCGCCATCCCGCATCACCTCAAGCGGGCCGAGCAACCCGACATCGATGCTCGTAGCCATCCGCGCAAGGAACCCTCCCCGCTCCACCCTCTCCTGTCAAGAACCCAACCCGGGATGACGCCATATCTGCGGCTCCACGACCGTCCGGACGACTTGGCGTATCCAACGCCGAAACCGCTTTAGCGGCGCTTCAGCGGGCCGCAGCCTCGCCTTCAGGGCACCCTCGCATGCTGCTCATCACAGGGATCGCATCCCGCGAGCCCACATGCAGGGAGCAGAACATGAAACGCACAATCACCAGCCCCACGATTCGTCAGGTTCGCCCGTCGGTCATCGGACAGAAGCTCCGGCGTGTTGCGCGGTACACCGCGCTGGCGATTCTCTTGGTACTCGCGGGCAGCGGCGTCCGAGCAGCCGCGCCGGCAACGGCACACGCGAGACACACCATCACCCCAGTAGCACCTGTTCCGGCGCTCTGCGCAATGGGCGGGCACTTCGAGTTCATCAGCGAAGGCCCCACCGCGCGTGCGCCGTCGTCGCCGTGTGCTCCTGGCGCACTGAGGGCTGTCTGATGGCCGACGCGATATCCGCTCAGGGCGGTCGCCAATCGGACCTCACGGCGACCCGCGCGCTACGTCGCCTCCTCATCGCCTCGGCAATCGCCCTATTGGTGGCGGGCAGTCTGACCGCACAGACGTATGAGAGCCACCTCGCATCCAGCGTTTCGACACGGAACCAGTCCACGGTGCCACGTCACACCTGCACGCCGACCCTTTGTATCGTCGACAAGGCTCCGAACCACGTTCCCGGTGGATGGCCTTACCCGTATCTTCCAGCCCTTCTGCTCGCCACCAGCTTCCTGTGTGGGTTTGCGGCGACGCGCCTGCGAGAAACGAGCCGGCTAATCGGTGAGCACGACTGTTAGACCGTCGCGTATTCGATCTCGTTGAGAACTGTCTGGAGCGAGTTAGCGCGACGCGGCGTTCTCGTGCGACGCCCCCGGCCTATGAATTGATGGCCGAGGGCCGCCGCCATTCCAGCCATGCTGAAACAGACGCAGGGGCATGCGACCAAGTGCCGCTCGGTGCGGTCCGACAGCCACCCGCGATCACACACTGGCGGTCGATGGCTACGCCAAGGGATCCCGGCGAGTCGCTGTCCGCTCGAGATAGGCGTCGACAAGCGCTGCGGCCTCGCCCTCGTTGCCGGAGAACAGATGGCCGTAGCGATCGAGAGTGATCGTGATAGACGCGTGTTCCATGTAGGTCGCCAAGGCCTTCACGTTGACACCGGCGGCTATGAGCACACTGGCAGCGGCATGGCGGCATCGTGCAATCCGATCGGGGTCAGGTCGGCAGCTCTCCAGCCATTTCGGCTTGCTTGGAAACCGTCGTCGTCCCTGACGCGGACGTGGGTCGCACAATTCCGATCATGTCGGGCGGACCACCCTCGACTGGATTTTGCGCCCCCGTTGCGCCCCCCATGTGTAAAGACGGCGGACTCCAGCGGATTCAGGCGGACTGAAACGAGGTTCGTGGAGGTCGTATGACGATGCCTGCGAACAGCTCAACCATACGTGATTCAGCTCTGTGAGCGGCGGGGGTGGGATTCGAACCCACGAGTGACCTTGACGACCACTGCCGGTTTTCAAGACCGGTGCGTTCAACCGCTCCGCCACCCCGCCGGGCGGCTCGAAGATAGCAAGGAACGCGCGGGCGCCGGGCGCCGGCCTAGCTGATCACGCGCCGCCGGAAGTTTGCCGTGCCCAGCCACAGGAAGAACGCCGTGAACGCGACCAGGGCCGGGTACACCGCCCACAGCGTCATGTGCCCGGAGGTCGTGAGCGCCGCCCGCGAGCCCTCGTTGATGTAGACCAGCGGGTTCACCAGCACCAGGATCTGCAGCCAGTGCACGCCCCACAGCGTCACCGGCGACAGCGTCGTCCAGGCGTAGTACGTCCCGCCCAGGAAGGTCAGCGGCAGGATGATGATGCCGAACATCAGGGGCACGTTGCGCGGGTCGAAGATGGTGCCGAAGGTGAGCCCCAGCGCCGAGCAGGCCACACAGGCCAGCGGCACCAGCGTCACCAGCACCGCCCAGTGCACCGACAGGTTGATGTGGATCGAGCGCGCGTGCACGACGGCCGCGATCGGGAACACGATGCACGCCGCCAGCATCCCCTGGATCGCGCCGAACGCCACCTTCTCGAGCGCCACCAGCGACACCGGCAGCGGCGCCAGCACCCGGTCCTCGATCTCCTTCGTGTACCCGAACTCCTGCACCATCGGCAGCGCCACCGCCTGGATGCCCTGGAACATG
>Ga0105239_10010478_pt1 | contig 10365 bp, 12 predicted proteins | sample KBSC44metaG_FD_92761 | JGI IMG/M metagenome (GOLD analysis project Ga0105239, IMG submission 92761) | Corn rhizosphere microbial communities from Kellogg Biological Station, Michigan, USA - KBS C4-4 metaG | ecosystem: Host-associated > Plants > Roots > Rhizosphere > Soil | place: Michigan, USA...
AGGCGCTGCTCTTTGCCGACGGCGGTATTCTGGCGTTTGGGGCGAACTGCCTGACGATGGCCTTTGTCGGGCCGTTTCTGGGTTATGCCGTCTACCGGCTGCTGACCGTAGGTCCGGCAACAGACCAGCGGCAGCACGTCGCGGCGTCCGGTGTAGGGGCGTACGTGGGGTTGAACGCGGCAGCGCTGACGGTGGCGCTCCTTCTGGGAATGCAGCCGCATCTGGCGCACGGTCCGGACGGCAAGCCGCTGTACTTCCCCTTTGCTCTCTCCGCGACCCTGCCAGGGATGATGCTGCCGCATCTACTCGTGGCGGGCTTTGTCGAGGGGGCTGTGACAGCGGCCGGATGCGCCTACCTGGCACGGCGACGGGATGTCGCGACCGCAGAGGGCGTAGCAGCGCGCTACGGTGCGTCCGGCATGTACTGGGTGCTGGTCGGACTGATCGTGCTCGCACCGCTCGGTCTCCTGGCGCCGGGTTCGGCCTGGGGCGAGTGGGCATCCGAGGATATCCTGAAGATGGCTGGCTATGTCCCGCAGGGGCTGGCACACTACGCCGACCGCTGGAAGGCGCCTCTGACCGATTACCAAATTCACGGAGCGCCGGAGGGATTTTTCGGCTCGGCGATGGCGTACTATCTTTGCGCCGTCCTGGGTGTCGGTGTGATCCTGATTCTTGCGGCCCTACTCGGCCGCGCACTGACGATGGCGCGCCTGTCTGCGACCGCACCATCGACCGGAGAGGGCTAGTGGCGGCAGAACCGCGGACGATAACGCAGAAGGCCACACGAGCCGGCAGTCCCAACCGAAGCAACCGCTGGGCGGAGAAGACGATCGCGGAGATCTCTGGAGCGGTCCGTGAGGTCGCCTACCGGGAGAGCTGGGCTGGACGCGAGCGCGGGCCCTTCCAGAGACGCAACCCGCGTGCGAAGTGGGTCGCTGCTCTGGCACTGCTTCTCGCAACGGCGCTACTTCACCATGCGGTCGCCCTGGGGATCGTCGTCGCCGCTGTACTCGGCGCTGCAGCGGCGACAGGCCTTCCTCCGCTGGTTCTGCTGCGACGCGCGGCCCCATTTGGCGCTCCTGCGCTCGCCCTGATCCTCCTGATGGCGCTGACGCCGGCGGCGGGCGGTTGGACCGGGGCGCTTCGTCTGGCACTCCGCCTCACAGCATCCGCTCTAATCGCCTCTACGCTGGTCATGACCACGCGCTGGACGGATTTGATGCGCGGCCTTCGCGGCCTTTATGTGCCACCGCTCTTTGTCAATGTTCTGGAACAGACGCGTCATCATCTCGTACAACTGCCGCTCACCGCGGAGGAGATGTTTCAGGCACGGCGTGCGCGGACGGTCGGCATCGCCTCTGCCGGAAGTGCACGGCGCTTCGTCGGATATTCCATGGGTACGCTTCTAGGCAAGACACAGGCAAACGCCGAGGCATCGCATGCCGCGATGCTTGCCCGCGGCTATGGCTACCACGGCGCCACCGGTTCTGCGCCCGGTACGCGCTGGACAAAGGGCGATGTAGTATTGATCGCTGTGGTGCTGTCTGCCGCGGTGGTCCTGGTGGGGGTCGATCACCACTTTGGCTGAGGCATACAGCGACGCCCCACTCGGCGACCGTATCTTTCGTGACGACGATCCGAATCTTCCCGTGTTCGAGTTGGATCAGGTCAGTTATCGCTATCCGACCGGAACGCCCGCGCTCGATGAAGTGGCCTGCGCCATCTACGCCGGGCAGAGTGTCGCCGTGCTTGGCGCAAACGGCTCCGGGAAATCGACTCTCCTGCGACTGCTGGACGGCCTGGTAACCGTAAGCTCTGGTATTCTGCGGGCCTGGGGAGAGCCGCTCACCCCGTCGACGCTGGAGGACGATCACTTTGCACGAGCACTGCGCCGGCGTATCGGCTTTGTCTTCCAGGATGCCGATTCAATGCTCTTTTCCCCTACGGTCGCAGAGGAGGTCGCCTTCGGACCTACCCTTCTCGGGCTTACTTCATCTCTGGTGGAAGCGCGGGTGCGAGCCTTGCTGGAGCGCTGCTCGCTCACCGACCTCGCGGATCGCGCGCCCTATGAGCTTTCGGGAGGCGAGAAACGGCGGGTCTGCCTCGCAGCCGCGCTTTCGACGGAGCCGCCGGTGCTGCTGTTTGATGAGCCGACGACCGGTCTGGACCCGCGATCGCGCGACTGGCTGATCGATATGATGCTGGAGTTGCACGAGCGTGGAAACACCCTACTTCTGGCGACGCACGATCTGGCGATCGCGGCGGAGGTCACGAAACGGGCTCTGGTGCTGGGCGAAGATCACCGGCTGCGTGCCGACCGACCTACCGAGGCAATACTGGCGGATCGCTCCCTGCTGCTATCGGTCAACCTGATCTCGGAACGGCGGCGGACCATACCTCCGGTAGGTGTGGAATAGAACGACAACAGGTCGGTTGTGGTATAGAGAAGTAGGAGCGAGACGGCGAATGGCACACGATCACGCACATACCTGTAGCGGCGGACATATAGGACACGTCCATGGGCCGACAAGCGGAACGCGCATGTGGGTATCCCTCGGCGTCACCCTGACATTCGTCCTCTTTGAGGCGCTTGCAGGAGCGCGCGCTCACTCGCTGGCACTGCTCTCCGATGCGGGTCACAATCTCAGCGATGCGCTCGCCCTCGGATTAGCCGCATTCGCTATCTGGATCGCCCATCGACCGGCCAGCGCCCGCAATACGTTCGGGTATCATCGCGTCGCGATCTTAACTGCTCTCTTCAACGCGCTGTCCCTGCTCGCCCTTGCCGCCGGGATCGGTTACGAGGCGATCCAGCGTTTCCTGCATCCGGAGCCCGTTGCGGGAACGCTGATGATCGTGGTAGCAACGGTCGCTGTGCTGATGAACACACTGATTGCCGTCAGCCTGGCCGGCGATGCCAAGCACAGCCTGAATAGCCGGGCGGCGTATGTACACATGGCGGGCGATGCGCTATCGAGCGTCGCCGTCGTCATCGCAGGCATCATTGCGAAGTACACGGGATGGGTCTATGCCGATCCGACCGTCTCTGCGATGATCGCTGTCTTCATTGTCTATTCGGCCTGGGATATCGTGCGGGATGCCACGGATATCCTGCTCGAAAATACGCCCAAGGGAATCAATGTCGAAGCGCTGGTCGCCGAGATCCACCGCATTCCGTTTGTCTGCGGCGTGCACGACCTGCACATCTGGACGGTAAGCGACGGCATGCACTTCCTGTCGTGCCATGTCACGATGCCTCCGGAGGCGACCCTGGAAGACTGTGTCTCCGTCGTACAGGCGATCGACACAAAGCTGCATGATGACTTCGGCATCGGGCATGCCACAATCCAGACGGAGCCAGTGGGTAGCTGCCGGCGATTACCGAATGAGAATAGCCTGGACGGGCTGTATTGCGGTATGGAGCCCCATCGCCACTGAGACAGCCCGTCGGCGGTTCGCGGTAGAATCGGCTAGAGCGCCTCATCCCGGCGGACACGCCGCACTTCAACAAAGCACTCGGCTCCGGTCGCCAACATGCCGCGCAAGGAGCGCGGCATGCCAAGAGTTTCGCGCTGGAGTCTTCGAATAAACCGGACCGAGGTGCTGCTAAAAGCCAGCTGCAATACGATCCAGGTCCCGCCGACAATGGCGAGCGCATGAACGACACCGTCCACCAGGGAAGAATCCAGTATATTCATCTCAGCCTCCTACAGTGGTTAAGTATGGGTACGACGTACTGGGAGAGCGGTCCCGTAGGACCAGTGTGTGACTCTTGCCTGATAATCGGAAGAGAACGATCACTTGGGCAGGGTGACGGAGTCCCGCGCGGCATTTTCCCGCACAAATACGGGGAAGCATTCGAGCTAACCACCCGCTATCTCTCTACCGCTCTTTCCTGCCCTTTTAGACGCACCGAATAGCGAGAGTGTGAATATTTCTCTCCGGCGCTTGACGATTTTGTTAGCGGTGTTATGGGCGCTATAAGATGTTAGGTTAGCCCACGATAGAGATCCAATAGCGGCAGGTGTATACGCGTTCGATAGCGAACCGGATAGAGGAGCGCAGTATCGGTACCTCGCTCCTCTTCTCCATGCATAGTGACAATCCAGAAATGGTTGGTACGAGCGCTACCCCATCACGACCCGTGCTGCAGCTTGCGATCTTTGTCGGGGGCAGCCTGTTTATCGTTCAACTCGGACTGGCGGGCGCGATCGGCGGACTGCCGATCGCGTTTTTGCTGAAGGATCAGCTACATGTCTCAGCAAGCATGCTGTCGCTCTTTGGGGCACTATCGGGCGTGCCGCTCTATATCAAGCCGCTCCTGGGCTTGCTGATCGACGCCCAGCCGATCTTCGGATCGCGACGGCGAAGTTATCTGTTGATCGCCGGAGTAATGGGAACGATCGCCTGGCTTCTGCTCGGTCTGCTCCCCCATCAGTTCGGGACGCTGGCGCCGGTAGCGGCGCAGGTCAATCTCGCGGCCGTAACGGCCGGTACGGTGCTGGGAGCGATCATCGTGGAGGAGGGACAGCGCCTGGGAGCTACCGGGCGTTTTGCTACGCTGCGGATGATGGCATCCGGTCTTGCCGGAGGCGCTGCTACTATCGCGGGCGGTTATCTAACCGGGTACGATCTCCTCTTCACTGCGGCGATCGGCGCGAGCCTGTTTGCGCTTCTGTTCAGTGTCACTCTGGGGATGCTACGCGAGCCGGAGCGGGCGACGCCGAGACGATCGTGGTGCCGTCAGTTGCGGGCGATCCGACAGGCGCGGGAGCTATGGCTGGTTCTCGGTATCTTCGTCCTGATCCTGATGGCGCCCGGCTTTGGAACGCCCCTCTTTTTCTTTCAGACGAATACGCTGCACTTTACCGCCAAGCAGATCGCCTGGATGGGGACAATCGGCGGAACGGCCGGCGGCGTGCCCGGGCTGGCGCTCTATACCTGGCTGTCGCGGCGGATGGACGCCCGCCGGGTCTTTCTGATCGCTGTCGCGGCGCACGCGGCGACAACGCTTCTCTACGCGGGTTACCGGACGCTTCCCTTAGCTCTCGGCATCATCACGATCAATGCCTTTACCGGTGCGATCGCGATGACAGGAGGGATGGATCTTGCCACGCGCGCCACGCCCCGTGCGGCAGCGGCACTGGGCTTCGCCCTGATCGCCAGCGCGACGAACGTGACCGGTGCGCTCTCCGATCTTATCGGTTCCGGGCTCTATACCCATTGGAACGTGACGTTCCTCAACCTGGTCTGGCTGAACGCGGCGACGACGGCGCTGGCGCTGCCGATCGGGTTATTGCTGCCACGCACCCTTACCCAGCGACGCGAGGGGGAGACGCCGCCCGGGAGCGAAGCTCCCGGGTCAGACGGAACCGGAGTTTAGAAGGCGCGCGCCAGGAGTGCCATTACGATGAAGTGGCAGAAGCTGGCGAAGAGGACCATCAGGTGCCAGATCTCGTGGGCGGAAAAGACGCCCGGCTTGATCTTCGGCCAATCGGTGACGCAGATGATGGCGCCTACACTGTAGATGACGCAGCCAGCGACGAGCCAGCCCAATGCAGCGATCGGGAGGGACGCGATGAGCGGCCGCAGTGCGACGATCGCGACCCATCCCACGCCGAGATACAACAGCATCTGCAGCCAATCAGGTGTCCGCCGGCGGGCAATAATGTCGATCACGATGCCCGTGACCGCCAATCCCCAAACTACCCCGAGGAGACTCCAGCCCCATTTCATCGGAAGCGCGACCAGACAGATCGGCGTGTAGGTGCCGGCGATCAGAGCATAGATCGCCGCCCGATCCAGTCCGTAGAGCGCGCCCTTGGCCCGCTCACCGACGTGCAGGGCGTGATAGAGCGTGCTGGCAACATAGAGTGCGACGAGTGTCGCGCCGTAAATTGCGAAGGAGACGACCTGCCAGGGATTCCCCTGAGCCCGAATGATCAAAAACACCATGCCCGCAATCGCGAGCGCTGCGCCCACCATGTGTGAAACGCTGCAAAACGGATCCTTCAACCACCGATTCTTTTGCAAACTTTCCCCCTGAGGTGGCTCCGCGATCCTCTGTGCGACATCGCACGAAACAGGTGCGTCCGAGCCATAGCACCATGCCTTTATACCCTACGCATCATAACCCAATCCATACGCCGCTGACCATATCATTTTTCCGCCAAGACCGGCTTTTCACGCGGCAATCTGAAGTGCTACAATCGGGCGTCACATTCCCACAAAAACGGTCAGGAATCAGGCGACCAATGGCGTTTTGTACCTATCACTACTTCAGTCAGGCGTTGGGCAGACAGACGGCAGCAAATGTCCTTCTGCCGGATACCGGCGAGGGTCCCTACCCCGTTCTCTACCTGCTCCACGGCCTATCCGACGATTACACAATGTGGATGCGTCGTTCCAGCGTGGAGCGACACGTTGCCGATGTACCGCTAGTCGTGGTGATGCCAGAAGGCGGACGCGGCTTTTACAGCGATGCTGTCGCCGGTGAGAAGTTCCTGACGGCGGTGGCAACGGAGTTACCGGCAAGGATCGCGAAAACGTTTCCTGTCCGCAAAGAGCGAAAAGGGCTGTGCGTCGCTGGCCTTTCCATGGGCGGTTACGGCGCGCTCAAACTGGCGTTGACCTTTCCGGAGCGGTTCGGCGCAGCGGTCAGCATGTCAGGTGCCGTCAACTTCGGACACCGTACGACCTGGGGCGACGGTCAGCCGATCTCTGAGGAGTTTCAGAGGATCATTGGTCCTACGCCTACCGGCGGGCCGAACGATCTCTGGGCGTTAACCGAAAAGATCGCTCCGGAGTCGCTCCCGGCTCTGCGAATAGACTGCGGCGTGGACGATTTCCTGATCGACGACAACCGGCTGTTCCATGCGCACCTGGAATCGCTAGATATCGCTCATGAGTATATCGAGTACCCCGGCGGCCACACCTGGGACTACTGGGACCTCCATGTCCAGGATGCGGTCGCCTTCTGCCGAAACGCCCTGAACTTCTAAAACCTTTCTCCGATGCAACGAAATCAGGTCTTCCCGTGTCCGAATCTATGAAGGACAACGGAAGGCCTGATTTCAGATGTTTCATGTACACATTTCGCCGTTTCACGGAATCCTCGGAGTCATCGCGACGATCTTCTGGATCGTTATGATCGTCGACGTCATCCGGCGTGAGTTCAATGAGCCGATCATCAAGGTAGCGTGGCTCCTGGCGATCGTCTTCTTCCATGGGATCGGTGCACTGCTCTACTTCCTGGTGGGGCGACCGATGGGGCGTGTGCGCAGCTACTAGTGATAAAGAGAGCGCCTGCAGCCAACTGCTGCAGGCGCTCAGCGACGCGTAATTTCTTCGCCAGCCGGTTTATACCCAGGGAGACGGCACCTTAATCGTCTCTGCGAGACGATTTCCGGCAGCAGGCTATCTGGCGTTCAGATCGTACTCGTGCAGTAGCTTTTCGGTCTTTGCCTCGTGCAAACGGTTGACGAGCTTTCGGGCTTCATGATTGTCGCGGGATGTCTTGCACAGGGTGATGGTACTGGATACAGCAAACAGGAATCCCATTGCCAGGTAACCGCGAATCCATAGATCTACGGGAAGTAGCCAGATACCGACCATCATCGCCAGAACAGAAAGCGCGAAGGCGATCTGTGTAAAGGCGATCCATGCCCCCGAGTCCTGTGTCAGTGTCGGTTGTTCCATCGTCGTCAAAGCCTCCTGACCATCCGGGATACACCGTACCTGCCGGTTGGAATGATCTCAGTATGGCCGATAGGGCGGAAGCTTACCTGAGACGAAAGGACCGATTCTATCCCCCACGCATAGGTCTAAAGTCACCCCTTGCCGAAAGGCGCTCCTTTGTTGGGTCGCCGCACGGCGAACCAGACACCGACAGCGATAATGATCCCGGTCCCGATCCAGAACGCGCTTTCCGGTAGCACGAAGGCGGGTTGGCGATGCAACACCGAGTGAACGTATGCATCGAACGCCTCGATTCCCAGCTTGATACCGGCCCAGCCAACCAGAGCGAAGGCTATATGCGCCAGGGGCGGATAGCGCTCCAGCAGGCGCAGGAATGTCCCTGAGAGGACGCGCAACCCGATGATACCAAGGGCGACGCCGACGTAGATCACGTAGACTCGCTTGGTGATAGCGACGGCGACCAGGATCGAATCCACGGCAAAGGCGACGTCGGTAAAGGTCATCGCGAGAACCGTTTTCAGAAAGAGACGGGAGCGAGAAACCGATGCTTCTGTCACGGACTCGCCCTCTGTGTTGGGCGATGCTGCCGCGTCTCCGCGATGCCGGTGGGTATGAACGAAATGCGTCACCGTCAGGTACAGCAGATACAACGATCCGGCAGCCCGAAGGTACCAGAGGTGAATGACGGCGGCAGCAAAAGCCAGCGCAATGACGCGCAGGCCGAAGGAGAGTGCGACACCAAGTGTGAGTGCGCGCGACTGCGCGGCCGGCTCCGGGAGTCGGCGAGCGATGATCGCCAGAACGATCGCGTTATCTGCGGAAAGCAGACCTTCCAAAAGCGCCAGCGTCAAGATGCTGGCGATATCTTGCCCAGTTACCAAATCGATCTCCAGATACTCTGCAGAAGCGAATGCGTGAAGCCCTCGTCCGTTGGCGGGATGAGTCGGATTCGCCTATGACACCAATTTCCCGATTTAGGAGAAGATAGGTAAGCCGGGAGGAGCGCGAAAGGGGGAGGCTCGCCGGAGAGCGAGTGTGCGAATACGGCGGCCGCCGCGAGGACGTGGGTGCGCAGCCTGCAATGTCGCCGTGTTCGTATCCGGGGCAGCGATATCCGTCAGGACAAGCCGGCAGTCCGTAGGGGAGCCATGTGCTGTTCGACGTCGCGGAGCGATACAGTCAGCGGCGCAGCCAACGGATACGTTCGTCTCCGCTGCTACAGCACTCTGCTCCTCGCCACGACCATCGGATGCGGCGATAGAGCTACTCGTAGTGAGGAACGGCAGCACGAGGGCCGAGCGAAGGGAGCCGAGCACCGGCAGCGCGATACCAATGAGTATCGCGCCTACCAGAAACACCGCCCATATTGATCGCTGGCCTAACATAGTAATCTCTTACGAGGTTACGGGTGCAGGGATGCCGCCGTTCCCGGACTGCCCGTATCCTGACGGCTATTCGCTGCCGACGCCGTGTGTGCGGGTCCGAAAGGCGTATAGTCCGGCGCTTGCCGTGATAAAGAGCGTGGAGCGGTCTTTTCCCCCAAAGCAGATATTTCCCGTCCAGGATTCCGCGACGGGGATATGCGCAATCTGCTTGCCGGTCTTGTCGAAGATAGTGACCCCTCTTCCCGTAAGATAGACGTTCCCTTCATTGTCAATCGTCATGCCATCGGAGCCCATACTGCAAAAGAGATGCTTGTTGGCAAGGGTGCCGTCCGATTGGACGTCGTAAGAGTAGGTCTTACCCGCGCCGATATCGGCGACATAGAGCGTCTTCCCGTCGGGCGTACCGACGATCCCATTCGGTTTTGTCAGCTCGGTATCGACACGTTTCAGTGTCTTATGGTCCGGCGCAAGGTAGTAGACGAACTCGCCCGGCAGTTCTCGGTCTCCCCGCTTCCAGTATGGGCGCTTGTAATAGGGATCAGTGAGATACATGCCGCCGTCAGGTCGAATCCAGACATCGTTCGGGCCGTTCAGCAGCTTGCCGTCGTCGCCCGTGACGACCACCGTATGCTTACCGGAGCGGTCGATCCGCCACAGCTCGTTCTTTTCATCGGCACAGGCCCACAGATCTCCATGCCGGTCGAAGCACGTGCCGTTCGACCGCCCACAGGGCTGCAGGAATGTCGTTAGCTTACCGTCCGTGCTCCACTTCAAAATCCGATCGTTCGGCTGGTCGGTGAAGTAGACATCGCCGTGGCTATCCGTAGCCGGTCCTTCGGTGAACGAGAAGCCGGAGGCCAGCTTCTCCAGCTGAGCGCCCGGAGCAGCAATGGCAGACGTTCCGTTCGCCGCATCATCAGCGGGCGGCTCAGCCTGGACCGTAGAAAGGGCTACGGCAACACAGCCAATAGAAAGGAGTAAGAGGAAAGCGTGATTCATAGATAGTTCTCTACTTACAGGATACCTGGTGACAACTCCCTTCGGCAAAAGCCGCGGGCTTCTATGCAGGTATACCTGCAACGCTGTGTTGCCCCACAGCGGCTTTATCGGCTTTGTCGGCTCTATCGGCTTTGTTCAGAATGGCTCTGTTCAGAATGTTGATGGCGGCGTTGGTGTCTCTGTCCAGGCTTGCCCCGCACATCGGACACAGATGCCACCGCTCTGAAAGCTTCTTCTTCGCTCGGTTGCCACACCGGTGGCAGTCCTGAGACGTGTAAGC
>Ga0105239_10010480_pt1 | contig 10361 bp, 10 predicted proteins | sample KBSC44metaG_FD_92761 | JGI IMG/M metagenome (GOLD analysis project Ga0105239, IMG submission 92761) | Corn rhizosphere microbial communities from Kellogg Biological Station, Michigan, USA - KBS C4-4 metaG | ecosystem: Host-associated > Plants > Roots > Rhizosphere > Soil | place: Michigan, USA...
CAACCTGTGCAACTCATCAGCAGAAGCTCGCAGATAACGGTAAAGCAGAAAATTACCCCGCCCGATATCACCAATAACTTTGATTCGTCCGACGATTACCTTGATCCCAACTTTGATATCACCATCAATAAGGCCTATAAAGATTTCTATTACTCCTTTGAGGTATGTGTTGATGACAAAGGTCAAATGCATTATGTAAAGCCGCTGATAGATTTTTCGATGAGCGATGATTTTAAAGCCACCTATATTCGTCTGTCGCAAGGCATCATGAACAGTTATCTGCAATACTATTTTAAAGTTGTACCGGGCAGCACCCTGGGTTTTGCCCATGCCAGCACCATATCGGTACACGTAGAAGGGCGTATGGCGGCTAAATAAAAACAGGCATCATCATTCGTTATTCATGATGGTCATGAGTTGCTCGGTAAATAATATCGCGGCTTTTTTGCGGTAAACTCCCTTTTGCCAAAGAATATAGGATTGTTTTTTTACCTCCTGCCCGGCTATAGGAATGGCAACTAACTTATCCCATCCAATTATGGTTTTTTCGTTCAGGATGGTTGCCCAGTCACCATCCTGTACTAACGATAGCAGCGTGTGCACATCATTCAGCTCGATCTTGATATTGGGGCTCATCTTGTGTTTGTAAAACAATTCATTAATAAATGTGCGGGAGCTGAAACCCTTACCGGGCAATATCAGCTCAAGCTCGGCCAGTTGTTTCAGGTTTACACTTTTGAGTTGTGCCAGGGGATTATTTTTAGCAACCACCATTACAATACTTGAGCTGAACAGGGGTTGCATTTCCAGATCCTCATCGTCTGATTCATTATGATAAGCCACGATCAGGTCCAGTTCTGCCAAACGAAGTTTTTTCTCCAGTTCTACATGATTATCAGAAATGATAGAAATTTTAATACCCGGGTATTTGGTAGAAAATGGAGCCAATACCGGGAATAGCGAGGAGGTGAAGGCATAGGATACCCCTATATTTAATTGGCCGGTAGCCGCATTGTTTAATTCGGTGATGGCTTGCTTGCCTTTTTGCACGTCCAGTAATATTTTACGGGCATGGGTTAAAAATACATGGCCCGCCTCGGTAATACGCACATGTTTACCAATGCGGTCAAACAGTAGCATCCCCAGTTCTTCTTCCAGTTGTTTAATTTGCTGTGATAAAGTGCTTTGGGTAATAAAAACCGCGGCAGCCGCCTCGGTAAAGTTCATGGTTTCGGCGGCTTTAACAAAGTATTGCAATTGTCTGAATTCCATAATCAATCGGTTTTACTAATCAATATCATTAAAACAATCTATTTTACAAATATATCATCATTCCCGATATTTGTACCATAAAGAATTTCAATAGTCTTGTATTAAGATCTCCCCTGAAAAGCTTTTGTTATGTATTACCCCAATGAATGTTTTCCGCTCACTTAAATACCGAAATTTCAAGCTGTTTTTTTACGGTCAGTCTATATCCCTCATTGGCACCTGGATGCAAAAAACTGCCGTTAGCTGGTTGGTTTACCGGCTTACTGGTTCTGCCCTTTTACTTGGAGTGGTTGGCTTTGTAAGTTTGATCCCTTCGCTAATATTGGCACCGTATGCAGGTAGTATTGTTGACAGGCATAACCGTTACCGTATACTGGTAATAACGCAGGTGATATCCATGGCACAAGCAGGCGCACTTGCCTTTATGATCTTGTTCAAGTTTTATAACATCCCGGCCATTATTGGCTTAAGTTTGGTACAGGGTATCATTAATGCTTTTGATGTTACCTGCCGCCAGGCTTTAATGGTAGAGATGGTTGATGATAAGGAAGATCTGCCTAACGCCATCGCGCTTAATTCCACTATGACCAATTTAGCGCGCATCGCAGGCCCCGCAGTGGCCGGTATTATCCTGGGTACCTTTGGTGAAGATTTTTGTTTCTTCGGCAACTTTTTAAGCTATATACCTGTGCTAGGTTGTTTATTTATGATGAAGCTGAATACCAAGGCTATCATCCGGTCGGAAAAAAGCATCTGGACCGAGTTGCAGGAAGGGTTTAAATATGTGTCCGGTGATCGCGACCTGAGCAGCCTGATCGTGATGCTGAGCATTAGCAGTTTGTTTGTTATCCCTTTTAATACCCTGATGCCCATTTTTGCAAAAGATATATTTAATGGCGATGCCAAAACTTTCAGCTGGTTTGAGAGCGCTGCCGGTTTGGGATCGGTGATCAGCGCGGTTTACCTGGCCAATTTAAAAACCAACAAAAACCTCATCAAAATTATGATAACCGCCAGCCTGGTTTTCGGGCTTAGCGTGTTGATGGTGGCCTATGCTGGTAAATTATCCTTCGCCTTAATATTTATGGTGCTTACAGGTGTGGGTATGATGGCGCAAACATCGGCTATCAATACTTACATACAAACCCATGCCATCCCGGCTATGCGGGCCCGGGCCATCAGCTATTATGTAATGGCTTACCAGGGAATGATCCCTATCGGTAGTTTACTGGTGGGCTGGCTGGCCAGCGGAATGGGCCCAAGGCGTGCCGTTTGTATTGAAGGGATTATAGGCGTACTGGCTGCTGCCCTGTTTGTATTATATAAAAGGAGGCAGCAAGGATTTGAAGCTCTTGTGGATAACAAAGCTCAAGTTAAAACCAATATGGTTAATGCTTGATAGCGGTATTGAATAGGGCGTTTAAGTCGATCAGGAAATGGCAAATCATGAGCATTTTGATGTTCCTGTATTTATAGTAGTGATATCCGAAAACTATGCCGATAATGGTTGGAAACAGTATGTTGGCTAAGGTGCCGTACACGATATGCGCCACGCCGAATATAATCGCCGAAATGAATATAGGCAGATGCTTGTTTTTAAATAAAAGGGATAGCCTGGTCATCATATAGCCCCTAAAAATTAACTCCTCTGCAACGCCTGCGGTAAAAACACCAAAAAGTTTTATGGGGGCATTTACTTTTCTCATCCATATAATATCGTCGCTTACTTTAAGTAAACCAAAAGATTTAAGTACCAGGTAGCCTAAGCCACCGATCAGCGTTATCGCCAAAAAAATAAGTATAATATGTAGTATATAGTGGCCTACTGAATAGCTCTTATCAGGCCATAATAAAAAAGACTGCTTTTCTTCCCTTATTGCGTACAAGCAAATGATGCCGGTATACAACCAAAAAGTTATCCTGGACACCAGTACCTGGGTTGTTTTTGAAAAATCATGGAGCAACAGTCTTGAACTTAATGACCAACAGATAAGTAATACTACCGTTAGGATAAGCCCCTTTATAATAGTTGTATGTTCCTGGTTTTTTAACGGCTGTATCATTGATGATTTAAAGGCTTAGTTATTTCAATGATACTAAAAATAAACAGTATAAAAGCAGAAAGCCCAAAGCTAAAAGCCGTTTTATTTAGCTTTCTGCTTTGGGCTTTCTGCCTTAAGCTTCCTCAACTACATTTTTAAGCCAATCTCTCTCAGGCGTTCATCCAGGTATTCGCCGGCGGTAATGTCTGGGTATAATTTCGGATGCTCGGCATTGATACAGGTTTCCAGGCTGGTCAAATCCATATCTGATACCGGGTGCAGGAAAAACGGAACCGAGTACCTCGAGTTTTTCATCAGCTCGCGCGGCGGGTTTACTACCCGGTGCGTGGTTGATTTAAGTTTGTTATTGGTTAAGCGTTGCAGCATATCGCCTACGTTAACTACAAGGTCTTCGCCGAAGGCCTTAACCGGGAACCAGGTACCTTCGCGGGTAAGCAGCTCCAGTCCGTCGGCGCTGGCACCTATCAGTAGGGTAATCAGGTTAATATCCTCATGCGCGCCCGCCCGTACCGCATCAGCCGGAACAGAATCGGGATCAAGAATAGGGAAGTAATGCAAAGTGCGTAATATCGAGTTACCATTGTGCACTTTATTATCAAAATAAGTTTCCTCTAAGTTTAAATAAAGCGCGATAGCCCTCAGCAAGTGTATACCAGCCGATTCCAGCTTTTTATAAACCTCGCGGGTGGTAGTGTTAAAAGCTGGTAGCTCGGTAACAGTCACATTATCCGGATATTGCTCTTTGATGGGCGACCCATCGGTAACAGTTTGGCCTATTTGCCAAAATTCTTTCAGGTCGGGCGTTTTAAAGCCTTTGGCGGTTTCTTTGCCTTTGCCGGTATAACCGCGCTGACCCGCAAGACCCGGGATCTCATATTTTTGTTTAATGGCATCGGGCTGGGTAAAAAGCGCTTTCACCTGCTCGTAAAGCTCATCTATCAGCTGTTTGCTCAGGCCGTGGTTGGTAATAGTTACAAAACCGGTTTCATTAAATGCTTTGCCTATATCGTCTGAAAATTGCTGACGGTCGGCCGCGCTACCGTTAATATAATTGTTCAGATCAAGCCTTGGGATATTTACTGTACTCATAATGGTATCGATAATGGGATGTAAAATTATTTAATTTTTAAGATAGCATATGCAAGGTATAAATAAAAAATTTCTGACAAGGTTTGTTCTAATTATTCATATTGTTGCGGGTTAAAACAATTTTGATGTTAAACGTTTTATACTTTGATTGGTCATACCTATATTGATACCGGGTACACCGGTCACATTTTAATCCTGATGAACAAATGAAAACTATAAAAAAAATAGGCGGTTTATGTTTAGTAGCATTTTTAATAATGCTCGCCGCTCCAAATAAAGTCAGGGCACAGCAAGGTGAGTATGTATCTGACCAGCAGTTCTATGACGAACTTGATCCCTATGGTACCTGGGTTGATGACCCTACCTATGGTAATGTTTGGATCCCTGATGCCGAGGACGGATTCAGGCCCTATGCCACACGCGGGCATTGGGTAATGACAGATTATGGTAACACCTGGGTTTCTGATTATCCATGGGGATGGGCTACCTTTCACTATGGTCGCTGGCGCTATGATGACTATTATGGATGGGAATGGATCCCTGGTCATGAATGGGCACCAGCCTGGGTAAGCTGGAGAAGAGGTGGTGGCTATTACGGCTGGGCTCCGCTAACACCGGGCATCAGTATCAATATTTCGTTTGGTAACAGTTATCGCGTGCCCGATTACTATTGGGTATGTGCACCGCAGGCCTATATTAACCGCCCTAACATTTATAATTATTATGTACCGCACACCCGGGTAGTTAACATTATTCATAACACCACGGTGATTAACAATACCTATGTTTATAATAACCGTACCTATGTAACCGGTCCGCGGGTTAATGAGGTTCGGAATGTAACCCGTCAAAATGTACAGGTATACCGGGTTAATAATAGTAACCAGCCGGGAGGCAGAACCAGCATTACCAATAACAGGCTTAATATTTACAGGCCCGAGATTAGAAAAGCACCTGATGCACGACCTGCACGGGTAGTAAATGCCGCTGAGTACCGCAAAGAAAACCCGAATAACGGCATAGCACACCGCGTAGGCGGACAGGCAACTGTAAACCGTAACAACGCCGCGCGCTTGGCTGAAATAGCTAAAAGCAATAATAACAGACTGGTAAGGGTTAATAATAACCAACCCGCCGCAAGACCGGGACAGCCTGCAAATCAACGCTCTGAACAACCCAATGCAAGACCGGGTCGTACGCAGCAGCCTAATGCAAATCCTGCCGAACAGCAACGTCAGCAACAACAATTGCAGCGTCAGCAACAAACTCAGCAGGCGCAGCAAGCCCAGCGCCAGCAACAACAGGTGCAACGCCAGCAGCAGGAAGCTCAACGCCAACAACAACAAGGCCAACGCCAACAGCAGACAGTTCAACAGCAACAGGCTCAGCGTCAGCAGCAGGAAGTTAAGCAACAACAGCAGGAAGCTCAGCGTCAGCAACAAGAAGTTCAACAGCAACGTCAGCAAGCACAGCGTCAGCAACAAGAGGTTCAACAGCAACGTGATCAGGCTCAACGCCAGCAGCAGGAAGTTAAGCAACAACAGCAGCAAGCTCAGCGTCAGCAGCAAGAGGTGCAGCAGCAACGTGACCAGGCTCAACGCCAGCAGCAGGAAGTTCAACAGCAGCGCCAGCAAGCACAACGCCAGCAGCAGGATGTTCAACGTCAACAGCAACAGGCACAGCGTCAACAGCAGCAAGTTCAGCAACAACAACAGGCTGCACAACGTCAACAGCAGCAGGCTCAGCAGCAGCAACAGGCTGCACAGCGTCAACAGCAGCAACAACAACAGGCTGCCCAACGCCAGCAACAGCAGGTCCAACAACAACAGCAAGCCGCTCAGCGTCAGCAGCAACAACAAGCTGCTCAGCGTCAACAGGCTCAGCAACAACAGCAAGCCGCTCAGCGTCAGCAACAGGCCGCGCAACGTCAACAACAAGCTGCACAGCAACGTCAGCAGCAAGAGGCCCAGAAGCAACAACAACAGCAAGAGGGCGAAGGTCACCGTACCAAACCATAAGCTGTTTGTTTAACTGATAACAGATATTCATAGCACATATAAGCCAATAGCGGTTTATATGTGCTATTTTTATGACTCATATTTAAGCCTGTATAATGAAAACCTTTTTTCCTGCCTGTCTTGTAACCGTTTTATTTTTCCTTTTATGCCCATTTAATGGGAACGCGCAAAAAACGGGCGACAAAAAATCGAACCAGATTAATTTTATTGAAAACTCCTGGGGCGAAGCTTTAAAACAAGCCGCCGCTAAAAAGAAATATATTTTTGTTGATGCCTACGCTACCTGGTGCGGTCCCTGTAAAATGCTAAAAGCTACCACCTTTAAAAACAAGGATGTAATAGCCTTTTACAACAGCAATTTTATCAACGTAGCCATGGATATGGAAAAGGGCCAGGGCCCGGAGCTTGCCGCTCAATGGGGTTTACGGGCATATCCTACACTCATTATTTTTGATGCCAAAGGCAAGCCAGTTTACGGAACAGTAGGCTTTATTAAACCAGAGGATCTGATTAAATTTGGCGTACAGGGATTGAATAAATAAGGTTTTCTAAAGCTTTTAAAATAGATGGGTCATCCTGAACTTGTTTCAAGATCTCTCAGGACAGCTAACCATCATGTTGTACACCTCGCTTATGGGATACCGAAACAAGTTCGGCATGACTAATTATTGGTTTAACTGAATATCCGAGTAATGCTCAAGAGCAAAAAAACACTTACGAAGTTTATAAAACCACGTAAGTGTTATCTATCAAAAGTCCTGATTCTTGATTCTATCTCTTAGTGTTTAACCAGGAAGCTGCCTTGCAATATACCTAAAACCTGTTCCATGCTTAAGGCCTCATCAAAGGCGGCGGTAGCTACGGCAACCGAGGTAGTGCTGCCTCCTGTCGCGTTTTTCAATGTGGTAACATTAACCCCACCCTGCGTTATATTTTGTTCGCCGTCGTAATTCGCATTTACAAGCCCTAAACCGGTATCATTACCCAAAGTCGCTGTACTGGTGATCCATGGTGTTGCCCCACGTATCTGGCGGATAGCCGATGCATGGCGCGCTTCCACCGCATGGATACCTAAAGCCGCGGTTAATACAGTTTGATATAAACCAGCTTTTACGCCTTCTGCCGCTGCTTTGTTGGCCAATATATTAGCTGCCTGACCTTTATAGGCACGTACGCCAGTATCTTCAAATACCTGGGCTACGGCCAAAAAGGTTTGGTAATTGGTTAATACATCAGCAAATGGTCCGGCGCCTGAGCCGTTACCAGCTGTTAAATCAATTTCTGGTGCCGATACCGGTGTAGCGCCCAGCGAAGTAATAACACCTTGCAGAAAGGTTACGTGGTTATTTTCGTCGGTAGTTACCTGGTTAAAATAATTAGTGGCCGCCGCCGCAGGTATCAGCGCAGTACCTTTGGCTTTACCGGCATTGTAAAATGCCGATTCCAGGTACTCCAGTGTAAGCGCGTAATTCAATATCGCTACTACAGATGGTGTGGAGGAGCTTTGCGCGTATGCCTTTTTAAACATAGTACCGATAGCAAATGGCATGGCAGCCAGGGCTACTTTTGAACCAAAGCTGGTTATATTTTTGATCACGTCGCGGCGTTCGCTTATTCTGCCGTAAACTTCCGGATCAATATTTTCAATTTCTTCTATGATGTTGAATAAATTCATGGTGATGTTTTTTAAGATGCTTTGTAACCGTAATTTACTGCGCTAACTTTAGTTTTTAAATAGGTATTGGCTATCTTCAAAACATCGGCTATGGTTGCTGATTTGTTGATGCTGGTTGTAGGGTCAACTACATCTGCCCCGGCGAATGAGCCTGGTGTGATCAGATTGCGGATCAAGGCCGCGTGGCGGGCTTCTACCGAAACAATTTTACCGGCTATCAGTAAGTAAGCCGAATTGTCGATCAGGTAACCTGCGCCATCATAAGCGCTAACGCCGGTATCTTCAAACGCTGCTGCTGCGCCTAATACACTGGCACGGTTGCTAAAGTTGATAGAAGAAAAATCGGGTGTTAAAGCCGGGATGGCGTTGGCGCCCAGGGCTGCTTTAAAAAATTCACGGTGTAAAACCTCATGATCGCGGATATCAGTCAACAAAGCTGTTTCTGACGACGTAATACCACTGTACGGGGTAGCGGCCACCTGCAGGTAAAAGGCGGCCTCCAGTTGTTCCAGGGCGTAGGCGTAGTTTAAAATGGCAATATCGCCTTTAGCGCCCAGGTCAATGGAGTTTGTGGCTGGATTGATCTTATGATCTTTGTGGCATGATGCGGCGGTGGCTAATAAGCCCACGGAAGCAACACCAACACCAGCATAACGCAAAAACGACCTCCGGGCCATATTTGCATTGAGCATGCTTTCTTGTGAGTCTGTTTTCATAGAAATTAGTTTTAAATAGTTTTGTTTTGTAGATGATATACGCCCATTTTAACGCCCCGGATTGGCATATGTAGATAAATAACCCACTCCAAATCAGAGTAATTTTACTTTATTTAATTTCGATCAGTAAATAAGTATGAGCCTGAACTAAATTAAACAAATCAGGAATATAAATGGCTGATGGGTTTTATGCAGAAAAGTGTTAAAACTGAAGCTTTAAAAAGTTTTTGATGGATGGGAGTGGGTAGGTCGTGCGGTTTGTTATTTAAAAATCTGGAGTGTTTGCCTTGGGGAAATAAAAAAGGCCGAAAAACTCTCGCAGTGTTTCGGCCCTACATCTACCTATGAAAAACAACCCTTTTAGAAGGGCAATAAACTTAATTCAAATGCAATGCCAATTGCCCGATAGCTATAATTTAAGTAAGTAAAAGGCAAATTCGGGTACTGTTTATCAAGGTGTTGTAGAAAATACTGCCCAATATGTGGGTGTCAGCTACACGGAAATTAATAGCCTGGTGCTTATTAAAATATAAATACCAACTCCGGAAACCATACTACCATAACATTGTTATGAATTTATGGACCATAATGTTTACTTATTGGCAACCGATCCTAGAAACCCTTGCCGGGATGTTATTCATTCCAGGGATACCCGCTTAAAGGTTAGGGTTTATTGCCTTGATGTGGAACAGTTTAGGCCCGATGATAACGAAGTACAGTTATATGGTTATGCCAATAGTAAATTATTTGCATTTGAAACCATTGACATTGCCGCCGAAGATGCTATCGACCTGGTTAGCGCTATAAAATGGTATGCCGGCTATATTCAATCCCCAAACATGGAAATTTTGCCCGAAGACCCACGCCCGGGCCGGAATAATATAGCGATGTGAGAGCTCAAAAGACGCGCTATATAGTTTTTATTGTTAATAATCAGCAGTTTAATATAAATTAGAAATTTTTTTTTGAAGAATAGATCAGAACTTCTATATTTGCAGACCCAAAAGCAAGGGAGCTTAGCTCAGTTACTTCTGGACAAATAAAAAGGGAGTTTAGCTCAGCTGGTTCAGAGCATCTGCCTTACAAGCAGAGGGTCACTGGTTCGAACCCAGTAACTCCCACAACACAAAAGCTTCTTAGCCTTGCTAAGGAGCTTTTTCTTTACCTTAAATTGTGATTCTGAGTTCTCGGCGCAGTTTTTTAAATTTGTTAATGCTCATTTGTTTTTGATTTGATGTAGTGTCATCTCTTGCTATTCTATTGTTATCTCTTTATTATAAACGTAACGAAATCTGGCATTGTGCTTTGATAGCATTTTAGTTGCGGAATGCCAATGGACCTGTGCGTGAAAGGCCAAATTAAGAGAACAGACATAAGTTAGCTACCCTTCCCCTATAATCAACAAAAGAGGAAGAGGATAGCGCTGGCCTATGATTTAATATTATATTTGAAAACTAACTTATCACTAAGAATGGGAGTGCTTTTAAAATATACATCGATACTATTACTTGGATTTGTCATTTATAAC
>Ga0105239_10010481_pt1 | contig 10361 bp, 7 predicted proteins | sample KBSC44metaG_FD_92761 | JGI IMG/M metagenome (GOLD analysis project Ga0105239, IMG submission 92761) | Corn rhizosphere microbial communities from Kellogg Biological Station, Michigan, USA - KBS C4-4 metaG | ecosystem: Host-associated > Plants > Roots > Rhizosphere > Soil | place: Michigan, USA...
CAAGCCGGAGACAGGCATCTACGATGCGAGCTACGGCCTCTTCCTGAAAGGCGACGGCCAGGGAAATTTCACCCCCCTGTCCCCCCAGCAGTCCGGTTTCTTCGTAAAAGGCGCCGTCAGAGACATCCGGACGATCAAAACAAACCATCAAGACATATTCATAGTAGCAAAGAACAACGATTCCACCCAACTATTCACAAACACAAAACACTAACGACATGAACAATACTTACGACGCCATCGTCATCGGCTCCGGCATCAGCGGCGGATGGGCAGCGAAAGAGCTGACGGAAAAAGGTCTCAGCGTGCTGATGCTCGAACGCGGCCGCCCCTTTGAACACATAAAGGACTACCAGAGCGCGAACAAGAACCCCTGGGAGATGCCTCACCGTGACCGGGCCACGGCACAACAGAAGAAGGACCGGCCTGTCATATCCCGCTACTGGGCGATGTATGGGACGGCGGCACACGAACCCATCATGGACTACTGGGCCAACGAAAAGGACTGCCCCTATGTGGAGGTAAAACCCTTTACCTGGTGGCGTAGCTATCAGATGGGCGGCCGCTCGATACTATGGGGAAGACAGAGCTATCGCTGGAGCGACCTCGACTTCGAAGCCAATCTCAGGGACGGCATCGCCGTCGACTGGCCCATCCGCTATAAGGACCTCGAGTCCTGGTATACCTATGTCGAAAAATTCGCGGGCATCAGCGGCTCGAAAGAAGGCCTCGCCCACCTGCCGGACGGACATTTTCTGCCACCCATGGACCTCAACTGCGTCGAGAAGGACGTAGCCGAACGAATAAAAGCCAGCTGGAAAGGCCAGCGCCATATGTTCATCGGCCGCGTGGCCAATCTCACGGCGGCTATCCCCGGCCGTACGCAGTGCCAGTTCCGCAATCGCTGCTGGGAGGGCTGCCCCTTCGGCGGCTATTTCAGCACGCAGTCCTCTACCCTGCCCGCTGCAATGGCCACAGGCAAACTAACCGTCCGGCCCTGGTCCATCGTAACGCAGATCCTTTATGACAAGGACAAACGCCGGGCAACAGGTGTCGAAATACTCGACGCAGAGAACAACAAGACCTACACCTTCAATTCAAAGATCGTCTTCCTGAATGCCTCCGCCCTCAACAGCGCCTGGGTGCTCATGAACTCCGCCACGAACGTCTGGCCCGATGGCCTGGGCAGCAGCAGCGGCGAGCTGGGGCATAATGTCATGGACCATCACTATATGCTCGGCGCACAAGGCATGGTCGATGGATACCTGGACAAATACTACTATGGCAGGAGGGCAAACGGGTTCTATATACCCCGTTTCGTCAACATGGGTGGCGACAAACGCGACTTCCTGCGGGGCTATGGCTACCAGGGCTCCGCCAGCAGGCTGGGCTGGAGCCGCGATATCGCTGAGCTGAACATCGGCGCCGATTTCAAAGAGGCGCTCACGGAGCCGGGTCCATGGCAGATAGGTGCTACCGGCTTCGGCGAGATACTGCCCTATCACGAGAACAAGATCACCCTCGACAAGAACGTAAAAGACAAATGGGGCCTCCCCGTCCTCGCCATGGACGCCGAACTCAGGGACAACGAGCTGAAAATGCGCAAGGATATCGTCAAAGAGCTGGTCGCGATGTTCGAAGCCGCCGGCGTGAAAGACATCACCACCTGGGACAGCGACAAATACGCCATCGGCCAGGGTATCCACGAAATGGGTACGGCCAGGATGGGCCGGGATGCGAAGACCTCCGTCCTCAACGCCCACAACCAGGTATGGGACGCACCCAATGTCTTTGTCACCGACGGAGCCTGCATGACATCCGCCGCCTGCCAGAACCCTTCCCTCACCTATATGGCACTGACGGCAAGAGCCGCGAATTATGCTTTCGAACAACTAAAAAAAGGTGATATTTGATTGATTGAAGAATTGCCTCCTTTATATTTTTTTGCTTCCCCTGCTGGTTGCCTGCGGAAGAAAGTCCGCTTCCCTGTTCGAGCTGCTGCCACCGGAGCGCACCGGTATCCGGTTTGTCAATCGGGTGACAGACACCGATAGCCTCAGCATCCTCGACTATTTATACTATTATAATGGCGGAGGTGTAGCGGCCGCAGATTTCAACCGCGACGGCCTGCCCGACCTGTTCTTTGTCTCCAACCAGGGCGAGTGCAAACTATATCTCAACAAAGGCGATTTTAAATTTGAAGACGTCACGTCAAAGGCCGGCGTCGCAGGCAAAGGCAACTGGAAGACCGGCGTCACCATTGCCGACGTCAACAACGACGGCTGGCCCGATATCTATCTGTCCGAGGTCGGCGGCTACAAGGGTTTTCACGGGCGTAACCAACTGTTCGTCAACAACGGCGGGACAGCAGCGGCGGCCGCCCAAACATCGGCAACCATCCAAACATCAGCAGCCGCCCAAACATCAGCAGCCGCCCAAACATCGGCCGCGGGCCAATTTGTCCCCAGCTTTACCGATCGGGCCCACGAATACGGGCTGGACATCGAAGGCTTCAACACCCAGGCCGTATTCTTCGACTATGACCACGACGGCGACCCCGACCTCTTCATCGTCAACCACTCGGTACACTCCAACGAGACCTACGGCGACACCTCCCTCCGGCGCGTGACCAGTCCCACCAGCGGTGACAAGCTGCTGCGCAACGACAGTATCGCTCCCGGTGTCAGGAAGTTCGTAGACGTAACCGCCGCCGCAGGCATCTATAGCAGCATCATCGGCTACGGGCTGAATGTCATGGTGGGCGACCTCAACAATGACGGCTGGGATGACATCTATGTCAGCAATGATTTCCACGAGAACGACTATTATTACCTCAACAACCGCAACGGCAGCTTTTCAGAGATCGACGAAGAGGCCTTCCGGCACCAGAGCCGTTTCTCGATGGGCAGCGATATCGCGGACATCAACAACGACGGCTGGCTCGACCTGATCACCCTCGACATGCTGCCTCCGCAGCAACGGCTGCAGAAGACGGCTGCAGGCGATGACCCGCTGAGCATCTTCCAGCTGAAGCACAAAATTGGCTATAACTACCAGTACTCGCGCAACTGCCTGCAGCTGAACACCGGTCAGGGAAGGCGGTTTAGCGATATCGCGCTCTATTCCGGAGTGGCGGCGACAGACTGGAGCTGGTCCCCCCTCATCGCGGACTTCGACAACGACGGCCGGAAAGATATCTTTATCAGCAACGGCATCCAGCATCGCCCCAATGACCTCGATTTTATAAAATTCTTCTCCTCCGGGGCAAAGGTCGATGCGCAGGTGGTAGCAAAAAGCCCCGATGGACGGGCGAGCAACTATATCTTTCAGGGATCGGACAGCCTTGTTTTTACGGACAAGAGCAAGGAGTGGGGTATCGTCCAGCCCGCATTTTCCAACGGCGCGCTCTGTATTGACCTGAATAATGACGGTTCACTCGATATTGTGGTCAATACAGCGAATGGTCCCGCCCTGATCTTCAAAAACAATATTCGACATATGTCTCCGGCCAGTCACTATCTCGACATACAGCTGGTCGGTTCCACGGCCAACCCGCTGGGACTCGGGGCCAAAGTCGTCGTAAAGAACAAGGGTGTGCTCCAGCTGAACTATCTGACGCCAACCCATGGCTTTGAGAGCAGCAGCCTGCAGTATCTGCATTTTGGTCTCGGGAACAATGCCGCCGCCGATACAGTCCAGGTCATCTGGCCCGACGGGATGACGCAGCTGCTCACACACGTAAAGGCCGACCAGCGGCTGGTCCTGGATCACAAAGATGCAGCAGCCGGCGGCACGATATTGCTCCCGTCCAATACGTCCAATACAACAGCGGCCTCCCCCCTCCTCCAAAACATCACCGATTCCATAACCTTCACCTATCAGCGGCACCCCTCCACCTATAACGATTTCGACGCCCAACCACTGATCCCACACCAGCTGTCTACACGTGGTCCCAAAATGGCCATCGCCGACATCGACGGCGACGGCCTCGACGATATCTTTATCTGCGGCAACGATATACAACCCGGCACTCTTTTCCACCAGCTGCCTCCCGGTAAATTCGAACCCTCCAACGAGAATGTCTTCGCCCAGGACGCACTCTGCGAGGACGCGGACGCCACATTCTTCGACGCCAACGGCGACGGTCATCCAGACCTGCTGGTAGTCAGCGGAGGCAACAAATACGCGGACGGCTCACCCCCTCTCAGGGACCGTCTCTATCTCAATGATGGCAGGGGGAATTTCAAAAAGGCGCCGGACTTCCCGGCACTACCCGGCAACAAATCAGTCGTCGTCTCAGCCGACATCAATGGTGACGGCCATCCCGATCTGTTCATCGGGGGCTGCGCGGTCGCCGGTCACTATGGGGAAACACCCCAGTCCTGGCTGCTGATCAACGACGGCAAGGGGCATTTCAAAAGCGCCGCGGATTCGGCAGCGCCCGGTCTTGCCCGCATCGGCATGGTGACTTCCGCGGTATTCACCGACATGGACAAGGATGGCTGGCCCGATCTGGTCATTGCAGGCGAATGGATGCCGATCACGGTGTTCCACAACCAGCACGGTCACCTGAAGAACGCCACCGACGATCTCGGGCTTCAACACACCACCGGCTGGTGGACCTGTCTGCAGGCCGTGGACATCAACGGGGATGGCCGGGAGGACCTCCTCGCGGGCAACTGGGGCGAAAACTCAAAATTCCACGCGACCGCCGCGACGCCGGTCAGGCTTTACTGCGGCGATTTTGACAACAACGGACAGCCCGACCAGCTGCTCGCCGTCGCCGAGGACGGACAGTACTACCCCTTCCTTGGCAAGGACGAGCTTGAGCGGCACATGCCTTCGATCATTCGCAAACGTTATAACAACTATTCTGCCTTCGCCGGTCAGACAGTCGGGCAGATACTCGGCGAAAGCCTCAATCGGGCCATCAGCCTGCAGGCGGAAGACCTGTCCTCCGCACTGCTGATGAACACGGGACGTGGCGGATACTCGCTCTCCCGTCTCCCAAAAGAGGTGCAGTGGTCACCAGTCTTTAGTTTTCTGGCGCGGGATATCAATGGCGATGGCCACACAGATATTATTGCCGCGGGCAATTTTGATGGCGTCACGCCCTACGAGGGGCGCTACGACGCGAGCTACGGGACCTTGCTCCTCTCCGGCCGGGTATCAGTCCCCATGCAAAGGTCCGGCCTCTTCCTTGAAGGTGAGATACGGGATAGCAAGACGATAAGAACCCCGCGCGGTCCGATATTCGTCTTCTCCCGCACTAACGGCTCACTCCTTTTTTACCAACCCGTCAATCCTCTTCTGCAAGGTCACGCTCTCCGCCGGAGTCCGCGCAAGGGCCAGAGCCTCTGATAAATTCAACAACGCGCGCGCATCATCCACCCCCGTATACAGATCCCCCAGCAACACGTAATAGAACCGGTTGTTCTCCAGTCCCAGCAGCAATGCCTCCCGGATAGCCTCCTCCTTGCCATGTACTTTCGAGTACGCATAGGTCCGGTTCAGCGCCGCCATCGGCGAATACTCCAGTTGCAGGAGGAGGTTATACAGCTGCAATATCTGGGTCCACTTCTCCTTCGTATCCTCTTTCCGGGTATTCCAGTAGGCGATACCTGCCTCGAGGTGGTACTTCGAGAGACGGGTGCCGCTGGCGGCTCGGTTTAAAAAATAGCCGCCCTTGCTGATAAGGTCCGAGTTCCAGAGGCTGACGTCCTGCTCTTCATAAAGGACGATCTCCCCATTGGCGTCAAGCCGCGCATCCAGCCTTGAGGCGTGAAAACACATCAGCGCAAGCAGGGCATTGGCCTCGGGTGTATTAGTCAGAACTTCGCCAAAGATCTTCGTCGGAGCTGCTCCGCCACGAGACCTTCGTCGGGGCGTCGTCCCTCGCTCCTCCTCGGTCGTTCCCTTCGATTCCTCGGGAACCTCGATCATACCCTTCGCGTCCGCTCGGGTACTTCCCTCGCTTTGACTCGTTCGTTCCCTTCGCGATTGCTCGGGAACATTTTCGATCAACATCTGACAGAGACGGATAGCCTCGAAACACAGGTCCTTGCGCAACGACCGGTTATCACTCGCAGAATAGTATCCCTCGTTGAACAGCAAATATATCGTAGTCAGCACGGAGGACAGCCGCGACTCGATCTCCGCGGGCCCGGGCAGCTCCAGGCTGATGCCAGCCTCCCTGATCTTCTCCTTTGCGCGGAAAAGGCGCTTGTTGATCACCTCCTTGTTGGTCAAAAAAGCCTCCGCGATCTCGTCGATGCCAAAGCCGCAGAGGACGCGCAGCGACAGTCCGATCTGTGCCTCGGGCGCGATTGCAGGGTGGCTGATCGCAAACATCATCCTGAGCTGGCTGTCGTTGATATTCTGTGGCGAGAACTCGACATCGATATCTTCCGTCTCACCGGAGGAACGTCGCAGTTGCGGCAGGAGTTTAATACGAAAGACCTGGCCCCGCTTGAAGTAGTTCTTTGCGCGGTTGGCCGCGACCGTATACAACCAGGCGGCCGGATTCGGCGGAAGACCCTTCTGTCCCCAGGTCTCCGCCGCCGTCAGAAAGGCATCGCTGGCGATATCCTCCGCGATCTCTATCTGGTCAAATCCGAAGTGCTTGCAGAGGACGGCGACGATCTTCCGGTACTCCGTCCTGAACAACTGTGGTATGATCTCAGTGCTGTCCATTGATCCTGCGCACCTCCACGCTGTTACCCTCGCCGTTGAGTATCGGGTTGCCTTTCGCCATCTCCACCGCCTCATCCAGGTTGCTGGCCCTTATGACGATAAAGCCGGCGAGACTCTCCTTTATCTCTGCGAAAGGCCCATCGGTAATGATGCCGCCCGGCTTGATCACCTTCCCTTTCGCGTCGAGTCCAGTGCCGCCGACGAACTTGCCCTGCGCAATGATACCGTTGACCCATTCCTGGTAGTGCTCCATATACACTTTCAGCTGGTCGGGCGTGGGCTGTTTTTCCTTTGTGATCAGGTCCAGCCGCATCAATACGAGATATTCATCCATAGTCTTAGCTTTTTTCCTGTTCGTACGTAACATAGATGACACCGCTCTTAAATACGCGGGACGAAGTCAACCTCAGTTGCAACCTATGCGTGATGCCCTTGAATACAGGCACGCCGTCGCCAAGCGCCACCGGGTCGATCATAAACCCGTACGTATCGATGAGCCCTGCGTCCGCCAGCTGGGTGATAATGCTCCCGCTGCCGAGTATCGTGATAGGGTTGCCGGATTCGCTCTTCAGGCGCCGGACCGTGCTGACGAGGTCGTCGCTGATAAGCCGGGTGTTCTGCCATTCGGCTTTCTTCAGCGTCCTCGAAAATACGATCTTCTCAGCCTTGTTCATCCCGTCGGCCGTCACCGGCGCGCGTTGTTTGGCCATGTCCGTGGGCCAGAAGGCGGCCATATGTTCATAAGTAATCCGCCCGAATAGCAGCGTGCTGCCGCGCTGGGAATTCTCGTCCGAGAATTTGCTCTCCTCTTCCCCATGACGGTGCCAGCTGATATCCCCGTCGGTTGCCTGGTAATAGCCATTCAGCGTGATAAAGTTAAAAACGTTTACCGTTCTCATTGTCAAGAATTTAAATGTTAATTTCCGCAACCGGACAGCGTCCGGTCCCGGGTTATAAATGGTTTTACACACCTATTACAACCAGAGATGCAAAAATTGGACACCCTTTATTCTTTTTTCCTTTCATCTGACGCATACCACAAAATACTACATTTATAATCTCATGCAACTGACCATCACCGGATACTCGACCGCCCTCTTCTCCACCTGGTATTTTATCGAGGAATGGGGTATCCTCTTCGATGCGGGCGATGGGCTGATCTCTTCGCTTCTTCAGAAGAGCCGGAAGATCGACCAGGTATTTATCTCGCACGCCGACCGCGACCATCTGACCGGACTGCTGCAGCTCAATCAGCTGAATGCCCGCCCCGGCTTTCCGGTGATCCACTATCCAAAGGATTCAAGCTCATTCCGCGCGCTGGAGAAATTCTCGAAGGACTTCGACCCACAGGTGGCGCGAACCGTTTGGGCTCCCGTGACGGAGGGCGACGAGATCTTCATCGCCAAAGACCTTCTTGTCAAACCGATCCGCAACAGCCACGTCCCCGTGGACCGGCATATCATCAAAAGCCTGGGCTACCAGGTCATCCAAACGCGCAAAAAACTTCGGCCCGAATTCGCTCATCTCTCCGGCGACCAGCTCCGGCAGCTGGCAGAGCAGCAAGGCAGAGACAGCTTCTCCATGGAAGTACGTACTAACCTGCTCGCCTATTCGGGCGACACACCGGTAGAAGACGGCGACAAATGGGATAACACGTCGATACTTATACACGAGGCCACATTCTTGGGTAATGGGGAGGACATAAAGGTGCGGCACTACGGGATGACCGAGCGCAGCGAAGGTCACGACCTGGGAGGACCTGGTCACCCAGGTCCAACGAAGGTCCATTCGACACTGGAAGAAGTAATGGAGATGGTCAGCGCCATCCATATAGAGCAGCTGATACTCGGCCATTTCTCCTCCCGCTATTCACCGGACGAGATCGTTCGCGCCGTCAAAGACCAATGTTGGAAGCATGCTATCAATATCCCGGTGAGGGTGGTATTACCGGGCGAGACGCTGTTCGATCTGCTGGCGAAAGAGCCGGTCAACAAATAGCAGAGTCTGCGGCAATCTTAAAGTCCAATATAAAGAGAGAGATTCCCAACCTCGTGACTATAAAGTCCCCGCATCTGCGCCGACGACCAGCTCTGGGTAAAGGAGAGACTCCAGTTTCGCAACGCGAGAACGGCGCCATAGTCCATGCTATAGATGTAGGTGCGCAGTGATCGATACGATCTAAAGACGCTGGTAGACGCGGCGGCCGCCGCCGGAGACACTGGTTTTGTCCCGCTCGCGGACTGTGACGACCCTGCCGAAGTCGCACCACCACCCTGAGTTGCAGCAGTTGCGTCCTGAGCCGTCGCATCTGCATCCTGGCCGCCTGGCTGCTCTGCCTCTTTTTTTTCTCCGTGCGGCGGATGCGTGAACATTCCCCCTTCCAGTATCGCATTGGTGTAGACCAGATCCGCCTGGGGTCGGGCGAAGAAGTACAGCTGTATATGATCCTTCTTATCCGGCGAGCTTCCGCTGGCGTATTGGGACATAAGTCCATTAAAATAAGGATGCATGATCCCCAGGCGCAGGAGAGAGTAGACGGAGAGTTTGTTCTCCATGGTCCCGGCGTGGATGCTGCCGCCGCCGATGAGCTCCAGCAGGGGATCAGCCCCCGAGCGTACTGCGAACACCTGCTTCTCGATGGTCAGGTTTATATTTAGCAAGAGGTCATTCCTGAACTGGTGTCCCCAACCCATTGGCTGTGTATAATGTATAAGATGGTGAAAGCCTTTTTGCAAGGCCCCTGCGAGCGAGGCGGGTCCTACCACTCCGGCGACGACTTCCGTTTGCAGATCGTAGTTTGCCCTGGGGTTGTAGGAGTAAAGGGAATGGGTGATGAACAGTCCCCCGGACCAGGGATAGTCATCCGGCTGAAACTCGGGGTCATCGATCCGTCTCGGCGTATACATTACCTGCATGATCCCCCAGCCATAGACGTCGGTGCTGCTGTCCCCCGCTTTGGGAAACGCCCTGTCTAAAAACCAATGTGGTGGATCATGTCTGGTGTAAAAAAGGTCGACGCGCGAGCCGTTGGTATAGGCTTCATCTGTACCCTTTCCTTTGATGTTGATGTAGTCGTCGTCTTCGTAAAGACGCAGCATCCTGGTCGGCAGCGTCTGTTGACCCTCTCGGGGACTCTGTTGATTCCGGGGATCCTGACGACCCTGTTGGGTATCCCTTTGGTTTTGGTCTTGTCCAAACGATTGATTGCCAGCCACCAGCAATACCGCCAGCAGCAATAGTACTAACCCCTGTCTCACGGCTAATTCCTATTTAACGTTTCTAAATAATTCCTTTCTTTCGATTCTGTCGATTCCTGTCTTGGGTATTATTTAACAAAAGGCCGATAAAAAAGTTTATAACTTTTATTCCATGAACCTCCCCAACCCCTCTTGTATCCTGCTTTTCACACTGTTACCTTTATTTTTTTCCGCCACCCCGCGCGCAAACCCCATCCTCTCGTGTCCAAACCCCACCATCCCGCATCCAAACCTCACCACTCCGCGTCCGAACCCACAACTCTGCGCCCAAACCCCACTACTCCCAACCCCACAACTCCACGCGCAAACCCAAAATCATTCAAATCCTTCCATAATTCGTGGGGCCCAACCAGATCGCAAGCATCCATCCAATCAACGATCATTGTTTCAAACACCAGTTGCTCACCCCGA
>Ga0105239_10010483_pt1 | contig 10361 bp, 7 predicted proteins | sample KBSC44metaG_FD_92761 | JGI IMG/M metagenome (GOLD analysis project Ga0105239, IMG submission 92761) | Corn rhizosphere microbial communities from Kellogg Biological Station, Michigan, USA - KBS C4-4 metaG | ecosystem: Host-associated > Plants > Roots > Rhizosphere > Soil | place: Michigan, USA...
CCCAAGTCCATGTCGCTTGCCAACACGTTGAAAGCGCTGCTCGGCCCCGGTGCGGTGCTCACCGAAGACGAAGACGTGGCTGCCTACGTCGCCGACTGGCGGGGCAGATATCGGGGCCACGCCCACTGCGTGGTGCTGCCGTCGACGACCGAGGAGGTCGCGGCCGTGGTGCGGGCCTGCTCGGCTGCGCAGGTGCCGGTGGTCGCGCAGGGCGGTAACACGAGCCTGTGCGAAGGCGCCGTTCCACGCGCACAGGAGCCCACCTCGGTCGTCGTCAACCTGCAGCGCATGCGGCGCGTGCGCTCGGTCGACGTCGCCAACAACTCGATGGAAGTCGAGGCAGGTTGCGTGCTCGCGGCCGTGCAGCAGGCCGCTGCCGAACACGAGCGCTTCTATCCGGTGAGCCTGGGGGCCGAAGGCTCCTGCCAGATCGGCGGCAACATCGCCACGAATGCCGGCGGTACCGGCGTGCTGCGCTACGGCAACACGCGCGAGAGCGTGCTCGGGCTCGAGGTCGTGCTGCCCGACGGTCGCATCTGGGACGGCCTGTACCGCCTGCGCAAGAACAACACCGGGCTGGACCTGAAGCATCTGTTCATCGGCAGCGAGGGCACGCTGGGCATCATCACCGCCGCAACGCTCAGGCTTCAGCCGCTGCCCACCGCGCATGCGGCCGCCTGGCTGGCGGTCGACTCGCCGCAGGCCGCACTGGCGATGCTGGGCCGCTTCCAGCAACGCTGCGGCGGGGTGCTCAGCGCGTACGAGATGATGAACGACACCGAGCTGGGCGTCGTGCTCGAGCATGTGGCAGGCCGCCGCAGCCCCGTGCTCGCGTCGCATCCGTGGCACGTGCTCGTCGAGCTGGCCGACACCGGCGGCGCGCAAGCGTTGACGGCCGCCCTGGAGGAGGTGCTCGAACAGGGCGTGTCGGCCGGCGAGGTGCTCGATGCCGCGATCGCCGCGAGCGGCGCACAACGCGCTGCGTTCTGGGAGCTGCGCCACAGCGTCTCCGAGGGCAACAAGAAGGCCGGCATGGGCATCAACACGGATTGTGCGGTGCCGGTCTCGGCGGCGCCCGAGTTCATCGAGCGCGCGACCCGCGCGACCCACGCCATCCTGCCGGGTGCGCCGATCATCATCGTCGCGCACCTGGGCGACGGCAACGTGCACTTCATTCCGCTCGCGAGCTTCGAGCAGTGGCGCTCGTTTCCCGACCCCGACGCGATCGCGCATCGCGTCAAGCACGCCGTCAACGAGGTCGCGCACGAGTTGCGCGGCACGTTCAGCGCCGAGCACGGCATCGGCCAGGTGCTCACGCAGGAGATGAGGCTGTTCAAGCCCGCAGTCGAGATCGACATGATGCGCGGCATCAAGTCGCTGCTGGACCCACACGATCTTTTCAATCCCGGGCGGCTGCTGCCACCCGCTGTCCACCCGCCGCGCTGACGCGCCCCAAGGAGCCTGACCATGAAAGACACGATCCCGTTCCAAAGTTCGCGCCGGCGCGTCCTCCAGGCCGCTGCTGCGCTGGGCACGCTCGCCGCGCCGGCAGTGCTGCGCTTCGCCCGGGCGCAGTCCAAACGCATCGTCGTGCGCGACGACGGCGGCGTGTACACCAAGGCCTACGGCGAGTGCTTCTACAAGCCATTCACGCAGAAGACCGGCATCGAGGTCGTCGGCGTCCAGGCCAACGCCGAGCCCGTCGCCCAGATCAAGTCGATGGTGGACACGAAGAACTACACGTGGGACATGGCCAAGATCAGCCAGCCCGCAATCCTGCTGCTCACCGAAGGCGGCAAGGTGTACCTCGAGAAGCACGGCCTCGAGAACGATCCGAACGTGCGGACCATCCCGAAGCAGTTCATGTCCCCGTACGGCGTGGGCACCAACGTCTACTGCACGGTGCTCGCGTACCGGACCGAGGCTTTCAAGAACCGCAAGGCGCCGTCCTCATGGGCCGACCTGTGGAACGTGAAGGACTTCCCCGGCCGCCGCGCAATCCGCAAGCATCCGTTCGACACGCTGGAAGAGTCGCTGATGGCGGCCGGCGTGCCGACAGCGCAGCTGTACCCGCTCAACCTCGATCGCGCGTTCCAGAACCTCGACCTCATCAAGCCCAGCGTGGACGTTTGGTGGAATTCGGGCGCGCAGGCAACGCAGCTTCTGTCCTCGGGTGAAGTCGACATGATCGCGACGTGGGTCTCGCGCCCGCAGCAGGCCATCATGGAAGGCGCACCGGTGGCGATCGCCTGGAACCAGAACCTGTGGGGCGTCGACAACTGGGCGATCCTCGGAGGCACCCCGAACGCGGAGGCCTGCCGAGAGTTCATCAAGTTCGCCTCCGACGTGAAGCGCATGGCGCAGCAGGGCGACTTCTATCCAGCCGGCGTGACGCAGCCCGAGGCGTTCAAGTACATGAAGCCCGAGGTCGCGAAGCACTCGCCCACGCACCCCGACAACATCAAGACCGGCGTGCAGATCAACGCGAAGTACTGGCTCGACAACCAGGCGGCCGTGACCGAACGCTTCAACGGCTGGGTGCTGAAGTAACCGCACGAAAGCGAACACCATGCCTTCGTCCAGCCTGAAGATCACGGGTCTCACGAAGCGCTACGGCGATTTCGTGGCACTGGCGCCGACCGACCTCGACGTGGCGCGGGGCGAGTTCCTCACCCTGCTCGGCCCGTCGGGCTCGGGCAAGACGACGCTGCTGAGCCTGATCGCCGGCCTCGCCGCGCCCGACGGCGGACAGTTGCTGATCGACGGCAAGGACGTGACCCATGGCGCGCCCTACGAGCGCGACATCGGCATGGTGTTCCAGAACTACGCGCTGTTTCCGCACATGACGGTGGCGGAGAACATCGCCTTCCCGCTCAAGATGCGCAAGCTCGATTCGGCCAGCGCAGGTAAGCGGACCATGGAGGCGCTCGAGCTGGTGCGGCTGCCGCACCTGGCCCAGCGCTTCCCCAAGGAACTCTCGGGTGGACAGCAGCAGCGCATCGCGCTCGCGCGCTGCCTGGTCTACAAGCCGGCCATCGTGCTGATGGACGAGCCGCTCGGTGCGCTCGACAAGAAGCTGCGCGACCACATGCAGCTGGAGATCAAGCGCATCCATCGCGAGCTCGGCACGACCATCGTCTACGTCACCCACGACCAGGAAGAGGCGATGACGATGTCCGACCGCATCTGCCTGATGAATGGCGGAAGGATCGAGCAGCTCGGCACGCCGTCGGATCTGTACTTTCGTCCGCGCACGCTGTTCGTCGCCGACTTCCTCGGCGAATCCAACCTGCTCGAAGGCACGGTGCAACGCATCGACGGCAGCCAGGCCGAGGTCAAGCTGGCCCAGGGCGGCGGCTGCGCGCACGCCACGGTGCATGCGCCCCTGTCCGCGGGCAGCAAGGTGCGCGTGATGGTGCGTCCGCAGAACATCGAGGTGCGCAGCGAGGCTGCCGAGGTGAACGCGGTGCGCGGCAAGGTGCTCGACACGATGATCACCGGCAGCCTGACGAAGCTGTACGTCGCCGCGTCCGCAGCCGGCGCCGAACCGATGGTGCTGTGCTATCCGACGTCCAACGGCGCGGCGCCGCACGCCATCGGCGACGACATCACGCTGCACTGGCGGCGCAGCGACGCGGTCGCCGTGCCGGAGCAGGCGTGAGCACGGACGCAACCCTGCAGGCGAGCGCGTCGGCTCTCGCTGCTGGCCGAGCGCGGCCCGAGTGGCTTCGCAGCGCACTGATGGCCGCACCGCTGGTGCTGCTGTTCGTCGTGCTGCTCGTGATTCCGGTCGCGCAGCTCCTGCTGCTGTCGGTGTACAGCGACGGCGCGTTCACGCTCGCCAAGTACCGGCAGCTGTTCGAGTCCTCGGTCTACGTCAACGTGATGCTGATCACGTTGAAGATCTCGTTGTGGACGACCGTGCTGTCGGTGGTCGCGGGCTATCCGGTGGCGTACCTGGTCTCCTCGCTCCAGAAGGACCGCAAGGCACGCTGGGTCTTCTGGGTGCTGCTCGCGTTCTGGACCAGCTTTCTCGTGCGCGCCTTCGCGTGGATCGTGATGCTGGGCCGCAACGGCGTCGTCAACCAGCTGCTCACGGCGGCCGGGCTGCAGGACACGCCGACCAACCTGCTGTACAGCCTGGGCGCCGTGCTGGTCGGCATGGTGCACGCATTGATGCCGCTCGCGGTGATGACGATGCTGTCGGTGATGGAGAACATCGACCGCAACCTGCCGCGCGCCGCGCTGACCCTGGGCGCGCGCCCCGGCACCGCGTTCTGGCGCGTCTACTTCCCGCTGTCCATGCCCGGCGTCGCGGCAGGCGCCGTCATGGTGTTCGTCACCGCGCTCGGCTTCTTCATCGTGCCGCAGCTGCTCGGCGGCCGCAGGGAGATCATGATCTCGCAGCTGATCATCGAGCAGGTGCAGCAGACGATGAACTGGGGCTTCGCCGGTTCGATCTCGGTGCTGATGCTGGTCGTCGTGCTCGCGGTGTTCGCGCTGTACGACAAGGTCCTGGGCCTGTCGACGATGACCGGCGAGTCCGCGCGCGATCGGCAGCGGCGCGCGAGCGACGGCCTGCTGCATCGGCTGGGCGACGCCATCCTCGGGCTGCTCGGTGTCGCCTGCGATCGGCTGATCATGCTGATGCCGCGCCGGCACGCGCGGCAAGACGCGGGCGCTTCGCTGCCGCTGCGATTCGTCGTGCTGCTGGTTCTCTTCTTCCTGAGCGTGCCCGCGCTGCTGATGATTCCGCTCTCGTTCGGCAAGTCCGGCCTGAACTGGCCGCCCAGCGGCTTCACGCTGCAGCATTACCAGAATCTCCTGACCTCGCCGCTGTGGATGTCGGCCGCGGCACGCTCGCTCGGCATCGGCGTCGGTGCCGCGATCCTCGCGATGCTGATCGGCACGCCCGCCGCGTTCCTGCTCGCGCGCCGGCAGATCCGCGGCAAGTCCTTCCTGCTCGCCTTCGTGCTGTCGCCGATCATCGTCCCGCGCATGATCATCGCCGTCGGCATGTTCTACTTCTTCGCGCGCGTCGGCCTGGTCGGCACGGCGGCCGGCCTGATGATCGGCCACACCGTCATCGCGGTGCCGTACGTCGTGATGACGATGATGGCGGTGCTGCGCAACTACGACACCCGGCTCGACCTCGCAGCACAGAGCCTGGGCGCGACGCCCTGGCAGACGCTGCGCCATGTCACGTTCCCGATCCTGGGCGCCGGACTGCTGTCGTCGTTCCTGTTCGCGTTTGCAACGTCCTTCGACGAGCTGACCATTTCGCTGTTCGCCTCCGGCGGCCTCACGTCCACGCTGCCCAAGCAGTTCTGGGACGAGGTGACGCTGCAGATCTCGCCCGTGATCGCCGCCGTGTCGACCTGCCTCTTCGTCTTCGTCGCGGTGCTGATCACGCTGGCCGAGTGGCTGCGGCGCCGCAGCGCCGCGAGCTGACCGCTTCCATCCACCGAGTCGAAACATGACAACCAAGCTCACCGCCGCGCAGCTGCGCGGCATCTTTCCTGCCCTGCCCACGCCGGTTCGCGCCGATGACAGCGTCGATGCGCAGGCCACCCGCGCCCTCATGCGCTACCTGCTGCCGCAAGGCATCGCCGGCGTGGTGCCGATCGGCGGCACCGGCGAATACGGTGCACTGCCCCGCGACGAGCGCGTGCGCATGACGGCACTGTGCGCGCAGGAAGCCGACGGTCGCGTACCGGTGATCCCGGGCGTGCTCGATCCCGGCTTTCACGATGCGCTCGCCGCCGGCAAGGCCTTCGCGGCCGCCGGCGCAAGTGCGCTGATGGTGCTCACGCCGTACTACACGACGCCGACGCAGCGCGGCATCCGGGACTACTTCCTGCGCTACGCCGACGCCTCGCCGGTGCCGGTGCTGATCTACGAGATCCCGTACCGCACGCGCATCGCGATCGCGCCCGAGGTCCTGCACGAGCTGTCGCGCCATGAAAACATCATCGGCATGAAGGCCTGCAACACCGACATGTACCACTTCCTGAAGGTGGTCGCCGGCGTGCACGAGAGCTTCGCGGTGCTGAGCGGCGAGGACTCGCTGTTCCCCGTGCAGATGGCTGCCGGCGCGAAGGGCGGCATCGTGGTGACGGCCACCATGCTGCCGCGCACGTGGCAGCGCATCTACGAGCTGGCGCGCGACGGTCGAACCGCTGAAGCGCTCGCTTCGCACCGCCAGCTGATCCCGATGCTCGACCTGGCCTTCGCCGAGACGAATCCGGGGCCGCTCAAGTCGGTGCTCGATCTCATCGGCGCCGCGGCGCCGCGCGTGCTCGATCCGCTGCTCGCACCTGCGCCGGAACTCCAGGAGCGCCTGCGCGCCGAGATGAAGGAACGGCTCGCGGACGAAGCCGCCCTCGCGGGTGCCTGAGTTCATGCTCCCTGCCGTCAAGGACTACCGCGAGCTGGCGCGTCACCGCCTCGCGCGCTTCGCCTTCGACTACCTCGAAGGCGGGGCCGAGGACGGGCGCACGCTCGTGCGCAACCTGGCGGCGTTTCAGGCCGTCCTGTTCCGCCCACGCGCGCTGCAGGATGTCGCCGACGTGGACGCCGGCGTCGAACTGTTCGGCCGCGCGCACAAGCTTCCCGTCCTCGTGGGCCCGACCGGCCTCAACGGCCTCTATTGGCCGCGCGCGGAAGAAGCGCTCGCGCGCGCTGCGCGCGATGCGGGCGTGCCGTTCGTGCTCTCGACGGCTTCGACCTCGCTGCTGGAAGACGTGCGCGCCGCGAGCGACGGCGAACTCTGGCTGCAGCTGTATGTGCAACGCGACCGCCGCATCGCCGAAAACATGATGGCGCGCGCGAAGGCCGCGGGCTTTCACGCCCTCATGCTCACCGTCGACACCATGGTGCACGGCAAGCGCGACCACGACGTGCGCAACGGCTTTCGCCTCCCCGTGTCGTGGACACCACGCCTGTTCGCCGACGTGATGACGCACCCGCGCTGGTGCCTGCGCATGGTTCGCCAGGGGGGATCGCCGCAGCTGGTGAACCTCGCACGCAGCGCCGGCATGTCGCCCGATCTGCGCCGCCAGGCCGCGGCCATGAGCCGGCAGATGGACATGTCGCTGACCTGGGCCGACCTCGACTGGTTGCGGCGCCACTGGGATGGGCCGGTGATCATCAAGGGCATCCTCGATCCGGCGGATGCACGTGCCGCCATGGAGCACGGCGCCGACGGCGTCGTCGTGAGCAACCACGGAGGCCGGCAGTTGGAGAGCGCTCCGAGCGCGCTCGAACGGCTTCCGGCCATCGCCGATGCGGTCGGCGACCGCATGCAGGTGTTCATCGACGGCGGCGTGCGCCGCGGCAGCGATATTGCAAAGGCGCTGGCGCTCGGTGCGCGCGCGGTGCTGCTCGGGCGTGCCCCGCTGTATGGCCTCGCTGCCCGCGGCCCGAACGGCGCGGCCGAGGTGCTCGCGATCCTGCACGCGGAGTTCGAGACGACGCTGCGCCTGCTCGGCGTGAGGCAGGCGCGGCGACTCGATGCCAGCTCGCTGTGCGAAGATCACCGGGATCGGCTGCGGACGTTGTGAGCATGGACAAGAGAGTCGGGAACGCAACCACGCGCATGCCGCGCAAACGGACGAAGGAGCCGCTGCGTTCGCAGCCCGGCCGCTCCGCGCTGTTCGTCGGATCCGTGGAGAAGGCCTTTCAGGTGCTGGAGGCATTCAGCGACACGCACCGGCAGATGTCGATGGCGGAGATCGCACGTGCTGCCAATCTGGACCGCAGCGCCACGCAGAGGCTGGTGCACACCATGGAGCAACTTGGCTACATCCGGCGCGTGCCCGATTCGCCCCTCTATGGACTCGCGTCGAGGGTGCTGCGCCTGTCCTTCAACTACCTGCGGTCGCGCGCCATCATCGATCGCGCGTCGCCCTACTTGCTGGAGATGACGCACGCACTCGGCGAAACGTCGAACCTGCAGGAACTCGACGGTCACGAGATCATCTTCCTCGCCCGCTTTCCGGGCCGGCACCTCGTCAACGTGGACTTCGCCGTGGGCTCGAGGCTCCCGGCGGTGTTCACCGCGTCGGGCCGGGCGATGCTGTCCAAGCTCGACCTCGCCGAGCAGCGCAACATCATTCGCGCGACGCCGCTCGTGGCGATCACGCCGCACACGGAAGTCGATCCCACGGGGCTGCTGCGGCGCATCGAGCAGGCCGCCAGGCAGGGCTACGCGATCGTGCAGAACCAGACGGTCATCGGCGACATCTCGGTGGCCGCGGCCATCACCGACCACGACGGGAAGCCGGTCGGCGCGATCAACATCTCGGTTCCCGCGACGCGCTGGAGCGTGGAGCGTGCCGAGGAGCAGCTGCTGCCGCACGTGCTACTGGCAGCCACCTCCATCTCGCACGCCAAGGGCGGCTAGATCGGGCGCCGAACGTCGGCTCCGTTCGCGCGCATCTTCCGCCGTCATGCACCAGACGCGGTCCCGCCTTGATCGTCGTTCGATGGCGTACCCGTCGGTGCGCCGCGCGGTCGCAGCCGCCGTTCCCGCCAGGAGGCCAGCTCGCTGAACTCCCGCGGGCATCCAGAGCACTTGTAGATCCCGCTGTACCGCATCACGCCATCGCGCCCTCGATGCACGAGCCGCTGATATGTCGAAGCGCCGCAAGAACGACAGCGATAGGGGGACGGCATCGTATTCATCGCTCGGTACAGTACGGAAGACAAACAGAGAATTCTGCAATGCGGGACGGCGCGATTCTGGCAATCGCACCCATGCTGAATCTATCAGGTCTCCTTTGCCGGCCGGCGCTCGTACTGCTCGATGCGTCGCATGACTTGGCAACCGATCTCGAAGGGTCAGTGCGCGTCGCCTTGGTAACTACGGGCTTCGATCTGCAGCCAGGCGGAAAGAGCCTTGAGGGCGGCGCCGCCTGCCTTGTGCTCGGGGGAAATCAGGTGGTAGCCGCGGTCACTGCGCACCGCTTGTTTGCTCACCACGACCAGCAGCCCACGCGCCAGTTCGTCTTCCACCAGGAACGGCGGCACGAGTGCGACGCCGATGCCGTGGATCGCCGCCTCGGTCAGCATCGAGAACAACTCCAGCCGCGGGCCGATCATGTCGCCGTCGACGTGCAAACCTTGAGCCGTGAACCACTGGCGCCACGCATAGGGTCTGGTGCTTTGCTGAAGCAGTGTCTGGCGCTGCCAGTCGCTGCGCGCAAACGGGCGTCGAGTGCTTGCCAGTCTCGGGCTGCACACGGCGACCAGGTACTCCGGCATCAGGAACACGCTCTCGGTGCCGGGCCAGGCACCATCCCCCGCGTGAATGGCGGCATCGAAGGTCGTGTCGTCGAACATGAAAGGCCGGGTGCGCGCCGTCAGGTTCAGTTGGATGCCCGGGTGTTGCTGCGTGAACGCGGGCATGCGCGGCAGCAGCCACTTGGTGGCGAAGGTCGGCACCACGGCCAGTTCCAGCGTCCCACCCGGGGTGCCGCGCGACATCAGATCCAACGCGTCGCGCTCCACCTCGTCCAGGCGTGATCGAACCAGGCGGCTGTAGCCCACCCCAGCCTCGGTCAGCGCCACGCCGCGCCGGCTGCGCTGGAACAGTCGCACGCCGAGGAAGTCTTCGAGCGAAGCGATCTGCCGACACACGGCGCTCTGCGTCACGGCCAGTTCGTCGGCGGCCTTCGTGTAGCTCTGATGGCGGGCCGCTGCCTCGAAGACGGCGAGCGCGGTGGTCGATGGGATCTTGCGGCGCATGCCGATATTGTGCATTTCACGCACAAGTCTGTGCGAACAAATCGGTTGTGGTCGCTCGTTCTCGTTCGTAGAGTGCGCAGCATTTGACATTACTCCATCTGCACCAATGACTTCCGATCACAAGAAGGCCTCCTTCCACTGGGAAGACCCGTTGCTGCTGGACCAGCAGCTCAGCGACGACGAACGCGCGGTGCGCGACGCGGCTGCGGCCTACTGCCAGGAGCGACTCGCCCCGCGCGTGCTGACGGCCTTTCGCGAAGGCACGACCGATCCGGCGATCTTCCGCGAGATGGGCGAACTCGGCCTGCTCGGCGCGACGATTCCCGAGCAGTACGGCGGTGCCGGCCTGAACTACGTCTGCTATGGCCTGGTCGCGCGCGAGGTCGAGCGCGTGGATTCGGGTTACCGCTCGATGATGAGCGTGCAGAGCTCGCTCGTGATGGTGCCGATCAATGAGTTCGGCAGCGAAGCGCAGAAGCAGAAGTACCTGCCGAAGCTGGCCCGCGGCGAGTGGATCGGCTGCTTCGGCCTGACCGAGCCCGACCACGGCTCTGATCCGGGCAGCATGGTCACGCGTGCCAGGAAGGTGCCCGGCGGCTACAGCCTGAGCGGCG
>Ga0105239_10010485_pt1 | contig 10360 bp, 5 predicted proteins | sample KBSC44metaG_FD_92761 | JGI IMG/M metagenome (GOLD analysis project Ga0105239, IMG submission 92761) | Corn rhizosphere microbial communities from Kellogg Biological Station, Michigan, USA - KBS C4-4 metaG | ecosystem: Host-associated > Plants > Roots > Rhizosphere > Soil | place: Michigan, USA...
CCATGCATTATCAGCAGAAAACCAAATATCAATACAAACGCCACCGCCACAAACTGGAATTTATGAAGCCTGAATGAGAATAATAGAAAAACGAACCCGGTTAACCAAATAAACAGCGCAATGCCATTTACCAGCAGGCTCTGTTTAATAAAATCGGAAGGTTTATTAAAATCAAGTTGTTGTTCCTGTAGTGTTTTCATATGCGTTATCACCGGCAAATGGTGTTGAAACTGCCATATAAGATTGGGTAGAAATATGATCAGCGCCAGCAACGCAGCGCCTATCATATGCCTGTTTAGCAATAGCTTACGGTTTTTACTAAACACCAGGCCAACTAACAACGACAACGTAAAGAACGCCATGGTATACTTGGTAAGCATACCTACGCCAATAACAATACCCAAAAAGTACAAATATTTAATAGCCGATGTGTTGCAGTATTTTACCAGTAAATAAACCGCCATTACCCACCAAAGCTGATCAAATACCACGGGCTGAAAAAGGTAGTCGCTGGCGGCAAATGCGGGGGAAAATATCAATGCCAGGCAGGCAAGTGCAATAGCAAACCTGCGCCCCCCGAGTTCAACAGTTATTAAACCCGTAAACCAAACTATCAGCCCTGCACTTATTGTGGTGAAAATACGGGCGGCAAATACCGAATCTCCAAAAAACATGAAGGTTATTTTGGCTAACAGCGCTATAAATGGGGGCACTTCTTTATAACCCCAATCCAGGTGATCGGCCAAAACAAGGTGCAGCAGTTCGTCGCGGTGAAAACCAAAGTGCGCTATTGCCAGCAGGTTTAACCCAAGTTTAATGGCAACAAATATCAAAATGAAAAAGGCGTAACTCGATCTCCGGTTTTGGTAGGGCATGTTTGATACTTAGGGTTTGCGATAAAGGTAAAAATTAAGTCCGAAAGTCGGTAAAGTCCGGTAGTCCGAAAGATATTTTTTTGTTCACAGTTAATCGCTATCAACAATACTTCATCTTTCGGACTTTACCGACTTTCGGACTTCTTTTAAATCCTCTTTATATTCGCTCCCAAAGCAATCAGGCGCTTATCAATATTCTGATAACCGCGTTCTATCTGTTCAATATTGTAGATGGTTGATTTACCTTTGGCGGATAGGGCTGCAATCAACAGCGAAACCCCGGCACGTATATCAGGCGACGTCATAGAGATACCGCGCAGTTGAACCTGTTTGTCGAGGCCGATAACGGTAGCGCGGTGCGGGTCACAAAGTATTATCTGGGCGCCCATATCAAGCAGTTTGTCCACAAAAAACAGGCGGCTTTCAAACATTTTCTGGTGTATCAGTACCGAGCCTTTTGCCTGTATGGCAACCACCAGGCAGATGCTTAGCAAATCGGGCGTAAAGCCGGGCCATGGCGCATCGGCAATGGTCATAATTGAGCCGTCGATAAATGTCTCAATTTCGTAATGCTTTTGTGCAGGGATGTAAATATCATCGCCACGCAATTCCATTTTTATGCCCAGGCGCCTGAACACGTCAGGTATCATCCCAAGTTCCTGGTAATGCACATCCTTAATGGTAATTTCCGATTCCGTCATGGCGGCAAGGCCGATGAACGAACCAATCTCGATCATGTCCGGCAGTAACCGATGTTCTGTTCCGCCAAGCTCAGTAACGCCCTCAATGGTCAGCAGGTTTGAGCCTATACCACTGATTTTTGCACCCATGCGATTAAGCATTTTGCAAAGCTGCTGCAGATAAGGTTCGCAGGCAGCGTTATAAATAGTGGTGGTGCCCTTTGCCAGCACAGCTGCCATTACAATGTTAGCTGTACCGGTTACCGACGCCTCATCAAGCAATATGTAAGTGCCCTTTAAGTTCGATGCGTCAACATTAAAAAAGCCGTTTGATGGGTCGTAGTTGAATTGTGCGCCAAGCTTTTCGAAACCAAGAAAATGGGTATCCAGACGCCTGCGGCCAATTTTGTCGCCCCCTGGCTTAGGTATTGATGCTTTGCCGAAACGTGCCAGCAGCGGGCCAACTATCATAATGGAGCCACGCAAACCGCCACCCTTTTCTTTAAAAGCATCCGACAGGAAGAAATCCAGGTCGATATTTTTTGCTTCAAAGCTGTAAGTATCAGGCGCCAGTTTTTCAACTATTACACCCATATCGCCCAGCAGCTCAATCAATTTATTTACATCCTTAATATCAGGTATGTTGCTGATGGTTACTTTCTCCGGCGTTAACAATACGGCCGAAAGAATTTGCAAAGCCTCGTTTTTAGCACCCTGCGGTATTATTTCGCCCTTTAACGGGGTTCCGCCAATTATTTCAAATGCGTTAGTCATAGTCAGTTGATAGTTGATATTAAAAGACCATAGACGATAGACCATAGACCATAGCCGTCTTTCCTAACTATGGTCTATCGTCCACGGTCCATGGACTTCTTCAAATTAATACTTTTTAGCCCCCCCGCTGTTACGGTTGCGGTTTTGGTTATTATTGTTGTTACGCGGATTGTTGTTATTGTTGGTACGGCCGCGGTTATTCTGGTTATTGTTGTTGGTACGGCCGCGGTTGTTCTGGTTGTTGTTACTGTGTGTATTGGCGCGATATTCAACCTTGTTCAGGTTAACATTTTCTTCCAGTTTAAGTGTGCCGCCCGAAAGCATATAAAGGTCGTTCAATATCATTTCGTCGGTTACCGAATCCTTGTTCCATTGCACATAGGCCATTTTCATAAAATTGGCAACAGCCTGCACCATGTGGCGTTTACGGTCGGGATCATCAATACTTTTGGCTTTTTCAATCATCAGCTCGATGGTTTTGCCGTAATGCTTGTATCTTATACGCTGATGCGGATATTTTAAAGGCTCCGGCTTTAAATGGATGGCCTCCATTGAAGGCTTCGGGTAGGGCGAGTCAACATCAATCTGGAAATCAGAAATAATGTGCAGGTGATCCCACAGTTTGTGTTTAAAATCGGCGACATCGCGCAGGTGCGGGTTTAAAAAACCCATCAGGTCAATCACAACCTGGGCATAACGGTTACGTTCTTCTTTGGTAGGCAGCGCAACAATATATTTTACCATATTTTGTACGTTGCGGCCATACTCCGACAGGATTAATTTATTCCTGGTTGAGTTATAATCAAATTCTTGGGGCATAGTTTTATAAGCCTGTTAAGTTAATATTTTACGAAGATTTTTAAAATTAGCGCAGACATTTTTCCCGGTAAGGCTGGGAATTAGAGGCTAAAGTTGAATTTAGTACGAAGTAGTAACGCAAATATAAAGCATTTTGTGTGGAATTGCAAAATTATGATGCCTTGCTAGTGTAATCGCTTTCTTACCCAAACACGGCTTTCTCGTAGCGATGGGTTTAAAACCCATTGCTATAGTAGGAATTTCGCAAAAGAACTTTTTCAAATCAATAGTCCGTAACCGCAGCGTCTTTCGGTCTTTACTGACTTTTCGGACTTTCGGACTCAACTAATTACCAGCTTCTCCCCAGCAAACTTAATTTTTCCTGCATCAAGCAATTGTCTTACCGTATCAATACGCTCTTTTTCGGTGCCGATAGTTGCTGTGGTCACCAGCGTAGCAATATCATGTGATGAGGTGCTTAACAACTCTATCAGTTCATTAGTTATGTCATCAAATATTTCAGCAGCGCTGGTTTGGCGTTTTTCTTCCAGGCAAACATCACAGACACCGCATTTATCAGCACTACGCTCATCAAAATAATTAAGCAGCATTTGACTGCGACATCTTTTGGTTTCGGCGTAAGCAAAAACGCCCTCCATTTTTTTGCGATAGGTCGCTTTACGATCGTCAATTAATTTTTTGTTGATGTAAAGTGCTTCGTTATGCTGGCGGGGCTTCAGCCAGGTAACCTGCGGCTTATCGGTCTGTTGTTTGTAGCTTAAAATATGGTATTCATCAAGCTGCTTCAACCCTTCAATAACCTGCTGCGCGCTCATTTGGCTGCGCCGGGCAAGGTCAAATTCGCGGATATTTACAAAATTGTCAAACGCCCCGCCGTATGATCGCAGTATAGTTTTAACAAAAGGGTCCCACCCCGGGTTTTGTATCTGAAAATTATACAACTCTTCATTCCCCACCTCAAACCGAAACCGTGAAGGCAAAAACACGCTCTCGTTAAACGACAGGTAATCATCCTGCTCCAAAAACTTCAAAGCATTCAGCGTTTTTATAGGCTCTAATTTAAATCGGCTGCAAAAATCGCCCAGGTCAAGATCCATGCTGGTTCCCTCGCCTGCCTCATAGGCTAAGCTGTAGTAGTTGGCTAAATAGTGGTAAACCTGCTTTACTTCAGCAACGGTTGGAAAACTTAATTCAAACTTTTTTTCCTGCCTCAACCTGTCGGCGTAATTGTATAATAATACGCCGTAGGCCTTATGCTCGTCGCGCCCTGCCCTGCCGGCTTCCTGGTAATAGGCTTCCAGGCTGTCGGGCATATCTTTATGTATCACAAAGCGCACATCCGGTTTATCAATCCCCATCCCGAAGGCGTTGGTGGCCACAATTATTCGCGTCTTATTGGTCTTCCAGCTTTCCTGTTTCCTCGAGCGGATGGCAGCCTCAAGTCCCGCATGGTAGTAATCGGCCTTAATACCGTTAGCGCTATAAAATTTGGCTACCTCGGCGGTCTCCTTGCGGGTACGAACGTAGACGATCCCACTACCCTTAACCCCTTTTGCCACGTCAATCAACTTACGCAATTTATCCTCGGTGTTTTGAACCACGTAGCTGATGTTTTTCCGCTCGAAACTTTTTTGAAAAACAACCGCATTTTGAAACTGCAGCTTTTGTTGAATATCTTCACGCACCTCGGCAGTAGCCGTTGCCGTTAATGCTAATACCGGCACATCAGGGTGCAGTTCCCTCAAATCGGCAATGTGCAGGTACGGCGGGCGAAAATCATATCCCCATTGCGAAATACAATGCGCCTCGTCTACCGCTATCAGGTTCACATTCATGTATTTGATGCGTTCGCGGGCCAGGTCAGATAACAAGCGCTCGGGCGATAGGTATAAAAACTTCACCCCTCCATAAATACAACTATCAAGCGCCATGTCAATTTCGCGCTTGCTCATGCCCGAAACGATCGAAACCGCTTCAATTCCTTTGGCCTTCAGGTTTTCCACCTGGTCCTTCATTAACGCAATCAAGGGCGATACCACGATACAAATCCCATCCTTTGCCAAAGCCGGCACCTGGAAACAAACCGATTTTCCCCCGCCGGTTGGCAACAAAGCCAGCGTATCATGACCCAATAAAACAGACTTGATAATCTCCTCCTGCATCGGGCGGAAAGTATCGTGGTTCCAGTACTGTTTTAGTATTTCCTGTAGCGTCATGTTTTAATTTCGGAATTCGGATGTTCGATTTCGGATTTTAAAATCGAATTATCCGAAGTTGGTAAAGATAAACTAAGATTCATAGGATGAAAAGATTTTAAGATTCTTGTTTTAAGTATTGTGCTGCCTGCATCCTATAATCCTCAAATCCTGTAAATCTTCGTTTAATCTTGGTGTAAATCGTGTAAATTCGCGGCTGTAACTCCGGCCCAAATGAAAATAATTTACACTACCCTACTATTTTCCCTCATCTCAATAAGTTTATTTGCCCAAAAATGGAACGTCGAATCTCCCCAGGGCGCCCCGCAAAAAAAGGTAACCATAACCACCGACGAAGGCACCTGGATGAACCTCGATGTTAGTCCCGACGGCAAAACCATAGTTTTTGATCTGCTTGGCGATATTTACAGCATACCAATTGCAGGCGGCAAAGCCACCCTGCTGGCCGGCGGCAAAGCATGGGAAGTGCAGCCGCGTTTTAGTCCGGATGGAAAATCGATATCCTACACCAGCGACAAAGAAGGTGCCGATAACATCTGGATAATGAATGCCGATGGCAGCGGCAAACATTCCATCACCAAAGAAAATTTCAGGCTGCTAAATAATGCGTCGTGGTCACCTGATGGGCAATACCTGGTTGCCCGCAAACATTTTACCGGAACACGCTCGTTAGGTGCCGGCGAAATGTGGCTTTACCACAAAACCGGCGGCGAAGGTATACAGCTCACCAAACGTAAAAACGACCAGCAGGACGCAGGTGAACCAATAATTTCGCCCGACGGTAAATATGTTTACTGGAGCGAGGATGTTACGCCCGGTCCATCTTTTCAATATAACAAAGACCCTTACCAGGGCATTTACGCCATACAGCGACTGAACCGACAAACCGGCGACATAGAAACCGTTACAGGCGGATCCGGTGGAGCTTGCCGTCCGCAAATCTCGCCGGATGGTAAATTGCTGGCTTTTGTAAAACGCGTGCGGTTAAAATCGGTGCTGTTTATTCATAACCTTGCCACCGGCGAAGAATGGCCCGTATACGACGGCTTATCGCACGATCAACAGGAAACCTGGGCTATTTTTGGCGTTTATCCTAATTTCAATTGGATGCCGGATAACAACAGCCTTATTTTTTATGCGAAAGGCAAGATCTGGAACCTGGATATAACATCGCTTAATGCAACTCAAATACCGTTCGAGGTAACATCGACACAATCAGTAACCGATGCACTTCATTTTCAGCAAAAAGTTTTCCAGGACGATTTTACCGTAAAAATGATCAGGCAGTTGACAACATCGCCGGATGGTAAAGTTGTTGCCTTTAATGCTGCCGGGTATATTTATATAAAAGCCCTGCCCGACGGTGTACCCACCCGAATTACCGCTACGAATGATTTTGAATACGAGCCGGCGTTTAGCCCTGACGGTAAATCATTAGTTTATATCGACTGGACAGACGAGCTAAAAGCATCCGTCAATAAAATAGATCTTACCACTTGCCAGGTTACCCGGCTAACGGCAGAAAAAGGCTATTACTACTCGCCCAAATTTTCAAACAAAGGCGATAAGATAGTTTTCAGGAAAGGTGAAGGTAATGGCACCTCCGGTTATGCGTTCGGCAAAAACCCGGGCATTTATACCATCCCGGCAAATGGCGGCACGCCAAAAATGATAATCGACAACGGTATTCAGCCGCAATACTCGGCTGATGATTCGAAATTGTTTTACCAAAGTTACGAGGGTGACAAAAAAGCCTATAAGGTGATGGACACTACAGGGGCTAATCAGCGGGTTTTGTATACTTCGAAATATGCAACGCAGTTTAACCCAAGCCCCGATGGCAAATGGATGGCCTTTACCGAGCTGTTTAACTGCTACATCACCCCTATGATTTATACCGGCAACCCGCAAGAGTTATCGGCCGGCAACAAAGCGCTCCCTTTAAGCAAGTTAACCCGCGACGCGGGCACCTACCTGCATTGGAGCAAAGACAGCCAGAAACTAATGTGGACGCTGGGTCCCAAATATTTTGTACGGGACATCAGGAATGCATTCCCGTTCGTAGATGGCGGAACAGATAAAACCCCACCGGTTGATACAGTTGGTACAGAAATTGGCCTGAAGCTAAAAACTGATGTACCCACCGGTGTTATCGTCTTTAAAAATGCACGGATAATTACCATGAAAGGTGATGAGGTGATCGAAAATGGCACCATCATTATTACCCGGAACAAAATAACTGCAATAGGCAAATCGGAGTCAATTGCGGTACCTGATAGCGCGAAGGTCTACGACCTTGTAGGCAAAACCATTATGCCAGGTATTGTCGATGTACACGGTCACCTGGGCACCAGCCCCGATGGTATATCTCCGCAGCAGGACTGGCGTTATTATGCCAACCTGGCTTTTGGTGTAACCACTGCGCATGATCCGTCAAGCAATACCGAAATGGTGTTTAGCCAAAACGAAATGCTGAAGGCCGGCAACATGGTTGGCCCCAGGGTTTATTCAACAGGCACTATACTATATGGCGCGGATGGCGATTTTAAGGCTGTAATAAATAGTTTTGATGATGCGCTTTCCAACATCCGACGGTTAAAAGCTGTGGGCGCTTTCTCAGTAAAAAGCTACAACCAGCCGCGTCGTGAGCAGCGCCAGCAGATTATTGAAGCTGCCCGCCAGTTGCAAATGGAAGTTGTGCCAGAAGGCGGCTCCACATTTTTTACCAATATGAGTATGATATTGGATGGGCATACCGGTATTGAGCACAACATACCGGTTTGGCCAATTTATAAAGACGTAAAAACCTTATGGAACGCCAGCAAAACGGCTTACACTCCTACCCTTATCGTTTCCTATGGCACCCAGTTCGGCGAAACGTTTTGGTACGACCGCACCGAAGTTTGGAAAAATGAGCATCTGTTAAACTTTACGCCACAATCAATTATCGATGCGCGGTCGAGGCGCAGAAGCACGTCAGAATATGGTGATTATGGCCACATCGAGGTATCCAAATATGTAAAACAAATTGCTGATGGCGGTACAAAGGTAAATTTAGGCGCACATGGCCAGTTACAGGGCCTGGGCGCTCATTGGGAGCTCTGGATGCTGGCACAAGGCGGTATGACGCCGCTGCAGGCCATACGTTGTGCAACCATGAACGGCGCATCGTACCTTGGTATGGACAAAGAAATTGGCTCTCTTGAGTTAGGCAAACTTGCCGATATGATTGTATTGGATGCCAACCCGCTTGCTGATATCAGGAACAGCGAAAAAATAAAGTACGTAATGGTTAACGGCCGTTTGTACGATGCCAATTCAATGAACGAGATCGGCAACCGCGAAAAACCAAGACAACGTTTCTGGTGGCAGCTAAACCGCGGCGCAATATCCGATTTACCGGTAGGTAATACGGAAACTTACCAGTTTACTGTACAGGACGGAGATTAGGAAGTTAGTCCGAAAAGTCCGGAAAGTCCGAAAGACGAATTGCAACAGGCTTTTCTCTTTCGGACTTTTTTACGGATAGTTCTGTCTTTACTGACTTTTCCGACTTTACTGACTTTTCCGACTACTAAAAAGCCACTCATAAAACCCAGGAAAATCACCGTTCCATTGCTTTTCATTATGACTTGCCCCTTTTATTATTACTATGGGTGAGTTGGTCTCACTTGCTATTTTACTGCGGATTATAGCAGCCATTTTTTGCATATCGGCTACCATGGTGTCGCTTTCAGCATCGCCGCAAACAAAGTAAAAGCGCGATTTTGATGTCAGCTTTTGTTGTTCAGCATATTTGTATATGTCCGGCGCTATCCAAAACGCAGGTGAAAACACGCCTGCATTGCCAAATACTTTGGGGTATTTTAATGCGGCATACATTGAGATTAGCCCTCCCATAGAACTACCCGCTATAATGGTATTTGCTGCATCTGCTTTTGTCCGATAGTTCTTGTCGATATAGGGCTTGAGCGTTTTTACCATAAACTCAACGTAATCATTGCCCCTGCCCTTCCCGTATTTCGAATCATAAGGGTCATATTCGGTTATGCGGTATTCGCCGCCGTGATCAATACCAACAACTATGCACTTTTTTTGGCCGGCAAACTTATCCAATATCTCATCTACGCCCCATTCGCCATATCCCGAAGTTGAGGCATCAAACAGGTTTTGCCCGTCGTGCATATAAATAACCGGGAATTTCTTTTTGGTCGATTTATAATCTGCCGGCAGGTAAATCCAAACCCGGCGCTCGCGGCCGAGCTGCGGCATTTCAAATTTTTCCGTGATAATATGCACCTGAGTGCTGGCTGTATGGGCTTGCGGCGTGGCAGCAAAATAGTCCTGCCAGTTAGCAATATCCACAACTATGGTTGTATCATTTGCAATGCTAACCGAACGGTTATCGGTTGGCTTACCATCTTTGGTGCATTCAACTGTTTTCCAGTCGCCGCGGGTTATTTTAAAGTGGTAAAGACCCTTCGGAATGTCCTTTACAATTGTGTATCCCCCGTGCCCGTCAGACACCATTTCCCAGTCTTTATTTCCCGGGTTCCAGCCGTTAAAATCGCCTGCCAAAAACAGGTGTTCTGAGGCGACTTTTAGAGGTGCTAAAATGCCTGTTTTAAAGGTTACTTTTTGCTGCCCAAACAACAAAAAACTTTGGCCAAAAAGCAAAAACGCGCAGAAAATATTTTTTTTCATCGGTAATAAGTGTATGCTTAACATTTAATTTCCGGGAACGTTCCCGGAAATGGGTTACATAATAGTAAAATTGCCAATTGTGTAATTTTGACACTTTAGAAAATTAAAAACTTTGTTTCTTTCAAAATTATGCGTAAAAATTGAAAATTTCTTAAAATAAATGGTATTGTTTTAATGTTTCTTTAAAGTTAAAATTGCTTGAATTAAGCTCATTAAAATTATCTTTTATATAATATTTGCTTTTATTACTTCTAAGTGTAAATTAGGCACATGCTGTTTCAGCAAAAATAAC
>Ga0105239_10010486_pt1 | contig 10358 bp, 8 predicted proteins | sample KBSC44metaG_FD_92761 | JGI IMG/M metagenome (GOLD analysis project Ga0105239, IMG submission 92761) | Corn rhizosphere microbial communities from Kellogg Biological Station, Michigan, USA - KBS C4-4 metaG | ecosystem: Host-associated > Plants > Roots > Rhizosphere > Soil | place: Michigan, USA...
ACTGTTCCGTCATATTCCTGGTGAGGACGAGGCTTTACTTTCGGCAGCAATGGAACGTCGTCATTATAAGGAAGGTGATTACCTTTTCAAAGGCAATAAAATATGCCGGGAGATTTTCTTTGTATGTAATGGTGTGCTCCGGATAATGGCAGTGAATGAAAATGGCAAAGAGGTTACCCATTATTTTATACCTGAAAATCGTTTTTGCACTATCCTCAATAGTTTTACCAATCAGGTTCCGGCTGCCGAAAATATCATAGCAGCCTGTGATGCCGAGGTATTGGCGATCAGGTATAGCGATTTGCGTCAGCTGTACACGCAGCTAACCTATCTGGAGCCGCTCCTTATGAAAATAATCCAACAGGCGCTGTTGGATAAGATCGCAGTTAAAAACGCATGCCTCGGCAGGGATTCATCCAGCCAGTATGAAAAGTTCGTTACAGAACAGCCGAATATTGCCTCGCGCGTTTCGCTTAAGGACGTAGCCAGCTATTTAGGAATTACGGTTCAGTCGCTAAGCCGCATTAGAAAAAACAGGTAAAAGCGTTTTTTACCATTTGGTAAATGCTTTCGGTATTTTCGTTCAGATTTTTGCCTTGAAAAATATAAGAATCATGGAAAAATTAAAAGGCAAAAAAGTAGTTATCCTGGGTGGAAGTTCAGGAATAGGACTCGCGACTGCCAAGGCGGCCGCAAATGCCGGCTGCGAGGTCATAATCGTATCCGGAAATCAACAACGTATTGAGAAGGCATTGGCAGAATTACCCGCCGGAAGCAAGGGTGTTGCGGTTGATCTTACAGTTGAAGAAAAAATTTCGGAGCTGTTTGCTACCGTTGGGCAGTTTGATCACCTGGTATTTACGGCAGGCGAATCTTTGCAAATAAATGCCATTGCTGATTTGGAAATCACTGATGCCAAGCAGTTTTTTAACCTTCGTTACTGGGGAGCGTTTGCCGCGGTAAAATATGGTGCTCCGCACATTAAACCCGGGGGTTCCATTACACTGACCGGCGGTTGTGCCAGTTTGAGGCCGGGGAAAGGTTGGTCACTAATGGCAAGTATTTGCGCAGCTATGGAAGGTTTTACAAGGGCCATGGCTATTGAACTTGCACCGGTTCGCGTAAATATCGTGACCCCGGGCCTTGTGAAAACCGGTTTATGGGACGACATGGAAAGTCAGGAAAGAGAAAATATGTATACCCATTTTAGCGGTGAATTGCCGGTTAAATATGTAGCCGGGCCTGACGATATTGCGGAAACGTATCTTTATTTGATGCAGCAAAATTATAGTACCGGCCAGGTGGTGGTTGCAGATGGAGGATATGTTTTAGTATAACGTCGATAAAATTTAAGGCGGCTGAATTTTTAGCCGCCTTATTTAAATATCCACTGGTTTCCGCCTATACCAATATCTCATTTTTTTTGAGTTTTCATATTGCCTTATCTTTTATGTGTGTTTTGATAATGCAAAGTTGCCGGTAATATGGAGGGTAGCCTGTATCAATAACACAGGTCTTATTATAAATATTGACCGCCCGCTAATAAAAAAACGTTTCCGATATAATCTTATCGTTCTTTACGCCGAAAACTGCAATTTCTGCTATCTGTAATCTCTGGCCATTTTTTAAGGTCATGTCCCTGCCCATGGCCACGCTAAAGTAGCTGCCCCCAACTACCGGCTCGCTGCTGAAAAAGCTGTGCACTTCGGCTATAGTTTCCTGCCTGGCTTTTGATTTGGCCAGAACCGCGTCAATACCTCGGGTTATGGTAGGCACGCCCATTGATAAAGCATGTTCAGGTTCGGTGCAAACAATGTCGGCGCTATAAAGCTGTTGATAAATTTCTGCTACCTGCCTTTGTTTAAAAAGTTCGTAGTAACGATTGGCTAATTCCTGGGTTGTCATTTCTTTCTGATTTTTAATGACACAAAGTTAGTCTCAGGTGTGATACTTAAAGTGTTAAAAAGTGTTTTATATTTGCTTAATCGTATCAATTTATTAAAATGGATGCTTTAAGTACCGTATTAGAGGCCACCAGGCTCAGGAGTGTTGTTTATAGTAAATTTCCCCTGTCGGCCCCGTGGGGACTGGATGTTATCCAGGACCAAAATTCCCAATTCTGGCGCTTGGTAAGCGGCAATTGTACGGTTGGCTCACCTGATGGCAGTATCATTGAATTGCAAGAGGGCGATCTTGTATTTGTGCCTCACGGTAGCGCCCACTGGATAGCAGATAAAGCTGCAAGTTTACGCATGCCATCGCCCGAATTTGTTAAAGCCCGCCGGGCAGGAACCCCGGTTTTTAACAGCGGGGGCGATGTTACTACCCTTATAGCAGGTCACTTTGAATTTGATTACCAGCCCCTGCACCCTTTTTTAAAGGATTTGCCACCAATAATCCATATCAGGCAATATGTAACAGAAAACCAGCTTTTATTAAAGCAGGTTGCACAATTAATGTTGGAAGAACTTAATAACGAAAGACCGGGAAGCGGTGTAATGCTTAAAAGTCTATCGGAAATTATGTTTATCAATATCATAAGGGCATATTTAGAGCAGGCTGCTCCCGGCACCGGTTTTCTTTCCGCATTAAATGACCCAAGGATCAGCAAAGCGTTAAAACTGATGCAGGACTCCCCCCAAAACGATTGGACGCTGGAGTCGATTGCATCAGAGATCGGTATGTCGCGTTCTGTTTTCTTTAACCAGTTTAAAAAATTAGTGCACGAAACACCGTTAAGCTACCTTACCAACTGGCGCATCAGGCAAGCACAAAAGTTGTTAACGACGAACAGTAGCAATATATCCGAAATTGCATTGAACGTAGGTTACCAGTCTGAATCAGCTTTTAACCGGATATTTAAATCAAAAACGGGGCAGACGCCAGCAATGTACAGGAGAAGTAAGCTTTCGCAGTAATTTTCGGCATTGGGCCGATTTTGACCGCTGATTTTAAGACATGATTTAAACGGATGAAGTTTAAATTAACTGCATAGCTGGACGCCTGAACCGGCGAGATGATTTATGGAACTTGTTAATCAGGCGTCAAATGCTGCTGTTAACTTTTGACGGATAGAATTGGCGTCTAACCCGCCATAACCACCTGTAAGGTGTGCATACAAACCTTCTTCAAAATCGTCATTTTCCATAACTGTCCCCATCTCTTCTTTTAGCCAATCCAGCAAATGCCTCGGGCCATTTTTCAATTGATCTTCGAAATCATCGGCATTTTCCAGAATGTATACCAAGTCTTCAAAATCTTTACTAGTACGGTAATCGTTATGGCCACGACCTTTAAAAGCTTCCCATTTAGAAGCCACAAAATAGGGAAGGGTAAATATCTTTATTATTGTTTCCTCGTCCAGTTGAATTTCCTGAGCAGTGGCAAAGCCTTCCGGATACCAGCGGTTGCTAAAGCCGATGGCCTGTGGATCAGTAGGCATAACATCAACAATTATTCCCTGTATCTTATATCGGCAGATCACGCCGGATAAAATATCATTTTGAAATCCGATTCCACGCAACCGCTCGTCTAACTCCGAATATCCTCTGTAGGTGGCCAGTTCTACAATAACATCCACATCATCTGTTGGTCTTACTTCCGTTGTCAGTTCGCTATTTGTTGCATATAATGCAACCGTGGCTCCCCCTACAAATACATAATCCTGTTTTAAGTCCTTAAGCGCCTGGCCAACGGCTTTCATCCTTACCAGATGTTCATGCATCATTCGTCAAAATGTTTTTTTAATAAATCAATGGCTTTATCCTTTTCCCTCACTTTTCCTACCCGGATGCTATCAGTTAATGCCAGCATACTGTATAACTTTTCATCCTGTAACGCTGCATATACCTGGTTGGGATATAATGGAGGTATCGCTTGGCCCCGAACTTTTCCGTTGGCATAAGGCCAAACATAATCTTCGTGCGAAACGATAATATCTTTTAATATTGGCGCACTATGCGCAGTTGGGATACCCCTTTCCATGCCACCTGGCTCTGCAGGAAAAACATAGGCTAAACCATATTCAATAAATTTCAATAGCGCACCTTTGAACACCTTTTTTTTGTCAGGGCTGATTAAGCCTGCAATTGCAGAACGGTTTAATGATTCACTAATCTCCGACTGACTTATATTTAAGCCAATAGATAAGTCTTTATTTAACCATTTATCCCTCAGTGATATGATTTTTAACAGTACGACTATGTCATGCGGGCGCATACCATTATGTGATTTCATAACGCAAATATAGACACTAATTCTCAATTCGCAAATCGCGAATTGAGAATTAGTGCTGTTGCCCTTAATTTTTAAAGGTTAGCTATTGTACCCGAGCCCTATTTTATGAAAATCATGAACCGCAGAGGTATCACAATTCGTGATACCTGCAATTGGTATGCAAAAAAGCATAATTGGATATCACAATTTGTGATATCCAAATTGCGGTCACAATTTGTGACCGCAATAAAGTTAAGTGGACAGTCCTTAACTATTTTAGAACTGAACTAATCAGAAAGGATAGTTTTGATAAATAATTTAAAAATCGCAGATTGGGCTTTCTAAATCTAACATTACCTATGGCAAAGAATGAAGCAATTACTATTATTCCGGAAGAGGTTATTATAAATAAAATATATTATTTCAGGGGACTAAAGGTTATGTTGGATAGTGATTTGGCGGAACTTTACGGAATTGAAACAAAAGTATTGAACCAATCAGTTTCGCGTAATTTGAAACGTTTTCCGCCAGATTTTATGTTTCAGCTTAATAAAGATGAATGGACCAGTTTGCGGTCACAATTTGTGACCGCAAGCTGGAGCCATCGCAGGACTGAACCCTATGTTTTTACTGAACACGGGGTCTTAATGCTGTCCAGCATACTTAACAGTGCAAGAGCTATCGAAGTTAACATCCAAGTTATGCGTATATTCACACGCATTCGACAAGCTTTAACCGACAACATCGAACTCCGCCTCGAAATAGAACACATTAAAAAGAAAGTAGCCAACCACGATAAAAATATTGAATTGGTGTTCCACTACCTGGACCAATTGCTTGAAAAAAAGGAAAGGCCGGTTGCGCCCCGTAAAAGAATAGGTTATAAACCCGATACTGATTAACAAAAAAGCCAATCCTTGCGGACTGGCTTTATATTGTTTTAAACGCAGTTATCTGTTATTGTTGAGGCTGCCTTTGCAACACTCCGCCAAATTTGTTGGTGTAGTCCTTCATCTCGTCATTAAACTTCTTGGTTAACTGCGTTTGGTGGCTATCGCCTGTGATACCAACCATCGCATTAAGGAACGACACGCCATATTGTACCGTACGTATATCAAATGCGCCTGAATTATCTTTCATCAGGTAATAGTTATAATCGAGCTGATCGATAAGGTAATCGTTTACACTGTTCATCAGTTTATTACCCAAAACGTTGTCGTGCAGGTTATAACTGGTTTGGGCCATAAATATTTTGCGGTTGGCAACTTCAATGCCAGGGGTCATATCCGGCATTACGTCGTCAAACTTATGCAGTGCTTTTAGGGCAAGGTCAGGGTGGCCGTCTTTAACCAGGCCGTCGGCAAGGTCAAGGAAGGTGGTAACCATAACCGGGTAAAACATGGTGGTCGACTCGTGGTCTAAATATTTAGCAGTTTTAAAGTTGCCGAATTTAAACTTGTTCATAACGTTATCATACATCACCAGGCTATTGATTTTGCCTAACTGATCGCGGGTACTGGTATCCGGTTTAAGCGGTAACAATCGATAAGTAAAACCCTCTTTATACAGGTACTGCTGCAAGCCAATCAGGTTTTCGTTACCAATGGTAGTGGTAAAGCAAATAGGCCTTTTCCAGTTGTTGTGTGCCAATATATCCAACATGGCCAGGTTCTCCTTGGTTACATAGTTCGATGTATATTTCCATTGCATCACAGTAGCCAGTTTATCCTTTTGCTCAGGTGTTATTACATTGTTCTTTAAAACATCATCAGGATTAATGGTGATTTTAAAGTTTTTTGTAGGCAGGTAATTTTCGTAACTGCCACCCGGCTGAAACTGCACTTGCGCAGCGCGGTTGTCTGACGATATAAAATCAAATACCTCTTTAACTTCAACAGGGTCGGCTATTTTTTTGTCATCGAAATAAATAACATCGCGCACGCCTTCTTTGTACTTATCGTAAGGCATCGTTATCGGCAGTGGCTCCGATTCGTTCATTTTACCCTGCATCTGGTGTATGTACCAGTCGCCGGTAAACAGGCTAAGGTTAACAATACGTACATCAGGGCGTATGCCTTCCACCTCCTGGTCGTACCATAACGAATAGGTGTCATTATCGCCATAGGTAAATAATATGGCATTTTTAGGGCACGATATGAGGTAATCATAAGCCATATCATGCGGCGTCATTTTGGTTGAGCGGTCATGAGCTTTCCATTCCTGTTTTGCCATTACTACCGGTGCTGCCAGCAGGCAAACGCCGGTGGCCACAATTGCAGCAGTTTTAGCATTTGCTTTCAGGCGGATAAGCTCAGCCAGGGCAATAACTCCCAGGCCAATCCAAATGGCAAAGGCGTAGAAAGAGCCGACGTATGAGTAATCACGCTCGCGCGGCTGTATACTTGGCTGGTTAACATATAACACGATAGCCAGGCCCGTAAAGAAGAAAAGCAGCAGTACAACCAGCGCATCACGTCTTTTACGCTGAAAATGATACGCGGCGCCTAACAGACCAATTATTAATGGTATTGCGTAAAGCGGCGTGTAAGTTGTACCCAACTGAATGCCCTGGCCCGGTATCTTATTCGGACTGCCCACAACCGATTTTGGCAAATGTTTGCCACCATCAAGAATGCCGCTGGTCCAGTTACCATCAACGCCGACCATGCTTTGTTGCCCATCCAAATCGTTGTAGCGGCCAACAAAGTTCCATAAAAAGTACCGCCAATACATCTGGTACATTTGCCAGCTAAACATCCATTTTAAGTTATCGGCAAAAGTAGGTGCTGCGTTTTCGTCCATCTGCAGCCACTGGCGGTAAAACTGAGGGTCCTGGCCATCGCTGCTGTACATACGCGGCAAAAAGGTGGTATGGTCGTACTGGTAAGTTGTTCTCTTGCCGGCGTCCTCATATTTGGTTTTACCTTTACGGTAAATGGTACTGCCTTCGTTTTGAATCGGGCTGCCATTTTCGTCGGTTTTAGGTTTGGCGTCGAAATACTGGCCAAACAGCAAAGGGTTTTCTCCATATTGGATACGGTTTAAGTATCCATACAAAATAAAGGCATTATCAGGGTGTGAGTTATCCAAATTGGTGCCTGCGGCAGCCCTGATGGGGATATAGGCAAATGAGCCATAACCTAAATAAACAAAGGCAACGCATAAAAATGCCAGGTTCATTAAAGGCTTTTTATTGCGGATGCTATACATAATACCCGTAACCAATATGGCCACAATTATCAGGAACCAGAACATAGCGCCGCTCCAGAAGCCAAGGCCCAAATTGTTTACAAAGAAAAGATCGAAATAAGCAGCTATTTTTATGGTATAGCCACGTATGCCGTATTGTACAAAAACAAGTATAAGTACCCCTATAAAAAAAGTGCCAATTGCACCGGCAACGTTAACATTGCGACCGCGGCGGAAGTAATAAACCATGGCAATTGCCGGTATGGTAAGTAAGTTAAGCAGGTGAATACCTATTGAAAGGCCTATTACATAAGCAATAAATACCAACCATTTATCGGCACCGGGCTCGTCGGCATGGGCGTCCCATTTTAGTATTGCCCAAAAAACAACAGCGGTACACAGCATCGAAAGCGCGAATACTATGGTTTCGACAGCCGAAAACCAAAATGTATCGGTATACGTGAAGGCAAGTGCACCTACCAAACCGGCGCCCATAATCAATATGGTGCGGCTTTGGTCGTCGGCTTCACCCGGCTTAGGGGCAAGCATTTTTTTAGCAATGGCTGTTATGCTCCAAAACAGGAACATAATGGTAGCACCGCTGGCAATGGCCGAGCCCATATTTGTAAAATAAGGCACTTTTGCATTATTACCGAATGATAATAGCGAAAACACTTTACCAAGCATGGCAAACATTGGGTAACCAGGCTGGTGAGCAACCTGCAAACGGTACGCGCAGGATATGAACTCGCCGCAATCCCAAAAGCTTACCGATGGTTCGAGCGTTAAAATGTAGGTGATTGAAGCTATGACGAAACAAAGCCAGCCTAAAAGATTATTTATTTTATTGTATTGCATGGATTACAAATAATGGTTTATTGCAGGGTAAATATCAGGTTTTTTAACACTTTTTTCACTAAAATAGCTTCAGCTTAACATCTTTTAACACATTAAAAGGCTGCATCGCTTTAAAAGGTGCAAATATGGTAAAAAAGTCGGGAAAGTCGGTAAGTCAGGAAAGTGGGAAAAGTATGGAAGATAAATCTGTTGACGCGTAATGGGTTGGGTTATTTAAGCGGACGCCTGCACCACCCTTGAAATATGAAAGACAAAAACTTATCAGTTATAAACTGAATGGAAAAATCCAACTAAATCAAATTTTTATTTCATCATAATTAATAGTTATTTTGGTGCAGTGTAAAACACAGCCTGCCTGCATATGAAAAAACTACTACTACTGCTTTTAATTATATCTTTTTCAATCAATTTAAGCAAAGCGCAGTCTGTTTATATTCCTTACTCATACCAGCTCGACCAGAAGTTTAATTCGGATATTTATTCGCTAAAAAATTCCCTGCATACATCGTTAAAACCTTTTTTAATCGACAGCACATTAGCGCCGACCTACAACGCCATTATGAGCCGCGGAGTTGACAGCAACCGCAAAGCCTGGTTAGATCGTAAGATTTTTAATGAACACGTTTTCGACGTAAAAACTAAAGACTATACCTTTTATGCCGACTACCTGCCCGACCTGATGCTGGGCCGCGATGTTAAGGATAAGATAAATACTTACATGAATACCCGCGGTTTTCAACTCGGAGGAACAATTGGCAGCAAGGTATCGTTTTACAGCAGCGGATTTGAAAATTCGGCCAGGTTTGCAGGTTATTATAACGATATAGTAAATAAATATGCGTTTATTCCCGGCCAGGCGTATAACCGCAACTATAACGGCATCCCCCTGGGCAGTCAGGATTGGTCGTACGCAACGGCCGTAATTTCGTACACGCCCATTAAGCAATTAAACATTACATTGGGTACCGACAAAACTTTTATCGGCGATGGCTACCGGTCGCTGCTGCTGTCGGACTTTGCGGCTAACTACCCGCTTTTGCGATTAACAGCAAACATTGGCCCGGTGCAGTACATGGTAATGTGGGCCTATCTGGAAGACATAAACGCAGTACATTTTGACAATTATGGCAGCAACCGCCGCAAATGGGCCGCTTTCCATTATCTTGACTGGAACGTAAATAACCGGCTGTCATTGGGTGTATTTAACGCGGTGATAGCACAGGAAGCTGATGATAATGGTACCCAGCACGGGTTTGATGCCAATTTAATTAACCCCTTATTTTTTGCAAGTTCGATAGGGCCCGCGGCTCAGCCGGATAATGTGCTGGCAGGGTTTACCGGTAAATATAAAATATTCGATAAAACCGCTGTTTACGGGCAGTTACTAATGGATAACACCAATACCGACGGTTACCAGTTAGGCGTACGAGGCGCCGACCTGTTTAACGTAAAAGGGTTCAACTACTTGTTTGAGTATAACACCGTAAAACCTTTTGCCTACACCAGCCCGCAAATAATTACGAACTATACGGACTACAGTGAGCCCCTCGGCGACCCGCTCGGTGCAAATTTCAGGGAGTTTATCGGCATACTGAATTACTCGATAGGCAATTTTGATTTTATGGGCCAGGTAAATTACGCTAAATATGGGCGCAACCCGGCAGGACAAAATTATGGCAACGAGTTAACGTATACATCAACTTCGGCATCAACTACCGAAACAAAGATAAGGCAAGGGATACCCACCAAATTTTATTTTGGCGAAGCAACAGCATCATATCTTATCAATCCGAAATATAATCTACGCTTCGAATTTGGTGGTCTGATACGAAAAGAGAGCAACGACCTGGGCGTCCGTAACACGCTACAGGTAACTTTTGGCCTGCGCAGCACATTCAGGGCTATTTATCACGATTTTTAAGGGAGTCCGAAAAGTCGGTAAAGTCCGGAAGTCCGAAAGAAAAACTGTGAAGGTGTTAGAAGTAATCGCGAACCGAAATCCATCTTTCGGTCTTTACTGACTTCAGACTAACTATTCCGCATCCTTGCCCTGCGGGCAAATATTAAACCAAGGGCGGCACCAACACCCATGCCCA
>Ga0105239_10010487_pt1 | contig 10357 bp, 9 predicted proteins | sample KBSC44metaG_FD_92761 | JGI IMG/M metagenome (GOLD analysis project Ga0105239, IMG submission 92761) | Corn rhizosphere microbial communities from Kellogg Biological Station, Michigan, USA - KBS C4-4 metaG | ecosystem: Host-associated > Plants > Roots > Rhizosphere > Soil | place: Michigan, USA...
CCAAGAGCAAGCGGGTCAAGGCTGCCATTCGTCGTCAGTGCCAGCAGTGGCTGGACGGCGCCTATCGCGGTCGTATCCGCAATGGCAAGGATCCCCAATGGCTAGCGTGGCAGTCGGATGGCTGGCACCTCATCCCGGAACGGGTCGACGCCGTCCGAATGGCCATCGACTTGTTCCGCGCCGGGCATGGGGCGGTCGCCATTGTCGATCGCCTCAATGCCGCGGGACTCTCCGTTTCGGACAAAGGTACCCGGGCGACGCACCTGTACAAGGTGTTTCGCCTGCCCGCCCTGCGCGGCACGAAGACCCTGTCGGTCGATGGCGTCGACTACACACTGTCTGACTACTACCCGGCCATCCTGAGTCCAGAGGCCTTCGACGAACTACAGGGCCTGTTCTCGCAGTCGGGCCGGCGTAAGGGTAAAGGTGAACTGCCCGGCATCATCACCGGCCTACGCCTTACCCAGTGCGGGTACTGCGGATCGGCCATGGTGGCCCAGAACCTCATGAGCCGGAAAAAGGACGACGATGGCCGGGTCCATGACACCTATCGGCGCCTGTCCTGCGGCTCCGGGCAAGCCTATCGTCGTTGTCAGGTGGGCGGTAGCACGAGCATCGCTCCCATTGAACGGGCGCTGCTGGAGTTCTGTTCGGACCAGATCAACCTGGATGCCCTACTGGATCGCGGCGCCGTCGATCCGCCAGCCCGCCAGAAGCTCGCCGCGGCCAAAGCACGCGTCGCCGAGGTGGAGGCGCAGCTCAAGCGCTTGACCGACGCTTTGATGCAAGATGACGGCGCAGCGCCGGCAATCATCCTCCGTAAGGTCCGTGAGCTAGAGGATGAAGGAGAGCGCCTTCGACGCGAGATGGCGGACGCCGACGCGGAATGGGCGGCCCTGTCCCGGAAAGCGCCGACAACCGCCGACGCCTGGCACGAGCTGGTGATTGGGGTAAAGAGCCAGGACTACGATGCACGACTGAAAGCCCGACAACTCGTGGCCGATACCTTTGCCCGCATTGTGGTGTACCGCGTCGGTGTTGAGCCCGGCGAGCGGGCCGACCATGCGCTGGATCTGGTCCTGATCCCGCATGGCGGCCATCCCAGGGCGCTACGCATTCACCGCAAGACGGGGCAATGGCTGGGCGCAGAGGACGTAAGTACCCAAGCGTTAGCCGGCTGATCCGAATATGTCCGCGCGTCGCGAAATGCAGTCGGTTGGAAGTCAGGTGTACGTGTACCGGGGGCTCGCCCCCCTCCGCCAATAATGACTCCAGCCCACTGATTTAAATGGCTTTTTTATTGGGCACGTGCTTCCACCCCCACTTGCGTGCCTAAGTTACTGCTCGATTGAAGCAATGACCCAAATACAGCATTAGTTGTCGGGTGGGAGAGCAGTTCCGCTGACTCGGGGCGTCAGTGCATGGGTGGCTGCGCAGTAAGGCCCTTGATCGTCGCGTAAACATATGCAGCACCAATCAACATTACACCGATCTGGGTCACCGTGGCCCAGAGGCGCCTTCACTCTCTGCGTGTCATTTGTCTGCAGACCTCGCACTCTGTGCCCCGCTTGAGGAGTAGGTGTCCGCAATGGTCGCAGACAATGGAACGGTATCTATGCATGGCCGACTCCCTGGAGAATGATGACGCATGGGTTTCGCCGACTTCATGGCCAGCTACCGCCAGTTCTTTGGCACCGGCGAACAGCCGAAGCTGCCGGTGCCCCCCTGCCTCCCAGGCCGCCGCGCTGGGCAATCCGGGACACCGCGTGGAGCTCACGGTGATCGAGGTCAGGCCCTAATCAGGTTGAACTCAAAAAGGAAACGCCCCATCCCTGGGGCTTACAACAGTCCTGGCCTTGGCGCTGTTGCACTTCGATTAGAACGAGTACACCACCGATGCGCCCACGCCCCAGTCCGGGCTGCCGTCGGTGAAGCCCTTGCTGGCATACACCTGCGCCTTCCACTGGCTGGCGAACTTGTACGAGTAGTAGCCGGTCACTTCGCTACGCGAGAAGCTCGTGCTGGCGGCTTTCTCGCGGTAGTCGTAGTACGCGCCGATGCTGCTCTGGTTGTCGATCTTGTAGCCCAGGCCGACATTCGCACCGAACACGTTGTTCAGGCGGATGTACTCGGAGCTGCCCAGCCAGGTGTAGCTGGCGCCGCCGAACACGGTCCAGCGGCCGAAGCCCTTGTACAGATCCACCGCTGCCGTGTAGTCGTTCTTGCCGGTGCCCAGGCCCTTGTCTTCGTCAGCCGTGCCGAACTTCACCTTACCGGTGACATCGATGCCGAAGTTGGCGGCGTCGTTGCGGTAGGCCGAGTACGTGGCCGATGCAATGACATCGCCCAGGCCCGACGCCGAGCCCGTGGTGGTGGTGTCGGCGGTGGTCGTCGTGGTGCCGCCCGATAGCCCCTTGCCTTTGCCCTTGCCGCGGCCATTCGGATTGCCGTTCTTCACCGGGCCTACGCCCGGGATCACGTTGTCCGGACCGGACACGCGGATGTACGGCACGACCAGCTTCAGCGACCAGTCGCCAGTGTCGTAGCCAAACGACACCGGCACCTGGGTGATGTCGGTGGTCTCGGACGTGCCGTACTTGCCGGAGGTGTAGTCGACGCCGGCGCCGACCTTCACGGTGGGTGCGTCTTCGGCATGCGCGGCATGGGCCATCAGGCCCAGCACGCCGAGAGCGGCGAGCGTGCTTGCGTTCTTCAGCTTCATGGTTCGTTTCCCTGGGATAGCAGCAAAAGGAGGCCCTGTGCGGGCCTCCTCGTTCTTCTTGTGATTAGCGTGCGGGCTCAGCGGCCGCCGTGTTCCGGCTTGTCGGGACGCTCGGGCTTGTCCGGGCGATCAGCCTTGGTCGGACGATCGGGCTTGTCGGGATGGTCGGCCTTGGCCACCTTGTCGGGCTTATCGGCCTTGTCCGCCTTATCAGCTTTGTCGGCCTTCGCGACCTTGTCGGCCTTGTCCGCCTTCGGGCCATGCTCGATGTCGGCGGTGGACGGCAGCGGACCATGCGCCTTGGCCTGGCCCATCACTTCGCCGACCTTGAAGCCAAGCGACTTGGCGATCTGCCCCCAGCCTTCACCTGAGGCGCGCGCGGCGAGCACGCCGGACAACTGCACGGTACCGGTGGACGTGGTGATGGTGCCGCCGTTGAGCGCGGCCTGCAGATCAGCTGCCGTCGGATTGGCAATGCCGGCCTTGGTCAGTTCGGCCTGAGCCAGCGCCAGCGCGATGTTGACGTTGCCCCAGCCCATCGGGCCGGTGGCTGGGGTGAAGGTGGTCTGTGCCGCTGGCGTGGTCGCCGTGGCGGGCGTCACCAGTACCACCGAAGTGCCGCCGCGCAGGCCGGTGACCAGCGCCTTGGCGTTGTCGGTCGAGCCAGCGAACGTGGTGTACGAGGTGGTGAGACGGGTGGTCTCCACTGTGGTGGTCGTGGTCGTCGTCGTGCTGGTCGTCGCGGTAGTGGTCGCCGTCTGTGCAACGGCGCCGCCGGCGAGACTCAAGCCGATGGCCGCGCTCAACACGGAAAATGCGAAGAGATGTTTTTTCATGGTTCGCCCTGGCAACGCGTATGTGGATGATGTCCTCACGAGGAACCGCTCCGTGAAGCGGCAGATGGACTCCTCACCTGTCACGCGGAGATGCAGCAATGCTGCTCACCTGACGGCCTCGGCGCCGGATACTGGACGAGTGAAGGAAACAAGAAAAGACCACCCGGGTGCAAAGTTCAGCGAATTGACGGGAACGCTTCAGGTGCTGGTCAAAAATCCGCCTATGCGTGCTGCGCATCACGAAAATAAAGCCATTTCTTGCGCGAGGCTTTCTCGCTAAGGAGGCAATAAGGATGCGGATGCTTTCGTGCGCGCGGCGCCTGGCGCATTATTTAAGCGTTGTTGCATTTCGCAAGTTAACGTGCCCATAGCTCGAAGGCTGTGCGCCACGCTTTTCAACATCTCACTGGGGAACCGACATGAAGCGCCTTTTCTCTCTTGCCCTGGCGTCGTTCCTGCTCGCCAGCGGCGGACTCGCCATCGCTTCTCCGCAGAATGGCCATGGTCATGGCAACGGCAATGGTCATGGCCGTGGCAACGACCAGCAGTGGGATGATGATGGTCATGGCCGCGGCAACGATGGGCAGTGGGACAACGATGGTCCTGGTCAAGGCCGCGGTCACAACCCCAAGGATGAAGGGCGTCACGACAACGGCAAGCATTTGGGCTGGTATAAGAAGGGCGATCGCCTGCCGGACCGCTATTACAGCCGCACTTACTACGTCACCGACTACGAGCGTTACCACCTGCGTCGCCCGGAGCCCGGTTATCGCTGGGTGCGCGCCGATGGTGGTCAGTTCTACCTGACGCTGATATCGAGCGGTGTGGTGATCGACATCGCGGCAGGCCTGTAATCGTCCATCACATGCATCCGCGCCCCATGAGCGGGGGGCGTGGGTCTGCATCGTGTCGTAGTGTTCGCTGCGTTACTCCATCTTCCGGCGACGATTCAAGCGATCTTTCATTGCTATCCCTCATTGCGCCTCAGCGCGATCTTCTGACGCGCAGAAATCATCTTTCTCACCCGACCTGATTACTAACTGGGTCGCAAAATATTTCGACAAACGTTCGCTTCCGCACTGGAATTTTGCTGATGCCAAAGCATGGTTTTCATGTGCTAGCGTCGATGCGGGGCGCGGTGCTTTGTCTTTGAACAGGGAGTTCGCCGGGGGCGATAGAAGGAACGACAAGGGCCGAGCTGCCCGTGTCCGGTGATGTATTCACCGGAACGACGAACCCATTTTGGGTCATCAGCTCAGCTACGGGAGAGACGTTTCATGCAGATAAAGAAATCCTCGTTGTGCTTGGCACTGGGCGCTGCGTTTGGAGTGCTCGCTTGTGGGTCAGCCACGGCCGCTAGCGTCAATGCGGCGTGGGCGGCCACTGCTACGCATGCGCACGAGTTAGCGTCGATGGCGACGGCCGCTGACTTGGCGGAGGCCAGCACGCCAGTGCATATCGAAGTGGTCATGAAGGTACAGAACCGCGCCACACTCGATGATTTCATCGCTTCGGCGCACAACCCTGCCAGCCCGATGTTCCATGCCAAGCTCCAGGCGTCGGACGCGGTAGCGATGTTTTCGCCGAGCGATGCCCAGGTGCAGGCCGTCGTGGCTCATTTGAGCAAAGCTGGGTTCACCAACATCGCCGTCTCAACCAACAAGCTACTGATTTCAGCTGACGGCAATGCGAGTTCTGCGCAATCAGCCTTTGGTACGCGCCTGGTCAAGGCGCAGGATGCCGAGGGGCGGGCGGCATACGCCAATATCGACGACGCCAAGGTTCCGGCGGGGCTCGGTGCTTCGGTGCTTGCGGTAGTCGGCTTGCAGACCGTCACGCATGCACACACCATGATCAAGGCCGCGGATCGCGTCGTCACACATGCCACCACGGGTGTCACCGGCCATAACCCCACCACGTTTCCGACCATCTACAACGTGGGCAGCACGCCGACCGCCTCGACCATCACAGTGGGCATCATCAGCGATGGCGACATGACGCAGCCGCTGAAGGATCTGACCACCTTCACCACGAATAACGGCCTGCCGGCAGTGAATACCCAGGTCGTGGTGGTCGGCACGCCCGGCACGGACACCAGTGGCACGCCTGAGTGGGACTTGGATAGCCAGGACATTGTCGGCATGTCGGGCGGAGTGGGTAAGCTGATCTTCTACACGGCCAACTCGCTCAGTAATAGCTCCCTGACCGCCGCGTTCAACAAGGCCGTTAGTGATAATCAAGCCAAGGTGATCAACGTCTCGCTGGGTGAATGCGAAACCAGTGCCTACAATGACGGCTCGATGGCGGCCGACGATCAGATCTTCGCGCTGGGCGTGGCACAGGGCCAGACGTTCTCGATCTCCACAGGCGACTCCGGCTCGAACGAGTGCACCAAGGCGCCGCGCGGTACCACGCCTAGCTATCCGGCAAGCTCGCCATACGTGGTCGCGGTCAGCGGCACCACGCTGACGACCGGCACCAACAACAGCTGGGTGAGCGAGACCTTGTGGTCCAAGGCCGGCGGAAGTCCCAGTACGGTTGAGCCGAAGCCGAGCTGGCAAACCCAAGGCGGTGGCACCAAGCGTGATGTCGCTGACGTGGCGTTCGATGCCGACCCGAACTCTGGTTCGGTCATCATCGTTAACGGCAGCAATGCACAGTACGGCGGCACCAGCTTGGCGGCACCGTTGTTCGCCGCGACCTGGGCTCGGATGCTCGCCGGGCATTCCACCCTTGGTTTTGCGGGACCACACTTGTACCAAGTACCAACCAGCGTCTATCACGACATTACGTCGGGCAGTAACGGTGGTGAGACGGCAACGGTTGGCTGGGATTACGCCAGTGGCTGGGGTAGCACCATCGTGAGTAGCCTTAACAGCAACCTGTAATCGGCGACGGTCGTTGAGAACTAACGGGGCGTATACCACGCTGGTTGCGCCCTGTTTTCATTCTCTCCTGGCCTAGCCCGCACCTTTTCCTAATACCTATGACGATGCCGGTCGTGTCACCGACATTACGGATGCCGTGGGAATCGTGGAGAGCTGGCGTGGCCGAGCCGCAAGACAAAACAATGGACCAGGTAGTCGCGCGTCGAGTACCCGTCGCGCCCCTGAAATAGCTCTACCGCGACACTTTCGAGATGAAGGGCCAGCCGTGACCCGTGAACACCGGCAGTGCTTGGCGTAATTTCGCGAAACGCAGACGTAGTACCCAGTGGGGCGATCGTCGGGCCGGTCGCGCTTGCCCGCGGCTTTAGCGCTTCAGGCGTATGCCAACTTGCCACCGTCACTTCGATGCCCTTGCGGACGAACGAGTGGACCAGCGCCTGGGTAGGGTCGGCTCACGAATGCAAGTAAGGCTAATCCTAAGGCACCCGGATATCTATGTGTACATCGTATGCCATGAAGCGTACGATGTACACATGAGTCGAGACAGAATAATCGCCGCCGCTAAAGCGGTCCTTGATCGAGAGGGAGTTGCCGGCCTGACCATCCGCAAGGTCGGTGCGCACGCGGGCGTGTCTCCAATGGCCCTGTATAGGCATTTCCCCGACAAAGGTGCCTTGCTGGATGCACTGATGGATGCAGGCCTCCTCGCCTGGGGAAAGATCGTCCGCTCTTTGCGGAGCGAGGATCCTATGGAGTGGCTAAGGGAGTTGATCGAGGCATATCTGAATTTTGCTCTCAAGCACCCTCACCAGTTCGATGTGGCGTTCTTTTCGCCAGCCCCTGGCGCGCGCCAATATCCTGACGACTTCGTCGCTGGCCGCTCAGCCGTAGTGGCGATGATCATCGTTCGGATTGACCAAGCCAAAGCGGATGGCCGACTGGGTGATAAGCCCGCACTTGAAGTCGCACTGGCGCTGTCGGCGCTGGCTCAGGGTCTTGTTTCCATGCAACGTGCCAATCGATTCTCGAGCGAGAAGCAGTTCAGAGCGCTTTTTCGCACGGCGCTGCACCACTGCCTCGATTCCTTTTCAGTCGAGGCTCTCGAGAGAGCCCAATGATTTCAGGACTTTTACGAGCCAGGGCGCCCTGGCTGAGGCTCATTATGCTCGGACTGATTGTCAGTCTGAGCCTTGGCACCGAGGCTATCGCCAGTGAGCCGAAACGGCCGAAGGCCGATCTCGCGATCGTTGGGGCAAAAATATATTCCTCGCCTGATGCTTCGCCGATTGAAGACGGGATCGTCCTCATACGAGCGGGGCGGATATCACGCGTAGGCCCCCGTTCCGCGATAAGCGTTCCTGATGGCATGCGTGTGATCAATGCGCAAGGGTCCACACTCCTGCCGGGCTTCTGGAACAACCACGTTCACATGATGACACCGGAGCTGCTGGGTGCGGAGAACGCAAAGGCCGAGGTGTTGCAGCATGCCCTGGAAAGCATGCTCACCCGCTGGGGCTTCACTACGGTCTTCGATCTCGCCTCTTCGACGGACAATACGCTGATATTGCGCGACCGCGTGGAAAGCGGCGAGGTCAGTGGCCCCAAGATACTGACCGTGGGCGATCCTTTCTATCCAAAGGATGGCACGCCGAGTTACGTGCGGGATTACCTGAAGGCGCATGGCGCGCCCAACGAGGAGGTTTCCAGCCCGGAAGAGGCTGCAACGCGCGCGCGACGTCAGCTGGCGCGTGGAACGGACGGCGTCAAGATATTTGCAGGCGCAGTTGTAGGAGGAAAGATAGGCGTTCTTCCTATGCGTCTCGATATTGCCCAGGCGGTTGTCACAGAGGGGCATCGCTACGATAAGCCTGCTTTTGCACATCCGGCGAGCCTTGCGGGCTTGAACATCGCTATCGACTCCGGCGTAGACGTCCTGGCCCACACGACTGCCATGGATGGCGGTGATAAAGGTGGATGGTCACCCGAATTGATTGCGCGGATGCGCGCGCACAACATGGCCGTGATCCCTACGTTGACGTTGCTTGAGGTGGAGGGCAAGAAAGTCGGTGAAAGCCCTGAACTATTGGCGAAGGCCATTCGCGCAACGACATCGGAAGTGCATGACTATGCTGCAGCCGGTGGCGAGATACTGTTCGGCACAGATGTAGGTTACACCGATGCCTTCGACCCTACTGAAGAGTATCGGCTAATGGCGACCGCACTTGGCTGGCGTCAGATTCTGGTCTCGCTAACTACGGCGCCGGCTAAGCGATTCGGTGTAGCTGCTCATAAAGGAAAGATCGTGCGGGACATGGATGCGGACCTCGTCCTGCTGTACTCAGACCCGGCGCAAGACCCGACTGCCTTCGCTCGTGTGCGCGACACGATTCGGGCCGGAAGAGTGATCTGGGGAGCGGATCGGTAGCCTATGGGCGCCGATGTGGAGCTGGTAGAAGTGGTGGCGTGCGCCATCGGCTACACGCAGATCGACGCTCGACGGGTCACCTTCGAAGAGTTGCTGCCCGGCGTGATCGCTGGCCGCTGGGACCGGCATATGGGCAAGCCCCCAAGAGCGGGCAGGCGGAAGAGTCCGACTAACTGCTGCAACTTCGATGGCGTAGCGTCGGCTCTAGTCCGCCAGTGGGGTGGGGTGAGACCCATGCCAGCTCAACAACGTTATGGCAAGGATGGCTCGTCCGTCCATGCTTAGGCTCGCTGTTACACGGCGTCTGATACTCCAGATTATGGATCGCAAAGATGTCGTCGTATGGTTGGCGCGCGATCACCCTGAAACCCTAACCATCCTGATGAATGCAGCTGGCTTCGATGGCTTAGGCCTCGGCGATATCGATGATGTACCCATGCCTCCGCGCACACTGAAGCGGCGAAATAGAGGCGGTAGCCCAAGATAGACCGGATAAGACGCCTTGCTAGGCCCACTAATGTCGATCACGATATCGATATGGCTGACATGCCTATGGCATGGGTAGCAGCTATCACCGCGGCCAAACATCGGGGCTCACGAGTTACATCATGAAGAAGGAAGTACTACTGACGAACTGGGAAGAAGCTGCAGATTTCTTCACGCAGCAGACGAACACTGCTCTGGAGGCCATACTCCGGCTGGATGCTCAGCAGAGGGTCGACCAGATGGTCATTGGCGCGCTATTGATAGCGCACCCGAACATTGATAAGGCCGCCGAAGCGTTCCGACAGATGGCCGCCGAGGCCAGTACGAACATACTGCTTCATGGGATTGCGACTGACGCGTCGGAAGTAGCGCAGGCCGCTCATTCCGACCGCATCACGTTCTGGTCTGGGATCTTTCAGAGGATGGAAGAGAGCGACAAGGGATAGCTTGTGGCTGGAACGATAGCTCTAATGCCGCCAGCCTCAACGGGCCAGCACTTCCCAGGGCGGAAGTTGCACGGCGCTTCCTCTGCGGTAGCGGCGAGCAATGGCGCTTGGCCTGGGGCCCTACTTCCATCGATGCCTACTCTTCCTCAATGGCCTTTGACCAAAAGTGAACGAGACATACCTCAGCCTACTTCCTATCTGTTATCGCGCTAAGTCTGGTACGCCCCCGATTCCGTAGACAATGAAATCCAGCCTGGCGCGCGAGCTGGCGATGGATGCGTTGTTGATGGCGATCTGGCGGCGACATCCCGCACCAGGCGTGGTGATCCACTCCGATCAAGGCGTGCAATACGGTGGCGACGACTGGCGTCGCTTTTGTCGCGAACACGGCCTGGAAGTCAGCATGAGCCGGCGCGGCAACTGTTGGGATGACTCCGTGGCGGAGTCGTTCTTCAGCAGCTTGAAGAAGGAACGAGTGCGAGGCCGCGTCTACGGCAGTCGCGAGGAAGCACGCAGCGACCTGTTCGATTACATCGAGGTTTTCTACAACCGGC
>Ga0105239_10010491_pt1 | contig 10357 bp, 11 predicted proteins | sample KBSC44metaG_FD_92761 | JGI IMG/M metagenome (GOLD analysis project Ga0105239, IMG submission 92761) | Corn rhizosphere microbial communities from Kellogg Biological Station, Michigan, USA - KBS C4-4 metaG | ecosystem: Host-associated > Plants > Roots > Rhizosphere > Soil | place: Michigan, USA...
ACCGGCCGCCGCATCGCCGACAGCCCAAGCGCAGCCGCCTCCAGTTGCGGCGACTCCTGCGCCATCCGCGCCGCCAGCCGCAATCCCATCCGCGCCAGTCGCAGCTCCTGCGCCGTCGGTCGCAGCTCCAGCGCCGTCGGTCGCAGCTCCAGCGCCGCCGGTCGCGGCGCCAACCCAGCCGGTGGCGACTCCGGCCCCGCCGTCCGCGGCGCCAGCTCCGGCCGCTGCAACGCCGCCCCCGACGGCCGCACCTTCCGCGCCGAAACCGGCGTCAGTTCAAAGTCCCCCGGCTGCGGCGGCTGCTGTGGCGTCAAGCGCAGCTCCAGCCCCTGCGGTAGCGCGCAATACCGAAGCCGACGTGAACGCGGGCCGCGCGGAAGAACAACGCAAGGCAGCGGAGCTGAGCGCCGCGCGTAAAGGAGTGGACGAAGCTCTGAACCGCTACCGAATTGCTTTTGAAAATAGAGATCCGGAGGCTCTCAAGAGCATCTGGCCCAGTCTGGGGCGCAGCGAACTTACCGCGTTTCAGAATTTCTTCAAGATCGCGCGCAGCATAAAACTACAACTGCGGCCACTGGGCGAAGCGGAGATTGGGGCCGCCGGCGCCACCGTTCGAGCTCGCCGCACCATGGCTGCCACGGATGAGCGTGGCGCTCTGCCGACGCAGGATCAGACCGTGAACATCCACCTGCGCCGGGCCGGGAATAGCATGGTGATTGAGTCCATCGATATTGCTGGGAAGTGATATTGCCGTACTAGCCGGAGGCTGGAACCGCCGGTAAGACCAAATTAAGGAGCAAGTGAGTGTCTCGAATCCGTTTCTTTATCTTGTTGTCTGTATGCGTTGGCGGGATGGCCCAGACCCAGGCGCCGGCGAATTCGGCCACCAAGTTGGCCTTTGCCATTCCCAACCTATTTGGCCCGGATGGCTTGACACTGCCGAACCCCAATCACCTGGCGCATTTCGACAGCGACTTCCAGAATAATTTCGGCCCGTTTAACAGCGCCATCGGGAGCCAGCTGACTTCGCTGCCGCTGCCCTCCCCGGCTGCCGGATTTACCTACTCATTCGACCCCGCGCTGGGCGTCTACACGCGGTCGGCGCAGAGCTATGGGCCGGTGCTGGCGGAGCGCGCCGAGACCATCGGCAAGGAAAAATTCTACGCCGGGTTCAGCTTCCAGCACTTCCGCTTCGGCACGCTCGACGGCGTGGACCTGCGCAATTTCGCCAGCGTGTTCAAGCATACCCAGACCACGCCGGATCCCGTGATCAAACAGGATCTCATTACCACCAGCACCTTCGTGAACACCCAGCTGGACCAATCCACGGCGTTCTTTACTTATGGATTAACCGACCGGATCGACGTGTCGGTAGCACTCCCGCTGGTGAATGCAAGTCTATCGGTGGTCTCCAATGCGACCATTCAACGCATTGGAACAGCCAACGATCCGACCATCCATTATTTTCGGGATTCGAACGGCAATCCGACCGCTCAAAAGCAATTTTCCATTTCAGGATCGGCCTCCGGATTGGGGGATGTGCTGGCGCGGGTGAAAGGAACGGTATTGAAAACCAAACCGGCATGGCTGGCACTGGGTCTGGATGTGCGTCTGCCGACCGGGGATGCGTACAACTTTCTGGGCTCGGGCGCGCTGGGGCTTAAACCGTTCATCGCAATTTCCGGCCGCAGCAACAGGATCACTCCGCACCTGAACTTGGGATATCAATGGAACGATTCCAGCCCCCTGGCGGGCGATATTTTCACCGGCACGAAGGGTCACCTGCCGAATCAGTTCGAGTATGCCGTGGGCTTCGACGCCGGCGTGAGCAAGAGGTTCTCCTTCGCGGCCGACGTGCTGGGGCAAGAAATCTTTCATGCACAGGGCGTCGCGCCATCCACCTTTACCGCCGCGAACGGCGCCCAGTTTGCCGACAACAATTTCATACGAGAAACCGCCAACATCGTCAATGGTTCATTGGGCTTCAAGGTGAATCCAATCAGCACTCTGCTGGTTTCGTTTAACGTTTTGGTTCAAATGAACGATGCCGGGCTGCGCAGCCGGGTGGTGCCGCTGGTGGGCTTTTCCTACTCGTTCTGACGGTTGCAAAATAAGGCTGCCGGTGCCATCCGCGCCTGGGCTTCGCCATGGTTTCGCCCTGGGTTTCTTGATGAGCCTGGCCGTGCGTTTCGCCTTCTGCCATGGCCGCTCCATTGCTACACTGATTAGGGCTATTTATGCTGAGCAGCGCTGCCACGGACCCGGAACTTCGTGAGCTTCCAACCCGCTTGGAAGCGCCAGATCTGATCCGCGCATTTCGCATCATGTATATGTCGCGGCGCATTGACGACCGGGAGATTCTGCTGAAGCGGCAGAACAAAATCTTCTTTCAGGTGAGCGGCGCGGGACACGAAGGTATTCAAACGGCGGCGGGCATGGCGCTGCGCTCGGGCCACGACTGGTTCTTCCCGTATTATCGCGACCGCGCGCTCTCGCTGGCGCTGGGCATGACGGCAGAGGACATGCTGCTGCAGGCAGTGGGCGCGGAAGCCGACCCATCGTCAGGCGGACGCCAGATGCCTTCGCACTGGAGTTCGACGAAACTCCACATCGTGTCGCCATCGTCGGCAACGGGCACGCAGTTGCTGCCGGCGGTAGGATGCGCGCACGCTAACCGCTACCTCGACCCCGCGTCGGACGCGGTCACGCTCACCAGCGCCGGCGAAGGAGCCACCAGCGAAGGCGAGTTCTGGGAGGCGATCAACGCGGCATGCCTGGAATCGCTGCCAGTGATCTTCCTGGTGCAGGACAATGGCTTCGCCATCTCGGTTCCGGTGGAGGATCAAACTCCCGGCGGCGATATTTCGAAACTGGTGGAGGGGCATCCCAACCTGCGCACGTTGCGCTGCGACGGGACGGATTTCATAGCCTCCTACAACACCTTTGCCGAAGCGGTGAATTACTGCCGGCGGGAGCGCAAGCCGGCCTTCGTCCACGCCTACTGCACGCGGCCGTACTCGCACTCCCTCTCCGACGACGAGCGGCTCTACAAGACCGCGGCCGAGCGCGCGCAGGAAGCGCTGCACGATCCGCTGACGAAATTTCCCGCATATCTGCTATCGAGTGGAGTGATGAACCGCGGCGCGCTGGAACAGTTGATGCAGGAAGTGGACCTCGAAATCCAGCAGGCCAGCGAGCGGGCGCTGAAGGCTCCGCCGCCGCACAAAGGCACGGCGCTGCGATATCTGTATTCCGAAAGCGTGGATCCCACTTCGAGCGCGTTCGAGAGCGAAGCCAAGTGCAGCGGCGACCCGCGCACCATGGTGGATACTATCACGCTGACCATTCACGAAGAAATGGCGCGCAACCCGAACGTGGTGGTCTTCGGCGAGGACGTGGCCGATTGCAGCCGCGAGGAACACCTGAAAGAGGTGAAGGGCAAGGGCGGCGTTTTTAAAGCGACGCAAGGCTTGCAGACTGACTTTGGTTCCGTGCGCGTTTTCAACACGCCCATCGCGGAGGCGGCCATCGTCGGCCGGGCGGCCGGCATGGCAATGCGCGGACTGAAGCCGGTGGTGGAGATCCAGTTCCTGGACTACATCTGGCCGGCAATGATGCAGATCCGCGATGAATTGGCGTCGCTGCGCTGGCGCTCCAATAACGCGTGGTCGGCGCCGATGGTGATTCGCGTCGCGACCGGCGGCTACCTGAACGGTGGGGCGATTTACCATAGCCAATCGGCCGAGTCCGTGTTTACGCATATTCCGGGGCTGCGGGTGGTGTTTCCGTCGAACGCGCTGGATGCCTGCGGACTGCTGCGCACCGCGATCCGCTGCGACGATCCGGTGCTGTTCCTGGAGCACAAGCGCCTCTATCGCGAGCCTTACAATCGCACGCAGCACCCGGGTCCGGATTATTTGATTCCTTTCGGCAAGGCCAAAGTGGTGAAGCCGGGCGCGAACCTGACGATTGTGACTTTTGGCGCGCTGGTACAGAAGTCATTGCAGGCGGCGTTACAAGTGGAGCGCCAAAATCCCCGGGCGACGGTGGAAGTGATCGATCTGCGGACGCTGAATCCGTACGATTGGGCGGCCATCCAGACCTCCGTCGAGAAGACCAGCCGGGTGATGGTGGTGCACGAAGACACGCTGTCGTGGGGATTCGGCGCTGAGATCTCAGCACGCATCGCCAGCGAGTTGTTCGGGCGGCTGGACGCGCCGGTGGGGCGGATCGGAGCGCTGGACACGTGGATCGGCTACGCTCCTTCGCTCGAAAACGAGATTTTGCCGCAAGTGGAAAACATTGTCGAAGAAGCCGCCCGCATTCTGGCCTATTAGGGCGAACGCGAGCGCTACACCAGAATCAACACGATGTGATTGGCGCGGGATTCGGATCGCCGATTAGGCGAGCCGGCGAACCAGCATGAAGGGCAGGGTCACGACGGCCCACACCAGCTTCAGGGCGCCTTCGACCGCTATGCCCAGGATTCGGAACGGCAGCAACAGAAGCCACACAAACGGATAGAGCAGCAAGGCGATCAGAGCCAGCGGCCAGCACAGAACCAAAAGTACGCACCAGAGCAGGAAAGTGAACATAGCGACGTCCCTGATTCTAGTACGGAGGCGAGTTGGAAAAAGTTCCCGCAGGCGGACGTCAGACGCGACCCTGCCAGATTTGGACGGTCTCTAGCGCTTCTTGGCCTCGGTCATGGTTTGGATGGAACTGCGGGCCAGACCCATCACGATTAATCCCACCACGCATTTCTTAAGCGACGGAACATACTCATTGGGCAGCACTAACGCCAGCGGAGTCAGCACGGCAAACATGATAAACAGCACATTGATGAGGCTTTGAAACCGTTGATGCATGGTGGTTTTGGTTTCTTTTTCCGGTACCACGGCGCTGCATCCCCAGCACTCCTTCTCACCCGGTTTGAGGGTAGCGTTGCACGAACCGCAGTGTTCCATACACTCTATTTGGCGCCTCTTTCACCCGAAGCACCATCGAGCGTTCACCTTATGCTTGCTTAGGGACTGTTCTAGGTACACTGGACTCAGTTAAATGATTCGCCGCCTGCTGCTTTCACTATTGCTGTGCCTGCCTTCCCTGGCGGCGCAAGTTAAACCGCTCACGATTCTCCACTCCAACGATCTGCATGCACACCTCCTGCCGGACGACCGGGGTAACGGCGGTTTCGCGCGACTCGCCACGGAAGTCCGTCGGCAGAAGGCGCAGTGCGCGGCGTGCCTGTACCTGAATGCGGGGGATCTGGTGCAGGGAACACCGGTTTCGACGCTGTTTCACGGTTCTCCGATTTATGAGATTGCCAATCTGTTGGGCTTGGATGCCTCGACGCTGGGCAATCACGATTTCGATTATGGATGGCGCCGCACCCAGGAGTTCATCCGCATCGCGCATTTTCCGGTAGTGTCGGCGAATATCGTGGATAAAGACGGCAAGACCCTGACACGGCCATATGTGATTCAGACCGTGGGCGGCATCCGCGTAGGGATCATCGGCGCGATCATGGGGGACCTGGTGGGCACGGTGATTACTCCGGAAGAGGCCGGCCCCTGGCATGTATTGCCAGTAGTGGAGACAGTGCGCAAATACGCGCGGGAGTTGCGGGATCACACGGATCTTATCGTGGCGCTGGCGCATATTCATGACGAAGGCGAAGTAGACGCGATCCTGCGCGATGTGCCGGAGGTTTCGGTAGTGGTTGGGGGCCACAGCCATCTCGGCTATCCGGCCATGATGAAAGTGGACGGGCGCGTGGCTGTCCTGGTGCGTGCGAACGGAGAGCAATTGGGGCGGCTGGATCTACAGGTGGACGTCGGGGCCAAGAAACTCAGTTCGGCCGAATGGACCAAGATTCCGATCGATTCGAAGATCCCTCCTGCGCCGGATGTCGCCCGCGAAGTGGCCAAGTGGGAAAGCAAAGTTTCGAAACTAGTGGACATTCCGATCGGAGAATCCACTCTGCGGATGGAGCGGAACAGCCCGGATCTGCGCAAGATGGTGGAGCGCGCCATGGCGCAGCAAAGCGGGGCGGATATCGCGTGGATCAACCCGGGCAATCTGCGCGACACGCTGCCGAAGGGGCGAATCCTGATTCGCAACATCTGGAACCTGCTGCCGTTCGACGACTATATCGTGATTGGAAAATTCAAGGGCAGCGAACTGCCGCCCGCGATCACCCGCCGCTACCCGGTGGAAGCGGATCGCGAGTACACGGTGGCAACCACCGACTTCACCGCCACCAATCAATCGGCTAAGGAGCAGTTGGACGCCAGCGGGCTGCGCTTCCCGCGCAGCGGACCGCTGCAGCGCGACGCTGTCATAGAGTGGATCAAGAAGAAAAAAGTGGTGCCTTAATGGCTGGCCCGCTGTTCGTGACCTCAGGAGGCGCTTTGTGTTTCACAAGTTAATCGAGACCTCAAATGATTGGACTGTGACGACCCTGCGGCTGGCGGCCGGCATCATGATTTTTCCACACGGCTTGCAAAAAACCTTGGGCTGGTTCGGAGGGGCGGGTTTTTCCGCGCAAATGGCCGGATTTGAGAGCAGACACATCCCCGCCGTCTTCGCCTTCCTGGCGATCATGGCGGAATTCCTGGGTGGCATGGGTCTCATTCTGGGCGCCCTGACCCGCATCGCCGCCTTCGCCCTGGCCGTAGATATGAGTGTTGCCGTTTACTTAGTGCATTGGCGCAACGGCTGGTTTATGAATTGGACCGGTCAACAGAAGGGCGAAGGCTTCGAGTTCCACATCCTGGCGGTGGCGATGGCCATCGTCCTGATGGCCCGCGGCGGCGGGGCGGCATCCGTCGATCGCGCTCTCGCAAAGAGATAGCGAAGCTATCCCAGCGTGGTTTTCGGCATCGACAGAAACGCGTGCAGCGCGTGCCAGAATACCTGGCGGTTCGATCCCTGCACCACTGAGTGCGCCATCCCCGGCAGGATCACGAACTGGCGATCGCCGTTGGGGAGCTGCAGGAAGAAGTCCGACAAGTCATTCATTGTCGCGATGCCGTCGTACTCGCCGCGCACCAGCATCACCGGCGCGAGCACTTTCTTGGGGTCGACCAGCGGCAGCTTCGAGGTCATGTCTAAGTAGGTGCCGGTCGGGACCTGGTCGCCGAACTTCAACTCTTCGTCGGCCAGGAACTCGGCGATAGCGGGATCCGTGGTGCCGGGTTTATCGCGCGTAAAGATGCTGCGGATCATCGCGCGGTCGCGCAGCCGGCGGTTATGGGTGCGATAAAATTCCAGGTTTTTCGCGCGCTCGGTCAAGGTCGGCGAATTCTCGCCTTTATAAGTGAACGCTCCCAGCGCCAGGCGGTCTACATGCTCCGGCTCCAGCATGGCGTAGACTCCGGCGCGGATAGCGCCCGAGGATTCGCCGAACAGATGCACCTTCTGCGCGCCAGTTTCCTTGGCGATCACGGTGACGCCTGCCTTGATGTCCTGCGCGCCGCTGGCGATATCCGAGTTGCTATCGGTGCGGCTGGAGCGCCCGTAGTTTTCGTGGTCCATGGTCCAGACGTCGTAGCCCAGCCCGGCGAAGACGTTCATCACCGAGTATTCGCCTTTGCCGGGCGTCGCGAGATCGAAAGACGAGCGGCCGGAGTTGGACGATCCGTGAATCAGGAAGAGCACCGGCAGCGGCTTCTCGCCCGGCTTGGGGGCGGTGGCGCGCTTGCGGAACATGTAGAGTTTGACGTGGCCTTTTTGCGCCCAGTATTCGTTGGACCAGACTTTGGCGGACGTCCCGCTTTTCGCGAATGCCTTGTGCGGCTCGCGGGCCGGGCTCTGGGCCAAAGCTGCAACTGGAGCCATCAAAGTTCCCGCCACCATACTGCGGCGCGATATATCTCGGCGCGATTGGTTCATGACGTCACCCCCACCGAATTATATCTTTATCGCGCGCGGCGCGGAGTTCCGCGCTGGTTTGGTCCGCGCCAGGTTACGAAATGTAGGGCGGTTCGCGAGCTGGCCGCGAGCGTGCGGTTCGGCGAGGGCCGCCGCCCTGCGTCAATGCAGGTGCGCAAGTTCTTCGGCGTAGAGCCGATTGTGGGGAAACTGGCTTGATAGGTCGCCCAAAATTTCGCGCGCCTTCGCGGTGTCTTTGCGGCGGAGTGCGTCCACGGCCAGCAGCAGGCGGGCATAGGGTTTCAGCAGGTGCCCTTTTTCAGCGGTGATGCTCAACTGCCCGAGACCCAGCGCGCGATCGGCTTGCGCGCCGGCCAGTTGCAGGAACCAGCGCACCGGGGCGGGCTTCAGACTTAGCATATAGTTTTCGACGCCCACTGCCAGATGCGCATCGTAATAGGTCGGATCGATGGCGAGCAACTTCTCCGCGATCAGGCGGCTGGTTTTGACGGAAGAAAACGCGGCGAGGTCGTGCTTATCGATCAAACCGTCGAAATCGGCGCGCAATCCCAACACCAGGATGGAAGCGAAGAGCGCATTGCGGTCGCGCGGCTGGGAGCCGAGCACGCCGGAGGCGAGGCTATTGGCCTTCGCCAGATCCGCATCGAAAACGCGCCGGACAGCGGGGTCGGAATCCAGCTTCTTGGGGCGGCGGAAGTTGTCATCGTGCACAAAGAATTCCGACTGCAGAATGTGCAGACGGTCGAATTCGGCAAATAGATAAGCGGCGGCATCCGAAGCCGGGGCGAGCGGATCGTTCGGATGAGACTGCGCGTAGTCCGCGAAAGTCTTGTGCGCGGCGGTGAACTGCAGATCGTACATCTGCAGGTAGCCCAGGTCGAGCCCGGTGGGGGCGGTTCCTAGGTCGGCTGCCAGCAACAAGGCCAGCGCGGGAATAGCCGCTTGAATCACGTTAGATCACTACTTTAGACATTCGGACAATGGCCGCGCTACTGGTCCCGCTAGAACAGACGCGAGCGGGAGAGTGATCGTTTCCGGGAGGAAAAACCTTTGCATTTTCCAACGTTCAATCGCGCGGCATATTGCGAGCGGCATTCGGCGCCCGGCTGTAGCGGCTCAAATGCACCACTCCGGTGTTTAGAGGCCACCCTATCAACGGCAGAATCGCAGCAAGTCATTGGTTTTTTTCGTGGAACAGATTGGCAACGGCGTTGCAAGATGGGAGGCAACGAGGTGATAGGCATTATGAAAACAAAATTGTTTGCTTTGATGTTGATGGCGGGAGGATCATTGTTTGCCGAATCCCGTTTCTCGATCAGCATTGGAGGCTACGCGCCGGGCTACTATGCGCCTCCGCCGGTTTACTATGGCGGTGGATATGGTGGCGGATACCGGGGTGGATATGGTGGTTATGGCAGATACTGGGGTGGCGCGGGATATTGGGGTCGAAATCCTGGACGACAGCATGAACGGGCCGAATGGTATGGTCTGCACAACCACCAACAAGGCGAGCGATACATCTACGGGGACAGTCCGGAATTGAGGGAGCATCAAGCGCAGGAGCAGTGGCAGCTCCGGCATGAACAGTGGCACGAGCGGCACGGGGATTACGACGCGGCGGATGGGCCAGCCCACGAGTCAGCGCGCGATGGCTGGTGGCGCGGCAATTAGCTGGGGATCGCTGTTCTCTCTGAGAAACGGGCCGGTGCCGGGGCCGGCCCTTCTTGGTTTTTCAAGTTATTCAACTGGACTTGGATGGAGGTAGTGGCATGAAACGTATATCAAGTGCTGTGCTGTACGGTTCGGCTATCCTGGTCATCACCGTTGCGGCTCAGGCGCAGAACTATGGACGAGGAACTTACGGGTGGCAGCAGGACGATCCCTACTATCGCAACGATCCCAACTATCGAAGCTACCCTGATCGGGGCCGCTACAACTATGATGACCGCTACGACCAGAGCCGCTATGGGAACAATCGTTACGGCTATGGCGGTAACCAGGACCCGCTGATCGAACGAGTGCTTGCGGACCTCGATCGTGCTGCCGAGAATGCGCGTCTCGATAGGCATGAGCGAAAGCATTTCGAAGAAGCTTCACGGCAGCTCGAGCAGTTCGAGGATCGCCGGATGCAGGGCAAATTCGACAAGGGCAAGATCCACGAGGCGATCGAGGAACTGGATCATCTGGTGAAAGCGGATCGAGTGAGCTGGCGCGATCGCGAGATTCTGGCGCGAGACAGAGAGGACCTGCGGCAACTTAGCTCGTCTCGCGGGCGCTACTCAAACTACGGCTACCCGGATAATCGGGACAATCGGTACAACCGGGGCTACGACCCGAACTGGCGGTAGCGCCGAGCTGTGGACCGCGTTGACCACGAAATCGGACATGACTATGATGAAACGTTTGAATAGAACCTTAACGACGTGGCTTGGCATTGCGGTGCTACTTGTCTGCACGGCTG
>Ga0105239_10010492_pt1 | contig 10356 bp, 9 predicted proteins | sample KBSC44metaG_FD_92761 | JGI IMG/M metagenome (GOLD analysis project Ga0105239, IMG submission 92761) | Corn rhizosphere microbial communities from Kellogg Biological Station, Michigan, USA - KBS C4-4 metaG | ecosystem: Host-associated > Plants > Roots > Rhizosphere > Soil | place: Michigan, USA...
AGGACCTTGATCTGCTGATCGAGATCATCGAGGCGCTGCTGCGTGGCCTCGGCAGCGCTGTCCTGCTGCGCCACGAGTTGTGGCGCTCCAACCACAGCGCTGAGGCCCCAGAACAGCATGAGGCCCGTCTTCCATCGGATCGTCACCATCGGCTAGTCTCCGAGAAAACGGGGGCCTCCGGCTGTCCGGTCAGTCCCCAGGGTGAAGTACGGTTCCGGCTCATTCGAGCCGGGCGAAATTCAGGAGCCGCCGGGCCTAACTTCCGTGCCCAAGCGGACTTTCTCCCGCCGTTCCAGCTGCACGATGCGCCCTTCGTGGACCACGATTTCGAGCGACCCGAACCGGAGTCCGTGGAGCGCCTGGGCCACCGCCGCCCACATCGTCTTATCTATATCTGTCATATCACTCCGATTAAGTCTAGCGGCTTAGTAGGGTAATAGCGCAAAGCATATGCCGCTTCAGCCCCGGGCCCGCCGCCCGGGCCGCGCGGCGGCCAATTCCCGTCGAGCCAGTGTCGCCAGGCTCATCTTGTCCAGGATCCGGGCCGTCGAGTCCCGCACTTCCTTCATCGCAAGCCTCACCCCGCACGCCGCCTCGTCCGCGCAGTCGTCGCAGCGCACGTAGCCGGTCTGGCTGGCACAGGGCACCGGGGCCAGCGGGCCGTCGAACAGCCGGACCACCTGCCCTACCGGGATCCGCGAGGGGTCCCGCGCCAGCAGATAGCCGCCGCGCTTCCCCTTCCGGCTCTGGACCATACCCTGATTGCGCAGGTCGAGCAGGATCAGCTCGAGGAACTTGGGCGGGATCCGCTCGCGGGCCGCCAGGTCGGCGATGCGCACCGGCTCATCGCCCTTATGTTCGGTGAGGGCAAGCAAGGCCTTGAGAGCGTACTTGGCCCTTTTTGAGAGCATGGAGGGTTTGTCGGTTGGGTTCAGCCGTAAGATAGCTGATCAAGTTCCGGGTTCCGAGTTCCGAGTTCGGATGCCGGGCACTGTGGGAGACTTGGTATTGCGGGATACTTCGTAACTAGACACTCGGAACTGGATACTCGGAACTCTTCCTCAGTCTTTCAGATACTCCTCCCTATACATCTCCATCAGCTCGAAGAAGTAGGACAGCGCCAGCGGACCAATGAGGAGGCCGAGGAGGCCGAAGTAGCCGATGCCGCCGATGGCACCGATCAGGGTGATCAGGACCGGCACCGAGGCGAAACGGCGAAACACCGCCGGTCGGATCACGACATCCACGTTGCCCACGACCACCGCTCCGAGCACTGCGAGGAAAATGGCGGCGCCGATCCGGTCGCTGAGCGCCAGGGTAACCGCGGCGGGCCCCCAGACGAGACCAGCTCCTACGACCGGCAGGATACCCAGCACGGCAGTCACCACACCCCAGAACGCCGCGTTACCGAGTCCCGTGAGCATGAATCCGAGCGTCACGAGACAGCCCTGCACCACCGCCACCAGGCCCGTTCCCACGATCGTGGAGTACGTGATGTCCCGGAATCGTTCGCGCAGCCGCTCCGCGTTCTCTGGCGAGAAGGGGATGAAGTCCCGGATCCGCTCCCAGGAGCTGGTCGGCTGGAGGAGCATGAAGTAGGCGATGAAGAACGCGATGGTGAGGTTGAAGCCGATCCGGGTTGCCGTCCCCACCAGCCCGAAGACGCTGCTGGCGATCCGGGAGACCAGCTCCTCTCCGGCCTGGACCAGCCGGGGCCCGATCGGTACTCCCGAGATCGTGAGGTGACTCAGCCGATCGAGAATCGGGCCCTGAATGACGCCGGTGGCCAGGGACTGGGCCTGGCCAACCAGCAGCCCGGTTATCCACACGGTCGGGATGACGAGGACGGCCAGCGCGATGAGCACGACCAGGAGTGCCGAGAAGGTCGGCCGGATCCACCGGGTCAACAGGTCATGGAGCGGGGCCAGCATGACGAACAACACCGGCCCCCCGAGGATACCAGATGCAAAGGGAGCCAGCGCCACCAGGATACAAATCCCGAGGATCAGGATCAGTAGGCTGGCGCGGTCTCTATCGGATTCGAGAAAGGGCATTAGGCGCGCAACTTACGCCCCCTCAACCGGTCCGACAAGCAGCCCCTGCCCTCCTCAAGCAACGGTTGAACTGGTAACTTGCAGAAGGCAAGTAACAGCGCTCAAGTGAGTTGCTTTCTACAAGGCACTGCATTCCAGAGGGAAAAGTGACCAGAGAGCTGAATCCCACCGCCCGGTCCGACCGGCGCTCCGACTGCCCCATTGCCTGCTCGCTCGACCTGATCGGGGACCGGTGGACCCTGCTGATCGTCCGGGATCTGTTTCGGGGAAAGCGCCGGTTTTCCGAGTTCCTGGCTTCGGACGAGGGGATCAAGACCAACATCCTGGCCGGGCGGCTCAAGCGACTGGAGGAGGCCGGCCTGGTACAGCGGTCTCCCTATCAGAAGCATCCGCCGCGCTACGACTACCACCTCACCAGTCAGGGGCGAGACCTGTCTCCGGTCCTGACCGCGATCTACGGCTGGGGGCGGGGACACTTCCCGAGCCTCGGATCATGAAACCCGACGACGCCAATGGCCGGCTGGCCCCCGAGGAGCGGCCCTTCCGCGTCCTCCTCATCGCGGGCTCCAACCGCCGGCAATACGACTGCCCGGGGATCGACTCCAAGGCCCGAACCCTGATGTTCCGGATGGCCGACCGGCTCCCCCAGGAATGGGAGATCGACCTCGAGGACCTCGGAAACATCTGGAACCGGGAGCAGATCCGGACCTGCAACGCCTGCGTCTCCACCTCGGCGGCGCTCTGCGTCTGGCCCTGCAACTGCTACGAGAAGGGGAGCTGGAACCAGCCCGACCTCATGTGGAACCTGAACCTCTATTCCCGGCTCGACCTGGCCGACGCCTGGGCCATCATCGGGCCGGTCAACTGGTACAACGCCACCAGCAATCTCAAGGCGATGTTCGACCGGCTGGTCTGTATGAATGGCGGGAACCCGCGGGAGGACCTGATCGGACACAAGGACCCGAGCCTCGCCATCGAGCTGGAGCATTCAGACGAGTGGGATAAGCTGAGCCAGAACCACCTGGAGGGGCGCACGGCGGGGTTCTTCTGCTATGGGGACGGTGGCGCCGACGAGCTCACCGAATCAGGCCGGCCCCGTTTCCTGCACCACCGCTCCTATTTCGATCCGGAAGAAGAGCCGTTCGAGAACATGCGGGACGCCTATGCGCCGATCGTCTGGCAATGCCGCTACAGTGGGATCGAGGTGCCGGACCCGCTCTGGCACTATGTCGAGTTTGGGCGGGACAAGAAATACAGCGACAACCAGGCGGAACACATGGTGGAGGAGCGGGACGTGATGAGCGAGTTCGACGCCTGGACCGACGCCTTCGTCAAGCACGTTGCGAAGAAGGGCAAGGTGAAGCCGGGGCAGTATCGTGCTTACGGCTACCGGCCGCCCTCCCATCTCTGGGCCGATCTCAAGACCAAGTGGCGCGGGCTGCGGATGCTCCTGGGCAGGCCGATCCCGGGAACCTCACCCGCAATCCAGAAGGAGCGGGGCTTGAACCGTGACGTGGGGATCTTCTATAAGAAGGGGGAAGGCGCGAAGCTGAGAGGTTCGTAGCCGAGGAGAGCTAACGGCGCATCAATTGAATGCCCGAGGGGAGAGTCGAACTCGCACCGGACGGCGCGCTGCCTGAGGGGTGAATTGTCACCCGGCGGGGCGTGAAGATCGTCGCCGAACCTGTCAGGCCGGCGCTCCAGCTATCGCCCCAGCACCAAAGTGCGCCTTCTGGGTCGAGACCGCACGCATGACTCTCCGAGATGTCCATGCTGACGAAGGGGACTGGGCTCTGCACCCGCATGGGTGTGGCACTGAAATCCACCCCGGGCCCAACCCCGAGCAATCCAAACTCGTTTGAACCCCAGCAATAGCCCGCTCCATCTACCGTCCAAGCGCACACGAGCTCCAACGATACGGCCACGCCAATGGCGGCGGCTGAAAGCGGGACTGCGGTAGGAACGGAATCGTTGCCCAGGGTGTCCTGGCCCCAACAATCGACGATTCCAGTGATGGTCCGGACTCCACAGCTTCGGTGTGCGCTCGCCCCGAGGGCAGAATAGCGATACACACTCTGCACCGGAACAGGGCTGACCACGCACTCAAGGTCGCCATCGCAAATGGCCTGATCCGTGATGAGCGCGGCGGCCGGATTGCCGAGCGTTTGTGGCCTACCCCAGCACGAAATCACTCCATCGTCCGTGAGACCGCACGAGTGGTACCACCCGGCAGCCAGATTGGTGAATGTGGCACTGTTGGGTACGAGATTCGGGATGAGATCCCAAGACGCTGGTGGTACCGCTGGGCCCTGGCCCCGCTTGCCGGCTTCATAGTCACCGACGCAATACACTCCGTCACCATCAGCGCTCACGAGGCAGGCATGGCCTGGCCCGAGCGTCAACGCCGTCGCGGTCGGTGCTCCCGGCAACCGAGCCGGCGCCGGCCCGATTAGCCCGCCGCCGTCATAGTCGATGAGGAACGTTCCCCAGCAATAGACTTCGTTTGATTGCGCGAGCCCGCAGTACGCATCGCCGAACGGGTGCTCCGCAAGGAGAACTTCTCGCATCGCAGGCAAGCCGAGGATTCGATGGAGGCCGGGCGGGCACGACGTAGCATTACAGGTGTTCGAGTCTAATGTCGCGATGGGGTTGGTGCAGTACGTCACACCCGAAGCGTCGACCGCGCAAGTGCCGTCCATCCCGACGCTTATTGTCACGAGGATTGGCTCTGGCGTGTCGGGAGCGGTGGTCTCCTGACAAGCTCCGAGGACGAGGAGGGCTACGAGCAAGTGGCGCGATATCGGAGCGGAGGAAAGTGGCACCGGAGTCCCCTCGCGTCGCGTGGCCGGCTGGGCCCAACCGGGCCGAGCGTAGAACCCCATCAGGGAGTTGCCGAAGTCTACCTACTGCGCCCCGTCGACAAGGGGAGGCACCGGTCCGTATGTGTCAATGCTCCAAACACTGGAATTGTCCCACATTTCTTCAATGCAATAGACCTGGCCGTCCGCCAGTGACACGCACTCCATGGACTGGGCCGCCAGGTCCGCCACTGGAAGGCCAGCCAGGGACGCAACCGGGCCTGGGGTCAGCCACAATCCTCCTCCCCAACGGACGAGGCTGCCGGCCTTGATGGCGAGCACGACATCCTGGCTTGCGGTGATGTGGGTAACGCCGGTCGTGGAGAGAATGGGAGACGGCGCGTCCGGCCCCGATACAGCGAGTTGACTATTCCCATTTCTACCCCAGCACCAGACCTCCCCATTCGACTTCCGCCCGCAGGCGAACAGCTCGCCGACGGCGACCTCGGCGAAGTGGTGTCCGCCGCTGACGACGACAGGGGTCGCGGACGCAGCGCTGGAGCCATCGCCAAGGGAGCCCGAACCCCAGCAGGCCGCAGTAGAGTCGGCGAGGGTTCCACACGCAAGGAACCCGGCGAAAGGCGAACCTTCGTCGTTACCGTCGATGTCCAGGTCCACGAAGGCAGGGGACCCCGGCACCGCCGCCGCCGCGTCGGATCGTCTCCAGCACCACGCGGTCGAATCCGCAGCGGCGAGTCCGCAGTAGCTACCCCAGCCCCATGCCGCGCCACGCAGACGACGAAGGGGGGGGAGGTCTGTCCGTTTCGCCAAGGTCGGTTGGGACTCAGATGCGCACCAGGTGCTCCCGCTTCCGTCGAGAGCGCAGACTGAGTTGTTGCCGGAGACCGCGACTTCGGTGAGTCCGGAGGCCCCGTCCACATGGCCGGGCGCATCCGGTGGCAACCAGCCGAACGGGGGACTGGGACGCAGGGAAACGGGCGCGGTGCTCGTCCAGGAATCTTTGCCCCAGCACCAGAGCTCCCCAGCCACCAGGCCGCATCCCATGTCAACCGACCCCGCAACGTGATCGACGCGAACGGCCTCGGCCACCGTGCTGAGGGTAGCAGCGTACTTGTCGGATGCCCGAGCGGTCACCTCGTTCAGCCCCGCCTGAGGACCCAGGGTCCAGACGGCCAGGGCGAGGCCGTCCGCATCGGTCGTATCACGGACCGGGGAGATGGAACCTCCGCCCGCCGTCACTGCCCACGTCACGATCGCGCCTGATCGGGGTCGTCCTGTCGTGTTCACGACTCGAACCTTCATCGTGTCTCGCAGCATCCAGCCGGGAACTCCCGTGGCTGGCGCGGTGGTTACGACGCTGAGTCCGCCGAGTGATGGCTCTGTCATTGCCTCGTTGCACCCCACGAGAGCAACGATGGTCAAGGCCACCAGGTGATAGGATGATCTGCCGCCATTGAAGCCAGGCGTAGGAAGCACGGTTGCCTCATGATGATTGCTCGGGCGACGCGCTTCCCGCGGGGGAGCGGCACGCCGTAGGCAACAACTTACTACACAACACCGTTGGTCGTGAATGTGGTGAATCGCCGCCCACCCTCACTCTTTCAACAACCGCTCATACCTCGGATTCCCCTTGAGCGCCGCAAAGGTGGGATCCACTCGCAACCACCCGGGTGAGAGGTAGTACGGCATCTTGAGCAGCGGCTCGAGCATGTCGAGCGCCTTCTCGGGTTCACCCACCATGAGATAGATCCGCGCCATTATCTGCTGATAATAGGGTCCGCTCACGTAGTCAGTTGCTATGGGTGAGAGCGCCAGGCCTTTGAGTCCCTGGGCGATCGCATCGTTCTTCCGGCCCAGGTAGGCCAGCATCAGCCCGCCGAGGACGTGCCGCTGTGCATCCTCCGGCGCCGCGCGAAGCTGGACCTGGGTTTCCTGCCAGGCGGTATCGGCCAGGGCCCGGGCCCGGGCGCGGTCGCCCCGCAACCAGGAGAGCTGCATCAGGACGGTCGCCCACGCGCCCCGGTCGTTATCGAACGCTGCCGGTGTCAGCCGGAGCAGAAGCTCCTGCTGGGGTTCATCCAGCAGCCAGTACAGGTCCCAGTACGTCCCGAAGTAGGCGGCCACTTCGGGGCCAGCAAAGGTCGGTGAGATCTGACGGATCACTTCACGTGCGCCGGCGAGGTCACCCTGCCCCGCATACACCATTGCCTTGTTCTCGCTGGCGCTGAGGTCGCCAGGAGCCAGGGCGAGGGCCGCTTCGCTCATGTCCAGCGCTTCTGGGTAGCGATGCAGCCACAGGTAGATATCCTGGAGTCGGACCGCGGCGAGCACCGACCGGGGATCCAGGCGGAAGGCTTGCTGCCCGTGGGCCACGGCTTCCTCGTAACGCCCCGCGGTCCGCTCGACCGAAGCAGCCAATGTGAGACATTCGGGATTGTTGGGTGCCAGCCGGAGCGCGTCGCGGACGTGGCGCTCCGCCTCAACAATGTTGACCTTGACGTTGAGATAGTATCGGGCCAGCGCCAGATGCCCCTGTATTCCGTTCGGATCGAGGCGGAGCGCCTGCTCGGCCGCGGCCATCGCCCGGCGGTCGACGTCGGGATCGGGGACGCTACTCACGTACAGGCTGCCGAGTGACCGCGAAAGCTGGGACCACGCTTCGGCAAAGGAGGAGTCCAGCGCCACCGCCTGTTCATACAGTGCGATGGCTCGGCGGATAGTGGCGGGCTGGTTACCGATTGTGGCCCGGCCCTTCAGATAGAGATCGTAGGCCGCCAGGTTGTCGGTGGGCCGCTCGGCCAGCTGGGTTTTTTCCTGGCTGCCCAGCGCCACGCCGAGTGCACCAGCGACTCGGCTCGCGATTTCGGTCTGCACCTGGAAGACGTCGGTGAGGTTGGCATCGTACGATTGCTGCCAGGTGACGTCACCGGTCCGCGTGTCGATCAGCTCAGGCACCACTTGGACCCGGCTGGTTCCGTCGGCCGCCTTGGCCCAACGGACCGTGGCGCTGAGCAGGTAATCCACCCCGAGCTCCCGTCCGATCTCCCGTGGCGACTTGGTGCTATCCCCCCGATACTGGTCGGAACTAGCCCGCGCGATAAGCTGAAACGTTCCCAGGCCGGCCAGCTTCCCCCGGACCTCATCGGCGATTCCCTCGGCGAAGTAGGCATCCTCCGCTGCACCCCGGTTGGTGAAGGGAAGCACGGCCAGCCGCGTGCCCTGCGGTGTGGCTCCCGCCACGTTCGGACTCCTGAGAACAAGGGCGGCCGCGAGCACGCCCCAGGCGGCGAAAGCGAGTACGCCTCCTACCAGGCCGTTTCGCAAGGTGAGAAAACGGCGGATACCGGAGTGGCCCGCTCCACCCCGGGCACCGAGCAGTATGATCGGGAGACCAGCTACCATCAGAACGCCAGCCAGGAGGAACATCCATTGGGGTAGACCCACCTGGCGCACCAGGGCATAGGCCATCGCCAGAACCGCCGCGCCAGCCAGGAGGAAGAGCCCGAGCACCTGGAGTAGAGCAGGACCGGATTGCGCGATGACCGGCCGCGCGCCGCTGTGAGTGACGTCGAGCGCCTGGTCCAACGCGGTCGCCAACGCTGTTGCGGTGGAGTAGCGGTCGGCAGGACTCTTGGCCAGCGCTTTCATCGCTACCTGGTTCACATCGGCGACCAGGCCGGTTCGGGTAGCGCTGAGCGAGCGAGGCGCCTCGGTCATGCTCCGGGTCACGATCGCCTGCGGCGTTGGGCCGGTGAAGGGCGGCTCGCCGGCGATCATTTCATAGAGCAGGGCGCCCACGGCGTAGATATCGGCACGGGCATCCACCTCGCGGTCGCCCATCGCCTGCTCGGGGGCCATGTAATGCGGCGTGCCCACGGCCAGCCCGGTCTGAGTCAGCGTCTCAGTGGACGTTGAGCTGAGTGCCCGCGCAATGCCGAAATCGGCAACCATCGCGTGGCCGCCGCCCAGAAGAATGTTGGCCGGCTTGATGTCGCGGTGGATGATGCCGCGCTCGTGCGCACAGGCGAGCGCTTCGGCGACTTCGCGTGCGATTTTGAGCGCGTCCTCGACCGGCAGCTGGGTTTCGCGCTTGATCCGGTCGCGCAGGGTCTCCCCTTCCACATAGGGCATCACGTAGTAGAGCAGTCCTTGAGCTTCGCCCGACTCGTACATCGTGAGGATGTGCGGATGGGTGAGCCGTGCCGCGATCTCCACTTCGCGGAGGAAGCGATCCGCACCCAGAGTCGAGGCCAGCTCCGGCCGCATCACCTTCACCGCAACACTGCGATTGTATTTGAGATCCTGGGCAAGATAGACCGTCGCCATGCCCCCCTCGCCCAGCACCCGCTCGACTTTGTAGCGACTGGCCAGGGCCCTTTTGACCTTCGTGACCTCGACGATGCCGGTGACCGCGGTCCGGGGAGGAACTCCGGGATCGGGCGGTGTCGCGTGTCCGCAGCGCAGGCAGAACTGTGCCTCCTCCGGCAAGGGAGTGCTGCACGCAGGGCACGAGCGCGTGTAGCTGCCGATCGTGGTCATACGGTACCTCCACCATCAGTGGCAGGATCGACTGGGGCCGGCTGAGAACCCTCCGTCCTCGAGGGCAGTATCGCTTCAAGCATCGCCAACTCCGCCTCCAGCGCGTCCGAGCGACGGGCCGGGAGCGTCCCTTTCGCTTCGCTCAGGACAGGCTCAGGGGTGGGGGTCGGAGTTGCCGATTCGGGTTTCTGGGTTGCCATGAGTCCTCGATCGTGAGCTTTCGCGCCGGCAAGCCTTCCGCCGACGGTGCCACGATACGAAGCCCCGCTCAATCCCGCGCCCTCAATCCTTGCAGCAAGGGGACGGTATTTAGCAGCGCACCGCTAACAGATTGTCTTGGTGGGGGTTATGACTTCGTACCTGAGGTCAGAAAGTCGCTGGGCGTGACCTCGAACCGCTCCTTGAAGGCCCGCCGGAAGTAGGAGAGGGACTCAAATCCTACAGCGTATGCGATTTCTGTGACGCTGCCCGCTCCCTGCTTGAGCAGGGCCGCGGCGCACTCCGCGCGGACCGTTCGGATGTACCGGGTCGGCGTGGTGTCGAGCTCATCGCGGAGCGAGCGGTACAACTGGTGGTAGGAAAGAGAGGCTGCCTCGGCCAGCGCCTCGGGTCCGAAATCCGGATCCACCAGATGCGCCTCGACCAGTGGGCGAAGCCGGAGGTCGAGCCCGGATGGGGCTGCCGGCACGGTGGCAGGCGGAGCCGATTCGCCCTGACGGAAGCGTTCGAGCAGGCGCCGGCGCTGCTGGAGCAGATTGGTCACGCAGGCGGTCAAGACGCCGGGGTCGAAGGGCTTCACCAAGTAGGCGTCGGCCCCGGCCTCCAGTCCCGCGATCTGGTCCGCCGACTCTGCGCGCGCGGTGAGCAGAATGACCGGGATGGCGTCGGTCATCGGGTCCGACTTGAGGGCTTGGGCGAGGCCCAGCCCATCGAGCTCCGGCATC
>Ga0105239_10010493_pt1 | contig 10356 bp, 10 predicted proteins | sample KBSC44metaG_FD_92761 | JGI IMG/M metagenome (GOLD analysis project Ga0105239, IMG submission 92761) | Corn rhizosphere microbial communities from Kellogg Biological Station, Michigan, USA - KBS C4-4 metaG | ecosystem: Host-associated > Plants > Roots > Rhizosphere > Soil | place: Michigan, USA...
ACCTCCTGTCTGTTCTCCTCCGGCTTTTAGTCGCGACTAATACATCAATCGCTACACCAACTCCCAGTGTCTTTCTTTTTACTTCTCCTTTCACTATGTCATCATCTTCTGCTTCCGCAGCAGCTTCAGCTTTTGGAGCTGGAGCCTCTTTTTCGGCAGGGGCTTCCTCCGCAGCGGGAGTCTCTTCGGTAGCGAGAGCTTCTTCAACAGCAGGAGCCTCCTCTGCAGCGGGGGTCTCTTCAGTAGCGGGGTTCTCTTCGGTAGCGGGGGTCTCTTCGGTAGCGGGAGTCTCTTCAACAGCAGGAGCCTCCTCTGTAGCGGGCGTCTCCTCGGTAACGGGGGCCTCCTCAGGAGCTGGGGTCTCTTCAGGAGCAGGAGCTTCTTCAGGGGCAGAGGTCTCGTCGGCGGCAGCCTCCTCAGTGGCGGGAGCTTCTTCAGGAGTAGGGGCAGCCTCGGTAGCAGCTGCCGCCACATCCGCAGGGGTCTCGTCAGCAGGTTTATCCTCTGCAGTAGTCGTCTCTTCTGCGGCAGAAGCCTCATCTGCAGGAGTTTTATCAACGGGAGCTGCGGGAGCTTCGTCGGCCGCTGGGGTCTCAGTTGTGGCAGTCTCGCCAGCAGCGGCCTCTTCCGTAGCAGAAGATTCCTCTGGAGGTTGGCTGACTACAGCATCTTCGAAAGGGGCATCTTCTTCGGCAGTCTTATCCTCAGCTGGAGCGTCATCAGAGGGAGGCGATGTATCTCCAGTGGTCGCTTCCTCGATAGTAGTATTCTCTTCTGTAGTAGCTTCTGCGGTCACTGCTGCTGCTTCTTCAACAGGGTCCTGGGTGTCCGGCGTACTATCGTTAGGAGGGTCGGCGGCAGGTTCTTCTGTGATTTCTTCCGTAGGAGCAGCTGGTTGATCTTCAGCTGGTGTTGCATCGGGCTCAGGGGCTTCTGCATTGTCATCAACGGCCCCTGTATCCTTCGCGCCTTTATCCTCGGCCTGAGCCTCGCCATCTGTAGTCTCCTCCGTGGTGGCGGGAGGTTCATCTTGAGGGGTTGTCTCAGGCTCTGCAGTAGCTTCTTCCTCAGCTGGAGTTTCTTCTGGAGTTTTCTCTTCCTCAGCTGGAGGACTGTCGCCTTTCTCCTCTGTCGCATCAGCAGGAGCAGGGTTCTCAGCATCGGCTTCTGTCGTCGGGGGAGGCTCAGTTTCTACTGGATCCTCCTTTGCGTCTGCTTCCGCTTCCGCTTCCGCGACAGTGCCGTCACTGGTTTCGCTTTCTGGCTCTACTGGTGCCGATTCTTCCTTTGGTTCTTCTGTCGGTGACGATTCTTCTTTTGGTTCGCCTGCTGGAGTATCTTCGGATGCTTCTTCCTTGGAGGCCTCTTCAGATGGTTCATCTTTAGTGGGTTCTTCGGTTGGTGTCTCACCACTACCTTCTTCTGGCGCTGCCTCAGGGATAGCTTCCACTACGGGTTCTGGATCGTTTGAGGGTGCTTCGCCTTCCACTACTGGGTTTGATTCCTCGGTAGCTTGCTCAGGAGGGGTATCGTCTGCTTGCTCCGGTGCTTCTGGGGTAGTTTCTGTTTCTGTGGGAGCATCATCGACTTTCTCAGACTCCTCCGCTGCAGCAGGGGGAGCTTCGTCAGATACTGGCTCACTAGATTCTGCACCAGCTGAATCTTCACCCCCTTCTCCTGGAGCATTATCAGCCTGTTCGGCTGCCTCGGTTGCCGCTGGTGCAGCCTCTTCGGGTACTGGGTCGCTAGCTTCTGCACTAGGTGCCGCTTCACCCCCGTCCGCTGGTGCATCAGCTTCGGGACCGGCACCCACATCTGACATGGCCTTCTCAAGGAATGATTGAACCTTGTCAGGGGAAGCGTCCTCTTGTTGAAGCTTCTCAACCTGTTCGAGGACAGTTTCAGACTCAGGCTGGTCGTCTTTTGTAGAGTCAGTGGCTGGAGGTTCTTCGGCGTCATTAGACTTGTGTTCATCATTAGATTCAACAGCGGGTGCTTCGGTTGATGCTTCTTCTGTTTCAGTGTGTTGATCTGCTGTTGGTGGTTCTTCTTTTGGTTCAGCCGGTTGCTCCTCTTCTGGAGAACTCGTTTCCGCTTCACCAGTGTCGCCTGATTCGGGTTCCGTGGCTTGTTGGTCTCCACTCGGTTCAGCGGAAGCGTCTTCCTTCCTCTCTTCTAGAGATGACTCTTCTACTAACCGCGCATATTAGCTTTGTACAGCATACATAATTGCAAAATACACATACCTTTATCTTCTGAAGCCTCTGTCGCTTCGGGTGATGGTGGATCTTCTCCAGCCTTTTCTTCAGGAGGAGGAACATTTGCCTCCTCATCAATGTGCTTGTCGTCGAGTAGAATAATTTCTATAAGAATGGTTAATGTAAGGGTATAGTAATATATGGGTAGCGACTTACCTTCCATGTCGTCCGGAAATGGCTCTCCCGCGGGAGGGTCGTGAGGTTGATCGTCGATTATGGGTGGAGGTAGATCGTTGGTCTTGAAACGATCGTCAGCATATGAGTAGCTGGGATAGATTCGTTCAGGTGGTATTATAGGATGAGCAGAAAAGGTGAGAGTGTTCAGATCATATGTCCTCCATTGAAACACTGGGAGCTGTGCATACTGGTGCTGGTAGTAATATGGCTGTGCCATCTGTGGTCTCTGTGGTCTTGGTGCCATCGTCGGCCCAAGGGTTGAATTCAACGTTCTTCTTATTCTTTCTCTTCTTGTTCTTCTTGTTGTTGCCCATAGCAGAGATGGGTAGTTAGAGGGGAGGGGTAAACGCCTAGCTTCGTGAATGGCCCAATGCAAGGTGCTTCTTGTCACACCTTTGGGCGATGATCACGAGTATAGCAGATGAAACGGGGTTCAATGGCAAATAAGATGACGTGACTCTGCTGCTGAGATGGTGGTCGGAGGGCTGCGGGCAAAGGACAAAAAGAGACGAGTGCAGGTTCAATCCTAGCAGAATGTTTAAAGCAAAGGGGAATGGCTGTGCCTGTTTGACTTGTCGTGAGATGATGAGCAAGGAATGACACAAATGAGAGGTGGATGGGTAGTCATGTCCATTGAGAAATGTTGAGGCACCGTGCTATCAGCCATCCCACGAGAAGCTGTCCAATTGCCCAAGGAGAAGATTTCGCAATTGGACCACGTTAGCGATGACAAGTTTTAATCTCGCTCCGAATGAAGACGGGGGAAAGCAGGAAGGCGAATTCTGGGAGCAAGGTGTCTTAGCGACAACAGAGCAGCAAAGAGTAAATGCAAAAGGTAGCGTGGCTCAACTGCCACCACGGGGGAAGTTGTCTGAGTCTGAGGTCGAACCAGGGTCAGACAATCTGCAATCGTCACTGGTATTCTGCAAGAAGAATGACCGCAATTGGACGAAATGTGCATGATAAGGTACCATGATTGGATCGTGGCACGGCGGAAGTGGTACCTTAGGTTGATGCCCAATGTAGCATGACTGGACAGTCGGACTCAGTAATTGCAGAAAGGAAAAAAAGAAGCACTGCAGGCTTTGACTTCGTTAGGCTTCCGATAACCACCGTAGTTGGTTGTCGGGCATAATTTCCTTCTCGAAGGTGGAGTGACAGGCCTCCTAGCGACTAAGAGGCATCATCTTATTGACTGGATGAGTGGAACAATCATTCCTGGCCAACATATAACCGTTTCGACCAGTTCGTTGTAAGACGTGGAGGTGTTCATTGAGAAGCCCAATCCCTGTTCGACGGCATCCTTGTCTCATGCGTTCTGGCCATGGTGGTTAATTGCATGGCGTGGAGAGAAAATAAGAGACAGGTAGCATGTGCAACAATCAACTAGGATGCACAAATCTAGTCCTCCCTGTCAGAAGGGAGCGTGGAATTGGATGCGCACTTCGCTGGAACCTCAGAAGAGAGAGAAGGAAGTTTTCTCTGCCGTATCGTGGCTCCGGGATCCTAGTTTTTCCGTGGGCCGGATCGAGCCGAAAGGGCAAGGAGGAAGCCGAAGGTCCAGAAATGGAAAGCGCGACCTTGGAAACTCCGGAGTCTATCGGCCTTGGCTAATATGTTTGGTTTTCTCCTTCTCACACGTCCTTTGAACCGTCGCCTCACTTTGGATCCCGTCGACCAGATGGCCACAACTACGCTAGCTGGTTGAGGAGCGATATTCTTCAGTCAGACCCAAGTGTCTTGCAACGAAAACACCTCGCAGCCCGGCTCCTACTCCACTCCGCTGGTATTCCAGTCTGGCTGGTGGCATTCCTTTCGTCAACAGCTAGTGGCTGCTTCGTGGCCCCAGAACGGTGCTTCAGGGAAATTGACAACCGCTGGCTCAACGTTATCCTGTCATTGAGCCAACAACGAAGCGCTGATCGGCGGTCATCATGTGGCCAGCCTCTAGTTCAGGTACTTTCTATCGGAGAAATATCACAAAGTGGCCATTCATCATGATCTATCTCGTCTATCTCTGACTCACTGATCGATATACCCTAGAGTCGACTTCAGCGAAGTTCTCGATCCATCTTTTCTCGCCACTGCGGCCCGAAACGCTTCATAGCCCAAATGACTGACGCGCTGGAAAACGTCCAAATTCCAAGAATAGTAAAAAGCCAGCCATTGCCGATCGAGGCGATTAATGGTGCTCCAACAATGCCACCAATACACGACAAGATGTTTCGACATAGATTATTCAAAGCCACTCCAGAAGAAGACCTTCCAGGCATAAACTCGGTAAGCATCGTGGTGGCCATTGAAAATATTAGCATTGAGCCAACTCCATAAAAGAAATTCGCGATCATCTGGGTACGAGAAACACGTGTCAGCGTCTGGTACCTTGCATATGACCATTTTTGCGCCCGACGGGTGACTCACAGGTACGATCCAGAATACCCCTTTCTCCACCGTCCATCCATACCAGATGAATGCGGCTGGGTACAAACAGGCACCCAGCCACGCGTTCTCTCGCATGCGATCTTCAGGGCGGTAGATCAATTTGCCTCGTTCATCAACACGGTTAGCCTTCAATGCCTCTCGCTTCATGATATTGTCCATCCATCGACCTCCAAGTAAGCTGGCGAGGACATATCCGACCGAATTTGGTATATACAGAAGACCAATAATAATGGTTTGATATGAGTAGGGCTCTCTTTCGAACGTGTACTGTATGCTGACGTTCAAGACATACAGTGAGCCAAACGTCACTCCAGAATAGTACACCGTCAATAAAACTGGCATGAATCTGAGGTACATGATAACCCTCAGTGGATCTAAAAACAGTGTGCGGGCGGCTTTGAGATATTTCTTGGACTTCTGCTGTGCCACTTCTCGGGTGGAGGTTCTGCTCAACGGAGGCCGAGAACCTCCTTGCACCGACGAGGCATTATCAGTCTCTGCGATTTCGACCACACTCTTTGTCTCTGGGAGGGTCTCTGGCAACGCAAAGAAGACGAACACCCAAGTCAACACTGAAGCGAAGGGATTAGTAAAGATCCTCTTGAGAGAAAAAAAAAGACGGCGAAATTCCGGTGATTCAGCCTCTCCTCAGCCGCACAGGGTATCGATACTCACCTCCGTAAATCGCCAGAGCCCATTGAGTGGCTCGCCAATTCCAATGTTGTCCGAGAATGCCGCCTAAGATCGGTGCCAGAAATGGACCACACAAAGGGCCAAGATAGAATATCCCCATCGCTCGACCCCTCTCCTCACTAAGCCAAATGTCCGCGATAGTTCCGGCACCCACGGCTTGGACAGAAGCTGCAGCGCCTCCAGCAAGTAATCTTACAACAATGAGCATGGAGATGGAATGAGCAATGGCGCTCAGAGCACTAAACAATATAAACAATGCAAATGAGGCAAGGTAAATAGTTCGACGACCCGATGTCTCGGAAAATGCGGACCACCACAGCGGGAATATCGCCATACTGAGCATGTACAAAGCGACTGCCAGGTTGGTCGTGGTCGGTGTGGTATTGAGGTCCGCGGCTACCTGATCAAGAGTTGCTATGCTGCTTGTTAGGGAGACTTCATTTGCGGTCAACGGGTTCGACATTGAACCTACGGAAGATTATGGCACTGCCGACTGGAGCAGCGGCACCTGCAATGGCCACGATAAACGTAATGAACCATTTCACATTATTTGGGTAATCGTACGGGTTGGTGACTTCTGCTACCAGGGCAAACCGGGAGAACAATCCTCTCCTTCTCGCCCGAGGAACCTTGACGGTAGGTTGTTTTGGAGTAACTGTCCGGTGGAGGATATCCGCCTGGATTTCCACATCTTGAGACTGTCGACTGGTAGTTTGCGTATGTACAGATCGTATGGATTGGCCGTCGATGTCTTCGAATTTCTGGTCGATCTCCTTGCTGAATTCTTCAACTACCGGTGATGGCTGCTGGTAAATGGCGTCTGGTGGCGAGGTAGGCTGCCTTTTCAAGTATTCGTCGTCCGTCTGAGCCATCTCAGACACTTGTTGGGGATAGAATAAAACCACAATGGATATGGTCGAATAATGCTAGTGGTGTATATGCATTCCGAGTCACCATCCGGGGCATTCGATCACGGTTTCTTATTTCGATGAGGAAAACTTTGAGACAATGCGCAAATATGTACAGGCAGTTAGTGGTCGTAATCGAGAGTTGCAGGATGGGACTCGACGCTCGTGAAATCGCGGCAGCTGGCAGCGGTAGACCGCACACCATCTAAGGCTTAAGCGTACAAGCTAGGCTGGTTGGCTATAATTATTATAATGATGATGGATCACCAAGTATCTTCGTAGAGAATTAAACGCAGTAGCAAGTTCGCAACTCGCCCACCTTTGCGTTCGAGGGCGCCCTAGGAATGAATGACCCTTTTCCCAAAGTACCAGAACGAGAACCATTTTTTCCCAATCCTAGTATCTGGTGCGAAATCCCCACGCACGTTGAAGAATGGAGGAGGCAACCCAGAGCCAATGATGACAAACTCGCGGCGGGGTGCGTCGACGTTATTGGTGAGCGAGACTGGGAGAAGATCTCGAATTCCGCTCTCTCGCGTGCCGACTTTGCCGCGTCGTTCTAGCGTCATTGGATAGGTTGTTTTCTGCGTTGGAGAAATGTCGAGCCCGGAAGGGCTCATGCGTTCTTTTTGTTCTGGATGTCGTACATTGATGGTCAATAGCTAGACAGCCACGATTGATAGTCACGATCTCATGTCTTTTGAGGCATAGAAATGCGGTCGATAGCCGATCGCAATTCCTGTGCAACACTGAAGCTGCAAGGCCCGCATAATATTCTGATACACAGCATATTTGTTGAATATTATGCCTGAGGGTCTGCCAATTTAGGCATGGGCTCGACTTGAAGGGACCTACCAGACGGAGAAAAGGGCGGTGGTGGTGGTTCGTACGATGCCGAGGTTCAGCGTTCAAAAGCCTGCCTCTTGGGTATTCACTAATACTTACTCACGTAGATAGTTGATTAGATCCAGTTGGAGGTCGCTGCGCCTGGATCCTGGGGGCACACAAGTAAGCAGGACTCCCGGCATGAGGTGGGGCTTGGGAAGCTTGTTGGCTGTACTTCCGATTTCCGGCAGATTTACTATGTAACGCTCACTTTCAAAGACAAAACCCCAACTATGAGGACGATAGGTACCCAAGGAGACAATGGATGCCCATGAGAACAACCGGTGCCCTAAAGACCGCGTCTCGTGATGCCGGCATCAGCATTACCCTGTAGCGAGCATTGCTATTATTTAGGACAGCTGCAGTCGCAATCAGTGAAATCAACCAACAAAACAAGGACGGGGGAGCGGACAGAGGCATAAATGGATGACCGCATTGTGGTGTCCAGACTCATTCAAGTAGCCAGGTGGTAGCACAACCCTCAATAACGACTGGATGGCGCGTGCAGGAGCACAGATATGACATGATTGAACTCGCACGGCAGATGTGGTCACCCTTGACCATGCAAAATTCTGAATGGCAAACCGCCCATGGATGGAGTGCGTTTAGCCTGATGGAAACCAGACTATCACTTGGTAGGAAGCGTTTATTATAAGGGCATTGCATCTCCATCCATTCGCGGAGGGAGCGCAGTAAATTGCGGATTTTAAGACAGCGCCAGAGGATGAATCTAAAGGATGACTGGCTAGGGAAGATACGGCTCAACCTTAAACGCCCCTTTCAGCCTTGTCGATCCTCCAGCCTTGGGGGCTAGATACGGAGCCCGATGTGTGCGATTGTTTGGGGTAGGTTTTGCAAGTACAGGTAGTCTTGGTATCCTCCCAGCCCCATTAACTGCTTTCGTGCATACTTTAAAGAGATCAGCTACGGATGTTATCAAGAAGCCTAGGTTGCGATGTTCTGTGTCCAGAGTCCTCTTCGATGAGACGTGAGGCTGGTGAGACTGGTAAATTATTGAGTCAGATTTTCGCGTCCTCTTGGCGACTCCTATCTTGGTTGGGCTTTTCTCGATGCTGACTGGTAACTAAATCGACAAGCGTAATTTCTCGAGGCTATACGGAGGCACTCGTAAACGGTTTTTGATTACGAAATGTCTGGGCCCAGCTTCCCATGAGCACCCTCGTCATTCCCCAGCAGCCCAGCTCGCGTACAAACAATCAAGCCACGTTCCTGAATGACAAGCGAATACATAGTACAGAAGAGCCCTTCCAGCTGGTGATCCGCTCAAGCTAGTTGCAAGCTAGTTGGCTGTGCATGAGAGGAGACTACTTAGGCTAGGGGGCGTAGCTGTCTCCTTGGTAATATCATGAGACTCATCGCCGTATTCGTAGGCTGGTCATTCACGCAGGTATCTGAGTAGTGGCCGCCGTTATTTGGACGACCCTCATAAGATACCTCTGGCTAAGCGGCGATCTTGACCTTCTGACCGTCCATTCACTCATTTAGAATGTCGAAACTCACCGAGCACATAGATCATGGTCCAGAAGTTGTCCGACGATCCTACCATCCGGCTTTAGAGGTCGTTAACCCACAGCCTGTCCATTTACCATTTGCAAGCGAGAAATCGAGAAATAACTTCAGCACCAACATTTATACCGATTCAATATCGACGTTGGAGCTTCTTCGAGATAAGGATAGTCGAGAGCCTCTGGGGATAAACCGGGGTCCATTCGGGTTGAGCATCTTTGCCTTTGGTGTCCTCACTGCCTTGATCACAGCAATTGTAGTTGGGGGCACTGTGGGAGGAGGGCTTGGGGCTGTGATTGTTATGAAAAACAATGACTTGGAGTAGGGTTCTCCGGATGATATTGATTGTCGATGAACCAAGCAAAGCAGCTAACTCTTTGAAGGGCGGTCAATGAAAACCTTATTTTTGCGCAATCACAAAGTCTGAACAATACGCAAGGAGTGTGTCCCACTCAGGCTTCGAATACGACACAAGTGGCCAACCAAACGGAACCTTCAACAGGCTGTCCTTCAACAAATGGGACAGATGTGATCACCAAGGTCAATCTTTCAAACTATACCGCCGAACCAGCTCTCAATGTCGAACTCCTATTTTTGGACTGTCCGAATATTGCTTCCGACGTATTCACCACATCGAAAGAAGAGAGATTCTCGCTTTTTTGTCGACATGCATTCATGTCTGGATCACCTGCTAGAGAAGGCGGAGTGGTGGCCGACTTGGTGCATATTAGAGCATACTCAGCTGAGGATTGTATGGAGGCATGTTCTGGCTTCAATTTCGAGCAGAAGAGATGGAACGGCACAGCAAGATGCCGAGCAATGACGTTCAGGGCCAACATGGGAACGAAGGTCAACCAAATTGGAGGCAACTGTTGGTTGAAGAATGACACCCTTTGGGATATCAACACGGCGGAGATAGCAGATGGACTTGTCAGTGGCTACCTCCTCGTTTAAGGAGGCATGAATTCCCGTTTCTCATCAAACTTCAAGGAGCATGAATGGACGTTTTGGACTTCTCAGAAATCATGAAATTTGGACTTACTCTTTACAAACCGGCTCTCTGGAATAAGGGAAGGGATCACTCGGAGTTCCGATGCTCACCTTGCCTATTGCTCAATACCATGTCCTCGAGATTTCCACCATGAATGAGCTCGTTGAAGTGATGACCACCCTTAATGGGAGCTCCTATCCAACTTCAATATTTCGTTGTGAGAGCTTCATCGGGAGCCCGGACCGTTTCTGCGAAGTCATGCAAAGAAGCTCTGGGGGGAATGCATGCGCGATGCGTAGCTACCTACCTAGCTCCGTCTTATGGTTCCCTTGACAAAGAACAATCTCCTTTGAAGCTACCCGTGAACTTGAAGATCTAAGAACATCCTGGAAGTCCTTGGCAGCCCTGTGTGGCACGTGAGGGAACAGACTTTGCGTCTGCCGTTCTATACTCCACCGTTTTGTGCACTGGGATG
>Ga0105239_10010495_pt1 | contig 10354 bp, 5 predicted proteins | sample KBSC44metaG_FD_92761 | JGI IMG/M metagenome (GOLD analysis project Ga0105239, IMG submission 92761) | Corn rhizosphere microbial communities from Kellogg Biological Station, Michigan, USA - KBS C4-4 metaG | ecosystem: Host-associated > Plants > Roots > Rhizosphere > Soil | place: Michigan, USA...
ATGTGACGATACGTGGTCCACTTTCCACCGGCGATCGTCAGCATTCCGGAGGAGGATATTTCGATGGTGTGATCCCGCGAGAGCGCTGCCGTATTGGCCACGTCGCTCGATTTCACCAACGGCCGGATGCCTGTGAAGACGCTGAGCACGTCGGCCCGGGTCGGACGCTTCGCGAGATAGTCACCTGCGGTCTCGAGGATGAAGTCGATCTCCTCCGGGTACGCGGAGGGCTCGAGCGTCGCTGTGGGAATGGGAGTGTCCGTCGTGCCCACCACCGCGTGGCCATGCCACGGGATGGCGAACATCACGCGACCGTCCCGCGTATGCGGAACCATGATCGCGGTATCGCCTGGCAGGAATTCGCGCGATAGCACGATGTGCACTCCCTGGCTAGGCGCGATCATCGGTTTCGACGCCGGATCGTCCACTCGGCGTATCTCGTCGCAAAACGGCCCGGTGGCATTGATTACGCAGCGGGCGGCCAGCGTGTGCACAGCCCCGTTTTCCTCGTCGCGAAAGGCCAGGCCATTGACAAAGCCTTCGCCATCCTTCGCGAGCGAAATGACGCGCGTATAGTTAAGCAAACACGCGCCGTGTTCGGCGGCAGTACTCGCGAGGTCGATGAGCAGCCGGGCATCATCGAACTGTCCGTCATGATATTTGACACCACCACGAAGACCGTCCTGCGACAAGGTCGGGATCAAGGCGAGCACTTCCTCGCGGGAGAGAATCTGCGATGGGCCGAAGCCGTATTTGCCCGCAAGCAAATCGTAGACCTTCATCCCGATGCCGTAAAAAGGCGCCTCCCACCACGCGTAATTGGGCACGATGAACTGCATGTCGTGGACCAGATGCGGCGCATTTCTCAGGAGCAGCCCGCGCTCTTTGAGCGCCTCCATAACGAGCGAGATGTTGCCCTGCTGCAGATAGCGCACACCTCCATGGACGAGCTTGGTCGAGCGGCTCGAGGTGCCCTTGCCGAAATCGTGTTGCTCCAGCAACACGACGCTGTAGCCGCGCGTCGCAGCATCGACAGCAATACCGACACCGGTCGATCCTCCGCCGACGATGGCGATATCCCATGGTTCGCGGCGGTCGGCGATGCGCTGGAGAGATGCGTCGCGCTGCAGCAGAGCGTTCATTTTCATACAATGGAGATGGGCGGGATCAACCCGAGATGAAGTCTCACTTGCGCTCCTCCCATTCACGCGCGCGGCTCAATGCTTGGTTCCACCGGGCGCGACGGTGTGCGGCTTGATCGGCGCTCATGCTCGGCTCAAAAGTCCGGTCGGCTTGCCAGACTCGCGAGACTTCAGCACGGTCCTTCCAAAATCCTACCGCAAGCCCGGCGAGGTAGGCCGCACCCAACGCGGTGGTCTCGATTACCTTGGGCCGCACCACGGGTGCCTGCAGGATATCCGCCTGGAATTGCATCAGCATGTCATTGGCTGAAGCCCCGCCATCCACGCGAAGGCCGCTCATGGCGACGCCACTATCCTCCTTCATGACCTCCAGCACATCGGCGACCTGGAAGGCGATTCCCTCGAGTGCGGCTCGTGCGATATGCGCAGCCGTGGTGCCGCGGGTGATCCCGGCGATGATGCCGCGTGCATACTGGTCCCAGTGCGGCGCGCCGAGCCCGGCAAACGCGGGCACCAGATAAACGCCGCCGCTGTCGGGCACGCTCGCCGCCAGCGTCTCCACCTCGGCGGAGGTCTTGATGATGCCGAGGCCGTCGCGCAGCCATTGCACCGCTGCGCCGCCGATGAAAACGCTGCCTTCGAGCGCGTATTCGGTTTGCCCATTGAGACGCCAGGCAACGGTGGTGAGCAGTTTGTGCTGCGAGATCTGGGGATTCGCACCGATGTTCATCAGCATGAAGCAACCAGTACCGTAGGTGTTCTTCGCCAGGCCGCGCTCGATGCAGTTTTGACCGAAGAGCGCCGCTTGTTGATCTCCGGCTATACCCGAGATTTTGACCGCGGCGCCGAGCAGTGACGTCTCGCCATACACTTCGCTCGAGGAGCGGACCTCGGGGAGAAGACTCCGCGCCACTCCGAGGATGCCGAGCAGTTCATCGTCCCAGCCACCGCGCAAATTATAGAACATCGTCCGTGAAGCATTGGTAACATCGATAATGTGTCGTGTGCCGTTGGTGAGTTTCCACACGAGCCACGAATCGATTGTGCCGAAGGCCAACTCCCCGCGCTCCGCCCGTTCCCGAGCGCCGGGCACGTGATCGAGCAGCCAGCGTACTTTGCTTCCGGAGAAATAGGCATCGATGACGAGACCGGTGCGCTGCTGGATCAGATCGGTATGGCCGGCCGCTTTCAATTCATCGCAAAACTTCGCCGTGCGGCGATCCTGCCAAACGATGGCATGGTGGATCGGCTCACCCGTTTTGCGATCCCACAAGACGGTGGTTTCGCGCTGGTTGGTAATACCGATGCCGGCGATGTCCGAAGCGGTTAGTCCCGCCTTCTTCAGCGCAGCCTGCGCGGTATCGAGCTGAGTCTGCCAGATTTCATTAGCGTCGTGCTCGACCCAGCCTGCCTGGGGAAAGATCTGCCGGAATTCCTGCTGTGCTACGGCTTGGATGGAACCGTCATGGGCGAAGACGATCGCGCGGGAACTAGTGGTTCCTTGATCGAGGGCGAGAATGGCTTTCATGGGGGGAAATGGACGCGGCCAGCGTACTCGCAAATGTCAGAGGGGATTGCAGGCAAAAGACAGTCGAACACTTTGCGCACTCCGCTACGTTGACCTGCGGGCGCGAGACCGACCATCAGACTTTGGTCTTACGTAGTGCTTCTGGGCGGAGGGATGGAGACATCCGATGACGGATCACCGCACGAGGTCGTAGCGAAGCACGAAGTCGAGACGGTGCGCATCGCGGTCGGTGTGATCGAGCGTCTCCCTGCGGCCATAGAGATATTCCAGGCCCATGCGGAAGGTCGAGGTCGGGTGCCACATGATATTCGCGCTGGCGTAGATGGTATTGTCGAGGGCAAGCGGGCCGAGCGGTTCCGGCGAATTGACGTGGACGTAGCCACCGGACACAGTCGAGCGCCAGTGCTCGCTCCACTGGTGCGTGTAGCCGGCCATGGTGGCAAACACCGGGATCGCTCGGAAACGTCCATGATCGAGCGTGGCATCCAGATCTTCCCCGCTCGTGTCGTTCACGTAACGCGATATACCTTCGCCGTAAGTGACCTGTGCGGTGAATTTGTCGTTCTCGAACAAATTGAGTGCGCCGGAGAGGCTGGCACCCCATCCGAACACATTCTTGCGCGGGCCGTGGTCGGACTCAAAGGACAGCTCCCGGAAAAGTCCCGAGCCCTGAATGTGGCCGCGGATACCCTCCCAGCGGAAACCAAGCACACCATCCGGTATGTGATTGACCACCGTCGAGTCCGGGGCGAATTCCTCGGTGCTGGTGTCGACGTTGCCATCCGGTTGCTCGACGCTCGCAAAGACCTGAAACTTTGTGTCCCCTTTATAAAGCGGCTGCGTGTAGCGGATCTGCGGCTGGCGACGGTTCAGGATGCCATTGGGTCCTTGGTAATCGACGACGTCGGGAAACGCATCCGGATCCATAAAGGCGGAAAAGGTCTGACCGATGAGGAGATTCCAGGCCTGCCCGTAGAAGTGCCGCACGCGCAGCTTCATCGTGTTCGACGTCGAGTCGTCGAAGAAATCGTATTCGGTATAAATGCGCAGTGTGCTGTCGAAAGGCACCGGTCGCCGCAATTCCAGACTGAGCCGGGTGCCCTTGGTCTCCAGGGTGGTGCGCTCACCGCCCTTGAATCCTGACTCGCCGGGCACGGGAATGGTCGAGGGCGTAAAGAGATTCGGGTTTCCGTTATTGGCGAAATCCACGATGCCATCGATGCGCGCGTACCCGCCGATCTTGAACATCGTGTCGGTACCGGGGATCGGAATGAACCCTTTGAGCTTCGGATCGAGCGGCGCGTTATTCACGCGAGGCGCGGCTTGTTGCTGGTCGCTGAGGTTGTCCGAATCACGGATCGGGGTTCGCTCACTGGGGAGCGCATTTGCGGGCAGCTCTCCTACCGGCACATTCAGCCCGGCCACAGCGACGCTACGCCCGCTGGGAGGAGGCGCCTGCGCCGCTGGCTTTGCATTTCCTTTTTCCGCGAGCTGCTTCTCCAGGCTCGCGATGCGTGCATTTTGCTCCGCCATCGTCTTCTTCATGGCTTGCATCATGGTCTTGAGTTCGTGCAGATCGTCACTCTCCGCGGCAGAGAGCGGGACAGTGCACAAAATCAAGAGAGCGGCCACGGATGACCGAAGAACGATGGGTTTCATAGCTATCGCCAGAGGGGGTGGTTCGGAAAGCTGCCACCACCGTGGCGCAATACAGCGGCACAACGGCGGCAGCCATTTCGTGCGCAGAGCTAACCTCTCGCGAAGCAGGTGCCTATCGGACCTTGGTCTTATTCCCCACCTGTCGGCGCCCGTCGGGTTAAAATAGAATGGTCACCAATACTTGCGCAGCCAGGATGCGCAGGAGTGTGGTGAGTGGATAGACGGTGGCGTAGGCGACGTTGGGCGCGTCGGAGCCGGCAATGTTCGAAGCAAATGCGAGGGCGGGCGGGTCGGTCATGCTCCCGGCGATGAGACCGCTCAGATCCATGAAGTTCATCTTCCAGACGAGGCGCGCAAGAATGCCAACCACCAGCAGCGGCAGCACCGTCACACACACGCCGGCCAGCAACCACTGGAGCCCGGTGGCACTGAAAACAGTGGCAAAGAATTTGGCTCCTGCACTGAGTCCCACAGAGGCAAAGAAAAGCGCGATGCCGAATTCCCGGAAGGCAAGATTGGTATTGATCGGCATATGCCAGACCTGGTGGCGAAAGTGGCCGATGCGTCCGAGAATGAGGGCCACAATCAGCGGCCCCCCCGCCAGACCAAGTTTGATCGGCTGGGGCAAACCCGGGAAGGCGATGGGCATAGTGCCCAGTGCAATGCCAAGGGTAATGCCGATGAAAAACGGCACAAAGTGAGTTTCGTTGAGTTCCTTGAGGGAGTTGCCCAAGGCCGCAGCGGCCTTGTCGAGATCGGCTTCGGTCCCGACGATTTGGACCTGATCGCCGAATTGCAGGCGCAGCCCTTGCACAGCGGACATCTCGATATCGGCGCGGGTCACCCGGGTGACTGCCACGCCAAAGCGATCGTCCAAATTGAGTTCGCCTACGGTCTTCCCCAGGACCGCATGATCGGTGACTGCGACGCGACGAAAGGTGATGCCGCTTTCGGTGAGGACGAGATCCTCGTCGGTCCGCTGGCCGACAACCCGCTCAAATTGCTCCAACCCTGCCGGCGTGCCGATGACCGCGATACGGTCGTTTCGGTAGATCACAGTCGCATCCGTTGCGGCACAGGTTTCGCCATCATGACGGACGCGGGAAATCGTGACGCGCGACTCAATCCGGCCCGGGATGGCGCCGAGGCGGACTCCATCGAGATTGGGATTGGTGACCAGGAATGTACGGCGTTCGAGCGGTTCGACGGCACCCCGGTGTTTCGCCGCGAAATCGGCCGCCTCGCGTTCGGGATCGATGCGGAAGATCTGCTTGAGCAGCAACAACGTCCCAATGATACCGATGATCGCAGCAGGATAGGTGACCGCATAGGCGAGCGCAGGAAGCGTGAGGCGATCGGGTGCGATCTCTGGCAGGCTGCTGAGCGCCTGGGTGCCGGCGCCGAGGGAGGGAGTATTCGTCGACGCGCCCGAAAAAATGCCCAGCACCGCCGCCGAATCGAAATGTGCCAACCAGCCAAGCAAAGGTGCGCTGGCCGCCCCGAGAAACACTACCACCGCCGCCAGCACGTTCATCTTCACCCCTTGCTGCCGCAACGCGGCAAAGAAACCGGGGCCAAGTTGCAGCCCGATCGTGAATACGAACAGGATCAGCCCGAACTCTTTTACGAAATCAAGGGTGTGATGATCGACCTGCTCGCCAAGATGCCCCACCAGGATGCCGGCGAAGAGAACACCCGATGTGCCAAGGCCGATGCCCCGGAATTTGAGGCTGCCGAGCGCCATGCCGACGACGCAGACAAAGGCGAGCACGCCGATGGCATGGGCGATAGGTTGAGTCTGGTGTAATTGGAAAAGCCAGTTCATCGGACGCAAGGTTCATCAATGCCGTTGTCGGCTGGCCGATGGCTATCGGACCTTGGTCTTATCCATCTCGCACGTTTTAGACTACGCAGGCCTGCTGCTGAATACTACCGGGCGTGCTTTTTTAGAATCTGCAACACTTGAGCGATGGCCTGCGGATTCTGATGCGCACTGTGATCGGAAGGAACGATGTGCTCCGTCTGTGCACCATCCATGTGCGAACTCCAGTAAGGCACCACGCCATCGCTCGAATTGGGCGAGTCCCCACGACCACGGTCGCCGATGATGGTGTCGTAGGGCACACCGGGCGTGAGTGGAAGGGTGTTGATCGCATTCACAAAACGGCTCTTGGGAGAGAGCGTGTCCACGCTGTTCGCCCGTCGCTTCGGCTTCAATTCGTCCTCCCTGACACTGGTGACATGCAGCATCTCCCGGCTGGCTTCCGCGGCGATCCGCACCGGGCGGATCAACATTGCGCACAATCGCCCGAACCATCCGCTGGCGAGATCACTCCCGCGCAAAGGGGCAGCGATGAAGATGACGTGTCCAATTTCGGATCGATGACGGAAGAAGAGCTCCTCCTTGAAATATTCACGCGTGTGAGGCGAGAGCGGCACCTGTTCGGGAGGTTTGCCGAAGATCTTCGCCCATAGCTGGTCGCCGCTATCCGTGAGGAGCAACCGGCTGATGCAGCCGCCCATGCTGTGCCCGATGACGACCATCGGCTTGTGCGCCGGAAAGCGCTTTTCGACCGCGTCCAATTCCTCCCGCAGGATCGCCGCGGAATAGGGATACGGATAACCACTGGGATAACTGTAGAACCAGAATTGGTAGTGCTTCCGGATCACAGGATCGCCGCGCAGCGTATTGATCAAAGGCGTCCAGGTGGCCTGCGAATCCATCAATCCATGGATGACGAGCACGATGGTCTTGTTTGGGTCGTAAGGCTGAAGCCTTTCGATCGCCGCTGTGTGCGCAAATTTCTCGGGATTCAGCACGCGGGCGAGCTCGTGTTTCTGCGGGTCTGTGCTCTGAAGCATGACTGCGAGCGGGACAGTGAAATCCGCGGCTAGAGGAAATTCGTGGCCAGCAATCGCAACTGTTTCCCGGGCCAGTGGGTCTTCAAAGGCCAGCACACACCGGCGGCCTTCGAAACGAGCCACGACGGTAACACTATAGAAGACCCGGGTAGGTGCGAAATTCTTCCGCGATCGTTGATTGACCTCGCGCTCCACCGCGACAATGGGCGCCCCCACACCCTCGCGTGTGGTGCGCTGGGTCACGTATCGACCGCGGACGTCGAACTGGTCTGCCGGAGTGAAATCGTAAAGCCGGGGATTCCACTCCGGCCGCGGGTCGGGCCGGTAGGTCAGGACGAAGCTGCCGCCTTCGCCAGATACCTCCAGCGGCTTCGACCACAAATCGAGCTTCCCCCGCCGCAGGATGGCGACGACACGACTGAGCGCAAAATTGTAATCGCGCTGCGCCAATGCGCTTCGGGGCTGGCGTTGCAGCTCACGCGAGGCGAGCTCAAGGGCGCCTAGACAGTCGCTGAGCGCCTGGAGCGGATGGGAGCGATCCTGTTTCTCCGCCTTGGCCAAGGCACGCTCCGCCGAGTCCAGCAGGCCGGTGCCATGTGGCCCCGTCAGCCTAGGCTGCCTGGGTGATACACTGGCGTACTGAGCGCAGCTGGCAAAGACCAGCGCAACCGCTGCCGCACAGAAACGGGGGCGCATGCCGCTCGGATCAAGTTCCGAAATAGGTCGAGTCGGCGACCTGCTTCCGAACGACCGGTTGATCCGTGACGATCACGGTCGTGCCGGGAGCAACAATATTGTACAGTTTCGCCGCAAACTCCGGGTTGAAGTGAAGCCGCGAGGCTAGGCGGTCGGGATCGACGGGACGCCCCTCACTCGTAACCCGCATCCACCGGCCGGCGGCATGTCCCGGCGCCAGCTGGCTCGCTCTCCCCGTCGTGCCCGAGAGCAAAGTGAAGACATGCCCGCCCAACGCGCCACGCCCCGAGATCTCCACAGCGGCACGCCCGATGGCATTGCCATCGCGATAGACGTAGAGGGCCTGATCGGCGGAACTGAGCACGATCGTGACCGGGCCATTCGCACTACGCTCCGGGTGCCAGTCATAGTCGTTCCTTGCGAGCGGGCGGAGCATCTCCGGCGTGAAATCCTTCGGGGCGAGCACCATGCCGGGGCTGGCCGCAAAATGAGGCGTCGGCGTCTTGCCATCACCCACGACCACCGTCCCACCCTTTGAAGTCGCCTGGAAAAGCAGCTGCGAGAAATCGTACGGAAGGCGGACACATCCATGGCTGGCGGGATAGCCTGGCAAATTGCCGGAGTGCATGGCGATGCCGCTCCAGGTCAGCCGTTGCATGTTGGGCATCGGCGCATTGTCGTATTTCTTCGAGTAGTGCCTCTCCTTTTTCTCGAGAATGCTGAAGACGCCACCCGGTGTGGCATTTCCCTTGGAGCCGGTGCTCACCGTCGAACGACCGATGAGGATGCCGTTGCGATAAACATGCATGGTCTGCTGCGGGATGCTCACCAGCACCACCACAGGTCCCACAGGCGACAATTGCGGGCTCCACCAATACTCCCCTGGCTTCAGCGGGCCGGTCGCTTTGCCTGTGGGTGTGCCTTTCGTGTGAAAGGACGGCTTTTCCATGGCCGGTGCTGAAGCCATGAGAACGGTGGAGATGGCGAGGGTGCAGATCAGTTTCATGTAGGGAGTGAGAAGCGAACCGCACTGGAGCGAAAAAATGCTCGCGCGGAAATAGGACCTTGGTCCCAGTGCCGCACGGCGATTGCTCACTGTAGTGGCGTGCTCGCGATCGAATGACTACATTCGAAACCAGCGGCACATCGTCCCACGCGGAACGACAATAGAGCATCTGGCGATCACGTAGTCGTCTTCACCCAGCAGCGCAATACCTCCGCCACAGTCCACGCCTGGCAGATACATCCACGGGGGGTAAACGGCTTCTCCGCGTCGAAGATCTCGCTCATCGAGCCGACACACCCTTCATTGAGATGGTAGAGCAATCCATCCAGCAAGCGCCGCGCTCCCTTGCGATCTTCGGGATGCACCTTCAACCATGCGTCAATAAAAGGCCCGATCAACCAACCCCACACCGTCCCTTGATGATATGCGGCGTCCCGCGCGCGCAGATCGCCGAAATAACGCGACTTGTAATCGGGGTGGTCCCGGCTCAGCGACCGCAGGCCCACCGGTGTAAGTAATTCGGAGCGCACCTTTTCCAGCACCGCAGGCCAGCGGCTTTCTTCCAGCACGGGATGCGGGAGTGAGATGGAGAATATCTGATTCGGCCGACACGCCGCATCGTCGCCTTGTTCGCCATCGACAATGTCGAGGAGATAACCGTGCACGTCGGACCAAAACCGCCGGTTGAAAGATTCCCGCACCCGTTCTGCATGCCCGGCGTAAACTGCTGCGTCCGCTTCGCGGTTCTCCGCGCGCAACCATCTCTCGAGCAAGCGCAGCGCATTGTACCAGAGCGCATTGATCTCCACAGCCTTGCCTCGTCGCGGAGTCACCACCCACCCGTCGACCTTAGCGTCCATCCAGGTGAGTTGATAACCTTCCGCTCCCTGCCTCAGCAGGCCATCGGAGGCATCGACGTGTATGCCAAACCGCGTGCCGTGCAGATGGCGTTCAACGATCTCGATCAACTTCGGCAACAAGGCAGGCAGCGTGGTGCGGTCACCGCTGATCTCGAGGTAACGATCGAGAGCGTGGAAAAACCAGAGCGTGGCATCCGCCGTGTGGTAGAGGCCCTCCGCCTCGCCCTCGGGAAACATATTGGGGATTAGACCGTCCCGGATGTAGTGCGCAAACGTGCGCAATATCCACCTGGCCTCGGCCTTCCTCCCCGTAGCGAGCGTAAGCCCTTCCAGGCTGATCATCGTGTCGCGGCCCCAATCGGTGAACCAGTGGTAGCCGGCGATCACCGTCCGAACTTCGTCGCCCGACGCGTGGGCGCGCGCGGTTTCCTCGACGCGTCCGGCGGGCGTGATGATGAATTGATCGGCCGCGAGCACGAGCTCCGCGGCGATGCCCTGTCGCGCTGGCGGCGGCGCCTGGCGAATGAGGCGCCGGCGACGATCGCGCTCGGCCGTGTACGCGCGGCTGGTATCGAGCACGAGCATGATGTCGAACGGTTCG
>Ga0105239_10010501_pt1 | contig 10351 bp, 11 predicted proteins | sample KBSC44metaG_FD_92761 | JGI IMG/M metagenome (GOLD analysis project Ga0105239, IMG submission 92761) | Corn rhizosphere microbial communities from Kellogg Biological Station, Michigan, USA - KBS C4-4 metaG | ecosystem: Host-associated > Plants > Roots > Rhizosphere > Soil | place: Michigan, USA...
CGCGTTTGCCATCACGCTGGTGGTGTCGTGGCTCTTGCGGGGATTCGCCCGGCGCGTGCCCGCTGCCGGTTCGCTGTATACGTGCGCTGCCATCGGGATCGGACCGATGTCCGGATTCCTCACCGCGGGCGCACTGTTGCTCGGCTACCTCGGCATCGGGATGTTCGCCGTCACAGAATCGTCGTCGTTCGCGTTGCGCCTGGCGTCCGCGGCCGGGATGACCGCACACGGATGGCTCGTCGCGGTCGGCGCGCTCGGATTTGCGGTGGCCAGTGGGCTGGTACTGGTTCGCGGAATCCGGTTGTCCGCACGCGTTTCATTGGTGACCGAAGCTGTGGCTGTCCTACTCGTAGTGGCGGTGTCGGTGTGGCTGCTCTGTCACGGTGACGGACACCTCCTGCAGGATTCCGCGCTGCTTCCCGTCCCCGATGTCGACCGCCTGGCCGGTGGTATCGCGGTGGCGATGACGGCGTTCGTCGGTTTCGAGAGCGCAACTGTGCTGTCGGTCGAGACGCGCGCCCCGCTGCGTACGGTGCCGGCAGCCGTCGGTGGTTCGCTGTTGGTGGGCGGGGCCGTAGTGTTGCTTGCGACCCTTGCGCAGGCCGAATCGCTCAGCGGCGCGACGCCAACTTCATGGTTCCAGACCCTGGCGGCCAGTCCCGGCGGCCGGATGCTGGTGCCGGCGGTATATCTCGCGGCGACCCTGTCGTTTTTTGCCTGCGCACTGGCGTCTACGACTGCGGCGGCGCGCGTCCTGTTGTCCCTGGCCCGCGAAGGCGTGCTCCCGGAAGTCCTCGGCCACACCGATCTCCGTAGCAAGGCGCCGACGGTGGGGATCGCGGTGTGCACGGCGGCCGTGTTCGGAGTGCCGTTCGCGGTCAGCGCATTCGGTGCCGACCCGACAGCGGTGTGCGGATCCTTGGTTGTCGGCTCCGTCTGTGGCTATCTGCTGGCGTATGCCGCGCTCGCCGGTGCGATGCCATTGATGCTGCGGCACCTCGGTGAACCCAGTCGCGTGGTGTGGGTGGTCGGGCCGGCGTGTGCGGTGCTCCTCGCGGCGGTGGTGGCAGGGTTCTGGGGACTGACGGTCGCCGGTCCGTCGTGGTCCGGCGCGGCCGTATCGGCCATCTGGATGCTGCTGTGGGCCGCCGTCGGCTACTGGGTGCGGGGCCGCCGCCCAGACGCTTTCGCGTCGATTGGCGCACACTCCGGAACCGTGCGGTCCTCCGTCTGGCGCGGCTACTTACGGGGTTCGCCATGACACGAGCGTTGCGGCCGGATGCCGGATCCCGCTCCGCGCTCGCCGCCCTGGCCATCATCGAAGAAGTGGCGGCCGCCGGGCCAGGGGTCACCGCGTTGGAAATCACCTATCGGTTGCGGATGTCACGGTCGGCGGCATACCGCTTGCTCGGAGTCCTGGTCGAGAGCGAATACCTGGTCCGCACTCCCGATTTGGGTGGGTTCGCACTCGGCCGCCGGATCGATCGTCTGGTCGGCATCCCGTCCACACCCGCGGACCGGGTGCGTGAGGCGGTGGACGCCGTGCGCGCCGAAGCCCGGTTCGGGATACATCTGGTGCTGCATCGACCCCTGGCTTCCGGTACGCAGCCGGTACTGGAACTGTTCGACATCGATCCAGATTTCCCGCTGTCGGATCCCGAACGCATTGTTGCCGAGCCGGATTGCTCGGCCATCGGACGCATCGTCTCCGCGGACGCGCGCGGCGAGCGCCCGGCATTCGCCTCGCAGCGTGGGCTGCTGGTGCCCGGCCACGGTTGCCTCGCCGTCCCGATCCGCGGTCAAGATTGCCGCCTCATCGCCGTGCTGGCCGCCTCCGCACCCGCACACAGGGTGGCGGACTCGGACACGTTGGTGGCGTTCCTGGCTCCCCACGCGCAGGCGCTGGCTGTCGCGTGCGCCAGTCGCTCAGCGAGCGCTGACCGGGCTTAGTTCTGCCGCTGGCGATATCACCGAGCAGAGATCGACGGGCGCCGGACGGCGTGCTCTGCGGCGCGCCGTCCTGAGTACACGCAGTCGGCCAGCGATAGTCCACTCACATACGAGTTGGCGCAGATGCCGATCGCCGTGCGTCCCGCCGCGAAGAGGCCGTCGATCGGTTGTCCCTCAGGAGTTTTCACCGCGCCGGTTTCTTCGTCGACCACGAGGCCGCCGAGGGTGAACATCGGGCACGGATTGATCAGACTGCGCTTGATCGAGATCGCGATCAGCGAGTAGGGCCCCTGTTCGACAGGCTGGACGAACTCGGCCGGCTTGCCCATCGGATCCGGGCGTCCTGACGCCGCGGCGTCGTTGTGTGCAGTGACGGTCTGGCGGAGTCCCAGTGGGTCGACGCCTGCTTTGGCGGCTACTGCTTCGATCGTTTCGCCCTCGACACGATCGGTCCGCAGCATGGCCTCCATCTGCAGGCGCTGGAACCAAATCGCTTGCTGTGGCAGCTGTTCGCGCGCCTGCTCAAGCAGCGCCCGGTCTGCAACGATCCATCCCCGCCCGTTGTGGCCTTGAACCATTGCGTTGCCGATCGCTGCACCGTACCGGGTTTCGTCGATGAAGCGCTGCCCGTGTTCGTCGACGACCAGCCCGCCGAGCATCGCACTGGGTGGGGTGATGAACCGCCACGCGGACACGTTGTCCAGCCGATCGGCGGCCGCGCCGACGTCAACGGCCAGTTGCATGCCGCTGCCGTCGTCCGCACTGGTTCCGAGCTGAAGGCCGTCGCGATATCCCGGAGCGTGGTGTTCGATCAACTCTCGATTGGCGATATACCCACCGGCGCAGAGGATTACGCCTTTGCGGGCATGAACATCGACCGTCTGGGCGTACCGGCGCTCGAGAGCGGCGAGGCGCCGGTCCATCGCCGCGCGCAGCGGCGGGTAGTAAATGCCCGGTTTCACCGCCAGCGCCGCGTACGTCGCGTAACGCTGCCGCACCCACGCCGGGGCCTGGGCGAGGGTGCTGGTCCGCACACCCACCACGCGCCCGGTGGTGTCGGTCAGAAGTGAGTCGGCTCGAGTGTGGAACATCGTGCGCACGCCGGCGCGGTTCGCCGACGCCGCCAGTGGCTGGTAAATCTTCTTCCCCGATGCACCCGGTCCCTTGGCCCGGTGCCCGCGCTGGACCGGCGGGGTGAGCGCCCGGAACTGTCCGGAGTTCTCGCTGCCCGAGTAGTACAGGTAGTACTTGTTGTTGGGGTACGACGTCTTGTAAGGGCACACCGACGCCTCGAACGGCACACCGTGTCCGGTGAGCCAGTCGATCATCGCGGGGCTGCCGTCGACGAACCGCCGCAGCGTTTCCGGGCGCACCGAGTCACCGACCTCGGCGTGCAGGTAGGTGTACATCGCGTCAGCGCTGTCGTCGATACCGGCCTGGCGCTGCACCCAGGTGCCACCGCCGGCGTAGATGATGCCGCCGGACACCTGCGTGGCACCGCCCCCGTTGAACCGGTCGATGGCGAGGACATCCGCTCCCTGAGCTCGCGCTTCGAGTGCGGCGCACACGCCGGCGGCTCCGTAGCCGACCACAACCACGTCTGCAGTGACGCTGCCCATGGTGATCCCTTCCGACACGTGTCTGGTACTCGCAGTTTAGACTCTGAGTACAACATATCCGTTTGGATGCGGGGTCCACGGTCCTGGAATTCCGTCGGCCTGCTGCTCGTAGACTTCGATTCGTGGTCGAACAAACGGGACGGGCAGTGCCCGCGGCAGTGGCGAGCAAGCTGTATGCCGCAGCCGATCTGATCGCCACCAAGGGCCTGGAAAACACCAAGATCGAAGAGATCGCTACCGCGTCCGGCGTGCCGAAGGCCACGCTCTACTACTACTTCACCGGCAAGGACGACATCCTCGGCTTTCTGCTGCGGGATTCACTGGGAGACCTTGCCCGCGACGTTGCCGCTGCCGCCGATTCCACCGGCAGTGGAAAGGAGCGGCTCGTCGCCGTCATCACCGCCCAAGTCGCACACACGATGAACCGGCCGGGGACCAGCATGGCGCTGGTTGGCGACCTGGGGCGCGCAATCCGACTCCCCGACCTCGCGTCCGCCGTTCAGCACGCGTTCTACGAACCCATCGCTCGAGTGCTCGAGGCCGGCGCCGCGGACGGCACCCTGCGGCACGTCGCGGATCCGCGCAGCGACGCGGTCAGCATTTTCGGCGCGGTCATGATGACGGCGCTGTTGCACAATGCCGTCGGTTCGGGCAAGCCCGAACGCGACGTCGCCGGAGAAGTCATCGACTTCGTCTTGAACGGCGTTGCGCCTGCGGGCTGAGCCGGCTGCCCCTCACGACTGAGTTAGCGGTCCGACGCCCCGACGTTGCCGGTCAGCTGATCGGCGAGCCAGCCCACGAGAACCGGAACCACTTCATCGAGCTTGCTCACCGCACAATGCCCGGTGCCCTCGATCAGCTTCACCGTAGTGTTGCGGCGGCCGGCGAAAACCAGCGTGTCGTCCTGCGGCATATGAACATCGTCGGCACCGTTGATCACTAACATCGGGCTGTTGCGGTCCTGGTCGAGCAACGGCCGCAGTGAGAACGTGGCGAGTCGCGCGCCCAGCTCGTCAGTACCGGGCAACTGGTTGAAACCAAGGGCATTGCCGACGATTCCCGCCATCCCGAATCGGCTAAAACCGCCTCTGGTGAAAGCCTTCTCGACCGGACCTCCCAGCACCATCGCAGCGTCCACCTCACCCGCGAGGCCGGAACGCGCAGCGAAATGCCCACCCATCGAGATGCCCACATGGACCACCACGCCGTTACCGAGCGCACGGGCGTGGGCGATCAGGCCTCGGATAATCTCCGCGCCGCCGTCGGCTGTCATTGGCACTGCCGACTCGCCGGTGCCGGGGATGTCGAAGGCCACGACCCGCGCGGGCAGCTGCAATGCCATGCCGGCGAACAGCCCGTGCAGATCCATCTTCCAGGTGTCCACACCCCCACTGGCGATGATCACCGGTGCATTCGCCGGCAGCCCCGACGCGGCGAATGTGTGCACCGGCACGTCGGTGAACCCACCGTGGTGCGGCAGGCTCAACACGTCTCGCTGGAAGTCCAGGCCGAATCCCGGTGCGGCGAGCAGATACTGCGCCAGCTGCCGCCGTTGCGCAACGCGTTTGGCCTCGTCGGCCAAGGACGGGAATTTCGCCCACCCGTAGGCCAGCGCAGCCTGCTGGTGCGCGCCCGCCGTCGCATATGACTCGGCCAATTTCGACCATTCGTGCACCCACCCGCCCGGAGCGTCCAACCACATGTCGGTGATCGCCGATCGCACCGAGTCGACTTCCGCCGGCGGCAGCCCGGTGCCGACCATCTGCGCATAGCGCTCACCAAAGAGTTCCTGGGCTTCCAGCGTCCATTGATACGGCATCGCGACTCCTCCACTCGCACTCTTAACGCATCGATTCTGCGTTAATGCGAACGTACCCGCAGTGTGTCCTTAACGCAATAATTCTGCGTTAAGATCGAGAGGCGATGAATCAGCCAGAGATTGACGACGAGCCACGCCGGCGGACAGGTGGCCGGTCAGCGCGCATCCGCGACGCCGTGCTGCGCGGGGTCCTGGACACCATCGTCGAACACGGCCCGGACTCCGTCACCATGAACGAGACGGCTCGGCGAGCCGGGGTGCACGCCACGTCGATTCAGCGGCGTTGGGGCACACGCGAAAAGCTCGTTCTCGACGCGCTGCTCGCGTACAGCAGTGAGCAGCTCCCGGTCCCTGACACCGGCTCGCTGCGCGACGATCTCATCGCGTTTGCCCAAGCACTGGCCGCGTATCTCGCCACGCCGATCGGACAGACACTGACCCGCACCATGAGCGTCGCGGATGACGATGCCGCGCTCGCCGCCGGCCGTGCCGACTTCTGGCAGGCGCGCTACGAAGTCGCCCGCATCATCGTTGACCGCGCCGTGGACCGCCGGGAACTGCCGGACGGCACCGATCCCCGGCTCGTCATCGAAATGGTCATCGCGCCACTGCATTTCCGGGCGCTGCTTACCCGGCAATCAATCGATACCGAGCTGATCGAGAACATCGTCGACGCCGTCGAACGCGGCTTCGCACAACAGGTTTAGTGGAGGTCTGGCACATGAAGTTCCGGCGCATCCTGTCCGCCGACGGCCTACAGCATCAGACGCTCAACGCGGCCGGCGACTGGGAGTTCACCGACGTCGCGCCGCTGCCATCGGCCTTCACGCCCGAATTCGAGGTGGCACGCGCGCAGGCTCACGTCGCGGCCGGCGGCGGTTGCCTGCCGTTCCAGCCGCTGTCGTTCCGCGACTTCATGGCTTCTCGGCAACATGTCATCGACGCCTCGCGCGGCCTGCTGACGCGGTTCCATCCACGCGAAGCGGCAGTAACGCGCGTCGTGGAATCCCTGACCCACAAACCATTTCCGAGATTCGCACCGCACGCGCTGTTCGATCGGCAGCCCATCTACTACATGTCCAATCACCTCACCTTCGTGCCCAGCGGTACGCCAGTGCAGGCCCCGGCGTACACCAAGGCCCTTGACTACGAACTCGAGCTCGGCTTCGTGCTGCGGGCCGGGCTGCGCGATGCCAGCCCTGAACAGGCCCTCGACGCCATCGGAGCCTTTGTGGTGCTCAACGACTTCAGCGCCCGCGACGTCCAGCGGGCCGAGATGGCAACGGGACTCGGCCCACAGAAGTCCAAGCACTTCGCAAGCTCGATGTCGCAGGTGGCCGTGACCGCCGACGAGATACTCCCCCAGCTGACGACGCTGACCGGGTCGGTGAGTATCAACGGTCACGTCGTCAGCAGGGTCGACACCACTGATCAGCGGTGGACCATCGGCGAGATGCTCGCGCACGCGTCCAAGTCCGAAACCCTGCTCGCCGGTGAGCTTTTCGCCACAGGTACGCTGGCCGGCGGCAGCGGCATGGAAACCGGCAACTGGCTACGCGACGGTGACGTACTGACGTTGGAGCTGGCCGGCATCGGCACTATCGAGCACACCATCACCCAGCGCGACTGACCCGGCGCACCACTAGCAGCTCACATATGAGCGCAGCCATTGTTGTTGTCGCCGAACGAAATCGGCATCCACAACTGCGATCAGATACCGGTCCACGCGCTGGCGATCCGCTTGCCGATGTCGACGACCTTCGCCTGTTGCGCTTCGGGCGCTTCGATCCGGCGGCCGACCTGCTTGGCGATGACGCGTTTGATCTCCGAGTCGACGTCGGCCACGATCCGCAGCAGCTCGCCCCGCAGTGTCTGCGACGTCACGTTCACGGTGATGTCTTTGCGCTCAGGCTTCGGAATATCGATGATCAGCAGCAGCGGTTCGGCGGCGCGGGCAGTGGCGATCAATGCGATCTCGCCGGTCACCTCGAACCGGGAGCGGTCCACGCGCAGATCGATCAGCAGATCGATGTCGAGGGGAATGCGGACATCGAAGGCGATCATGTCGCCGTCCCTGCGCGTCACTTGCGGTTGTTCGATGCTGACCCTGGCGGTCACCCGCGCGATCCCCGCCGGCCCAGCTGGAAACGGCCCCAGCTCAAAGGTGTCGCCGGCCATCGTGCCGAAACCCTCGGCAACGCGATCTTCAGTCACCGCGACCTCAAAGAACTTCCGGCCGAATTCTTCGTAGGTCGCAAAGTCGTGCGTCGACATGGCCACGAAAGTCAGTCGACGGTGTGCACGATCAGGATGTCGATCTTGGCCTTTCGCGCCACGTCGGCAGGCACCGAACCCAACAGACGTCCTGCCGTCGTGTCGAGTCCGACGTCTCCGACGACGAGCAGCTCTGCGCCGACATCTGCCGACAACCTGACCAATGCCTCAACCGGCGCCCCGATGACGGACCGCTCCTCCACATCCTGTGCCCCCGCGCCGCGCGCGAGTTCGCTTGCCTCACGGAGGATTTCGTACACATGAGCGTCACCATGCACGCGGTACCCGGCATCACGCCCCAGTGCGTCCTCAGCCCGGCGATCACTTGCCTTTTCCGGTGCGGCCGGTCTTGCCCAACCGCCCTTTTCGACTTCGTGGAAATGCGCCGTCGCGATCACCAACTTCGCGCCCTGCTGTGCCGCGAACGCCGCGGCATGCTCGACCGCCTTCATCGATGATTCTGAGCCGTCGGTTCCGACGAGGACGGTCCGGTAGCTGCCCATGGCGATATCTCCTTACGGGAGTGAAGTCGTGACGACACTAGCGCGGACGAGGCGGTTGACGTGGGAGTTTGACGTGCACTGCGCGCGGGCACCGGCAGCGGCTCCCCCGATCGGTGGACATCGATTTCCTCCCCCAGGTCGGCCGGTCGCCGGATAGACCCGCGGCCGGCCGAGCGCGACGCTGGAAGCACCGCTGAACTGCGGCGCCACCGACTCGTCCGGGAAGGACAGCACCATGACCGCCATGTCGATCGACACCACCGAACCGGAGCCGGTCGAACGCCCGGGCGCCGACGGCTCCGCGACCAAACGGCGCGCGATCGCCCGGACCGTTCTCGAGGTCGGAACGCCGTTGGTCGCGTTCTACGGACTTCGCTCCACCGGGCATTCCGAGTACTTCGCGTTGTTGGCCGCGACGATCGTCGCCGGCATCCCGGTGGCGTACGGCCTCGTGAAAGCACGTCAGCTCGATCCGTATTCGGGGTATCTGATGCTGATGTTCGGCCTGACCCTGGCGGTCGCGTTGGTCACCACCGACCCCCGGCTGGTGCTGGCCGGGCAGACCCTGGTCGGCGGCGTGGCGGCCGCGGTGTTCCTGGCGAGCTGCGCGGTCGGTAAGCCGATGACGCAGTTCGTCGCGGCGCGATTCATGCCCGCGACCACCTCGCACACGCCGACCGCCGCGCTGCATGCATTGCACATCCGGCTGAGTGCCGTAGTCGGTGTCGGCCTGGTGATTCAGGTGGCCATCCTGCTCGGCATCATCTTCACGTTCCCGTTCGACGTTGCCAATGGCTTGGTCAACGCCGCCGGTTCGGTCATTGTCCTCGCCATCGGTGCGGTCGTGGCCCTCCTGGTCCGCCGCTTCAAGAACTCGCTGGCCGCCTGACCCGATGCCGTCAGGCAGGCTCCCGCACCGGAAGGCCGGCGGCCCGGTAGACGGCATCGATGACGGTCATGTTCTCGACCGCATCCTGCGGCGTGGTCTTGACCGGGTCGCCGCGCAACACCGCGCCGGCGAAGGCGTCCAGCTGATAGCTGTAGGACGCCCGTCGCGGAAACCGTTCCACCCGTTTGCCGTTCGCGGTGCGGACCGTGAGACGGTGGAACAACTGGGGCAGCACAGGATTGAGGACCCGCAGCTCTCCGCGCTCCCCGATGACCCGTGCGCTCATCTCGAGGAGGCTCTTCGACCACATGCTGCAGCGCACGCGGCCGGTATGCCCTGCGGGGTAGCGCAATTCGGCCGTCATGGCCCGGTCGACCTGGCTGTCCCGGAGTTTCGCTTGCGCTGAGACGACCTCGGGGGTACCGCCGCCGAAGGTGCGTGCCATATGGATGGCGTAGCAACCGCCGTCCATTGTCGCGCCGCCGGCGAGCGCGTAGTTGTACCGGATGTCGGAGAACTTGGGTAACGGGAAGCACATCGCCGTCTCGACGTGCTGGAGCTGCCCGAGCTCGCCCGAAGCGACGATCTCTTCGACGCGCAAGGCCAGCGGGTGGTAGCGGTAGTGGAACGCCTCCATCACCACACGGTCGGACGTGGCCGCACGTTGGGCGATATCGACGGCCTCAGCGGCGTTGGCGGTGAACGGTTTTTCGCAGAGCACGTGCTTACCGGCATCGAGTGCCGCGCGAATCCACCTGCCGTGCAGGCCATTCGGCAGCGGGATGTACACCGCGTCCAGTTCAGGGTCGGCGATCAGCGCGTCGTAGCTGCCACACGTCGTGCCGATGCCGTGCCGGGCGGCGAACGCGGCGGCCCGCTCGGTGTCACGGGCGGCAACCGCTGTCACGACGACGTCGCTGCAGTCCTTCGCCGGTTTGATGAGTGCCAACGGTGCGATCCGGGCAGCCCCGAGAATGCCGATGCGTACCGGCGCGGCGTTCGGCGTCACTTGCTGGCGCCAATCCGGTGCAGCTCGTCGAGCAGGTGTTCCTGGCCGTCGGCATCGGCGGGAAACGACATGCCGTTGGTCATCAACAACTCACCGCCACTGACCCATTGCCAGGGCTCGGGCAGGTCCGACGTGTGCGTGCAGGTCACCTGGCGGTCCAGGCCGGGCCCGACGGTTTCCCGGGCCGCGGCTGAGGCGCGCCTCATCCGTGCAGGTGCAGCGGCGCTCCAGACACGGCCATGAGAGCCTCGCCGAGCGCCTCGTTCTGCGTCGGGTGGGCATGTACGA
>Ga0105239_10010504_pt1 | contig 10350 bp, 9 predicted proteins | sample KBSC44metaG_FD_92761 | JGI IMG/M metagenome (GOLD analysis project Ga0105239, IMG submission 92761) | Corn rhizosphere microbial communities from Kellogg Biological Station, Michigan, USA - KBS C4-4 metaG | ecosystem: Host-associated > Plants > Roots > Rhizosphere > Soil | place: Michigan, USA...
ATAAGGGAGATCCGGTAACTGAACTTGAAGGATAACTGGTGTATGGTAATCGTCCAACCCGGACACCGGCGGAGAACATCATCATGAGTGGATTGCTCGACAACGTCATGTCGCATCTCGGCGACGCGCAGATCCAGCAGATCGCTGCACAACTCGGCACCGATCCCGTACAGGCGCGCGCTGCGATCGAACATGCGGTGCCATTGATTGTCGGCGGCATGGCGCAGAACGCGAGCACGCCGCAAGGCGCCAGCGCGTTGAACAATGCGCTTGGCGCGCATACGGGTCTGGACATGGGCAGCGTGCTCGGCAGTGTGCTCGGCGGCGGTGGCTCCGGCATCGGCGGCTCGATCCTTGGCCACATCTTCGGCGCGAATCAGCAGGCCGCGAATCAGGGTCTGGGCCAGGCCACGGGACTCGGCCAGCAGAATGCCGGACAGCTCATGGCGATCCTCGCGCCGATCGTGATGGCTGCGCTGGCCAATCACGCGCAGGCGCAGGGCACCCTCAACCCAGGCGGTCTCGGCAGCATTCTGGGCCAGGCCAACCAGCAGATTCAGCAGCAGGGCGGCATGCTCGGCGGTTTGCTCAATGGCGTACTGAATCATCAGGGCGGCAATTTCGATCTGTCGCAGGTGCTCGGCGGCGCCGGCGCAGGTGGCGGCCTGGGTGGTCTGCTCGGCGCGCTCGCCGGACGCTGAAACGCATGCGGCGATTGGTGGGGGCGGCACTCGCCGCATTGATCGGCACGTGCGCGTGCGTTTCGGCGCGCGCGGATACCTTCATCGTCAATGTCGGCGGTACGGGCACCGCGTTCAACCCGCAGACGCTATCGATTCGCCCCGGCGACACCGTCACGTTCGTCAACAAGGGCGGCTACCACAATGTCGTCGCGGACGACGGTTCGTTCCGTTGCGCGCATGGTTGCGACGGCCAACCGGGCGGTTACGGCAGCGCGAGTTCGTCAAATTGGGTGGCGAGCGTTACATTCCCCGCCGCCGGTGTGGTCGGTTATTTCTGCGAAATCCATGGCGCTCCCGGCGAGGGCATGTTCGGCACGATCAACGTGATCGCGCCACCGCCGCCGAGCGTGGCCGGAATTCCACTCGGCGGCTGGCTGTTCGGCGCGTTGCTGGCTGGCGCGCTGGCGCTGGCGGCCGCCGCAGTGTCGCGCCGCCGACAACGAGTGGCGTGATCAGACGAAGCCGAGATACTTCGTGGTGAAGTTGCTCAGGCTGGGGAAGATCAACGCGATGTCGCTGTCGCTCAGGTCGAACCATTTGGCCAGTGTCGCGCCATACTGATCCACGGATGTCGTCGGAATCAGACGGCCGTAGCCGTCGCCGGGATCGTTGAGGTTCGGCGATGGCGTGCCGTAAGGCGTGGACGGGTTGGCAAGGCTCGGCATGACCACGCCGTAGTTCGCGCCGGCAGTGAACCCGCAGCCGTTGCCGTAGAATTTTCCGCCCTGCACCGCGCCGCCGACGACGAAGTGATGGCCGCCCCAACCGTGATCGGTGCCGTTGTCGTTGTTGGTGAGCGAGCGACCAAAATCTGAGGCAGTAAACGTGGTTGCCGCATTCTGCAACCCCACGCTTGCGAGCGCATTGTAGAAGCCAGCCAGCGACTTGGACAGCAACGGCAATATGCCCTGATTGTTTACGTCGCCGGCATGCACCGCCAGCTCGTTGCTGTGTGTGTCGTAACCGCCAGTGGTTACAAAGAACACCTGGCGCTGCAGTCCGGTATAGCCCGCGACACCGTTGTTCGCGGCCCAGATCAGTCGCGCAACCGTGCGCAATTGCGCGTCGAGATCGCCGGTAACGGTGGGAAATTGATTCGAGGCATTGAAAGCCGGCGCACCACTGAGCGCGCCGTTGATAATCCCGGATGTCGCGCTGGAGTGGTTCATCGTCGCGGCGATGGTGCGCTCCAGCGCGTTGACCTGCGTGCCGTCGGCGTGTAGCGCCGCAAACGCCTGATCGAAAATCGGACCACAGGCACCGCAATTATCGTACGGCGTATCGAGCGTCGTAGCACCGCCGCTGCCCATGATGTACCCGTTCACCGCCAGACCGCGCATGAAGGCATCCTGGCCGTTGAGGCTGGTCAGCATCGGCGCGTTGCCGGCATTGGCGGCGGCAACCATGTCCGCGATGCGCCCGCCCCAACCCGTGATCGGCTGATTCGTCGGCGGCGAGGATTGCCAGTACGCCGCCTGATCCGCGTGCGAATACAACTGCGGTGGAAGTGCGTAATTACCGGTCAGATATTGTGCCTGTGTCGTCGGCCGTACCAGCGTGCCGACATTGGCGACGATAGCGGCCTGACCGCCGTTGAACAGCGCCGCCAGCTCCGGCATCGACGGATGCAGGGCGTATTGAATGCCATCACCCGAAGTGGCGGTGGCATTGAGCGCGTGCAGGCTCGCCCGAGGCAACGCCAAGTTCGGTCGCACACCGCCGACGCCATACAGCGAGTTGTAGTCCGAGAGCGTGTATGGCACCACCGTATTGAAGCTGTCGTTGCCGCCGTAGAGGAATACGCATACCAGTGCCTTGTAGTCGTTGAACGCGTAGCTGGTTGCGCGCGTGGCGGCTTGCAGCAGCTGCATCTGGCCCAACGCGGAATACACACTGGCGCCGCCGAGTGCGGCGCAGAGCGTGTCCTTGATGAACTTGCGGCGATCGGGGCGCATGGCGGTTTCCTATTTCTGGATTATGTATTCGGGCGAGGTGAAGATCAGGTACAAAGCGCGCTTTACGCGCTGTGTTTTCCAGTCCGTACCCCAACTCGAATCGATCATGTTGAGATAGTCGAGCAGCGTTTGGCGCATGAACGGCGACATCTGCCCGGACATGAAACGCTTGCTGTACGCATCCACTAGCGCATCCGCAGGATCGGCCGCACCGCCACTCGCGCTGCCGGCAAGGGCGAAGTCCTGCGCCTGGTTGATGATCACCTCGCCGAACGGCTGCAAGTTCCCCGGTCACGCAGCGGGCGAAGCCGGTGGTTCGTAGGACACGTAGAAACCCAGAAAAGCATTGCTGCTGCTGGCGATGACACTGTCGGTTTGCAATTGGAATTCGGGGCCGCGCAGATTGCGCGTCGACATCTCGCCGGGCGGCAGAAAGCTCGGCTTGAAGAAATTGAACACAGTAAACGCATCCTGCGGCGCCTGCGCGATGCCTTGGCTGTATTGCGTATCCGCGGTATCCCAGGCCGTGCTGTAACCGGCGTAGCGATAGGGGTTGTCGTAATGATTGCTGCCAACGTTCTGGCCGCACCAGTGTAGTGCTCCCATGGCTCGCCACAGATGCGTGAGCGTCAACAACGGTTCGCGCAACTTGCCGTAGCTGTCGATGTTGCCAACATAGCGCGCCTCCGGATCCATCAGGATCGCCTGCACCACGTACTTGAGCTGCGCCGCATCCGCGCGTTTGGCATTGAATACGGTGGCCACACGCTGTACGTAGGCAGGGCTCGGATTGCTCGTCACCAGGCGCTGGATCAGTTGTTTGCTGATGAATGGCCCGACGTTCGGGTGACCATAGATGTTGTCGAGCGCGAATTTCAGATCGCCGGCAGCGGTGCCGCCGTCGGCAAGAATCCCGTGGCCGGTTTGTCCATAGTCGAGCAGTTGCTTGTTCTGCGTGTCGTCGGCGTGCGTGCCGTTGTCGTGATAGTTGTAGTTGGCGACCGGGCCGCTTTCGAGGGCGGGCCTGGTCTCGTAGGGCACCATCGGCGTTATGTAGTCGCCCGGAACGCTGTACGGCGTGTAGCAGCCCACGAACTCGTCGTAACCGCTCACATCACAGCTCTTCCAGTTCCAACCCGTCAGCACATGGGCGAAATTCGTGATCGTGCCTTGCGTGTAGGTTGGAATCGGCTGACCGCCCGACAGCTGCGGCGTACCGTCCAGGTTCAGCATCACCAGGCCGATGCTGAACAACTGATTGATCTCGCGGCCGTAGTTTTCGTCCGGATGCACGTTGTGCGACAAATCGGCGCGACGATTGCCGATCATGTTGAGATACATACCCATCGCCGGACTCAAGGTGACGTCTTCCAGAAGTCGGCGATAGTTGCCGAAGGCTTCCCTGACCAGGATGTCGTAGTAATACGCCATGCCCGCCGCGCCATTGAGATCCAGATCGGTATTCTGGTCAGAGATGACGAGGATCTCGCTCAACGCGAACGCTACGCGCTGACGCAACTGGTCGGCGTGAATCACCAAATTGTGCTGCGGATCCGGGCCGCCCAGCGCGCCGCGAAACCACGCTTCCACGCGGTTGTTCTGGCCGATCTGTTCGCCCAGCCCGGCAATCCAGTTCAGATAATCCATCTGGTAAGTCGGCGCCGCTGCGAACTGTTCGTTGAGCCACGTCTGGTAACCGACTGCACGCAGATGCGTGATGTCCGTGTCGGTTGGGCCGAACGTCGCCTGGGCGAGGAAACGCGCCGCGTCGCCATCGGTGTCGGGGCCGGCCGCTACGCCTTCGTAGCCGTCGTGGAACAGCGGATCGGGTGCATGGCTCAGTGCAGCCGCGACGGCAGCCGTGGACAATAAGGCGGCGCAAGCGCCGGCCAGTGCGCGCAGACGCAACTCACGCAGCATGCCTACCCCCTTTTTGCAGAAACGCCGGCAAATACGATTCGCCATATCAGCTAAACGCCCCGCCATGGCGGAGCGAACACCGACGCAGATGTAATTCAGCAAGCGGACGCGACGATTACAGCGCCGGCACGGCGCTCAAACGAAGCCGAGATATTTGGTGCCGAAATTGCCGAGATTCGGGAAGATCAGGCCGATATCGCTATCGCTCAGTCCGAACCAGCGCGCCAGCGTGGCGGCGTACTGGTCGACGGATGTCGTCGGAATGATGCGACCGTAGCCGTCGCCTGCATCGTTCTTGTTCGGCGACGGTACGTCCCAGTCCGTCGTGGGGTTGCTCAGACTTGGCATGATCACGCCATAGTTCGTCGCCGCCGTGTCGCCGATACCGTTGCCGTAGAACTTCTTGCCTTGCACCGCACCGCCGACGACGAAGTGATGGCCGCCCCAACCGTGGTCGGTGCCGCCGTTGTTGCCGGTCATCGTGCGGCCGAAATCCGACGCGGTGAACGCCGTCGCCGCGCTCTGCAGGCCGACCAGCGCCAGCGCGTCGTAGAAACCCTTGAGCGACTTGGACAGCAACCCGAGGATGCCCGGGTTCCCGACCGTGCCGTCGCCGGCATGCGCGGCCAGTTCGTCGCTGTGAGTGTCGTAGCCGCCGGCGCTGACGAAGAACACCTGGCGCCGCATTCCACTCAAGCCACCCTTGTTGTTCGCCGCCGCCCAGATCAACTGGGCGACGGTGCACAGCTGTGCGTCGAGTTCGTAGCCGCCCGGATTCGGGAACTTCGCCGGAATCCCAACGGCCACGCTGTCGGCGTTCGCGGCGGCAATTGCCGCGTTGATGGTGCCGGCGGTGCCGATCGAATGGTTCATCGATGCCGCAAACGTGCGCTCGAGCGCGTTGGCCTGCGTCCCCGCACTGAACTGATTGCAGAACGCGGCAATCTGCTTCGGATCCCAGCCGCCGCCCGCTGCGCACGAGCCATTGGCGCCGCCCCAATCGAGAAAATTGAGCGTGGTCGCACTGCCCGGGTTCATCGCGTAGCCGGCAACGTTCTGCCCGCGGGCGAAGATATCGTCGCCGCCGATGCTGGTCATGACGGGCACGCCGGCAGGATTGGCTGCGGCCACCAGATCGGCGATGCGCCCGCCCCAGCCGCTCAGCGGCGAGTTGGAAGGCGGCGAAGATTGCCAGTATGCGGACTGGTCCGAATGCGAAAACAGCTGTGGCGGCAGCGGCGGCGGCGTGGAGGCAAGCATGTCCGCCTGCGTGATCGGCTGGACCAGCGTACCGACGTTGGCGACGATCGCGGCATGACCGGCATTGAACAGTGCCGCGAGCTCCGGCATGTTGTGATGCAAGCCATACTGGCTGTTGTCGCCGGGGCTGCCCACACTCGAACCGGTCGGATGCGCCAGACTGTTCAGGGTGTTCGCGGCGAGGCCGATAAGGCCGGTGCCGCCCGGGCGCGTGACGGCGTAGGCCACGCGCGCAGGACCTGAAATCGGCACGACCGTGTTGAAGCTGTCGTTGCCGCCGTACAGATAGACACAGACGAGTGCCTTGTAGCCGGTCAGACTGCTGGTCGTGGCCGTCGCCGCCTGCAACAGTTGCAGCTGGCCCAGTGCAGAATAGACGCTCACGCCACCGAGCGCGGCGCGGATCGTTTGCTGGATGAACTTGCGGCGATCGGGACGCATGGCGCTTCCTATTTTTGAATCATGTATTCGGGCGAAGCCAGGATCATGTACAGCGCGTTCATCGCGCGCTGCTGTTTCCAGTCCGCCCCCCAACTCGAGTCGATCGTGTTGAGATAGGCGAGCAGGTTCTGGCGCATGAACGGCGACATCTGCCTGGACATGAAGCGCTTGTTGTAGGCATCTACGAGGGCGTCGGCCGGATCGCCCGGACCGCCGTTGGCGCTGCCCGCGAGTGCGTCGTCGCGCAAGTGGTCGATCATGATGTCGCCGAACTGGTCGTCGGCGGCACAGGCATCGTTGATGTCGTAGCCGCCGTACAGCGACATCTCGGCCAGGCTGTTGTCAATGTGCGCGATGATGCTGTCGGTCTGCATCTGGAATTCCGGCCCGCGCAGACCGAGCGTGGTCATCTCGCCGCTGGGAATGAAGCCCGGCTTGAAGAAGTTGAATACGGAATTGGCATCGAGCGCGGCCTGGGCGACACCTCCCCATTGCGTGCCATTGGTGTTCCAGCCCGTGCCGTAGCCCGCGTAACGGAAGGGCTGGTTTGCGTAGTGGATCGGCGGCGAGTAATTGTCCATGCCCGGAGTGCCGCTGGCCGCGACATTGTGGCCGCAATGGTGTACAGCGTGCATCGCGCGCCAGAAATGCGTGAGCACGATCAGCGGCTCGCGCAGCTTGCCGAACGTCTCCGCGTTGCGCCACTGGCCGTAGCGCGCCTCCACATCGAGCAGGATCGCCTTGACCACCGCTTTCAGATCGCCGCGCACGTTGCTGCCGTTGTTGTTGAACACCGCCGCGACGCGCTGCACGTAGGCCGGACTCGGATTGCTCGTTACCAGGCGCTGGATCAGCTGCCGGGCGATGAACGGCCCCACATTGGGATGATTGAAGATATTGTCGAGCGCGAACGTCAGGTCGCCGTAGGCCGTGCCGTTGTCGGCGAGCACGCCGCTATTCGCCGCGCCCGAATAGCTGAGCAGCTGTTTATTGTGGACGTCATCGGCGTGCGTGCCATTGTCATGGTAGTTGTAGTCGGCATCAGTGCCCGTCGTCTCTTTCGGCGGCTTGTGTTCGTAGGCCGTCATCGGCGTGAGGAAATTCGCCGCGGTATCGTAATCCGGGCCGCATGGATATTGGCCAGCGAAATGATCGTAACCGTCGTCGTCGCAGTCGGCCCAGCTCCAGCCCGTGAACACATGTGCAAAATTGGTGATCGTGCTCTGCGTGTACGTCGGTATCTCGTTGCCGCCGGAAAGCTGCGGCGTGCCGTCGGCATTTAGCATCACCAGACCCACGCTGAAGAGCTGGTTGATTTCGCGGCCGTAGTTTTCGTCGGGATGCACGTTCTGCGCATTGTTGGCGCGACGATTGCCCATCATGTTGAGATACACGCCCATCGCCGGGCTCAGCGTTACTTTTTCCAGCAGCGTTCGATAATTGCCGAATGCATTGTCGATCAGGACGTCGTAGTAATAGCCCATGCCCGCGGAAAAATTGCCGAGCGTGGTGTTCTGGTCGGAAACGACGAAGATCTCGCTGAGCGCGAATGCCACGCGTTGGCGTAGCTGGTCCCGGTGGACCAGGGTGTTGTTCTGCGGATCGGGTCCGCCGAGCGCACCGAGCAACCAGGCCTCAAAGCGGTTGTTCTGCCCCAGCTGTTCGTTCAAGGTGCCACCGACCCAGCTCAGATAGTTCATTTCGTACGTGGGCGTAGCAGAGAACTGAGCGTTGAGCCACGCCTGATAGCCGACAGCGCGCAGGTTCGCGATATCGCTGTCGGTGGGACCGAACGTGGCCTGGGCAAGGAAACGCGACGCGTCCGAATCGTTGAACGGCCCGGCGGCGATGCCTTCCATGCCGTCGTGGAACAGCGGGTCGGGCGCGTGACTGAGCGATTGCGCGGCAGCCGTCGACGCAGCAGCAGCCGCACACAAGCCAACGAAACGGGGCGCCCAGCGGTGTATGGCTCGAACAGATATCCCCATCTGCGCACCCCTTTTTTTGAGGGATAACCCTAGCAGGCACGCGTTAGAAATTCATTGACTGCGGACACAGCGAATATGTGCCGTCCGTCGCAATCGCTGATTGGCGGAGGAAGCTCGTGGGCAGCAGGAATCAAACCCACGACCTGCGGATTACAACCCGCCTTTGCGCAACAAATCCACGATACGACAGAACAGCCGGCCATTGTGTTCATCAGAATCCTTTGCAGCCGGGTGTGGTCCGGTATTTCACGGCGACGCCCGCCCCATCGTTACGCTTTAATTCGTACGCCAACGTGCATACTTGGCGTTCCTGAGAGCATATGCGCAGACCTTTGCGAATATCGATACGAATCGCGTTGCTGTGCGCTTTCGCGAGCGCCAGCATGTCGGTGTGTCTTGCTGGCGAAAGCAGTTCTGTCTGGCGCTCCGCAAAGTCGCATATTCACACGCTGGAATTGGCTGAAACACGATCATTCACAGCGTCCGGCATACCGGGCGACCCATTGAACATCGCTTTCTGTGGTAGCGCAGAAGATTTGCTCACGCTGATGTCCCGTGCTGGATGGGGGCCCGCCGACGCAATTACCTGGCGCAGCGCTTTGCATATCGCGGTTGCCAGCTTGCGCCATCGCTCGTATCCGGATGCTCCCGTCAGCAGCCTCTATGTCAATGGCAGGAAACAGGATTTCGCCTTCGAACAGGAACTGGGCGATGCGACACGCCGACACCATGTGCGCTTCTGGAAACTGGACCAGTACGATGCGCAGGGCAGACCGCTATGGGTTGGCGCAGCCACACACGACATCGGCATAGGCGTCAGCCATACGAATGGACACCCCACGCACCATATTGCGGCCGATATCGATGCCGAGCGAGACAAGCTCGTCGGCGACGTACAGGCAACTGGCAGGGTTGCGATTGCGTGGATTGACAACTTTCAGCCAGAAAGCGAAGGGCGCAATGCAGCCGGTGATCGATTCGTCACTGACCGGCGATTGGCCGTGGTCAGTGCGCGCTGACAATTTCGCCTGAGTGCGGAGATCTGCCGCAAGGCGGCCCATTGCTGACAATGACCAGCGGCGATTTTCGCGAATGGTCGCTTGTTGAATCCTCCCCTCAGCGGCCGCCTTGACGCTTCTCACGGGAGGATTGAATCTGCTCGCGCAGCCATGGCCCCGCGGTTGCGACATCTGAGAAAATTGCGAACGCGACGTCGATCGGTCGATAGATTCGCTCCCACTGGGCATGGGCGATCGAGAGCCCGCCCTGCTCGACATTTCGGATCACGAACGCTACCGCCACCATGCCGCGCTGCGCCCGATGTCGCGCCGTTTCCATAAGTGACGCTTCAACGTCCGGTCCTACAATCGGCGGCGCTTCGAAACGCGTCATGACGCCGAACGTCGGAGGCATTCCATCGATTATCGTCTCCATCGCCGCCGCATATTCCTGCGCGGCCTCCAGATTGAATTCCGGCGATGACCAGAGATGAACCAGATCGCCCTCAACGGAAATCTCGAATTGTCCGATTTTCCGAAACATACATCAGGGCGTGAAATGCATCGCCGGATCAATTCGTGGTAACGGAGCTAACTGGGGAATGCTAAGACTCGAAGTTCGCGAGCACAACGATTCGATCCATAACGGCCGGTCACGAGCGACCGCTACGCGGCGAATGGTCGCTCTCTCATGTTCCCGTCAACACGTTCCTCTACAGACTGACTCCTTCCAGGCAAGGTAGACTCTCTAACGCGAAAAAGTCGCCGCGCCTTGCAGAATTCGGAAGGAAACTCATGCGCCCATGTGTAACGGCCGTTTATTGTTGTCTGTTCGCGTGCGCATTCGCGCATGCCGCGCCCGTCGTGTGGGAACCGCAAGGCGGGCATGGGCAAATCCCGCTGTGGCCTGGAACGCCACCTAGCGCCAAGCCGATGCCTGGCCCGGAAACGATCCGTGCCAGTAAGGGGGAACTCATCGCGGGCAAGCCAGTCACGGCGATTACCAACATCGCCAGTCCGACAATCACGGTATACGCGCCACTCA
>Ga0105239_10010506_pt1 | contig 10349 bp, 7 predicted proteins | sample KBSC44metaG_FD_92761 | JGI IMG/M metagenome (GOLD analysis project Ga0105239, IMG submission 92761) | Corn rhizosphere microbial communities from Kellogg Biological Station, Michigan, USA - KBS C4-4 metaG | ecosystem: Host-associated > Plants > Roots > Rhizosphere > Soil | place: Michigan, USA...
ACAGGATCGCGACGTTGACCGGGAACGCGGCGAACCGGGCGCTGAAGGTCTCGTGGTGCTGGGCCGCGAGGATCGTCGTGGGCACGAGCACGGCGACCTGGCGCCCGTCCTGGGTCGCCTTGAACGCGGCGCGGACCGCCACTTCCGTCTTGCCGTAACCGACGTCGCCGCAGATCACCCGATCCATCGGGACGGGCTTCTCCATATCGGCTTTGACCTCGTCGATCGCGGCGAGCTGGTCAGGCGTCTCGACATAGGGGAACGCGTCCTCAAGCTCGCGCTGCCACGGAGTGTCGGGGCCGAACGCGTGCCCCTTGGTCGCCATCCGCGCGCTGTAGAGGCGGATCAGCTCGGCCGCGATCTCCTTGACCGCCTTGCGAGCGCGGCCCTTCGTCTTCGCCCAGTCGGAGCCGCCCAGCCGAGACAGCGACGGCGCCTCGCCGCCGACGTACTTCGTCACCTGGTCGAGAGCGTCGGTGGGGACGAAGAGCCGATCACCCGGCTGGCCTCGCTTGGCCGGGGCGTATTCGATGATCAAGTACTCGCGCTCGCCGCCGTTGACGCTCCGCCGGACCATCTCGACGTAGCGGCCGACGCCGTGCTGCTCGTGCACCACGTAGTCGCCGGGCTCCAGCTTGATCGGATCGATCGCGTTGCGGCGCCGCGACGGCATCCTGGAGTTGTCACGGGTGAGCGAGCCGCGCTGCCCGGTGAGGTCCGACTCGGTGAGCCAGGCCGAGGTCAGCGACGGCGAGACCAGCCCGCTGTGCAGGCGGCCGGTCGTCACCTGGACCACGCCACGCTCATCGCTCACGTCAGCGGTCAGCCGTGAGGGAATCTCCGCGGCGGCGAGCCGTTCGACGGCGCGCTGGGCAGTCCCGTGGCCGTCGAACACGAGGACCACATGCCAGTTGGCCCGCGTCCACCCGCGCAGGCTGTCGAGCGCGGCGTCCAGGTCGCCGCGATATGCGGGCGCCGGCTCGAAGCTGCTGGTGATCGCCGTCTCGGGACCGAACGCGCCGACGCCCCACCAGGGCAGGCCGAGCTCGCGAGCCCGCTCACGGGCGTCGTCGAGGCCCTGCAGCGACGCTGCGCCCAGATCCACCGGCGCCACACCGCCCCCGGCGGCCGCGGCCCACGACGCGTCGAGGAACTCGGCCGAGGTCCGCACCAGGTCCGCCGCGCGAGAGCGGATCCGCTCGGGATCGCACAGGACCACCGGCGTGCCGGGCGGCAGGTCGTCGAGCATCAGCTGCAGGTCGTCGACCAGGACGGGCGCGAGCGCCTCCATGCCTTCGACAGGCTCTCCGCGGCTGATGGGATCGAGCAACTCGGCGAGCTCGGGATGGGCGGCGAGAAGCTCGCCGGCGCGGCGGCGAACCTCCTCGGTGAGGAGCAACTCGCGACACGGCGGCGCCCACAAGCCGTGTTCGGCGACTTCCAGCGAGCGCTGGTCGGCGATCTTGAAATAGCGGATCTCCTCGACGTCGTCGCCCCAGAACTCGACCCGGAGCGGGTGCTGCTCCGTAGGGGGAAAGACGTCGAGAATGCCGCCGCGGACGGCGAAATCGCCACGATTCTCGACCAGATCGGTCCGCGCGTAGCCGGCGGCGACCAACGCGGCGACGACCGCGGTCAGCTCGCGGCCCGTGTCGCCGGCGTGCAGGGTGACGGGTTCGAGGTCACCAAGACCGGGGACCTGCGGCTGCAGCAAGGCGCGTATCGGCACGACGACCGCGGCGAGCGGGCCAGTCGTCGGGTCGTCGTCGCAGGGGTGGGCAAGGCGGCGCAGAACGGCCAGCCGGCGGCCGACCGTGTCGGCTCGCGGCGACAGCCTCTCGTGCGGGAGCGTCTCCCAACCCGGATAGACGGCCACCTGATCCGGCGGCAGCAGGCAGCGCAACTCGTCCGCGAGATCGTCCGCCTCGCGCCCGGTGCTGGTCACGGCGACGACGGTCCCTGACTTCGTCGCGGCCGAGGCCACGATCAGCGAGCGAATCGGGGGCGCAGCGACGATATCGAGATCGCCCGGGTCGGCGCTGAGGACGCCTGAGATCGCCGGATCGTCCGACGCGGCCGTCAGGAGACCGGCCAGGCGCACGTCCGCTCCCCCTCTCCTGCGGCTCGAACCGATGAACCACGAACCCGCGTCGACTCTACTGGCGGGTGGGCGACTCATCGACCGCGCGGGATACTCGTCAGGTGACGACGGTCGTAATCCCAGCGCACAACGAAGAGCGCGTCCTGCCGCGCCTGCTCGCGGCGCTCCTCGCCGAGGCGGAGCCGGGCGAGTTCGACGTCTTCGTCGTCAGCAACGGCAGCTCGGACCGCACTGTCGAGGTGGCCAGCCAGTTTCCGGGCGTGCGCGTCGTCGACATCGAAGAGCCCTCGAAGCACCTCGCCCTGCAGGCCGGCGACGAGGCGGCCGCCGCCAGCAGCCAGCCGTTCCCCCGCCTGTACGTCGACGCCGACGTCGTGTTGTCGACGGACGGGGCGCGGGCCCTGCGCGCCGCGCTGCACAGCGACGCGACGCTGGCGGCGGCCCCCCGCCGGAACATGTCCCTCGAGCGGGCCGACTGGGTTGTCCGTGCGTATTACCGGGTCTGGGCCGAGCTGCCCGCGGTGCGCGACGGGTTGTACGGACGAGGTGTCCTGGCCGTCGACGAGGAAGGCTTCGCGCGCATTGCCGACCGCCCGGACGTCCTCGGCGACGACATCTACCTGCACAGTCGTTTCGCCGACGGCGAGCGCGCGATCGTGGCCGACGCCGCAGTGACCGTCTACGGTCCGCAGACCCGGCACGACCTTCTCCGCCGCCGGATTCGCGCGGCTCAGGGCAACGCGCAGCTCGCCGACGCCACGGGCGGCGCGACGGACACGACGCGGTCGAGCAGCCGCGAACTGCTCAGGGTCGCCCGCCGCGAACCACGCCTGTGGCCCAGCGTTCCGGCGTTCCTGGGCATCACCCTCACTGCCCGTTATCTGGCCAAGCGCCAGCGGCGTTCCGGTGAGAAGGCGGTGTGGCTGCGCGACGAGAGCAGCCGCTCCTGAGGATCAGGCCGGCTGCTCGGCGCGACCACGATCGCCGATGTAGCTGACCAATCGGGCGTGGTCGTCGAGATCGATGAACGCCCTGTCGCCAAGAGCGAGCGCGGCGGGACGCGGCTTGGCGGGCTCGCCGCCAGCCGGATCGCCCAGCAGCCCACGCCAAACATCGACGTACTTGGCGCCCTGAGGGGCCCAGTCCAGCTCGCTCGCCACTCGCTGTCGAGCCAGCTCGCCGAGGCGGACGCGCTCGTCCCGGTCGTCGAGCAGCCGCTCCCACTCCCGAGCGAAGCCGTCGATGTCGCCGGACTCGACGTAGATCGCCGACTCCCCCGCCGAGACCCGCGTCTCGACGAGATCGAAACTGACGATCGGCACGCAGTAGGCCATGTATTCCATGGTCTTGTTCATCGTCGACACGTCGTTGAGCGGGCTCTTCGGATCGGGGCAGATCCCCACGTCGGCGGTCGAGAGGTAGTCCGCGATCTCCGGCGGACCCACCCGGCCGGTGAATGTCACATAGTCGCTGAGCTTCAACTCGGCACTGAGCTCCTTGAGCTCCTCCAGACAGTCGCCGAACCCGAGCAACGCGAAGTGGCAGTCGGTCCGGCCGCGGTCGTGCACCAGGCGGGCGAAAGCCTTCAGCGCCTGGTCGACCCCGTCTTGCGGTCCCATGATTCCGAGATACACCGCCAGATATCGGCGGCCGCCGCGCAACTGTTCGACCGGCTGAACCGGCCGCATGACCGACGTGTCGGGGCCGCTGCGGACCACCGTCACCGAGTCGGGCTTGCGCTTGCCGCGATCGAGCGCGATCGCGCGGTAGGACTCGTTCGTCGAGACGACGTGATCGGCGCAGCGGTACGTCATCGACTCGAGCCAGCGCAGCGCCGCGAGTTGCGCCCGGGCGGCCAGACCCTGAGGCTCGCCGAAACGGGACAGGAAGACTTCGGGATTGAGGTCGTGCTGGTCGTAGACGAACTTCTTGCGCCCGAGCAGCCGCCAGATGCGTCCGAGCAACCAGAACGTGTCCGGCGGGTTGCACGCCTGGATCGCGTCGAAGCCTTCCCGCGTTGCCACGACGACCGACAACAACGCCGTTCGGACCCAGCAGTAGACGAACTCCCACAGGTAGCCGAAGAGCCCTTCCGCCGCCGCGGGCGGGGCGTACTTGTAGATACGCACGCCTTCGATCACCTGTCGCCGTGGATCGCCCGGCCCTTTCGGGCAGATGACCGACACCTCGAACCCGGCGGCCCGAAGGGCCAGGCATTCCATCCACACCCGGCGGTCGAGCGGGACCGGGAGATTCTGCACGATGATCAGGATTCGATGGCGCGACCGTGTCATCAGAGGAGCACCAGCTCACGCTCGAGCGGCATCGGGCTCACCGACTCCGCCCGACGTCGCATCCACCGGGACGCCACACCGACCGCGGCCGCCGTCAGACCGACGCCGAGGCCGAGGGAGGCCAATGCGGCCCTGATGCGGCTGCCGCGCTGGAAGAACAGCGGCGGCGGGCCGAGCGGGCTCAGCTGAGTGGTGATCAGGTTCACCTGCTTGACCGCGGCATCGGACTGCAGCGTGGCCAACGCGGCCGAGATCTCATCGATCAACCGGTTCATGGTCGAGGTCACGTACTCCGAGGTCGGACCAACCGCCTGGACGTCCAGGTACGGGTTGGTGAAGTTGCTGGCCCACTGGCCGCCGGTGTTGGGCAGATTCACCGACCAACCCTGCTTGATGCCCAGGCCGAAGATAGTGACATCGGGGGACACGGTCCGGGGTGGATCCTGGTCGTCGACCATGCGGCGGACGGCTCCGGCGGTCATCACGGTGGACGACGGCGAGATCTGCAGGCCGTTCGGGAACTCCTCGCTGGTCGGGGCGATGAACCGAACCTGGACCCGCGACCAGTACACGCCTTTTGCTTTGATTCCTAGGTAACTGCCAGTAATTGTGCCGATGGCACCAATTAGCACAATCAACGTCAGAGCGAGAATCCTCGATCGTGGCGACACCGGCGCCTTGCGACGCGCAGACCCCGAATATTCGGGCACTGGGCGTCGTCTCATCGCGGGCATCGCCCAATCCTCCCTCGAACCTCTCCTGAGAACCTAGCCGGGCGCCGGTCGCGTTCATGCTACAGATCCTTTACACTCACGGTACCTCGGTGATGACGGCTTCACACTCTCTTTCATTCGGTACTTTCCGTCACAGACCGGCGCTCCGAGCTCGCCTTTGAATGCAGCGGAAGGAAAGCAGTTGATCTCAGGTTTGCCTGCGGCACTGTTGAGGCGATGGCACTTGACCGTGCTCGGCCTCCTACTGACCGTCGCTCTTCTGGGCGGCGCCTACGTGGCATTTCGCCCGCAATACACCGCCAAGGCCGCCGTGCTGTTGGTGCCACCGAGCGACTCCGTCGGCAACAACCCGTACCTGAACCTCAGCGCCCTTCAGGGCCTGAACAACGTGCTCGCCCAGGCCTTGACGGACACCTCGACGTCCGACGCGCTGAATGCCAAGGGCTTGAGCACCAGCTACACGATCACCACCGACGCCGCGAGCAGCGGACCGATCGTGATCATCAACGGGACCGCCAAGACCGGAGCCGGAGCGCTTGCGGTCGTCAACGAGCTCGTGTCGCGCCTTCCCGCGACCCTGAAGCAGCTGCAACAGTCGGCCGGCGTCGCCTCCGCGAAGTCCTATGTCACCAGCACCGTGCTCAATCCGCCCGACGCCCCCAAGGCTGTCCGCAAGAACCAGCAGCGGGCGTTGATCGCGGCTGGCGCGGCCGGACTTGTCATCACCTTCCTGCTCGTGGCCGGCGCTGAGCGAATCAGCAACCGGCGATGGGCGAAAGCGGTGGCCGCGGGCCCGACGCCCGAGGCCGGCGCGGAAACCGGTCTCAGCGCGACGGGCCAGAATGGCGGCCCCGTCAACGGAGCGGCCGGTCGGGGCGTCGCTCTCAACGGCGTCTCTTCCAACGGCGTGCCGGTGAACGGCTCCAACGGTTCGCCCGTCGCCAATGGCGCCATGCGAACCACCCGGCCGGCGGTCGCCGGAACAAAGAACGGCACCGGCAAGGGCCAGCGGATCCCGGCCAGTCAAGAAGCGGTCAACGCCGGTTCGAAGCGTCAGCGCATTCGGCGTCTTCCCGGCCGCTGATTATGGCCGCGCCCTGGGCGGCTCCAGCCGACACCCGACCTGATCGGGGCAGCCAGAAGAGCACCGCCGATTTGTCGGCGCTGACGCTGTTGATCGTCCTGCTCATCGGCGTGCCGTCAATTCTGATCTTCAGCCCGTTGGGATCGGCGGGCACTCCAGCCGACGTGCTCGGACTGCTCCTTCTGATCGTGTGGGTGTTCCGGCGCATCTCTCGCGGCCGACCCGCTCGGAAGATCAATCCGATCGTGGTCGCGATGATGGTCTTCCTGACCTCCGTGCTGGCGGCTTACCTCGCCGCGGCGACAAGGCCGATCACACCCATCGAGATCAGCGCCGCTGATCGCGGACTGTTGAGCGTCGTCGCGTGGCTGGGCATGCTCCTCGCCGCGATGGAAGGGCCCGCCGACCGCGATCAGCTCGACACCCTCATGCGGCGCGTTGCCGCCGGCGGCGGAGCCCTGGCGACGATCGGGCTCCTGCAGTTCGTGACCAAGATGCCCTTGGTCAACTACATCGTCATTCCCGGCCTGAAGGAGAACAGCGACCTCGCTGCTCTGCTGTCTGACCGCAACAACCTCACCCGTCCGCCCGGTACCGCCATCCACCCCATCGAGTTCGGCGCCGTGCTCACCATGATCCTGCCTTTCGCACTGCACTACGCCATGTATGACAAGACCCGCAGCCAGCTGCGCCGCTGGTACCCCGTGGCGGCGATCGCGGCGGCGGTGCCCATCTCGATCTCGCGATCGGCGATCCTCAGCGCCGTCATCGTCCTGCTGTTCCTGCTTCCGACGTGGGCCCCCGCCCTACGGCGGCGAGCCGGCGCCGCCATCGTCGCCCTTGTCGCCGCGCTATATCTGGTGGTTCCGGGGTTGATCGGCACGCTGACGGGGCTGTTCACCGGAATATCGAGCGACTCGAGCGCCGCGTCGCGGACCGACAGCTACAGCCTCGCGTTCAGCTTCATCGCGAAGCATCCGCTGTTCGGCCGCGGCTTTCGCACCTTCCTCCCCGAGTACCGAATCCTCGACAATCAGTTGCTCGGCGCCGCGATCGAGATGGGCCTGCTCGGTTTGGCGGCGCTGCTCGCCTTGATGCTCACTGGCATCTTCTCCAGCATCAAGCTGCGCCGCCTCACGAACGACGCGCCGACTCGGCAGCTGGCCCAAGCGATGGCTGCCTCGATCGCGGCCGGCGGGGCCAGTTTCGCGCTTTACGACGCGCTGTCGTTCCCGATGGCCGCATGCATGTTCTTCCTCATCTGCGGATGCGCGGCCTGCCTGTACCGGCTGGTCACCGCTTCGCCGCCAGCGAACGCAATCGTCGCGAACTCGCTTTGAAGAACAGCTCGGGATCGTCCAACGCCCGACTGATCACGCCGGCTGGCAGAGCCGGCGACCCCGCCGGCGGGTCGTAGTCGGCGACCCGGCTGGGCAGCGCCACCTCTCCGAGCTGGCTTAGGTGCGCGCTCAGAGCTCGGTGCTTGATGTCGCGCACGTCGACCACGCGAACCGATTCGACGCAACGGGCCAGCACCATGGCAAGCAACCGAGCCAGCCCACTGCCGTTGACGAATCGCTTCGACAGCGGCCAGTCCGACCACAACCACACGCCGTACTCGAAGACCGACGGCGGGTTCGGCAGCTCGACGACGGCCCGCGCTGTCGCCAGGCAGGCAGCGCGATGGTCGGGGTGTCTTTCATCCGCGGAGGTCACGTAGACGTCGTCGGGCTGGAAATCCCTGACGACCGCGGCAATCGCCTTGGCGATCGGGTCGATTTGCCGGGCGAACGTTGAATCGGGGAAATCCAGCGTCACAACGCCATCCGGGGCGGCGCCCAGTTCAGCCAGCGCGTTGGTCAGCTCGGCGCGGCGTGATCGGCTCAGTTCCTCGGTGTCGACCTCGACGTCGGTGTGGCTGCCGCTGCCGTCGCCGATGACCAGAACCGTGACCGGCGTGCCTTCCCGGGAAGCTCGTGCGATGACGGCTCCACAGCCCAGCGTCTCGTCGTCAGGGTGCGGCGCGATGATGAGCGATCGACGCCGCCCTACGACCTGTGTCCGGTCACGGGCGATCGAGATCAACAACCGCCGAGCCAGATAGCGCAAGCGTTCGAAGATCAAGTTCATAGGCCGCGGTCAGCTCGCGCGCGCATGGCTTCGGATGGTGTCGAGCTCTTCGGCGATAGTCGCGAACATCCGTTCCCGTAGCCACGTCCGGTGCATCCCATGATCGATCTCCGGCACCTCGCGCACCCGCACGGCGCTCGTGGCGAGCAACGACTTCAGCCGGCGCGCCATCCGATCCTCGAGGTACTCGAGCCCGTCGTCGCCTTCGGCGAACACCAGGCTGACGTGAGTCCCTCGCTCGGCGAGCTCCTCCAGCCACACGGCGGCCGGCGGGCGCAGCCCCCACATGTCTTCGCGGTCCCACCGACCGGCGGCTTTGGCTTCCTTGATAAACGCGATCTCATCCCGACGACGGATCCTCGTGTTGGCCAGCAGCGCCTCGACCGGATCGCCTTGGCGCCAATACAACTGAGGATTCAGGGCTACCACTCCGTCCACTCCACCGGGCTCTCGCGCCGCGTCCAACGCCACCCAGGCGCCTGCGCACAATCCCGCCAGCACGACTGTATCGGCTCCGGCCGCGCGCAGCCCCGACGCTAGACGGCGCGTTTGCCGGCGGCTGGATTCGTCATACGGCCGGCCGGGCGCGCAAGCGCCGCAGGCGCTGTCGCCCCAACCGGTCCAATCGACACGCAGCGTGCTCCAACCGCGCCGGACCAGCGTGCGGGCCAGCTCGACCCAGGCACGGCCGGGGCCGATATGCGGATCTGAGCCGCTGTTGAGCAGGACGAGCGTCCGTCCCGTGAAGGGCCTGGCGGAAGCCGATCGGGTGAGGACGCCCGCGAGTCGATCGGGTCCGACCGTCACGAACTCCTCGACGATCCGCGGCGCCACCTCAGCCTGGCGGTGCAGCGGCCGTGCCAACGTCCCGCCCGGCTGCGGACTTGCCGCGTCGCACACCCAGCGAGCGATTCGGGCGGCCAACTCCGGATCGGCCACCGCTTCCTCCGCGGGACGCTCGAGGAACTCGGCGAGCGAGCCGGTGTGCCAGATATCGGCACGGGCGCCCCCGTCGGCGGGCGCCGCGTCGGGATTGTCCGGCAGATCGATGATCAACAGCGGCGTCTGGCCAACCAGGTCCAGCGAGGAAAGCCTGATCGCGTCGATGTCGGCCACCAGCCCGGCGGAGAAGTATGAGCCTGCGCTGGCGATAGCTCCAGGCGCGCCGGGAACGTCGAGGCCGAGCAGCCTTTGGCGGCGCACGAATCGATGTCCCGACCAGACAGGATGAATGGCCACCGCAGCCGACGCCCCGACACCGGCGCATTCGGTGAGCGCCAGCGTGGCTCCGAGTTCCAGGCCAAGGAGCACGATCTTGGCCGCGCCCAGCTCGCGTAGCCAACCCACGGCGCCCTTCACGGCGGAGCGCCAGCCGGCAAAGTCGCCGATTCCCGACGTCTCCCCGCTGCTGTCACCTGTTCCCGGATAGTCGACGCGGGCAACTAATGCTCCGCGCTCGGCCAAGGCCTCGGCGATGACGCGAATCGCGTGATAGCTCGAGGAGTACGCATAGCCGACAGCGGGTAGAACGACCACGCCGACACCGTTGGAAACGGCGGGGCGCCAGAATCGGACGGCGAATGGCGAAACCACTATTTCGCCGCCTCGTGGCAAAAACCACGCGCCATGCGTGTCCACATCACAAGTTTAGCTTGCGTATTGGGACGTTTTTAATGAAAAATATGTGAAGACTTACGGCTATCACACATCCGATACGCCGGTACTGGCAGTGACCGTAGCGTTGGCCGCCGGGGACCACCCGACGTGCCCGAACAGTAGAGCGGCGAGTTGACCGATAGCGCGACCGTGATCAAACCCGGCGTCACCGCCGGGGGGTTGTCGCTGCCGCATTACTTCGGTCCCGATCAGTCGCTGTTCGGTCTGCTGAACTGGCCTGACGGTCCGGTGCGGGCGGCCGCGATCATCTGTCCGCCCCTCGGCTACGAGGCGGTCACGAGCTACCAGAGCTTGCGCGTCCTCGCCGAGGACCTCGCCCGGGCGATCGA
>Ga0105239_10010507_pt1 | contig 10349 bp, 6 predicted proteins | sample KBSC44metaG_FD_92761 | JGI IMG/M metagenome (GOLD analysis project Ga0105239, IMG submission 92761) | Corn rhizosphere microbial communities from Kellogg Biological Station, Michigan, USA - KBS C4-4 metaG | ecosystem: Host-associated > Plants > Roots > Rhizosphere > Soil | place: Michigan, USA...
AAATGACAGGTAAACGTGCTGCCACTGCCTAAAACACTCTGGACTTCGAGCTCGGCACCGTGGCGTTGCAGCACGTGTTTGACGATCGCAAGGCCAAGGCCCGAGCCTCCCGTGGAACGGGAGCGGCCGGCATCAACACGGTAGAACCGTTCGGTGAGGCGCGGAATATGCTCGGCGGGGATGCCCATTCCGGTGTCAGTGACCGAGAAATGAGCTCCCTCGTCATCCACCCACCAACGCATTTCGATGGAGCCTTCGGCGGGTGTGTACTTCGCAGCGTTCTCGACGAGGTTGGAAAACGCCGAATGGATCTCGGGCTCGTCACCGATGAGATGGGCGTCCGATTCGATGTTTGCGGTGACGTCGCGGGGATGCGTGGGCCTTGCGAGAACATCCTTACGAAGCATGGATATCAGCGCAGGCACGTCGAGTGACTCGCCCCCCACCACTTCGTCGGTCTCCTCCAGGCGCGAGAGCTCGAGCAGGTCGCGGATGATGGCGGTCATACGCTCCGCCTGCCGCCGCATCTCGGCAACCGGCCCTTGCAGGTCGCGGTCGAGAGCGGGGTCCTGGCTCAACGTTTCCAGGTACCCGCTGATCACCGTCAGCGGCGAACGGAGCTCGTGCGAGGCATTCGCCACGAAGTCACGACGCACCGCCTCGAGCCGCATCTGGCGCGAAACGTCACTGACCAGTAACAACTGCTGGCCATCGCCATACGGGACCATCTGCAGTGATAGGAAGGTGTCCTCGCCCGTTGTCGGGCTGATGACCACGGGATTGGAGAAATCTTGGGCTGCCAGATAGCGGGCGAATTCGGGTTCCCTGAGCAGGTTCTCGATCCGTAACCCCAGGTCGGCGGGGCGGCGCAGATTCAAAAGCCGGCCGGCCATCCGGTTGAACCAGAGGATTTCCCGCTGGCCGTCGAGAATCACCACGCCGTTGGGGAGGGCGGCGGTCGAGCGCTCCAGTTGGCGAATGAGTTGCACGAAGCGCTGCTTGTGGAAGCGCTTGCGACGATGCAGCCGCACGATCTGGGCAATGATTTCGCCCCACACGCCGCCGACGTCGGGCGCGTCAGCATAGCTGCGATGCCGCAGCCACCACTCGATCCGGAAGAGATACGCCAACTGCCAGGCGAGATGGAATGTCAGGGCGCAGGCCAGTCCCGCCCAGACATTGCTGAGCATCCAACCGATCCCGAGCCCGAGAACAACCGTTCCGAGCAACCTCCCCGCAGCAAACCACCACGCCTGAGTCGCTGGTTGCATGCGAAGTCGGAGCCTCCTTTATAGGCGGAACGCGCGGGGAGCGGAGCGAGCCTAGACGGTTCGCGCCGAGAAACGGTATCCGGAGCCACGCACCGTCTGAACAAAACGATCGTAACCGAATTCCTCGAGCGCTTTACGCAGACGGCGGATGTGCACGTCAATCGTGCGCTCTTCCACGTAAACATTGCCACCCCAGATGCGATCGAGCAGTTGATCGCGGGTGTAGACGCGCTCCGGATGCGTCATGAAGAACTCGAGCATGCGGTATTCGGTGGGGCCGAGCGCCACCGTGCGCTCGCCGACCATGACCCGATGGCTCGCCTGATCCAGGGCAAGGCCATCGAATTCAATCATCTCATCCACGCCATTGACGGTAGTGCGGCGCAACACAGCATTGATGCGAGCCAGCAGCTCGCGGGGCGAGAAGGGCTTGGTGACGTAGTCATCGGCGCCGCCTTCGAGGCCTGCGACCTTGTCGCCCTCTTCCGCGCGTGCGGTGAGCATGATGACGGGGAGCTCGCGAGTCTCGCGGTCGCGCTTCAACGCGCGAGTGAGCTCGAGGCCGCTCATGTCAGGCAGCATCCAATCGACGAGCACCAGATCAGGACGCTGGTCCGCCAAAGCGGCGCGAGCCGCCCGGCAATCCTCGGCCTCGCGGACCTCGAATCCGGCACGTTTCAGACCGAACGCGATCATTTCGCGGATCGGCCGCTCGTCCTCGACTATCAAAACCTGTTTGGCGGGCATGGCACTTTCAGATCTTTGGCGCGGGTATTACATGTCAGCGGTGTTGCAGATTCATGACGAAGCCTGCGGAATCTTGAAAATCAATGACTAAGAGCCTTGGGTGGGGGTCTTCGGAGGCTGTGCCACGTGCACGACATTGTCGCGCAGGTAGACGGGAAGTGCCTCCTCGGGGGGGAGGAGACGGCCGGCGCGGACTGCCGGGGCCGCTAGCCGGGCTATTTCGGTGGCGCGGGGGAGGTAATGGGGGGCGTTCGGGGTCGCGGTCAGGATTGGCGCGGTGGTCGCAGGAATGAGGACATTCGGCAGAGCGGCGCGCAGGGCATCCGCGTAGGCGATGAAGCCTCGGCCTGCGGGGGTGGCGGTGGGCCAGGAGGGCGGGAGCTTGACCTCGCTGGGCTTGGTCACGTGCTCCTCGCCGGTGAGGCTGGCGAGGCCATCCCCTCCCCGCTCATAGCAGGCCCAGTAGACCTCGACCATGCGGGCGTCGTTGCAGACGAGAATCCGGGTGCGGGTGGGGTCCTCATCGAGCGCGCGCTGGGCGACAGCCTGGAGGTCGGAGACGGGAACGACGCCCAGGCCGGCACCGAAGGCGAGGCCTTGGGTGACGGTGGTTCCCAAGCGGACGCCGGTGAAGGAGCCGGGTCCGCGGCCGAAGGCAATGGCGTTCAGGTCGTGAAGGGTGATGCCGGCTTTCTCGAGCAACTCGTCGACCATCGTCAGGATGCGGTCGGCGTGGCCGCGCTCGGTTTCGACTTCGCGTGTTTGTACGATTGTATCGATCAGCAAGGCGGCGGAGCAGTTCTCCGTCGCGGTGTCGAGGGCGAGGATCTTCACTCAGGTCGCCGCTCGTTGGAGTGGATCACGGGGGGCGTGTTTGCGGATGAAGCGCAAAGCCTCGTCACGATCCCGCGTGGGGGTCATGGGGGGCAATGCCGCCAACAGCACCTTTCCATAGCCGCGGCCCATCATGCGGGGATCGCAGATCACGACGGTTCCGTAGTCCTCCTCACTGCGAATCAGGCGGCCTACTCCTTGTTTCAATGCCAACGCGGCCTCGGGAAGTTGGTAGTCACGGAATGCATTGCCTCCAGTGGCCTGCAGGTGATCGATGCGCGCGCGGACCAACGGGTCGTCCGGTGAGGCAAACGGCAGCTTCTCGATGATCACCAGGCGCAGCGCCTCGCCCTTCACGTCGACGCCCTCCCAGAAACTGGCCGTCCCCAGAAGCACTCCATTGCCGTCCTCGCGGAACTCTTTTAATAAACGCTCGCGTGGCGCCTCGCCTTGGACGAACAACTTATACGGGCTTTCACGGGACCAAAGACTGCGCAGCAGGCTCGCGCCCTGGGACAAGGCGCGGTGACTGGTAAATAAAATGAAGGCTCCGCCCCCTGAGGACTCGATCAGCGGCACCGCGGTTTCAATCACCTTCGCCACGTAGTTTTGGGAAGCGGGCTCGGGCATACCGGTGGGGAGATAGAGCAGAGACTGGCGCTCGTAGTCGAACGGACTTTCGATCTTGAGCGTTGGACTCTCGGTCAGGCCGAGTCGCCCGGTGAAGTGACTGAAGTCCTCTCCCACTGACAGGGTGGCCGAGGTGAAGATCCAACCGCAGCGGCGGCCCTGGATCATGGAGAGAAAGCGCGCGGAAATGTCGAAGGGCATCAGGCTCAGGGCAAACCCCCGCGGCGTCACTTCGACCGAGCGCACGCCTTCCAGGTCGTCAACATCCGCGATCCGGTCGAGTGACAGGACCAGGTCGCCGGCGCGTTCCGCCAACTGCGCGAGCGGACTGTCGTCACCCAGTTTGTTGAGTTGGTTCTGGAGGATTTGCAGGGCGCCGGCCAACTCCTCTACCGGAGAGGTGAGTTGCGTGCTGGACTCGGTGAGCTGGAACCGGCCCGGTCGGGTCGGCAGTGAGGCGGACAACTGCGCCGTCGCTTGCTCGACTCGTCGGGTTGCGGTGGCTATCGCGGTGATTGCGGCGGCGGCTTCACTGTCGGCAGACACGCGCGCGAGTTGGGCGGCGATTTCGGTATGCGCTTCCTTGAGAAGATTCTCGATGCGCCGGCTGTTGACATTGGCGCCGAAGAACTCGGTCGCAAGGTCCGGAATCTGGTGTGCCTCATCCAGAATCACGGCATCGGCCGCGCCGAGAATGTCGCCGAAGCCGTCCTCCTTCAACGCGAGGTCGGCGAGCAGCAGGTGGTGATTGACAATGACAATGTCGGCATCCAGGGCCTCGCGCCGGGCGATCGCCACGTGACAGCGGGAGAACTCCGGGCACTTATTACCCAAACAGTTATCCCGGGTGGAGGTGACCTGTGGCCACAGGAAATGGGAATCGGACAGGCCGCGCACTTCGGCGAGATCGCCGCGGTGGGTGGTGAGGGACCAGCGTTGAATTCGGGCGAGCATCTGGCTCTGGGAGGACAGACGAGGCGTGGCCGGTCGAGGGGCGGCGAGCTCGTCATCCGTATCGGCATCGGTGTCGGCTTCGACCAGCGTGGTGACCGAATGGCTCGCCAGGGTGACGGCTGCGGTGTTGCCACCGGTGTCAGGAGTTCTATGGGCACTGCCGGGGCGGATGTCCCAAGAAAGCTGTTCCCCGCCGGGGCCCAAGCGAGCGAGCCGATAGCGACACAGGTAGTTCGCTCGGCCTTTCAGCAAGGCAATGCGCGCGGGACGTCCGAGCGCTGCGGCCACCAACGGCAAGTCCTTGGAAAACAACTGGTCCTGCAGCGTGCGGGTGCCTGTTGAAATGAGGACGCGCGCTCCGCACAGAAGCGCGGGTACGAGATATGCGAATGTTTTTCCCGTGCCCGTCCCGGCTTCAACCACGACCGTCTCGCGATGCTCGAGGGCTGCGGCCACACGCTCGGCCATACGAAGCTGCTGCCACCGGGACTTGAAATCCGGGAGCGCACGCTGCAACGGCCCACCAGGGCCGAAAAGTTCTGGCAAATCCTGCATGTGGCAATGATAGCGGTCGCCTTTGGGTAGCGGGCGTCATTGGTGGCTTCGGGGCAAGTTTGCAAGGCGTCGTTGGCCGTTCCGGGGACCGCCTGGCGCGGATTGAGTGGTCGCGGTGCGGGAATCGCACAGGGGCCGGAAGATAGGCGTTCCAGGGAATTTCCGGCGATTCCCCAGGCCTGCGGGGTCAGATAGTGGTGCGGGGACCGGCCAGGTGTTCGGTAATGGAACAAATCGCGGCGTTTTATCCTACTTTATGAAAGTGGCCGAATTGCCGTGGCTATACTGATTGGACACTGCCGACCTGCGGCAACTACATCGGCGCGCAGCGCCGTTGGCCCATGTGGGCTTGCTTCCGACGGCGTCACTTCGACTCCGAAGAGGAAAGTTGCCGCAGGCATAAAAAACTAGGAGTTGTGGATGGCCACTGCTGCTGCTCACATGCAAACACCGCTGTCCCAGTTGAGTCCTGCCGTGGCTCAATGGGTGGATTCAGTCCGCGCGCTCACACAACCTCGCGCAATTCACTGGTGCGATGGCTCGGACGCGGAACAACGGGAGCTGACCGGACAGCTCTTGCGCGACGGAGAGTTGACTGCACTCAACCCGGAGCTCTTTCCCGGCTGTCATCTCGCCCGCTCCAACCCCAGTGATGTCGCTCGAGTCGAGCATCTCACTTACATCTGCTCACGCTCGAAGGACGACGCCGGTCCCAACAACAACTGGATGGATCCGACGCAAGCACACGCGAAAATGCGCGACCTGTTCCGCGGCTGCATGCGGGAGCGGACGCTGTACGTCGTGCCCTACTGCATGGGACCGATCAACTCGCCGCTGTCGCGTTGTGGTGTTGAGATCACGGACAGCCCGTACGTCGTCCTGAACATGATCATCATGACGCGCGTCGGCCGGGCCGCGTTGGAGCGTATCGCCGCCGACGGCGGCAAGTTCGTTCGCGGGCTGCACTCCATCGGCGAGCTCGACCCCGAGCGGCGCTTCATCATGCACTTCCCCGAGGAGCTGTCGATCGAGAGCTTCGGCTCGGGGTACGGCGGCAACGCCCTCCTCGGCAAGAAGTGCCATGCGCTGCGCATTGCCAGCTACCAGGCGCGCACCGAAGGCTGGCTCGCCGAGCACATGCTGATCGTGGGCCTGCAGAACCCGAAGGGCGAGACTCACTACGTCGCCTGCGCCTTCCCGTCCGCGTGCGGCAAGACGAACCTGGCGATGTTGATTCCGCCGAACTCCATGCCAGGTTGGAAGGTGTTTACCGTTGGCGATGACATCGCCTGGCTGCACCCGGGCGCGGATGGCCGGTTGTGGGCCATCAATCCGGAATCGGGTTATTTCGGCGTGGTGCCGGGAACGAATCCGGAGACCAACAAGAACGCGTACGACACGATCCGGCGCGATACGTTATTCACCAACGTGGCGTTGACGGCTGACAACCAACCCTGGTGGGAAGGCCTGTCGACCGGCAAGCCGGTGGTGGACTGGCAAGGTCGTCCGTACGACCCGGCCAACGGCCCGGCCGCTCATCCGAACTCACGCTTTACGGTGTCGGCGAAACGCAATCCGGCTTATTCGCCGCATTCGGAAGACGCCAAGGGTGTGCCGATCAGCGCGATTGTGTTCGGTGGCCGTCGTCGGGAGGTGGCGCCTCTCGTTTATGAAGCGCGTGACTGGAAACACGGTGTCCTGGTCGGTGCCTCGGTCGCCTCGGAGACCACCGCGGCCGCTGTCGGCCAACAGGGCGTGGTCCGGCGCGACCCCATGGCGATGCTGCCTTTCTGTGGATACAACTTTGCCGACTACTGGCAGCACTGGCTGAACGTCGGTGCGAAGTTGACCCAGGCACCGCGGATTTATCACGTCAACTGGTTCCGCCGGGATGCGCAGAACAAGTTCCTCTGGCCGGGTTACGGCGAGAATCTGCGGGTTCTGAAGTGGATGCTGGATCGTTGCTCCGGGAAAGCCGGTGCGGCGGAGACGGCGATCGGCCGGCTGCCGCGGCCTGAGGACATCGATACCCAGGGGCTCAAGGTCAGCGCGGACGCGTTGAAGGCGTTGTTGAGCGTGGATCCGACCGCCTGGAAGAAGGAGGCGGCGGATATGCGGGCTTACTTTGAGAAGTATGGGGCGCGGATGCCGGCGCAACTTCTCCAAGAGCTGAAGGGGATCGAGGGGCGGCTCGCCTGAACGACATGGAGTGCCGGGCTTGCGGCGAGTGAGCCCGGGCGCCCTACGGGGGCTGGCTGGCGGGTGACATCTCGCTGGCGCCGAATGGTGCCGGCGAAATTGCCGGCCACAGGCCTAATTTTCCTCGCAGACGAAGCGAATGGTCTGGGGCGAATCCTGCTCTGGGAGGCGCCCTAGCCCGATGGTGCCTTCGCCCTTGATCTGCAGGCTGTCGCGCCTGACGAAGGACTCTTCGCCGTTGGCGGTCTGCACGAAGGTGCCGTTGGTGCTCTGGTCGATCAGCACAAACTTGTTGCGGCTGATCTCGATGCGGGCGTGGAGGCGGGAAATCAGGTTTCCCTTGATGACCACGTCGTTGTCCTCGGCCCGGCCGATGGTGACGCTGGAATGCTGCTCGTCGATCACCAGGTCCCGGTCGTTGGCTCGCAACCGCAGGCGCAGGAGGCGCACCGGGCGGGAGTTCATGGAAATCGCCGGCACCATGCTGGTCACGTCTTCGGACTGCCACAGCACCTCGTACAGGGCGACCTCGTTCCCCTGCCCCTTCAAAGTGGCAATGTCGATCTGGCGGCAGGACGCCCGCCATTCCGGGGACAGCCGCTCGACGGTGGCCGCGGTGGTGATGATCTGGCCAGCCTTGGCCTGGCTGGTCATCCGGTTCGCGGTATGCACGGTGGCCCCAAACACGTCGCGATTTTCCAGCATCACGGGCCCGAAGTGGCACCCGATCCGGATGGAGACCGGCTGGCCGTCGACCTTGAGCTGCGCATGGCTGGAAATCTGCTGCTGCATTTGCGCTGCAGCATTCAAGGCCTCGTCCGCGCTGGGAAACGTGGACATGACCTCGTCGCCCATGGTTTTGATGACCGTGCCTTGGCGCTGTTCGGTGGCACTTCGCATGACATCGATACAAATCGCCACCATATCGCGCGCGCGCAGGTCGCCCATCAGCTCATAAAGCCGGGTCGAGCCGACGACATCGGCAAACAGTATGGCGAGCTCGATATCCTTCCCCATGTACTCACTGCGAAAGCGCTGCCACCGGTAGTTCATAACGGGCAGCGAGGCGATTGAGTTGATTATACAAGAGCACAATGAGCCCGCTAGCGATTGAGCTGGCGCTCGAACGCTACCTGATCCGGATTGGCGGGCCGCCACGTACCGCTGCAAAAGCCAAATCGTCGCCACATCGAGACAGGTTAGAGCGCGCGTCAGGCGTGCTTAGAGCGTGCGAATCGCGGGAATCGCCTTGCGAAACAGCTCGGGGCCTGCCTCGGGGTTGCGGGCGCCCTCACTCAACGTTCGACGATACTCGCGGGCGCCCGGCTCTCCGCCGTAGAGACCCAGCATGTGGCGCGCAATGGCGGAGAGACGGTCACCGCGAGCCATGGCGTGTTGCGCGTAATGTGCCATCCGGTCGAGAAGCGCCTCGCGGGAGGGGGTTGGGGGCGCGTCGGTATAGAGCACGCGCTCGAGCTCGGCGAGCACGAACGGGCGATGGTAAGCCTCGCGGCCCAGCATGACGCCGTCGGACCAACTCAACGCTTCCTGGACCGATTGCACGTTGTTGAAGCCGCCGTTGATGATCATGGGGAGCTGGGGGAAGGCCTGTTTCAGGCGTTTCACCACGTCATAACGCAGGGGTGGAATCTCCCGGTTGTCTTTCGGGGAGAGGCCGCCGAGGACGGCCTTGCGGGCGTGGACGATGGCTACCTGACAGCCGGCCTGTTTCACGGCTTGGACGAAGCCGTGCAGGGCTTCGAAATCCTGTTCGGTGAAATTCGCTACGGCGTCTTTGGCTGCGGACTTCCCGGTGGCGGAAATCACTCCAACACGCATTTTTACGGTGACGGGGATGTTGACAACCGCGCGCATGGCGGCGACGCAGTCGGCTACCCTGTTGGGCTCTAACATGAGACAAGCGCCGAAGGCGCCGCTGGCGACGCGGTCGCTGGGGCAGCCGCAGTTTAAGTTGATTTCGTCGTAGCCGGCCTCCTCGCCTATGCGCGCGGCTTGGGCGAGATCGGTGGGCTCACTGCCACCTAACTGGAGGGCTACGGGGTGCTCCTCGGGGTCGAAGGACAAGAGGCGATCGCGGTCGCCGCGCAGGATGGCGGCGGCGGTGATCATTTCGGTGTAGAGGAGCGCGTGGGGGGACAGGCCGCGCAGGAAGTAGCGGCAGTGGCGGTCGGTCCAGTCCATCATGGGGGCGACGGAGATGCGGCGGTCTATCTTACTGATTTTCAAAGAGAAATCCCGAGGCGTCGGTCCAGTCAGTGATGGGAATGTTTGCTGTGGGTGCAAGGCTATATTTTTGTGGGTTTTTTTGCACGAGCTGACGATGAGGCGCCCTCATTCGTAGATTTTTTACGGAAAATGGCTAATCATAATTACGGATTTTGGCTACTTATTTTTACGGGATTTGTGCATGCCACGACAATCGCCCATCGAGCAGGCTCGCCGCTGGTGGAAGAGGAACGCGGACGCGCACCGTTACGTCATTCCGACCTCTGAGGCCCCCTCAGCGGCTGTGGCACGTGTGCTGCGCCAGGAGGGGCTCGTCATGGACGTCGCGGGCAAACGTGCATGGATACTGACAACCCAGCGCCCATTGGACCGGCGAGCGATCTTCATCGCGAACTACTGGCCAGTCGTGGCATTGGTTTTGAAGCGCTATGAGCCTGCGGCCCTGGCGGGACTCAACGCAATCAAACTTCATCTCGAGGATCTCTCCCCTCCGGAAGAATTACTGGCCTACCAATGCGCAAATCAGAGCGAGTACGCACTCCCCTTGGAGCCAGGGTTCGTCGTGAATCTGCGTCCTCGGACCGTCCCCGTTGGGAGACTGAATTTCATCGATGCCCCGGGAGAAGTCCGGATTCCAGTCCTATCGGCGGTAGATATTCTCACTAGCCTGGAAGAGCGCGAAATCAACGCGGGCATCGAATCCGTCTCCGCATGGCTCAGACACCTGGTCATTCGAACTCCAGACCTGGACAGCGCAGTTGCAGAGAACCCCAAAGCGGCCCCGCTGCAACGACTAGCCGATATGGCAAACACCCTCAATAACGTGACCTTAGCCCGGCAACTCGACTCGGCGGCGCGCCGTATCTCCGCTCGGATCAACTCGCCATCGAGAACGGGCGTTGGAACACGCAT
>Ga0105239_10010515_pt1 | contig 10344 bp, 7 predicted proteins | sample KBSC44metaG_FD_92761 | JGI IMG/M metagenome (GOLD analysis project Ga0105239, IMG submission 92761) | Corn rhizosphere microbial communities from Kellogg Biological Station, Michigan, USA - KBS C4-4 metaG | ecosystem: Host-associated > Plants > Roots > Rhizosphere > Soil | place: Michigan, USA...
CGGCTTGGCGTTGCTTTACCGGGCCGTCGACACCGGGCGGACTCTCGACTACGCCGCCGCTGGCTTCGTGACCAGTCTGGCCGCGGTCGTGCGGATCGACGCGTACGCGGCGTTGCTCTCGCTACTGGTGGTGGCTGCGGTCCTACTGGCCCTCGCGGCGCCGCGACAGCGGCGAGATGCGGCGCGGCGGAGCGCGGCGCTCCTTGGATCGGCCGTGCCAATGGTCGTGGTGGGCTACCTCGACGTCTCGTGGCTCTCGCCCGGTTACTACCACAACCAACGCTCGCAAATCATCGCGCTCGCCGTCGCCAGCGCGCTGCTGATTGTGACCGGAGCCGCCACCGTCGTGGTCGCCTGGGCCTGGCGTGAGCCGATCAAGGCGCGGATCGGGACCCCGGCCGGTCGGCTGCTGCTCAGCCGCCTGGCCGGAGCGACCGTGATCGTGGCCTTCGTGGTTCTGCTGAGCCGACCGTGGTGGATGACGGCGCGTGGTGAATTCGACAACCTGATCCTGCGCGTTGCCCAACAAGCGCAGGGCCTGCCCGTTGACGGTACGCGCCTCTATGCCGAGTACACGGTGAGCTGGCAAGCAATGTACTTCGGCTGGCCGACGGTCATCCTCGCCGTTCTCGGGTACGTCGTACTGCTGTACCGGCTCATTCACCGGAGCGACTATCGGCTGCTCGGATTTCTGGTTATGACGTTGTCCCTGTCCGCGCTGTATCTGTGGACACCCCAAATCACGCCGGATCAGGTCTGGGCAATGCGGCGCTATGTCCCGGTCGTAGTGCCAGGACTGATCATCGCGGCGGTGGCGGCACTGCGCGCGGCGTGGTCCTGGTGGACCACGTCAAGCGCGGTGCGCGTCGTCGTGCGCGGTGGCGTCATCGTGGCCTGCGCTGCCGTTCTGGTGGTCCCGTGGCTGGTCACCCGGCCGGTGAGAGACCTACGCGAAGAGGCCCCGCAGGCGGCTCAAGTTCAGGCCCTGTGCGCCGCGGTACCCTCCGACGGCGCCGTGCTGGTCGTCGACGAGAGTCTGCGGTGGGGTTACTTGCAGACGATCCGGTCGTACTGCGATGTGCCAACTCTCGCCCTTGTCGGCGCCTCGTCCGGTCAGGTGGCCGATGCAGCCCGCGCGGTGAGCTCACACGGCCGCACGCTCTACGTCGTCGCGTCCAATCCCACGCAGCTCACCTTCGACGGGCCCGTGCCACCAGCGTTCTTAACGGCAGTCTTCACTCGGTGGCCGAGCACGCTGGAGACGCCTCCGACCGAGCCGATCGAACAGACGGTTCGGGTCTATCTGGGCCGCGCTGAGGCGGACGGGCGGGTCGTTCCGACCAGGCCGTGAACCCGCAAGCTAACCAGGCTTACGGGCGACCGTCATGTACCCGAGGCTCGCGGCCCGCGACAGCCTCGTGGACCGGTAACCGATCCGGGACCGGACCGCTTGCTGCGGAGCGGCAAGGATGCCTCGGACGATGCGGTTGTCCAGCAAGAATCCGAACTTGCCCAGCCGGCCGGCGACGCGCATGAGTGCCTGAGCCAAGCCACCGATCAGATAGTGGGCGACCAGCAGGAACGGTCCGCCCTGGGCTGCGATCTCGCCGACGTCGAGTCCGTGTCGTTCGAGAATCGACCGAAGTCCGAAGTGAGTGGTACGCCAGAAGTCATACGGCGCTTCATGGGTGGGGTAGAGAAACGGTGCGGTGATGATCAGCCGGCCGCCCGGGCGAAGCGTCCGGGCGACCTCGGCTATGGCGGCCTCAGCGTTGTCGACGTGCTCGAGCACGCTCGTACAGAGCACCGCATCGAAGGAAGCATCGCGGAAGGCGAGCGGTGCCGCATAGGAGAGCACGTCGAGCCCTGGCGCCGGGGCGGCATCAACGGCGACGACACTTTTGGCGAGCGGCTCATACCACGGTCGAAACGGCTGGTTGCCGGCTCCGAGATCGAGCAGATCGCCTTCGATCGCGCCGGCGTTGTCGGCCAGCCAGCGGCCCACAACCGACACCGGAAGCAACGACAGGGTGCTGGCTTGGTCTGGGTATGGCACGCCTCCGACGACGTGTACCGGGCCTTGCCGATGCCGTATCCGGCGCGTTTCCATCGTGGTTCCTTCGCGTAATCTGAGGCCGGGTGGATACGCCACCTTTTCTACACGGCGAGAGTATGGCAGGAGGCAGGCTGTATCGTGATGGCCCTCATCCGAGCGGAGTGGCTTGTAGGGAAGGCATGACGGGATCTCCCAACGCAACTGGCCGGGAGCCGCAGCTCGCGTACTCCGAGATCCAGGGCAAGATGCACGATGAGCACGCTCGTCGCCAGAAAGCTCGAAAGATCATTCGCGTCCTGCATCATTACCTCGGACGGGATGACCTGAAGGGCCTGTCCGCGCTTGATATCGGCTGTTCGACCGGAATTATCGCCAGCGAGCTGGCAGCCGACGGCGCCACCGCGACCGGAGTCGACATCGACGTCCCCGGGCTCGAGGCGGCGCAGGCTCGCTTCGGAGATCGCGTCAACTTCATCTGTACCTCGGCGGACGACCTTCCGTTGCCAGACGAATCCGTAGATGTGGTGGTCTTCAATCACATCTATGAACACGTCGTCGACCCCGAGGCGGTGGTGAAGGAGATCCACCGAGTGCTGAACCCGACCGGCGTGGTCTACCTCGGGCTCGGCAACAAGTACCAGCTGATGGAGCCCCATTACCGGTTGCCGTTGCTGTCATGGCTGCCGCAGCGGGCGGCGGACGAGTACATCCGCCGCGCCGGCAAGGCAGATCATTACTACGAGAGCCACCGATCGCGCGCTGGTCTGAAACAGCTGCTGCGTGGCTTTCACATTTATGACTACACACTTCCTGTTGTCCGACACCCGGATTTGTTCGGCAGTAGCGACCAGGTCACGACGGTCGTTTCCCGGCTGCCGGTCCCGCTGATGCAGGCCCTGATCCCGATCGTGCCGACCTACATCTGGATCGGGACCAAGCGTCCATCCGCGCCACGATCGAGCACAGGCGCTGCAGAGATCACGCACCTGGACCTAACCCGGTGAAGGCGGATCGCTAGCCCGCTACATGGTCAACGACCGCCATGTGGCGGCCAGTCCGGACTCGAGTGACGTGGTCGGGTGCCAGCCGAGAGCTTTCTCGGCCAACGACACGGATAGCCAGTTGCTCGGGGCGTCAAAGCTGCGCGCTTGGCTCTGCTCGATTTCAACCGGCCGGCCGGCTTGGTGTTCGACCGCCTCGGCCAGCTCGCGCAATGACGTTCCTACCCCGGAGCCGACATTGACGATCTGGGCTGAGTCGGTGGGCTCGGTTATCGCGGCGGCGGTCCGCAATGCTTCGACCAGATCGTCCACGTAAAGGTAGTCACGGCGGGTATCCGGATCTCCGATCATCCGGATCGGCTGCTCGCGGATGACGCTGTCGAACCAATGGGCGATCACTCCCTGCCCACGTCGGGCCGGCTGCCCGGGCCCGTAAGCATTGGACGCCCGCAACACCACATGGTTCGGCCAGCGGTCGCGTAGCAGCGTCTCCATCGCCAACATGGCCTCGCCATAGGCGTTCGACGGCCGGACCCGACTTTCCTCCGAATACGGTGGTGGATAGCCGGTGTCGTAGATCGTGCCGCCGGAACTCACCGCCAGTACCCGAACCGAGTGCCGCGCGTTTTTGTCCAGTTGGGTGAGCAGAGCCGCAAGCGCCTCGAGGTCCGCTCCGGCGGCGCCCGACCCGGACGCCGTCGCGGGCCGGATGCTGCTAACCAGCCAGAAAATCGCGTCACGGTCAGCCAGCCCCGGATCCAGTTCCCCCGAATCGGTCAGGAACGGGGTCGAGCGGGTATAGCCGACGCATTCGATTCCATCGCCGGACAAGGCTCGCAATAGTTGTCCTCCGATGAACCCGGACGCCCCGATCACGGCGGCCCTGTGGTGCGCATCGCGCACGTCGCGTTCCTCTCTCGTGAAAGATGGCCGTCATGCAACGACGACGGCTGCTGGTTCTCGCCTCGACGTACCCGGCGCGGGCCGGCGACGGAACCCCCGCGTTCGTACGCGACCTGGCCGCGGCGGAGTCGTCGCGGTACGAGACTACGGTCTTGGTCCCGTCGGTGCCCGGGTCGGTGGGCGATGAGGTCGACGGCGCGCTGGATGTCCGGCGGTTCCGATTCTTTCCCCGGCGCTGGGAGGACTTGGCCGACGGCGCGATTCTGGAGAATTTGCGGAGCCGCAAGAGCCGCTGGCTTCAGGTGCCGGCGTTCCTCCTGGCCGAGGTGCTGGCCGTCCGGCGCCTGGTCCGAAGCATCCAGCCAGACGTTCTGCATGTGCATTGGCTGATCCCGCAGGGTCTGGCTGCTCTCGTCGCGGCTCCGCGCGTGCCGAAGCTGGTTACGACCCTGGGCGGCGATCTTTACGGCCTACGGGATCCGCTAAGTCGCCGCCTGATCCGGCTGGTATTAGCGAACTCGGCGGCGGTCACCACGATGAACTCCGAGATGCGCGACAAACTCATCGGGCTCGGCGCCGACCCGGCCGCGACGCACGTCCTGCCGATGGGCGCCGACGTGGAAATGATCCGTCCACTCGCGGCAGCATCCGAGCGACAGCCGAACCGGATCCTCTTCGTCGGCCGGCTCGTGGAGAAGAAGGGCGCCACGGTCCTGCTGGCAGCGTTGAAGGAGCTGGGGCCCGGCGGGTACGAGCTCCGGATCGTCGGGGACGGGCCACTTCGACCGCAGCTGGAAAACGAGGCGGCCGGATTGCCGGTGGTCTTCCTCGGTTCGCTCGGCCGCCGGGAGCTGGCCGCCGAGTACGGGGCAGCGTCGGTGGCGGTGTTCCCATCCGTCGCCGCTGCTTCGGGCGATCAAGACGGCTTACCGGTCGCGCTGCTGGAGGCGATGAGTGCGGGATGTCCGATCGTGGCATCCCGGCTGCCGGGGATCGCTGACGCGATCGTGCCGGGTGAGTCCGGCCTGCTTGTCGAACCGGGTTCGGCGAGCCAGATCGCCGATGCCTTGAGAAGCCTGCTGTCCGATGACGGACTGCGCTTGCGCCTCGGCGCCGGCGCCTCTACCCGAGCGGATTCCTTCTCCGTCTCTGCGATCGGCGGCCGATACCTCGAGCTACTCGACGACATCGTTCGCTCGGCTGCCAGCCGAACGACGTGACTTAATGATTCGGCGGTTGCACCCGGCCTGGACACGGCGATGCCCTGGCTACCGTCACACGGTCGCCGTGGCGCGCTCCTGGAGGCGACGACGCTCCAGATCTGAGGCATTGCGCACGAACACGATCGACCCTTCCACCACGAGCGGAGCGAGCAGCAAGTCGACCCAGTCACGCGGTCCGTGCCAGTCCCGACCGGTGATCAGCCGCGCGCCGGTGTCCAAGCCGAGTTCCCGGGCCCGGCCGGCCGCGGCCGCGACAAGTTCCGCCCGAGTCTGACTGTCCAGGGCCGGATCAGCGTCTGTCGCTGGGGGCCGAACTGTCGCCCACGCATCAGCCTGCGGGCGGACCGCGGCGACGTAATCGGCCATGCCAGGTGGCAGGCGATCCGGCGTGAGCCCGGCCGCGGCGGAGTCCGGCGCGATGACGAACACGTCCGGGATCTCGACCGCGTTCAGCGCCCGCTCCGGGTCGACGAAACCGACGTCAGCGCGGGTGGGGTCGGTCACGACTTCGAGGCCTGCCGTCCAGCAGCCGAGTAACGGCGCGACCGAGATCCAATGCGCGGGCAGATCGATGTAAGCGGTGTTGCCGCGTCCGAGGCCCAGCTCGTCCGCGAGCAGGAAATACGTTTTGGCGACCCAATTGGCGAGCGAGCGAACCGAGAGCTCGGCCCGATCGTGGCTGCCGTCGCCGTAATACGTCACGAACGGCCGGGCCGGGGCGACCGCGAGCAACGCAGCGAACAGACCCTCCGGCGAGGCCATATCAGTAGATACAGCCAGCCTGATCCGCGGTCCTCGACGCCGGCGAACTCGGCGTCGGTGACGAAGCGGCGCGGCTCGGAGCGGCCCCAGTCGCCTGCAAGCCGTCCGATCCGAGGAGCAACGTTACGACAGTGACCGACCCCTGGGACGTGGCCGCGCCGGGCACATGCGCGGCAACCGCGGCGGCCTGCGATTGCATTCCGGACGGGTACTCGACGATCGTCTTGGCGCTCGCGGATGGGGCGGTGTCGACCGCCGCGATCTTGAAGCCGGCCTTCTGCAGCGCGCTTGCGTTGCGAGCCGCGACGCCGTCCTCACCCGTCCCGTTGAGGACGTCCACGGTCACCGACGACGGCACGACTGCCGACGCGCTGCTGTGCGGTGTGCTCGCTGTCGCCGCGACGAGCTGGCGAACCTTGGCTTTCACCTCGGTGGGATTGACGGTGACCGTGCTACCGACGCCGGACACGTCGGCGAACCCGTCGGTCGGGATGGTCGAGAAGGTGAGGTTGCCGGCGGTGAGCGCCTGCATCTGCTCAGCGAGCTTGAGCGGGTCGAGCGACTGGTCCATGTACAGCGACTGCGACACGGCCTTGAGCAGGCTCTGCAGCTTGAACGGGTTCAGCAGCACGCCGGCGCTCGACAGCTTCCGGAACGCGGCCGACAAGAAGTACTGCTGGCGCCGGATCCGATCGAGATCACCGAGCCCGTCGGGAAAGCCGTAGCGCTGCCGGACGAACGCCAACGCTTGGGTGCCCTTGATAACCGACACACCGGCCGGGAGGTTGATGCCAGAGTTGGCCTCTTTGGCCGGGGCGCAAAGGTTGACCGGAACGCCGCCTATCGCATTGCTGATGCGGTAGAAGCCGAGCAAGTCGACTTGGACGAAGTGATCGATGGTGAGGCCGGTGAGGTTGGACACTGTTTCCACGGCGAGCCGGGCGCCGGCGGACGTACTGCCGTTTGCGCTGTTGACGCCGGTGGGGTAGGCCGAGTTGATCTTGTTCATCCCGTGCCCGGGAATCGCGACGTAGGAATCCCGGGGAATCGAGATGACGGTGGCCTTTCGGCCGTCAGCCGGTACGTGCAGCACCATCATCGTGTCGGTGTTCAGGCTGCCGCCGTCGCGGGTCGTGCCCAGCTGGGCCAACTCGGCGTCGGTCGCCGTCTGGCGGTCGTCGTTTCCGACAATAAGGATGTTCTGATCCTTGCCGTCGATGTCCTTCTTCGGCTGGCCCACTCCGCCGATTGCGTCGACGCGGCGTATGTCCTGTTTGAACCCGCGCCAGGTCCACCAGGCCCATCCGCTGGTCACGAGCACGGCGGTCGCGAGTAGCGCCGCGAGGATCGATGTTCCCAGCACGAACCCCCGCCGCACGTCTGATCGACCAGACTTGGCGTGCCGGCGACGTGTGGTTGTCGTCGGAGTGGTGCGGTCGCGCGAGGACTTCTGGCGGGCCTCGGCGGCCCGGCGCTCGGACCGGGTGACGCGGTGCCCTCCGCGCGGATCCATGTCGTTCGGGAGGGGTGCCCGAGGGTCACCTGGACGTGAATCGCCACCCGGCGGCCCCGTCCCGCCGTTGTAGGAGGACACGCCCCGAGGCTACCGGCGGTTTGTCAGAAGGCTAGGGGCCGTCTCAGCGTTGTCTGGGTTGGTCGAATATCCGAGCAAACGTAATAAATCGTCAGTTAATGCAGCTACCGGCCGGTTGCGTGGCGGAGGATCTCGGGGCCGAACTTGCCGATGATCTCGGCGTCGAAGCCGGGCGTGAGCTGGGGGGTGCCGGAGCCGCGCTCGTCGCGATCCCGCGGGCCTCGTGTCCGTCGGTCCCCAGCACGAGTGTGACGCGCTGCACTGATCCGGTCTGGACGAGCATTGCGCCCGGGACGGCGGCCGCTACCGCCTTGGCCGCGCTTTGTTGCCCAGGCGGGTATTCCACTGCGGTCGCCGTCGCTGCCTCTGTGGAGTCGACGGCGGCGACGGCGAACCCGGCGTGACGCAATGCGTCGGCATTACGTCCGGCGACGCCAGGCACCGGCGTGCCGTTGAGCACGTCGAGCGTGACGGAGGCTGGCGGTGCCGCGCTCACCCGGGAGAGGCCGGGGTCAGCCGATTGGCCCATGAGGCGTCGGACGAAGTCGGGGATCGCCGCGGTGTCGACCTGCACGATGGAGGTTCCTACTCCGTCCGGGTAAATGAGCTGTGGTCCGTTATTCGGCAAGGTGGCAAAGTTGATCCTGCCGGACGACAGGTTCTCGAACTGACTGGCCAGCGCTACGAGATCCAAGCTGGGGTCAGTGACCAGCGACGAGCTGACGGCATCGAGCAGGTCGTGGAGCTTGAACGGGTTGAGCAGTACCCCGGCCGTCGCCACCTTGTGGAACGCCGCGGACAGGAAATACTGCTGGCGCTTGATTCGATCAAGGTCGCCATTCGGCAGTCCATGGCGCTGCCGGACGAAGGCGAGGGCTTGCGTGCCCTTGATGGTTGATACGCCGGCCGGCAGATCGATGCCTGAGTATCCCTTGCCGTAGGCGTCGCTGTCGGTATTCGGATTCTGCGCCGCATTCAAGCAGACCTGCACGCCGCCGATGGCGTTGCTGATCCGATAGAACCCGAGGAGGTTGACCTGCGCGTAGTGGTCGATATGCAACCCGGTGAGCTGATTGATCGTGCGGATCAGGAGGACCACGCCGGCGCTCTCACTCGCGAGCTCGTTCTCGCCGTGGCTCCGGGCGGCGGTGTAGCCGGCCCCGTACGCGGAGTTGATTTTTCCTTTGCCGTTGCCCGGGATATCTACCCAGGAATCCCTTGGGAACGACACCACGGTCGCGGTCCGGCCGTTGGCCGGAATGTGCAGCAACATCATGGTGTCGGTGTTGACGCTGCCACCGTCATCTTGCGTGCCGAGTGCTTTCAACTCGGCCGGGCTCGCTCCGGCCCGGCTGTCATTACCCAGCAGCAAAATGTTCTGGTCCGAGCCGTCCAGATCGTGGTGGCCGGACTCCAGCTTGGGAACTTTGGCACCGTGCGGGACGTGAGCCGAGAAGTTCTGGTAGGTCGCCCATGCGAGCCCGCTTCCGACGAGCGTGATGAACGACAGCGCGGCGATGACCACTCGAGCACCGAGCCGTAGGCCGAGACGGACGTCACGCCCGGCTTGTTCGCGCGGGCCGGGTTCCTCAGCCACGGTCGCGAGGCTAACCGAGTAATTGCCCCGATCGTGGGAGGTAGTGGGCGGGCCGCTGTGGCATCATGCGTTGGGCCGCTGGCGACCACGGGGGCTCGTCGACGGCTTGGCGTGGAGGCAGCGGGTGGTGATCGGCGCCCCCCGGCATGGGGCATCGCAGCATTCCCGCTTGCCGGTCCGACTGCCGAGAACGACACCCGCGGATCTGGCGTTCTGGGCGATGGTCCTCGGCTTCGCTGCGATTTCCTTGTTACTTCGCGCACGTTCGCCGATGTGGTTGCAGTCGAACTTCAACGTCGACTATGGGCTGTTCGGTCAGTTGGCTGGTTCTCTCGCCGACCATCAATGGCTTGGCGCTTTCGACGGCCGGAACCTGGTCAAGGGCCCCAGCTACTCGATGTTCATCTACGCGAGCTATCGGCCCCACATCCCGATCATGATGGCCGAGCAGCTGCTGTATCTGTTCGCGTCCGCGGTGATGGGGACTGCTCTCGGCCGGCTCGGCCGTAGTCGATGGCTTGGCGGAACAGCGTTCGCGGTGCTTGCGATCAATCCGATTCATCTCGGCGCCGTGGGTTCGGAGCTGATCCGCGAGGTGTTCTACACGAGCGTGTCGATCCTGCTCATCGGATCCGTGCTCCTGCTGGTTAGCTTCGTTCCGGCACTTGCTCGAACCAGGTACGGCTGGGGATATGCGCCACTCGCTGTCGGCGGCGGATTCATCGGACTGGTCGCAGCGGTCTACTACCTCTGCCGCGAGGAACGAGAATGGATCGCGCCCGCGCTGCTGATCGCAGTCGCCGCAGGGATCTGGGGTTGGCGTAGGCACGTCCTAGCGGTTCGTCCGCGCGTCTGGGCTGGCCTGCTCGTCGTCCTCCTTGTCGCCGGGCTGACGTGCTATGCCGGTGTGAACTACGTGGTTCAGCGGAACAAGCAGGTCTATGGCGCGGGGATCATCTCCGACAACACCGACGGTCAACTCCCTCGCGCCTATGTCTGGTGGCAGAGTGTCGAGGCAGGCCCCCGCGTTCGGCACATTCCGGTGCCACTCGCGGCGCGCCAAGCGGTCTATCGGGTCAGTCCGGCCGCCGCGGAACTTGAGCCGTTCCTGGAGGGTTCAGCACAGGCATGGGCCAGGTTGCGCTGTAAGTCGCAACCCTGCGACTACCTCGGCGCGTTTTTCATATGGGCCTTGCGCGAGGCCATCA
>Ga0105239_10010516_pt1 | contig 10343 bp, 10 predicted proteins | sample KBSC44metaG_FD_92761 | JGI IMG/M metagenome (GOLD analysis project Ga0105239, IMG submission 92761) | Corn rhizosphere microbial communities from Kellogg Biological Station, Michigan, USA - KBS C4-4 metaG | ecosystem: Host-associated > Plants > Roots > Rhizosphere > Soil | place: Michigan, USA...
CATTGCGAACGAGGCGCTCTCCCAACTGAGCTACAGCCCCTTATCCAGGGTTTCGGGCCGCTGGCGGCCCGAGGGAGGCGGTATGTAGGTAACGCCGCTTCCCCCTGTCAAGCAGACACGATTGGTGCCTGTTCCTGCGCCTATTTTCCGGAATAGCTGACGCGCCAAATGACCTTGCCCACATCGTCGGCGATCAGGAGGCTGCCGTCCTTGGCCACGAGCAACCCCGCCGGGCGGCCCCAGACCTGGGCGGGGCTGGTCGATCCGTCCCAGAAGCCGGTCACGAAATCCTGATACTCGCCGAGCGGCCTGCCGTGATCGAATTTGACGCGGACGACCTTGTAGCCCGTCGGCTTTCCGGAATTCCACGACCCGTGCAGCGAGACGAAGGCGTCGCCTTTGTAGTCGGCCGGAAAGCTGCCGCCCTCATAGAAGGCTAGGCCCAAAGGTGCGGAATGCGCTGCGAACATCACATCGGGTGTCTTTGTCTTCGCAACCAGATCCGGCCGTTTCGATCCGAAGGAAGGGTCGGGGTGCGGGCCGGAATAGGCGTAAGGCCAGCCATAGAAGTCGCCCTGCTGGATGCGCGTGAGATAATCCGGCACCAATCCATCGCCATAACCATCGCGCTCGTTGACGGTGATGTAGAGATCGTTCGTGCCGGGATAAAGCACGAGACCGACGGGATTGTGCGTACCGCTGGCGAAGGTCGACAGATGCCCCTGTGCATCGACTTTCTGGATGGTCGCACGCGGGGGCTTTTCCTCATCGACATTGCTCATGCTGCCGATCGCGACATAGAGCGCGCCGTCGCGGTCGAACGCGATGTCACGGGTAAAGTGGCCGCCCAAGGGACCAAAACCATCTTTGGTGACGCGCGTGCGTCCGCCCGGATGCAGTGCGCCTTCGCTATAGGCGAGCTTCCAGACCGCCTTCAGATCGGCGACGTAGAGCGCGCCATCATGAAACGCGAGGCCATGCGGCTTGTCGAAACCCGCGGCGTAGCTCGACGGCTTTCCATTGCGCAGCAAGGTGACCTTGCCCGCATCCGGCTCCGCCAGGAACACGTCGCCGTTCGGTGCCAATGCCATCCAGCGCGGATTGCTCAGGCCAGAGGCAAAGATCGAAATCGAAAATCCCGCGGGGACCTTTGGCATCGCGCCGTTCGGACGCGCCACACCTTTGGAGGAGTTTTCGACCGCCGGGGTCGCGAACGGTTTGGGGAGGTCTGAGGGCTTGAGGTGGAAAGTCTGGCCCGGCTGCTCCGCGGCCGTGACTGGCAGCGCCAGAAGCGAAAAACCCAACAAACCTAGCGCGATCTGGTTGAACGCCGTCATCCGCCACCACTCCTTCATCAAGACTTCGGTAACCAACGATTTACCCTGCGGGCTTAGAGCTAGAGCACAACGCGGAAGGCGAGTCATGCGATCCGTTGCTGCCCTGATTGTCGCGCTCACGGTGCTGGCGATTCCGCCAGCGTGGGCCGATGGCGACGATCAGAAGAGTGCCAAACACAAGGTCACCCAATCCAAAAGCTATCTGATGATCGATCCGATCTATACGACCATCATGACGAACGACCGGCCGAGGGGAATGCTGATGATCGGAATAGGCATCGACATTCCCGACGAGAAACTTCGCAGCGAAGCCGAACATTCCATGCCGGTCCTGCGCGACGCCTATTTCCGCAATCTGATGTCCTTCGCCGCAACTCAGGTCCGCACCAACACCCAGCCAGACGTGACGGTGATCGCCAACCGGCTGCAGGGCGTGACCGATCGCGCTCTCGGCCGCAAGGGTGCGAAGCTATTGCTCGCCCAAGTCGCGATGCGGCTGACGGAGTGATACGGCTTCCGCCGCCAAAAGCTGTCGGGCAGCCTTAGGGACGCGAGATCTACGCCGGACTCTGAATATTATAGACCGTATCGAGCAGCATCTTGCGCGGCATATAAGGACCGAGACGCGCCAGCATTCGGTTGCGGAAGCCGGTGATCATCACCCGTTGGTTCTTCTGGAAAGCGTGGTAGCCCATGCGCGCGACCGGCGCCGAGCCCATCGGCGTGCCAAGGTTTTTGAGCTTCGTCTTTCCCGTGCCCGCGCGCTCGCGGAAATTGCTGGCGGTCGGCCCGGGACACAGCACACTTACATGCACGCCGGTACCTTGCGCCTCGCGCCAGAGCGCTTCCGAGAACGACAGCACGAATGCCTTGCTCGCATAGTAAACGGCCATGAGCGGGCCCGGCTGAAACGCGGCTGTCGAGGCGACGTTCAGCACACCGCCGCGGTTGTTCGCGAGCATGCTGGGCCAGTAGACATGCGTAAGCTCGACCAGCGCACGCACGTTCAGGTCGATCATGCCGAGCTGGTTGGCTTCGTCCGAACCATTGAACGCACCGGCCGTGCCGTAGCCGGCATTGTTCACTAGGACATCCACGCCGAGTCCGCGTGCCGCGATCTCGCACGCGAGCTTTCGGCCGGCGCCGTTGGCTCCCAAGTCGAGCGCGATCGGCGTAGCCGTGATCTTGTATTTCTCGGCCAGCTTACCCGCGACGTCCTTCAGCGCGCTTTCGGAGCGAGCGGTCAGGATCAGATCGTAGCCGTCCTTCGCAAAGCATTCGGCTAGATCGACGCCGATACCCATGCTGGCGCCGGTGACGAGTGCGGTCTGTCCTTCACCCTTGCGTTTGCGTGCCATGTTCGCCTCCCCCAACGCGGTCAATTCTAATGCGGTTTCACCATCACCTTGCACTGAGACGTGCGCTTGCGCAGCGCCTCAAACGCTGTCGGCATGGCCGAGAGCGCGACCGTCTCCGTGATCATGGCATGCGGCGGCGCCTTGCCGCCATCGAGAGCGTCGAGCGACACCTGGTATTCGCCCATAGTGAAGAACGCAGATGTGATGAGCCGCGCTTCCTTCGACACCGCGCGAAAGGGAATAAAGCTGTCCTCGGCCGTGCAGAGCCCAAGCATCACGATGGTGCCGCGCGGTCTTAAATGCTCCAGCGCCTGGGCGATGATCCCCGGCCTGCCCACGCATTCGAATACGATATCCGGTGCACCCCCGAGCGCTGCATTCACCTTGGCAACGGAGTCAATATCCGCGGTGACAAACGAGGTCGCGCCCATCGTGTGTGCGAGATCGGATTGCAGCGTGGTGAGATCGAGCACAGCAACTTTCGCGGCCCCGCGCCGGCGCGCCCAGACCGCGACGCCGAGCCCGATCGGACCGGCACCCATCACCAGCACACGCGCGTCTACTGTGAGGCCGGAAAGCGCGACACCATGCAGCGCGACGGCCAGCGGCTCGACCAGCGCGCCGTCTTCGAGCGACGTCGTCGATGGAAGCTTGCGGCATTGACGATCGGTTGCGATCGCCAGTTCGGCATAGCCGCCGCCCTGCAGCATCATCGCGCTGCACCAGGCCGGCTCCCCGGCAAGACAGGAGGGACAATGTCCGCAACCTCGCAGCGGCGCAACGGCGACATGGTCGCCGACCTTGAAGCCTGCCGCATCCTTGCCGAGTTCGACGATCTCGCCGGCGAATTCATGACCGAGAACGACGCCCGGCCGGATCCCGAACGCCGGCTCTTCCGTCATGTGCAGATCGCTGCCGCAGATGCCGCAACGTCCGACGCGCACCAGCACTTCGGCGCCGGAAGGACGCGGATCGTCGACATTCTCCACGACGAGCGGCTTGTGCAGTTCGTGAAACACTGCAGCCTTCATGTAACTCCCTCGTGACACACGGTTGCCCATCCCTGCGCAAAGCACAAGCTGCCGATCCGCGCGGCTTGTGAGGTTGATGCAAACGGCAGGCTAGCCTGCTTGTTCCGGTCCGGGCGATTCGGTAGGTTCTACTCAAAGGCGCGCAACATGAAATCTCCCTACACTGGTTTGAAGCCAAACAGGTTCTGGCGCACCGGCGTCAGCGAGGCGCACCCGCTCACAGTCCCGGACCTCTATGCAAAGAAGTTTGCGATTGCCGCGTCTGACAAAATTGCCACCGCAGGAAGCTGCTTCGCGCAGCACGTTGCGAACTACCTGCGTACAAACGGTTTCTCGGTCATAGATTTCGAGCCCAGCCCGCACTTTCTGTCGCCCGAGACCGCGAAGGCGTTCGGGTACGGAATTTATTCGGCGCGGTACGGCAACATCTACACCGTGCGTCAGCTCCTTCAGCTCGCGCAGGACGCCGACAGTGGCACAGTGGATCCGCTGAACATTTGGACAAAAGGCGACCGCTTTTACGATGCGCTGCGGCCTAACATCGAGCCCGACGGATTTGACTCTCCGGAAGAGGCGACGGCTCTTCGCGAACAGCACCTCGCCAAGGTGAAGAGATTGTTTCGGCGCATGAATGTGTTCATTTTCACACTCGGCCTCACCGAAGCCTGGGTCGACAAGCGGACGGGTCGCGTCTTTCCGACCGCACCGGGCACGATCGCAGGAGATTTCGATCCAGGCGTCTATGAATTCAAGAATTTCACCTATGATGAGATCTACGAGGACTTCGTCGAATTCCGCGACCTTGTTTGCGCCCGGAATCGGGACCTGAAGATCATTCTGACCGTATCGCCCGTGCCATTGACGGCCACGGCGACAGACAATCACGTCCTTGTTGCCACGACCTATTCCAAATCCGTGCTGCGCGCCGTTGCCGGAGGCCTGGCCGACACTTATTCGAACGTGGACTACTTCCCCTCCTACGAGATGATCGCGAGTCCCTGGTCGAAGGGATTCTTCTATGAATCCAACATGCGCGAGGTGAACAGCGGCGGCGTGGCCGCTGTTATGCGCGTATTCTTCGATCAGCATGGAGCCATCGAAACACCGGCACCAGGGGAGACGCTATCAGAGGAGGCGCGGCCGGAAGCGACTAGCGAGCGGCGTCCGAGACGGTCGAGGGAGCGCACCCCCAGCGCCGAACGCCAAAGACCGGCAACAGAGGAAACGGCCGGAGAGAGGCGCCGGAAACGGCCGAACAAGCGCGCTCCTAGAGCTGAACGTCAGATAGCGGCGGCGGAGGGGACGCAGCCGGAGGCGGCCAGCGAGCGGCGCCGGAGACACAAGCGTGTCCCCAGAGCCGAACGTCAGATGGCGGCGGAGGGGGCGCAGCCGGAGGCGGCCAGCAAGCGGCGCCAGAGACGCGAGCGTGCACCCAGAGCCGAACGTCTAATAGCGGCGGATGGGACACAGCCGGAGGCGGCCAGCGAGCGGCGCCGGAGACGGCCGGAGGAGCGCGCCCCCAATGCCGAACGTCAAAGACACGAGCGCCCGTCGCGCGCCGAAGCCAAGGCAGCACGGGCAGAGGTCAAAGCTACGCGGGTCAAAGGCAAAGCAACGCAGGCTAAAGGCAAGGCAACCAAAGGCAAAGCAGCCAAAGGCAAAGCAACGCGCGCCAAAGCAAAGGCTGAACCTACCGAGGCCAAGGCAGACGAAGTGGTGTGCGAGGATATCTTGCTAGAGGCGTTTAACACGTGACCGGATTCTCGCTTTGCGTGATCGGCAACTCCCATGCCGGCGCCGTCTGGCAAGCTTGGAAAGGCGGCACGATCGCCGCGCGTCAGGGTTTTTCCATGACGGTCTTCGCCTCCCAGGCTAGCAGCGTCGAAATGGACCATCGCGACGGTTCGCTCGTTCCCGTCGATCCGGCCGTGAGCGAGATGTTCGCTTTCACGTCGGGCGGGAAGGATCGCGTCGAGATCGACAAATACGACGCGTTCCTTCTCGTCGGCCTCGGCTACGGCATCGATCTGGCCCGCACATTCACACGCTGCAACGTGTTCGAGCATCTGGCGCACGGATCCGCGGACATCGTCGTCTCGCATGCGTGCCTGGTGGAGATCATCAGGGGGCATAATGCGAAGAGCGCGGCGTTGGCGTTCGCGGGGCAGGTCCGTGCAGATTCCGCTGCGCCGATCCTGATTTATCCCACGCCCTTCCGGCCCGAGACGATGCTGTCGGAAGAGAACGACCCCTGTCTCAGCGACCAGGCGCTCCTCGACAACATCATGCCGCGCAGCATCGCCGCGGTGTCCGAACTTGCGAGCCAAAACGGCTGTGAGGTGTTTTGGCAGCACCCCGAGACGGTGGCGCTGCCCGGGCTGACGAAGGCCAAATTCGCAAAGGGCGCGGTCAATCTCAGATCGTCGATCGAGCGCGACAGCAAGCACGTCAATCCAGATTTTGCCGTTCTCAGCCTGCAGGCGATCCTGCAGCGCCTAGGACAGGCGGCACCGGAGAGTGCGCCAGATCACATCAACAGCCACGACATCGAGCCGGCAACCCGCGCGCGCGCTTGACCGGCCGCTTGACTACTCGGCGGCGAGGAGCGATGCGCCCATGCTTGTGCCGCCGTTCAGCTGCATCAGATATTTGATGCCCTGCTCGGCGATGTCGTCGCCGACCATGCGATCGCCTTCGACATAGAGTTCGGCCATGTCGATATAGGCCGCGTAGATCGGCTTGGTGCGCTCGGTAATGATGCCCGCCTTGAGCAGTGTCTTGATGAGCACACGGAAGATATTGGTCGATTCCTGCAATTCTTCGCGGATAGCGGCATCGGTAATCGCTTCCATGAACGCCTGCTGACACCAGACGGGGTCGAGGCCCACTTCGCGATAAATCCATTCCTTCTGGTTCGGCGAGCCGAGGTTGAAGAGGAGAACCTGGAACACCTGTGCCGCCCAGTCCTCGATCAGTTCGTGTTCAGATTTGGACAGGTTGGGGATAGTGCGATCGGCCCAGATCTTCCCGAATTTGTGGTGGAAAGCCTCATCGGTCATCACGAGCTGGCAGGTCTGGCGCAGCAGCGGGTCGTGGGCTTCCTTCCAGAGCGTGGCGAAGGCGCCCATGGCAAGGCCCTCGATCAGCATCTGCATACCGACGATCTTCTTCCAGACCAGCGGCGAGCCGACGAGTTCATTCAAGAGATCGCCCAGCGCCGGACCGACCTGCACGGGCTTGCCCCAGCGCGCCTGGATATATTTCGTGAACGCGGTCACATGGCGCGCTTCCTCGCGCGTCTGGTTGGCGGCGTATTCCTGGGCGCCCGGATCGCGCAGGATGTGGCAGAGCGAAGCGGACAGCGAAAGCGCACCCTGCTCGCCATGCAGAATCGACGACATTGTCCAGAGCGTGTCGAGGTTGGCGAGCTTGATCTTCTGGCCTTCATCGAGCCGCTCACCAATCGCAGTCTTGAGATCGGAATTGAGCGCCGGATTGACAAGATAGTCCTTCGTCATGTCGAAGGGCTGGCTGAAGTCGATGTACTTCTTGTCGAGCGGATCCCAGAAATGGTCGTGGGTCGCCGAGATGATCTTGTCGAAAGCCGTGGAGCGGTCGCCGTAGCGGTTCACGTCCAGCATCGCCGGAAAATCATGAGGATCGACCGCGTTGTAGGCCGGATCCTTGGTAATGTTGTCCATGCGCCTCTCCCATACGGATATTTGTGCTGAACGATACAAGCCGGTTCCAGCTTTGCAAGAAAAATGACGCCTCCGTCACTCAAATTTAATCGCGCGCGGTTAGCGATCTCTTGCGTTGGCAGAAATCCGCCATCGACAGGTCATTTCCGCCGAATCCTACCCAGAGAATGTTATGTTATAACAATACCATGAACACCCCAACTCCTCTCATCACAGCTACAGGACTCGGTCTGCGTGTCGGCGGGATCGCCATTTTGCGGGACGTGGATTTTCAGATCCGTGCCGGCGAGATCGTCACCCTGATCGGACCCAACGGATCGGGGAAAACCAGCCTTCTGAGAGCGCTTCTGGGGCTTGTACCTGCGACGGGCACGCTCGCGCGCAAGCCAAACCTCCGCGTCGGTTATGTCCCGCAGAGCTTTCCGCGCGACCGCAGTCTGCCCATCACGGTCGAACGGTTCATGCGGCTGTTCGCTTCGGAAGCGCTGGTGGCCTGCGCGCTGGAGCGTGTGAACATCTCCCGCCTGCGCACACGGCAGATGATGGCGCTATCCGGTGGAGAACTTGCGCGCGTTCTGCTTGCACGTGCGATCGCAGGCCGCCCGGAGCTTCTCATTCTCGACGAGCCGTTGGCTGGTGTGGATGTCACGGGCGAAGCAGCGCTTTATCACCTGATCGCCGAAATCCGCGACGAATTCGGCTGCGGGATACTGCTCGTCAGTCACGATCTGCATGTGGTGATGAAGCAGGCGGATCGCGTGGTTTGTCTCAATGGCCATGTCTGCTGCGAGGGGAGGGCAGAGCAGGTCGTACAAGACCCCGCTTTCGCGCAATTGTTTGGGCCACGCGTCGCAAGCGAACTCGCGCTCTACGTTCATCGCCACGATCACTCCCACGCGGGGGCCGGCCATGGATGATTTTCTGTGGCGCGCAGCGGCCGGTGCCGGTCTTCTCGGGGCGGCTGCGGGTCCCATCGGCTGTTTCGTGCTGTGGCGGCGCATGGCCTATCTCGGCGAGTCGGTCGCTCATATGGGATTGCTCGGCGCGGCCATCGGGCTTTTGTTTGGCATGGAGCCGTTGATCGGCGTCGCCGTTCTGGCGGTCGCGGCCGCATTGATCATGGCGCGCGCGGGAGACGGCGCGATACCGGCTGGGACCTTCGTCGGCATTGTCGGCCATGTCGGTCTTGCACTCGGCTTCATTCTGCTTGCCACGATGGAAACGGTGCGCACCGATCTTCTGGGCTATCTCTTCGGCGATGTGCTGGCGCTTTCTGAGAGCGATGTCGTCGCCGTCGCTTGCGCCAGTCTGGCGATGCTGCTCGCCAGTGTCTTTTACTGGCGGACGTGGCTGATCGCGACCGTGAACGGGGACATCGCGCGCGCCGAGGGCCGCACGAGCAAGCTCGCCGATCTGGCATTCCTGATCCTTGTCGCAGCATTCGTTGCGTTTGGTCTGCGCGTTGTCGGTGCGTTGCTGATCGTGGCGCTGTTGATCATTCCGCCGGCGGCAGCACGGCCACTGTCCCGAACGCCGGAAACGATGGCCATCCTCGCGGCATTCTTTGGCGCTGCATCGGCGCCGTTGGGACTTGGTGCGGCGTATCTCAAGGACATTCCCGCCGGTCCCGCCATCGTTTTGGCCGCGGCCGCGATATTCCTTTCGACGTTGCTGGGGGCCCGTGTGTGGAACGCGGTGAGGACACGGTGAGTGGACCGACCTTTCCTGCCCACGATCATCACGCCTGCATGGCGAGCACGCTGACAGCCGCTGAAACCCTCGCGCGGAACCGCGGTGAGCGACTCACGCCCCTGCGCCGTCGGGTGCTCGAGATCGTGCTCGCGAGTCATCGCCCCATCGGCGCCTACGATGTGCTGGCGACATTGGCGCGCGATCACACCAGACCAGCGCCGCCCACAGTCTATCGCGCGCTTGAATTCCTGCTAGCCCAAGGCTTCGTACACCGTATCGACTCGCTCAGTGCTTTCATCGGCTGCTTCGCACCGGAGAAGGCACATCGCAGCCGGTTCTTCCTCTGCCTGCGGTGCGGACGGGCGGCAGAGATCGAGGACCCCGACCTCGACCGCGCGCTTGTGGCTGCGGCAGCCCGGGCGGGCTTCGCTGCCGAACGGGAAACTGTCGAGCTCGCGGGCGTGTGCCGCGATTGTGCGAACACGTCTTCCGCCGGAGAGGCTTCCGGGTGATAGGATGACCCACTGCTTCGGGTCTTCGGATGAATTTTCACGACCGCCCCCGCGCGCTCTGGGCGCTACCGCTGCTCGTGCTGGTGGCAGCCGTGATCGTGCTCGGCACTGTGCTCCGCCGCCCACCGGCAGCGACCGCGACAGAGGTGATCTGTCTGGCACTGCTTGGTGCCGCAATCATCTTCGTGCTCATGCGCTTCGGCGCGTTGGCGGCCGCGCATATCCGCCTCTACAGCGCTTGGGCCGGCGTGCTTCCCACTGCTGCAATCGATCAGATCGCGCGCAAACCATCATTGCTTAAGCTCGAGGGCGAAACACGCCAGGTGACCTATCTGGTCTGCCGCGTGCGAGGCTTCACTGCGATGGCTGAGGGGTTTCGCGACGATCCGGCGACGTTCACGCGACTGCTCGCGCGTGTGCTCACGCCGCTGATGGACGAGGCCCTAGCTCACCGCGGCACGGTCGAACGGATCGGCGGCGAAGGCTTTTCCTGCTTCTGGAACGCGCCGCTCGACGATCCCGAACATGCCATCCACGCCTGCGAGGCGGCGAGCGGCATGCTGGAAGTGATAGCGCGTATCAATGAGACCGTTGCGCAAGAACGGCGTAGCGATGGCCAGCCGACACAGGCGATCGAAATCGGAATCGGCATCTCGACCGGGCCCGCAATCACGGGCGGTTTCCGGTCCCATGGCAGAACCACCTACACCGC
>Ga0105239_10010518_pt1 | contig 10342 bp, 3 predicted proteins | sample KBSC44metaG_FD_92761 | JGI IMG/M metagenome (GOLD analysis project Ga0105239, IMG submission 92761) | Corn rhizosphere microbial communities from Kellogg Biological Station, Michigan, USA - KBS C4-4 metaG | ecosystem: Host-associated > Plants > Roots > Rhizosphere > Soil | place: Michigan, USA...
AATATCCTCACCGCCACAGATGGTGTATTGAAACTCGACCCGATAAAAAATAAAAAAGTTAAAACGATCGATGTTTTCTTTTCGTCGCTGGCTGTGGTTCATCAAAGCTTTGCAGTGGGCGTGGTATTATCGGGTGCATTAAATGATGGTACACTGGGATTACAGGTAATTAAATCATATGGTGGTTTAACATTTGCTCAAAACGAAGACGCAACTTTTGACAGCATGCCCAAAAGTGCTATCCGCTCGGGCGCAGTTGATTTTATTTTGCCCGCCGAGCAAATTATTGCAAAGCTTATCACCATAAATCACCCTTTTCGTTCAAATTACACACCTGCAGAAGTTAAAGAAAACGAGCCCGAACATGACGAAGAGGTTTTCAGGCAGTTACTTACGGTTTTACGCATAAGGCGCGGCGTTGATTTTACCAACTATAAACAAAACACCATAAAGCGGCGTATTGTGCGCCGCATGGCGCTTTGTAAAATTGACAAACCGCGGGAGTATTTGACATTTTTGCGCGAGAACAAAAGTGAGCAGGACGCTTTGTATAATGATATGTTAATATCTGTCACTGATTTTTTCAGGGACCCGCAAAGTTTTGAATTGCTGTGTAACAACATTTTCCCCGGTATCCTGCTACATAAAGCACCCGACGAACCGCTGCGGATATGGATTGCTGGCTGCGCCACCGGTGAAGAAGCTTACTCATTCGCTATATGCCTGCAGGAGTTTTTGGGCGATAAAATAGCTACCCGTAAAATCCAGATTTTTGCAACCGACGTTTCTGAAACGGCAATATCAAGGGCCAGGACAGGCATCTACCGCCAAACCGAACTCGACGGACTTTCATCATTCCAGGTGCAGCAATTTTTTAACAAGCTTGATGGCAGCTTCCAGGTGAATAAATCAATAAGGGATATGTGCGTTTTTGCGCATCATAATTTATTGAAAGATCCGCCATTTTCGAAAATTGATTTGGTGAGCTGCCGAAATGTAATGATATACCTTGAGCCGGTGCTGCAAAAACGGGCGTTAAATACCTTTCATTATGCCTTAAATGAGCGCGGCTATTTAATGCTGGGCAAATCAGAAACCATTGGTTCAAGTACCGACTTGTTTGCACCTATTGACAAGCAACAAAAAATTTACCAGTCGAAAGGGCCGCATGGTAAGTTTAGGAATGTAACCTCCGAAAAAAGTGAGCAAACGTTAAAAGACATTGACCAGGTAACGCCCGAAGCAAATAACGAGCGGGATATTAATAAAGTTGCTGATGCCATACTGCTGTCGAAATACACGCCGGCTGGTGTTATGGTTAACCAGTTGTTTGATATTATCCAGTTCCGTGGCAAAACAGATGCGTGGCTGGCAGTATCGCCGGGAAAACCGAGTTTTAACGTGCTGAAAATGGCACGCAACGGGCTCTCGTTCGAGATAAGGAACCTGTTGCACATGGCTAAAACCAAACAAACCATTGTGCGCAAGGAAGGTATTTCATTTAAAGTGGATGATGTGTCGCAATATGTTAATATTGAGGTAATCCCGTTATCAGATACCGAGGAGGCTTATTACCTGGTACTTTTTCAAAACAGTTTCCTTTCAGAAAACTTATTTGCGGGTGAGAATTCAACATCGTCCAAGCATGGGCAGGAAAATATAAACGCCTGGGTACAGCGTATTGATCAATTGGAAAAAGAGCTTTCGCAAACCCGCGAGGACATGCGGGCCATAACGGAAGTGCAGGAGGCCGCGAATGAGGAACTGCAAAGCGCGAACGAAGAATTGCTATCGGGCAGCGAAGAATTGCGCAGCCTGAACGAGGAATTGGAAACGTCAACCGAAGAACTGCAAAGCACCAACGAGGAGATAACTATTGTAAACAACGAGTTGCTCGACCGTAATGAACAGCTGAACAACTCCAGGAAATACACAGAGGAAATATTTAATACCATACACGACCCTTTGGTTATTTTGGATAAGGATTTAGTGGTATTGCGTGCAACTGATGGTTTTTACAATATGTTCAGGGTAAATGAAGAGGATACTGAAGGCAGCTTTGTGTACGACCTGGGCAATAAACAATGGAATATCCCCGAGTTGCGGCGCCAGTTAGATGTAGTATTGCCGCAGCAAGGCTTCTTTAAAGCTTTTGAAGTAGACCACGTTTTTAAAACCATCGGTCGCCGGATTATGCAGCTGACTGCACGGCAATTTGATACCTATACCAACGAAAAGCTGACCCTGCTTGCTATACATGATGTAACCGATAAACGAAAAGTGGAGGAAGGACTTGCCGAAGCTGAACGCCTGCTTGCCGAAAGCAAGGAAAGACTGCACTTTGCCATCGAATCGGCAGGGATTGGCGCCTGGGATTTTAACCCGGTAACCAGGGAGTTGATTTGGGATAACCGGAACAAGGAGCTATTTGGCCTGGCACCGAATGATATTGTTGGTTTTGATATTTTCTTAAACCTCATCCATCCCGATGATCGTGAAGATGTTAACGATGCTATTAAAAAAGCTTTAAAAGGCGTAAATAGCGGTGAATTTAACGTTGAATATCGCTCTATTGGCAAGAACGACCAAAAGCTGCGCTGGATAAAATCAAAGGGCAAAGCGTATTTTGATAAAGACAAAAAGGCCACCCGTTTTATAGGAACCGTGCTGGATGTTTCGATTGAAAAAGAACTGGAACAAAGCACTATAGAGATGCTCCGGAAAAAGGATGAATTCATCAGCATAGCCAGCCACGAACTAAAAACGCCTATAACAAGCCTTAAAGCTTCACTTCAATTGCTCGACAGGATGAAGAGTAACCCATCACCAATGCTGCCCCGCTTTTTGGACCAGGCTACCCGCAGCATGGAAAAAATAACCCGGCTGATTGATGAACTGTTAAACGTTAACAGCATGAAAGAGGGCCAGCTACGGTTAAATAAAACTTCATTTTTAGTTGCCAGTATGCTCGACCAATGCTGCAGCCATGTGCGTAGCGGCGGCGAACACGAATTGATTGTACAGGGCGATGAAACGCTGCAGGTAACTGCTGACGAAGACAGGGTTGAGCAAGTGGTGGTTAACCTGGTTAACAACGCCGTTAAATATGCGCCAGACAACAAAAAAATATATTTAATTATTGAAAAAGAGGACCATATGGTAAAAGTATCCGTTAAGGATACAGGCCCCGGCATACCACACGACAAGGTACCCCATTTGTTCGACCGTTATTACCGGGCTGATTATGGCGGCGGCCATTATTCGGGCATGGGCCTCGGTCTTTACATCTGCTCAGAAATTATCAAGCGCCACGGCGGAACTATCGGCGTTGACAGCGAAGTAGGGCTGGGTTCAACGTTTTGGTTTACGCTGCCGTTGTAGTCCTGCTGCATAAAAAAGCGCGTCATTGCGAGGAACGAAGCAACCTCTACATAGGACAATCCGGGACCTTGATGTTTGTGCGGACCTAAATGCGGCGGATAGGTCACCACAAAGTTACTGCTTCATGGATTTGCATGTGCAGTCCGCCAGCTGGCGGATCGTTCCTCGCAATGACGTCAAGGGTGTTTTACTTCTCCCCCGACATAGAAAACGGCACATCCCCTTTTCCCGTCCCTCTTTGCTTATTTGGTGTTGCTGACATATCAAAATTCAACACCTCGCCGCTTGTAAGTGCTTTGTGGCTTACCCAATTAAGCCCGTAAGGCTTGCCATTAATCGTTAAACTTTTTACATACTTGTTATCGGCGCTATTTTTTGGCGCATTTATGGTGATGGTTTTTCCATTCTCCAAATTGATGGTTAATTTTTTAAACAAAGGTGCGCCTAAAACATATTGGTCGCTGGCGGGGGTTACCGGGTAAAAGCCCATCGCCGAAAATACGTACCAGGCAGAAGTTTGGCCATTGTCTTCATCGCCGCAATAGCCATCGGGGGTGGCTTTGTAAAGCTTGTTCATCGTTTCGCGGGCCCAGTATTGGGTTTTCCAGGGCTGGCCGGCGTAGTTGTACAGGTATATCATGTGCTGTATGGGCTGGTTGCCATGTGCATATTGTCCCATATTCGCTATCTGCATTTCGCGGATTTCGTGTATCACCGTATGATAATAGCTATCGTCGAATGTTGGCGGCAGGGTAAACACCGAATCCAATTTGGCTACAAATTTTTGTTTGCCGCCCATCAGGTTTATCAGCCCCTGTATATCGTGAAACACACCCCAGCTATAATGCCAGGCATTCCCTTCGGTAAAAGCATCGCCCCATTTAAACGGATTGAAAGGTGTTTCAAAGCTGCCATCCTTGTTTTTCCCTCTCATCAGGCCGGTTTGTTTGTCGTACAGGTTATGGTAATTCTGGCTGCGTTTTTTGTAGATTTCAATTTCGGATGCAGGCTTGTCAAGCGCTTTGCCTAACTGGTATATGGCAAAGTCGTCATAGGCGTATTCCAGCGTACGGGCGGCATTTTCATTGATTTTAACATCATAGGGCACGTAACCCAGCGTGTTATAATAGTCAACCCCACGACGGCCGGAAGCATTCGGCCCCTCATTGTTGGCGCCATGCTTCAAAGCCTCGTAAAGTGTTTCTATGTCATACCCGCGTGCTCCCTTTAAATAAGCTTCGGCAACTACTGATGCAGAGTTGTTCCCGATCATACAATCGGCATAACCGGGGCTGCTCCACTCCGGCAGCCAGCCACCTTCTTTATAATCGTTTACCAAGCCTTCCTGCATCTGCTTGCTTACCGAAGGATAAACCAAATTAAGGAATGGGTAAAGTGCCCGGAAAGTATCCCAAAAACCCGTTCCGGCAAACAAATAACCCGGCATAACTTTGCCGTTGTAAGGGCTATAGTGCACATTTTGCCCTTTTGCATCAACTTCGAACATTTTATGCGGGAAGAACAGCATGCGGTACAGGCAGGAATAAAAAGTGCGCGTTTGGTCGATAGTTCCGCCTTCAACATTTAAACGGCTTAGCGTTTTATTCCAGGTTGCTTTGGCATTTTGTTCGGTTTGGGCGAAGCTATTGCTACCTATTTCGCGTTTCAGGTTAAGCTCCGCCTGTTCAATACTTATAAATGACGAGGCCACGCGCAAATGTACCTGTTCGCCTTTTTTTGTTTTAAAGCTGATAACGGCACCGGCATGGTCGCCGGTATATTCCAGCTTGCCGTTGTCGATGTCTTTATCGTGCCAGGCCGAGGCAACATCGAAGGGTTTATCTACATAAATGACAAAAAAATTCTTAAAATTATCGGTAACCGCGCCGCTGTTTTTGGTGCTGTAACCAATTATTTTCCTTTCGCCGGGAATGATTTTTATGTACGAACCCTTATCAAATGCATCCATTAAGATATGCGAACTGTCACTTTCAGGAAAGGTAAATCTGAAGCTGGCAGCGCGTTCGGTGGGTGTAATTTCGGTGGTTACGTCATAATCTGCAAGGTAAACGCTGTAATAATAAGGCTTTGCAACCTCCGCCTTGTGCGAAAACCAGCTGGCGCGCTTGTGTTCATCCAGCACAATTTTGCCAGTTTCCGGGAAGATGGAAAACATGCCGTAATCGTTCATCCATGGCGATGGCTGGTGGGTTTGTTTGAAGCCCAGTATTTTGTCGGCATCATAAGTGTACTGCCAGCCATTACCCATCTCGCCGGTTTGGGGTGTCCAAAAATTCATGCCCCAGGGCAGCGCTATCGCCGGGTAAGTATTGCCGTTTGATAGCGCCGGTTTTGAAGCTGTCCCCATCAGCGGGTTAATCAAATCCACCGGATTTGATACGCCACCGTTTTTTTGGGCGAGTATAGATAAAGGTAGAAGCAGGGTTGCAAGAAGGGTATATTTTTTCATAGTGTTATATGCGGGGCCAGTGTTTTATATCATTCTATAATTTTGTCATTCTGAGCGAGAGCGAAGAACTATTTCTTGAGCGTAGCGAAAAATCTTATACTTGCGATATGCACGCGGGAAGGTAATCGTTGACCTGTTTGGTGCATACCTATCAGTTGTATAAGATCCTTCACTGCGTTCAGGATGACAAAGTAGGAAGGTCAAAAAACTCCCGCGCATAATTGCTTATGCACGAGAGTAACCAACCTTTTCTCAAAAAAGCTCTTTGTCACCACTTCAAATCAACCTTTATACCATCCGGGCTGTTGGCAAAGCCCAGGTACAAGGTGTTTGATGATGCATCCCATGCCGATTTTACATCGGTAATGGTTTGCCCGGTGTTATCTGTAACGGTTGTTGTTTTTGGCTGTGCGGGCAAAAGCACACGCATGCTGTTTAATGTTTTTATGGGGCTTTTCACCGTAAATGAATAACTGCCCGGCTGTATTTTTTCGTCATACGCCCTGGCTGCTGCTGCCAACACCTGGGGCTTCTTTTTATCGGCAACGCGGTTAACTGCGTAAAGCAATGCCTGCTCGCCGGGGTTAATCGTTTTTTCAGCAAGCACCGGTAGTTGCGGGTCGAACAAATCGATAACCGGGCCTTTCACCACGTAAGGTTTGCTGTCGGCATTTTCGTCCATAACGGCAACCACATCATAAGGGCCCCGCTCAACGTACATGCTGTTTTTAAATGTTATCTTGCCTGCTTTAGCATCATTTTCATAACCTTCTTTCACAAGCCCTACAAACTTTTCGTCGTTATTGGCCTGCATTGCAAATTCTTTAGGATTTTGGCGTAGTACATAAACTGCGCCTTTGCCAACCTTAAACTTTTGGTTTTCTTTTGTTGGGTTGATGCCAAGCAGCTTAAACAGGTGTTGCGAGGGCGCGGTAAATTTATTGCCGTTGGTGTCCCACCATTCCATTACCGATTGGTAGGGGTCATCATCCTTACCGCAGTAGATCAATACACCACCTTGCTTAACCCAGGCAGCCAGTTGCTTGTGTACATCTGCTGATACCGGTTTCATGTTGGAATAACTCATCACCAAAACCTTGATATCTTTTAATGATGCCGCGTAGCCCAGGTTTTCCATATGCACGGTTTGTACCGGGATTCCTCGTTTTACCAGCGGCAATGTTTGCCCGTAAAAATTGGAAAATTGCGGATCTTCAAAACCGTTATGCGTTGGGAAGCGCTGGAACATCAGTGTATTACTCATCAGCACTCCCACCCCGTTTACGCCTGATACTTTATTCTTTGATTTTGGCATGCTGTTTAAGGCATTTACCATTACCTGCATTTGGGTTGAATAAAACTGCGGGATCAATATTTTTTCTTTACTATTCAACACCGGGTACGGATGGGTATAGATCCGTTCAGGCCATGGCATCACTTCGTAATCGGAAATCATGGGGTATAAAAGCTTGGCGGTGAAGGTCGCCTGGTAATTGCGTTTATAATCGCTCCACTCGTGCACGCGGTCTTCAATCGGATCCGTCAGAAAAAACAGCTTGCGTTTGGTCGGCGCTGTCATAGATACCATCGACCCATATTCTAAAAATGCGTTTTCAAACACGCGTTCTTTTCTCTCGCCATTAAAAAATGTCGGCTCGCGCGAGGTACCTGTCCACACCTGGGCTATGTAGCCATCAATGCCGGGCAACGAGGCTAAACTTGCTTCAGGACTAACGATCTGCCACGATGAATAGTTAACCAGCGAGTGTGTGGCAATAAACACCTTGATATTCATCCCCTTGCTTTTGCCATATGTTTTGGCGTAGCTGGATACCTGTTTGATGGCATCGTAATACAAATGATATTTTAGCTTGCTGGATAGATAGGTATTTTCGGCGGATTCATCTTGGGCCTTCCAGGGGAAACCGTAATATTTTTGCCATCCGGCTTTAAAGGGGGCGCTGTAACCGGCGCGTGCCCAAAACTCGGGTTCCTCTAAAAATATGGTGCTGATGTTAGCGTCGATTACCTTTTTGATAACATCCGTCTCCATGTAATTAATGAACGATTGCACCGGCACCACATAAGGCATGTTTTTGCCGTGCATAATGGTGTCGCCCTTTTTGGTTACCTGGCCAACGCCGAGGTGATTTTGCCCGTCGTATTTACCCAAAAAATAATCGTAATACTGCCCCCAGGCTATGCCGGTCATAAAGTTGACCTCGTAACCATGGTCGCGCCACGATTTTACGCGTTGCTCAAAAGTCATTCCCGGCCGGTCGTTGGTACCGTATACAATGGCAATGTCCGAGCGTACGTCAATCTCGGGCATCCACGGGCTGCTGGTTTGGAAGGCTGTTTTTTGTTTAGAGATAACAGGATTTGTATTTTGTGCAAACGCCCAGGCCGATGCACACAACAAACCGAATAGAAGGATAGATTTTTTCATGTAGGTATTACTGTTTTTCGATAGATGCAGGGCTTTTTTTTTAAGTCCTAAGTCCTGAGTCTAAAGCCTAAAGTCAGATTAGTTTTGACTTGAGACTTTAGACTTCGGACTTAATACTATTTTAATGTGCCGATACCGGCGTGGTATAATTATATTGGTTTAACCCGGCATTAATTCTGGCGCCAACCCTGAAATACACATCCTGGTCGGGCAAGGCGCCACCGGTTGTGGTGATAGAGATGGTTTGGCCAAGTAGTGCCGTGCCTGTTGAACCGTTGTATGAGGTAAGCGTTGAGTACCGCGGGTCGTAATTATTACTGCCATCGTACTGGGTATTGCTTACATACAGGTTAATGTTGGTTACATCGAGCTGGTAGGCCGGAATGTTAGTACCGCGTGTTATCTTCACCTGCACAGTGACAGATTTATCAGCGTTCACTACCGGTGTGCCAACCCACTCAACCCTTAAAAAAGGCTGCACTTTAAAGTTAACCGTTGCCGAGCCTTTCAACACAACCGTTTGGCTCGAGTCGGACACTACGGTGCCGGAGTTATCGGTTTGTACAATCGGCACAAATGGCCCTTCTACCGAAACTTTATAGGTAGCCGCAAACACTTTGGTATTGTTAAAAGTACCATCCTGTTTCGATTGAAAATAGATGGGCACAGGGTTAGCGCTGTAGCTTGTCTCGAGCAACTTAACGCGGGTGCCACCACCGCCAACTTCTGTTTGCAGGGTTTTGCCTGTTGCTTCGTCAATTGTACTGCCGGTTAACGTATCTGATGGGGCAGGGTAATTATCTACCTTACTGCATGAGCTGGTAATTGCTATTGCCAGGCATAATGCGGAGTAATAAAATATCTTTTTCATGTCTGTTTAATTAATAACCTGGGTTTTGGATTAAGTTGCTGCTTTTTGAAATAGCGCCGCCCGGAATCTGCTCGTAATACCACCTGGTATCGTAGGTGTAAACATTATTCCGCTCGTCGGTGCGCTGGTCAAAGAAATACTTGCCGGCTTGGGCCGAATAAAATGGCATCAGTACCCGGTAAATGGTACCGTTTTGCTCTTTGTCAAATATTCTCCAGCGTTTTAAATCCCAGTAGGTTTTATTTTCAAATGCAAGTTCTTTTCTGCGTTCGGCGCGGATAGTATCGATTTTGGCATCGCCTGCACCGGCCAGCAAAGTAGCACCGGCACGCGAGCGTATTTGGTTAACTATAGTAAACGCATCCGATGTATTTATCGAACCGGTTTGACCAAGGCTTGCCAGCTCTGCCGCTGCTTCGGCTTTGTTCAATAATACTTCAGCATAACGCATTTCTATCCAGGTCTGCGACTCGTTGTTTTCCAACACCTGCGATGTTGCCAGGTTAGGGTTCAACCATTTACGAACTGAAAAGCCCGAAATGGCGCAGGTTTGGTCGCCTGTAAATACACCGCTTAAACCGGCAGGGTTCATCAGAGTTCCATCAGGCAATTTATAAGCCGTTTGGCCTGAGTTTGATGAAACAACCAGGTTGGCAGTTGGGTATTGTGATTTTGAACCTGCGGGCAGCAACGGGCTGATACCGCCTGTAGCCGGACCTGTATAAATACCACGGCGTATTTCAATGTTCTGCCCTTTAAACACATCGCCAGGCAAAATAACCGATGCCCTTAACCTCGGCTCAACATTGGCAAACAAATCCATTGTGTTGTTAAACAAAATGTAGTGCCCGCTTGCATCGAGGGTTTTTAATGTACCGTCCGGATTTTTTGGCAAGCCGCCAAATTTCTCTACAAAATCAAGCGTTGGGTTTACTTCTGACGAGTAGCCATTAGGACCCATCAACTGGCGCGGAACGTTGTAAGCATCGTAGCCATGTACCGAGTTTGGATATTGATATTCGCGGACAAATATGTTCTCCTTGCTGGCCGGGTCCGAAAACAGGTTAACAAAGTTTTGATATTGCGCGGCTTTATCAGTTGGCGACCAAGCAGATAAATACAGGCTGTACTGACCATCCAACAATTTAGCAGCATCGTAAGCTTTTTGAAA
>Ga0105239_10010519_pt1 | contig 10342 bp, 10 predicted proteins | sample KBSC44metaG_FD_92761 | JGI IMG/M metagenome (GOLD analysis project Ga0105239, IMG submission 92761) | Corn rhizosphere microbial communities from Kellogg Biological Station, Michigan, USA - KBS C4-4 metaG | ecosystem: Host-associated > Plants > Roots > Rhizosphere > Soil | place: Michigan, USA...
CGCCCCCAAACCAATGCGGTCGTCGGCCGGAGGCGGCAGGCCCGACTTTTGCACACGAGTTCCGAGCCGTCGGGGGCGAGGCCGGACCTGCGCAAAACGTGAGCCCGTAGTAACGGTCCGTCAATCCACACCGTCGTAAACCTTTAGTGGATAGTTGCAGTTGCCTACAAATCGATCATGAACGAGACTGCCGAATGCGCGTCGCCGCGGTTGCTAGGACCTGCGACACGGGGGTGCGTAGATCCTGCTCTGGATGCGCGCGCGCCGCCCCGATTGCTCACCGCAACCGGGGCGGCTTCGCGTGAGCGGATCACGGCGCATCGGCGAAGGTGTGCCGTAAACCACACACAAAGTCGTGTTGACCCCGCCTCCCCGCGTTGTGTGCTTCGCGTTAACCATGCCACCATGGCCGGTGAACACGCGAATCCGAGGGGGATCGATGTCCACGCGCGATATCAGCGAATTCGAGCTCAGTTTGGTCGCGCGCGGTTGGACAGTGTTCGTCGAGCATCCACGCTCGGTCGACCCTCGACGACGCCACACCGGGCCCGAGCTGGTCGCGGTCGCCGTGTGCTCGGCCGACGGAGAGACCTACGCGGGCGAGGGCCGCACTCGAGCTGAGGCGCTCCGCTTCGCCGCAGACGCGGCCGGCCTGACTTCCGACTTGCCTTCCGACTTGCCTTCCGACTTGGCTTCCGACTTGGCTTCCGACTTGGCGCCAACGAGGCAATCGGCCTGAGTCGCAACGCGTCGGTCTTCGGCGCGACACGGCGCCCCGCTCCTCCCCGACGAGCGAGGCGCCTCCTGGTGTTCGGTTCAAGGACATCCAGCGGTTCCAGCTCGTGCCAGAGTTTCCTCACCCTTAGCTGAGCGAACGGTGAGCAGGGACACCATCTGTAACTACTCCGCAGTACGTTTCGTCGAAGCGCGGCGGGGGCCGTGTGCGCCCTACCGACCTGGATCTCCCCGGACCAGATCGAAACCGGCCTCCGTCGCGCCCTCGGGGCCGGCTACGGCTCGCACCCTAGGTTGAAGCAGTGATCGAGGACGCGTCGTGGGCCCGCGCGCGGTTCGCCGGCGCCAGGGTCGCGCGCCTGGCCACCGCCGCTCGCTCGGGCGAACCGCATCTTGTTCCTATCGTCTTCGCCCTCGATGGCGAGACTGTCTACTTCGTCGTCGACGCAAAGCCCAAGCAAGGCGTCGAGCTCGCACGCGTCCGAAACATTCGTACGCAGCCGCACGTCAGCCTCCTGGTCGACCATTACGACGACGATTGGACCCAGCTCTGGTGGGCCCGCGCCGACGGGACGGCCCGGGTCCTCCCACTCTCGAGTGCGGAGAGCAGATCGGGGCTGGGCCGGCTATTCGATCGCTACGCGCAGTACCAGCACTTGGCTTCGCCGCCCGGCCCGATGATCGCCATCGATGTGACCCGGTGGACGGGCTGGTCGGCGAGAAACTGAGCTCGATCCCGCACGCTCACCCTGTCCTAGGGTTATCGAGTGGCCGAGGACGACGAACTGGCGAACGTCGGGAAGTCCGCACGGGACGCCGAGGACAATTCTCTCGGCCGACTGCTGACACTTGCCGACGGGGTCTTCGCGATCGCGATGACGCTGCTCGCCCTCGATCTTCGGGTGCCCGAGCTGAAGGGCACTCCGAGCAATCATGACTTGGCGCGGGCTCTCGCGAACAACGAGTCGAGCTACTTGACGTACCTGCTGACCTTCTATGTGGTCGGGCTGTACTGGGTGCGGCACCGGCGGCTGATGCGCTCGGTGGTCGTCTTCCACGACGTGTTGGTGCGCGACACGCTGGCGTTGTTGCTGGTTGTCGCCGCCATGCCGTTCCCGGCGAGCCTGCTGGCTCGCTACGGGACGACTCCGGTTGGACTGGCGGTCTACGGCGCGGTGAACGCGTTGGCCACTTTGATCTTGCTGGTCCTGAGTCGCGACGTGCGTCGCCTCAACCTCGTCGATCCGCTCGCTCGTCCGCCGGATCCGTTGCAGCGACGGATGTCCGTGTACACCTTGGGCGTGTTCCTGCTATGCGTCCCCGCCGGCTTCGTACTCGGCCGCCACGGCCCGTGGGCGTTGACGTTGGTGGCGATTCCCAACCTGTTGGCCGGGGCGCGCAAGCTGCGACGGCTGATCGGGGGCACCCGAGGCGCCGATCACCCGGGCTGAGATGGCGAACACCACGGCCGCGCCTCAGCATCAGCTCGCGACGTTGACGTCCTCGCCAGTCGATCACAGCGCGCGAAGTGCTGTTCACGGGGCCGCTACCGGTTCTCCTCTAGCGTGTCGATCGGTCGCCGCTCAAATCTTCCCGAGGTACGGCGGCGCCCCAAGGCGGCGCGTCTCGTGGAGTGCGGGGGTATCGCGGGGCGCGCCGCCGGCATCCGTCCCACGGTCCCAGGTGTCGTTCAGCTGACGGTCGATTAGCCGGCCAGGGCCTGGACGACGCTGTAGGCCGCGAGCCCCGTCATGACCACCGCCGCTGCGCGGCATATCCATTTGAGCGGCAGCACGCTGAGCAGCGTCCTTCCGCCGAGGATCGCCAGCAACCCGACGACCCACAAACCCAGCACGGCTCCGATGCCGACCGAGAGCGGATTGTCGTATTTCGCGGCGAGGTTGGCGGTGAGGATCTGGGTCAAGTCACCCCACTCGGCCACGAAGATCACGCCGTACCCGAGACCGGCCACCCGCCAGAATCCAGCCGTCTCAGCAACAGCGTCAACCTGATCATCGTCTTCGCTGCCATCGTCTTCGCTGCCATCGTCTTCGCTGCCATCGGCGCCCTCTCTCCAGATCAGCACCGCGCCCAGCAGGAACAGCGCGCCGACCACGGCCTCGACGGGGCGACGAGGGAGGAGCGTCAGCAGCGAGCCCAGCCCGACGGCGATGACGACGTGGGTAAGAAATGCCGCCGCGATCCCCGAAAAAGCCCAACGCCAAGGAAAGCGAGCGCCCAGCACGAGACTCGCCACAGCCGTCTTGTCAGGGAGCTCTCCGACAAATATCAGGCCGAAGACGGTGGCGATGACGGCAATGTCGAACACTCGATGAGTCCTTTGGGAGAGTTTCCCCGGACGACAACGCCGCTGAGAGAGCGAATCAAAGACAGGCCGTGGTCGGCGTCCAGTCGCGGGACTACTCCCGTTCGCTGATGAGCGTAACAAGCAGGAGTCGGCGCCAGGCGGGCGACGCCGAAGGCGGATTTGATTTGAATATCCGCTTCTGTCGCTTTGTCGCGAGCCAGCATCGCGACCGTCATCGGGCTTGTTACCTCCCTTCCTCGCCGACACCCACGAGTCGACGCCCCACGCACGCGCTGCCCAGATTCAAGCCCGGCCGTTATCTGCCGAACCTATGAGAGTGCACTCCCCAGAGCCCATGTCATTCGGGCCAAGAGAACGGAATCCGGAAATGACCAGGAGCTACCAGGCGCGCCACCGCGCGAAGTCGGCTTTGCAAGATCTTGAGGGGCAAACGTTGGTTGCGAATCCCTCGGATCGCTCGACTGCGGCGCCCCCGCGTTTGGACAGGCCCGTCGACACCGACCGGCTACAGCTGCCCGACGTGGCCCAGCAGCCGGACTACAGCTCGTCACGGTGACCAGTCGTCTCGCGCGCTTGACCAAGTCAACGACAAAGTCTGCAGTAGTTCGTTAGTGTCGCCGGGTCTCTAGCGCCGCCCCCGGTGCACGAGAGCTGACGCGCATCTTTCCCACCGATCGCCGCGCCAGCAGACAGCGCCCCGCAACTCCTCGAGATTGCGGGGCGCTGCTCTTCTCAGCGACGACCCCCTCGGGCAGGCCTACCCATCACGAGCCGTTTCGCGACCGCTGTTCACGATCGCGAGGCACTCTGAACAGGTGTCTCCGTCCTCCCCGAACGGCATTCGGGTGAAAACATGCATAGGGACGATATCGAGGCCGCAGGCCGTGGTCGGCGACTTTGGCGCGACCGCATGCCTGACTCCAACAGGCACCTCTACCGGCCGAGGCGAGCCGAACGGCCCCTTGGCTGGCCGCTGATACACATGCGGCCCTCCGGTCGTCGCAGTGTGGAAGGCCGGCCCGTGTCCTCGCTGCAAACGACCGAACGCCTGGCCTGCGCCCTGCTTGCTTGCCATGGAGAGCCGTTACCCAGGGTCGAGGATCGGATAACGCCTTGCGCAGCGGGTACGGGGCGATTCTCAGCCGATTTGCGTCTCGGCGCGCCACCGGCCCGAGGCGCGCTGTCAGACCCCCCTGACACACTGCGACGCACTGGCCGCCTCTCAAAACCGTGGAGTGCCCTATGACCGACGCCGCCGTCGGCTCCGATGACCTGATCGGACCCGATCCCCGCCGATGGCGCGCCCTTGGCGTCCTCGCACTAGTGCAGTTCATGCTGATCCTCGACGTCACTGTCGTGAACGTCGCTCTACCCGATATCCAGCGGGGGCTCGGCTTCTCCCGGGGCGGCCTCGTGTGGGTGGTGGACGGCTACACCCTCACGGCCGGAGGTCTGCTCTTGCTCGGTGGCCGCTTGGCCGATCTGCTCGGCCGCAAGCGGCTGTTCCTGGGTGGCGTCGCCCTGTTCACGGTGGCGTCGATCATGTCCGGCGCCGCACAGGATCCGGGTCTGCTCGTCGCCAGCCGGTTCCTGCAGGGAGCCGGCGAGGCGATGGCAAGTCCGGCGGCCTTCGGGCTGGTGGCTCTCCTCTTCGCCAATGCCCGGGAGCGGGCGACCGCGCTAGGCATCTTCGGCGGCGTGGCCGGTCTCGGCGGCACGTTCGGACCTGTGGTCAGCGGCCTGCTCCTCAAGACCGGGACTTGGCGCTGGATCTTCTTCGTCAACGTCCCCGTCGCTCTAGTCGCCGGCGTGCTCGTCTACTTGTGGGTCGACGAAAGCCGTGCCCAGCAACGGCCGACTGGCGGACGGCCCGATTACCTCGGAGCCGTGCTGGTGACCGCCGGCCTGTCCGGGGTCGTGTACGGGCTCATTCAAGCCGGCGAGAACCATCCGTGGGGTTCGGCCCGGGTGCTCGTCCCGTTCCTTGTCGGCCTGGCCGTAGTCGTCGCCTTCGTTTTCCTGGAAGCGAGAATCGCCGACCCGCTGGTCCCGCTCAAGTTCTTCCGCAATCGGACCCGGGTCGCCGCAAACATCACGACCCTGTTCTTCAGCGCTCCGTTCTTCGTCGGCTTCTTTCTGCTCACGCTCTATCTGGAGGAAGTGCAGCACTGGAGCCCGCTCAAGACCGGCCTCGCGTATCTACCATTCGGGCTCAGCATCGGCATCGCTATCGGCATAGGCAGCGCCCTGGTCACCAAGGTCGGAATAAAGCCCTTGATGCTGATCGGATTCGTGTTGGTCGGTGTGGGAGCCTTGCTGTTCGCGAGGATTGGCGTGGCCGACGACTATGCCGGCGTCATCCTGCCCGCCATGATCGTGTCCGGCCTGGGCAGTGGCCTGTCATTCATGGGATTCGGCAACTCGGCCGTTCATCAGGTGTCACGGGAGGACGCGAGTTTGGCCACCGGCGTCCAAAACTCGCTGCAGCAGATCGGCGGGTCGATCGGGCTGGCGGTGCTGGCGAGCATCGCGCTCAGGCATACCGCCGGCAAGATCGCCGCGGGCGCCGATCCAGCTCATGCAGCGGTTGACGGGTATCAGCTGGCCTACATCGTAGGCGCCGTCATCGTGTTCGTCGGAGCCCTCGTGCTCCTCGTGCTCATGGAACACGTCTTTCCCGAAGACCAGTCCTCCCACGAATCCGAGACTGAATCCGAGGCCGAATCCGAGGCCGAATCCGAGGCAGCGACAGGCTAGCCCTCGCACTGCCAGGACCGTGATCGAGTGCCGCTCGCGCATCTCGGCAACCTAGTTTCCGTACGGAACAGTACGGAAACGGACGGGTCGGCTAGACTAATGCTATGGCCACGATCAACGCAGACGAAGTGCGGATTCCGCGGAGCGTGCGGGACGCGGTGACCCGCCATGAGCAGGTTGTCGTGCTCAACAGGGAGCGGCCCGTGCTCGCTATCGTGCATCCAGACGATCTGCCCCAGTCCAGCACCAAGCGTCGCGGTCGAGCAGTGCGGGATATCGCGTCGCTACTCGCCGGCGCCCCGGCTCCCGATCCGGATTTCGCCAAAGACATGGAGGCCGTGCTCAGCAGCGTTGGGTCCGTGCCGGAGGACCCGTGGCAGCGGTCGTAGACACGACGGTCTTCATCGATCTTGAGCGCTCAACCTCGCGGGAGGGACGCGCCCGCTCCGCAGAACTGATCGGCCAGCGCTTGACCGAATGCCTGGGCCCTGACGAGGAAGCCGCAATCGCGGCCATTACCGCCAGCGAGTTGCTCCACGGCATGCACCGCGCAAGTAGTTCACACCGCGCTCGGCGCGAGGCATTCGTCGAGTCGATCCTGGCGGCCATCCCTGTGCTGGACTTCGACCTGCTCGCGGCCCGGGCGCATGCTCGGCTCTGGGCCAACCTCGCGAAGGCGGGTTCAGATGTCGGGCCACATGACCGGATCGTTGCCGCGACCGCGATCAGCCTCGGCTGGCGAGTTGCGACCGCAAACGTGCGCCACTTCGCACGGATCCCCGGACTCGACGTTGTGGAAGTGCGCTAACGCGATTCACCGCAAACGGCTGTCCCAAATCCCGCCCCAATCCAGACTTCAAGCTGGTGGGCGATACTGGGATCGAACCAGTGACCCCTGCCGTGTGAAGGCAGTGCTCTCCCGCTGAGCTAATCGCCCGCTTCGGGCATCCGAGCTACCCGATTGCGCTGGGCCAGACTACACGTCTGCGACGGCCCAACTCAGAAGACGAGCCAGCAGGCGTACGAGACGGCGGCGGTGAACGCCAGGCCCGTCGCGCCGATGATCAGTCGCAACCAGAGCGGCCTCCTCATCGCCCAGGACGCCCAGCGCCCGACGTGGCGACGGGCGAAGCCCAGCAAGCGGGCGGCCCACTCGAACTCGGTGGCCCACAACCCCAGTCCCAGGAAAATGATCAGCCATCCGGGTCCTGGCAGCGGCAACAAGATGATTCCGACGACGATGATCAGACCGCCGACGATTGAGATCATGACCCGCCAGGCCATCGCTCCGCCAGGGAACCGGCGGATCCGCTCGCGGAGACCTCCAAGACTCCACCGACGTCGCGTCGCCCCGGGAGCCGTCATCTCAGCGAGCCTACGGATGCAAGCCTGGCAACCGTCCCAGTGGGAGCAGGCGCAGATGGAACCACCACGCCCTCGACGGCTGGGGCAGGATGTTGATATGACCTTCGCCGTCCTCTCGAGCCAGTGACCGCCGCGACCGAATCCCGTCCGGCGATCCTCACCGTCGACGACGATCCCGGCGTTTCTCGGGCCGTCGCTCGCGACCTTCGCCGCCATTACGGCGCCGACTACCGAATCGTCCGGGCCGAGTCTGGCGATCAGGCCCTGCAAGCGCTACGCGAGATGAAGCTTCGCGGCGACATCGTCGCAATCCTGCTCGCCGACTACCGCATGCCGCAGATGAGCGGCATCGAGTTCCTCGAACAGGCGATCGACCTCTACCCCACCGCCCGGCGCGTGCTGCTCACGGCCTACGCCGACACGTCCGCCGCAATCGACGCCATCAACGTCGTGGACCTTGACCACTACCTGTTGAAGCCGTGGGATCCGCCTGAGGAAAAGCTCTACCCGGTCCTCGACGACCTCCTGGCCGCATGGCAGGCAGCCGACCATCGAACAGTCCCCGAGACCAAGGTCATCGGCCACCGATGGTCGGCGCGCTCCTCAGATGTGCGGGAGTTCCTCGTGCGGAACCAGGTGCCCTATCGGTGGTACCTCTGCGAGGACGAGGAGGGACAGCGACTACTCGCGGCCGCGGACGCCGACGACCGCCGCCTACCCGTGGTGATCACCACCGACGGCGCCGTACTCATCGAACCGTCCGACGCCGAGCTGGCCGCGCGGGTGGGGCTCGAAACAGAGCCTTCCGAGCAGTTCTACGACCTGGTGGTGATCGGCGGCGGGCCCGCTGGGCTGGGGGCCGCCGTATACGGGGCGTCGGAGGGCTTGCGGACTCTGCTGATCGAGCGAACCGCTGCTGGCGGCCAGGCCGGGCAGAGCTCTCGCATCGAGAACTACCTCGGCTTCCCGGACGGCGTGTCGGGCGCGCAACTCACCGACCGCGCCCGTCGGCAAGCGGTCAAGTTCGGAGCCGAGATCGTCACCACCCGCGAGGTCGTCGGCATCGAGGCGAACGGATCGGCGCGGACGGTTCGTTTCGCCGACGGCGACGCCGTCGACGCCCACGCGGTGATTCTGGCGACCGGGGTCTCGTACCGCCAGCTCTCCGCGCCCGGCTTGGAGGAACTGTCCGGCCGTGGAGTGTTTTACGGCTCCACCATGAGCGAGGCGGCCAACTGCGCCGACGAGGACGTGTACATCGTCGGCGCGGCGAACTCGGCCGGGCAGGCGGCCGTCTACTTTTCCAGGCACGCCAGGAGCGTGACCATGCTGGTTCGCGGAAGCTCGCTGGAAGCGTCCATGTCGTACTACCTGGTGCAGCAAATCGCGTCTATCGACAACATCCACGTGCGCACCTGCACCGAAGTCGCGGAAGCCCACGGCGACGAGCACCTCGAGAAGTTGACCCTGCGCGACAACTCCGCCGGCAAGACCGAAATAGTCGACGCCCAGTGGCTGTTCATCTTCATCGGCGCGGCTCCGCGCACGGAATGGCTGGACGGCTTCGTGGTACGCGATGATCACGGCTTTGTCGTGTCGGGCCCTGACCTACCCGCCGAGAACGGGCAGCCGAAGGGCTGGACCGCCGACCGCGCGCCGTACCACCTCGAAACGAGCGTTCCGGGGGTCTTCGTGGCCGGCGACGCTCGCTCGGAATCCGCCAAGCGAGTCGCCTCCGCGGTCGGCGAGGGCGCGATGGCCGTGATGTTTGTGCACCGCTATATGGAGATGCGATGAAGTGCGAAATCGATGAGCTACGAACGCTGTTCCTGTTCGAGAAGCTGGACGACGAGCTTCTGCACTGGCTCTGCGATCGCGGCCACGTCGAGCTGATCGAACCCGGCTGGGTCTACCGCGAGGGCGAGCCGGCCGAATGCTTCTACGTGCTCCTCCACGGTGAGCTTGTGTTGTCCCGCCGCGTCGGCGAGGACGAGGTCGACGTCAACCGGACGAGTCAGACGGGCGTCTACGCCGGAGCCATGCAGGCCTATCTCGGCGATCGCGTCGGCCAGCACTACAACAACTCGATGCGCGTGACCGCCCAGTCGCGGTTCTTCGTGCTGGCCGCCAACGATTTCGCCGACTTCATGCGCCAGTGGTTCCCCATGGCTCTCCACCTGCTCGAAGGTCTCTTCTTCGGCATCCAGAACACGCAGCAGGTCGTCGGCGAACGTGAGCGCCTGCTGGCCCTGGGTTCGCTGTCCGCCGGGCTCACCCACGAGCTGAACAACCCAGCCGCCGCAGCGGTTCGTGCGACCTCCTCACTTCGCGACCGCGTCGCCGGCATGCGACACAAGCTGGCCCTGATCGCCGGCGGACCGTACGACCGAGAGACCCTTGAAACCCTCGTTCGCCTCCAAGAAGACGCAGTCGAGCACGTCTCGAAGGCCCCGGAGCTCAGCCCGATCGAGGCAGCCGATCGCGAAGATCAACTTGCCGAGTGGTTTGGCGCGCACGACATCAGCGGCGGCTGGGACCTGGCGCCGACCTTCGTGCAGGCCGGGCTCGGCGAGGACTTTCTCGACAAGGTGGTCGCTCTCGTCAGCAACGAGACGCTCGAAGGCGCCGTGCGTTGGCTGAACTACACCGTCGAGACAGAACTGCTGATGAACGAGATCGAGGACTCGACTAGCCGGGTGTCGACCCTGGTTGCGGCGGCCAAGCAGTACTCACAGATGGATCGGGCGCCCTACCAGGTGATCGACGTCCATGAGTTGCTGAACAGCACATTGCTCATGCTCGGCCGCAAGATCGGCGAGATCGAGGTGATCAAGGACTACGACCGGTCGCTGCCCGACATCCCCGCCTACGGAGCCGAGCTCAACCAGGTGTGGACCAACATTATCGACAACGCGATCTCCGCGATGGGCGGCGAGGGAACCCTGACGATCCGGACCCGCCGGGACGGTGATTTCCTCGCTGTCGAGATCGGTGACACCGGTCCCGGGATTCCCGAGTCGGTCCGCTCGCGAATCTTCGAACCTTTCTTCACCACCAAGCCGTTCGGCGAAGGCACCGGCTTGGGGCTCGACATCTCCTGGCGCATCGTCGTCAACAAGCACCATGGCGATATACAGGTGGAGTCCAAACCAGGCG
>Ga0105239_10010520_pt1 | contig 10342 bp, 10 predicted proteins | sample KBSC44metaG_FD_92761 | JGI IMG/M metagenome (GOLD analysis project Ga0105239, IMG submission 92761) | Corn rhizosphere microbial communities from Kellogg Biological Station, Michigan, USA - KBS C4-4 metaG | ecosystem: Host-associated > Plants > Roots > Rhizosphere > Soil | place: Michigan, USA...
ATTCGTGAAAGTTCTTGCCGCGGGCGTCTTCAACCCTGAGCTGCCAGAGATCCAGCAACGCCTGATTGATATAGGTGAAGCGCCCCGCTCGGTCGAAGGTATAGGCAAAGTCCACAATCGAGGAGAGCACGGTATCGAAGAGGCGCGCCTGCTGTTCCAACTCCTCACGGCTGCCGGCACGCTCCGGCGGTACGACGCTACGCTCGGCGGCAGCGGAAGCCTCCTGAGTCTGCTCTCGCGCCTCCAAAAGGCTGCGGAGACGCCGGTTTTCTTCCCGCAGGCGTTCCAGTTCTGTCTCTGTATCGGTGGATCTCATCAGGACTTCCAGGATTCTCCTTGGTTGTAGGGGTTCGGGCGGAACTGCCGCCTTTCGAACGGAAATCCTTCGCCCGAGCGCCGGATGTTCGTCGCAGGTAAGGAGACGCGGTCATGGCGACCGTTGCCTTCCGAGAGTCTAGGCGGGCGGGCACAGCCTCAAGTTCTTCTACGGACCACGCAGACGGAAGTTTCTTAAAGTCCTATCGCGAGAGGGGAATAGTCCGGCGTACATCCGCAGTCCCGGATACGGTTCCCACAGCACTGTGGATAGCCCTTGAGGAGGGAAGGAGCACGGATTTAGAACCACTTGATACGCTTGAAGAACCAGGTGAGAATGGCGGCCACGACTCCCATCGCCGCCAGCGCCCCATAGTAGCCGTAGCGGGCTTTCAGTTCCGGCATGTGCTCGAAATTCATCCCATACACGCCGGTGATCAGGGAGGCGCTCATCAGAACCGTCGAGACTCCCGTCATCGTCTTCATGACCTGATTGAGGCGGTTGCTGGTCTGCGCCACCATCGCATCCAGCACGCCGGAGAGAATATCACGGTGCAGATCCACCTGCTCCACCTGGCGCAGGGCATGATCGTAGACATCCTGGAAGTAGAGGCGCGTCTCCGCGGGGATCAGCGCCTGGTCGGCGCGCACGAGCTCGTTGAGCAGATCGCGCATGGGAGCGATGGACTGCCGCAGGATCAGCAGTTTCTTCTTCATCCTGAGGGCAGGAGCGACATCGATGTCGCTGGTGGAGGCGTAGATGGAGGTTTCCAGGTCGTCGATCTCGGTATCGATATCGTCGATCGCAGGAAAGAAGGCATCGACCAGGGTATCCAGGAGTTCGTACAGCAGATATGCAGGCTTTCTGGAGATCAGGTCCGGATGTTCACGCCATCGCCGACGAGTCTCTGTGATCTGGGAGCACTGCTCTTGATGGATTGTGACTAGATAGTTCTTCCCTAAAAAGACGTCGATCTCATCCGTCGCTTCCGGAACGTTGCCGGCTTCGCCCTTTAATCCCCCCCAGGTTCGCAGGCTTAAAAAGAGGTAGCCGTCATACTGATCGGCTTTTGCCCGCTGATTCTGGTTGCGGGCGTCTTCCATCGCGAGCGGATGGAAGCCGAACTGCTCCACGAGCAGCGTAAAGTCCTCTTCGGTCGGCTGTTCGACATCCACCCAGAGGGTCTGATGTCCCGCGCTGAGAATCTCTTTGATCTGCGAGGGATCTACATCACAACGGACAACCTTCGCCTGACAGACATCCATACTAATCATAACAGCAGTATCTCCCTCTTTGGATCTGTTTGTCTCCCCTCATTATGACATCTATCTCCTCACGTCCTGTCCCACCTGCCCGAAAGAAAACGCGGAGAAATGCCTTGAGACAGGATCAACAAGATTTACAGGATCAACAGGAGCGGAAGGCGTGAGCTCCTTAACGCGCTCTCAAGGTATAACAGAGAGAATGAACTACAGAAGGGATGTAAGGAAGATGAACAAGCCAGGGATTGCATGGATGTCTGTGGGCGCGTGTGCGCTGGGGCTCGGGTTGAGTTGGACACAACTCTACGCGGCTCCGTCGGCGGGTCGGCGGATCACGTCGAAGTCGGTGGGACCGGTACGGCTGGGGATGACGGTCGCCGCGGCCCGGAAGGCGCTGAAGGGTTTCACCCTGGAACGCGCGTCCGATGGCGATGGCGCGGCTCTGATCGCCGTGGTGCGTGGCAAAAATTCGCCCATGTCCCTCTATGCCGGGGAAGACGATGCGAGTGCGCCGATCCATGAGAAGGCGGTGATCGAGTTTATTGAGGTGACCGACCGCGACTATGCCACGAAGGCGGGAGTTCATCCCGGTATGTCTCTGAAAGAGGCCGCGCGGATCTATGGAAAGGTGAAGGAGATCGAGATGAGTGAGATCGAGGCGCGAGAATACGCCACGTTCTCCAGGGAGCCGGCCGGTTTGACCTTCCGCGTGCGTGCGGCGAGCGGGGTAGCAGGCCTCTATCCGCCGGAGAAGGCAGGCGATCCGAGCGCATCCCGGCACGCTTCGAAGTATGCCCCCGACGCGCGTATCTATAGCATCGGTGTCAGTATCGGTTTCCAGAAGTCTCGCTAGCCCAACCGGCTGCCGGGCTGGCATTGTCAGGCTGGTTCCGGCCTTGCGGCTTGTATCCGCATCCATTCCAGGGGCGGTCAGTGCGTATCGGGATGTCGGAGAGGAAAGACGACCACGATACGCGCGCCCCCCTGCTCCCGATTCTCGTACGCAATCTTCCCCTGAAGGTCAAACCGGCTGATGGTCTCCACGAGTTCTACGCCCGTATTGGCGGAGAGGAGGGGATCAAAATCTGCCGGAAAGCCGTCGCCTTCGTCCCAGACCTCAAATCTACCCTCGTTCTCCTGAAGGGTAAAAACGATTCCGATATCTCCCCTCCCATGTTTGGTCGCATTGCTCACCAGTTCGTTTGTCAATATCGCCAGAGAGGTCGCCTGGCGCAGCGGAACGGCAACATCTTCGACCTGAAGGGTGAGGCCCCTTCCGGCCATCATCCCCTGCAAAAGAGGCGCCAAGTTCTCCAGAGTCGTCCGGACGGAGATTTTTTCGGCCTCTCCCCCGTCTTTGGTTTGATGGGTCAGAATATCATGAATGGCCGCGAGCGCCCGTACATGCTGGCTCAGGCGCTTCAGTTCCGCGATCGGGACGGTCTCCGTACCGACTCCGATCTGCATATCTACCAGTGCGGAGATGATCTGAAGGCTGTTCTTGACGCGGTGGTGTGTCTCTGTCATCGCCTGCTGGAGGTGCTGGTTGAGGGTTTCGATATGGACCTTGTGCTCATTCAACGCCTGTCTGGTACGCAGGATCTCCTCCTCAAACTGATTCCGCTGACGCACCACCATGAGCACACAGTCGTTGACGGAGATACCGTTCCTCTCGCGACGAACGGCATTGACCAGTACGGGCAGATCATCGCCGCCTGCGGTTCGGATCGAAAGGTAGACCTCCTCAACCTTGCCGCCGATCTTCAGGAGAGGAAAGAAATGGGTCTGGTAGAAGATGCGACTCGCCACCGGCAGAAGCGTCTCTATCGACTGCCCTTGCACGGCATCCGGCGGATAGCCCATCCATTCCCGGAGGGTGGCGTTCACGGCGAGAACACTGCCATCATCGGAGAAGGAGAGAAAGCCGCACGGGGCTGTATCGAGGAGAGAATCCATCGGGTTTACCTACGGCTCGATTGCGGTGCAGCGCTCAAATAGTCTTTTATCGCTCGGATCGTCTCCTCCGGATGGCTCATGTGAGGGCAGTGGCCTGTCGCCTCCATCAACCGCAGCGTACTGTCGGTCAGTTCGCGATGCAGATAGTGACCAACCTCCACCGGGGCGATCAGATCCTGTGCGCACTGTAGGATCAGGCTGGGCGTCGATACCTTCGGCAGATCGCTTCGATTATCGCCGAAAAAGGTGACCTCGGCGAATTGACGCGCGATGATCGGGTCCGTCGAGCAGAAACTCTGTTCCAGTTCCGCGCGCATTCCCGGCGTCTCCGGATTGCCCATAACGACCGGAGCGAGATAGTGCGCCCATCCCATGTAGTTCTTGTCCATCATCTCCAGCAGCCCCTCGATATCCCTGCGTTCAAAGCCGCCCACATAGTCGGGAGGATCGTTCAGATAGCGCGGCGAAGGGCCGACAAGGATAAGCCGATCAAAGCGATGCGGTGCGCGAATGGAGGCGAGCATCCCGACGACACCGCTCACCGAATGCCCCACAAAAATGACCTCTGACAGATTCAGCGCTTCACAGATATCCAGCACGTCCTGCGCATAACCCTCAAGGCTGCGATAGCGTTCGGGGCTGTAACAGGAGATGTCCGATTTCCCGGCCCCTACGTAGTCGAAAAGGACGATGCGATACTCCTCTTCGAACGCCGGAGTAAGGAAGCGCCACATGTTCTGATCGCACCCGAATCCATGCGCGAAAAGCAACGCCTGCGTGCCGTTACCGAACACCCTCACGTTATTACGAACCAGAACGTCTTGAGGCATACGTCCCTCCCTCTTGGGAGGCCACGGCGTGACCTCTCCCACGGCTGTCATTTCGACACGCCCGCGGATGACTCCTACTTCCGTCCCGTTCACCAGATCCCTGCTTTGGGTTCAAGCGGGCAGATGTAACACGACATTACCCGCCTGGATGGTCACGGGGAAGGTTTCGACGACGGCGTCTTCGCGAGGATCTATGGTCACTTCATAGGAGCGGACGCGTACCTTCTGGGGGCTGCATACCGAGCGTCCGGTGGTCACGTCGAACTCCCAACCGTGCCAGGGGCAGCGAAGAATCTCCCCTTCGCGCGCCCAGAGATATTCGCCGGGAAGGGAGGGCAGAGCCGTTCCTTTAAGGCTGCCCTGGCAGAGGGGCGCGCCCTGATGGGGGCAGCGGTTGCGCAGGGCGTAGTAGGCGCCGTTCACATTGAACACGCCTATCGAGATGCCGTTGACCTCGACAATTTTGCGCTGGCCGGGTCCGATCTCCGCCGTCGATCCCACCACATGTTTGGTCATTGTCGCAGACATGTCTACAGCCCATACCAGGCGCGGGCGTTGGATTCGAAGATACGATGGTGGAGCGCTTCCGGCAGTTTCGGGAAGGCGTGGGCGGGAGAGTCGAAATCCCAGTGCGGATAGTCGGAGGAGAACATCAGGAGGTTTTCGCCGTCCATCATCTCCAGCATCTGAAGGAAATGCTTATCGTCCTCGGGGCGTTCCAGGGGCTGCGTGGTGAAGCGCACATGGTCGCGCAGATAGGCGGAGGGAGGCCGTTTCACCCAGGGCACCTCGGTGCGCAACGCCTTCCACTCGGCGTCCAGGCGCCACATCAGGCCGGGTATCCAGGCGGTTCCTCCCTCGGTCAGCACCACGCGGAAGTTCGGAAACTTCTCGAAGACGCCTTCGGTGAGGAGCGAGACGAGATGCGCCTGAAAGGCCAGGGAGAGGCAGGTGTGCCACTCGATATAGTGGGTGGGAAAGCCGGGAGAGGGCTGCACATTGATCCCCATCCCGTCGGTGCCCGGATGGATCGCGAACGGCAGGTTGTGCTTTGCGCAGGCTTCGTAGATGGGATGGTACTGGCGCTGGCCGAAGGGAGCGCGTGCGCCGGAGTCCGTCATCACCTGGATGAAGTGGGGATGGCCTGCCCACCGCTCGATCTCCCGCGCGGCTGCCTGGGGATCCTGGTGCGCGACGGTGATGGAACCTTTGAAGACGCCATCGGCGTTGTACTTGCCCAGCCAGGTCTCCGCCAGCCAGTCGTTGAAGGCGGCAGCGATGGCGGTTCCAAAGTCGGGATCCGGGTGGAGATTGCAGAACGCCCGCGGCAGCAGGATGGCGTAGGCCATGTCGTAGGCATCGATCAGTTGGGTGCGCAGAAAGTCCGGATCGCTGCCCGCGCCTCCCCCACCCGGCGGATTGGCATCCAGACGCGCGCCATGCACGGGGTTGCCGAAAAAGCCGCGCCCGCCGCCGTTCCAGCGATCCCGAAACGGCATCGGCATATGCGCCTTGATCTCCACCACGCTCTTCGGCCCCGGATGCACATCGCAGTCGATGATCCCGGTGCGCCGTGTAGGGGTTGCGGAAGTCTCCTGTTCCGATAGAAGCATCGTCATGGCTGCTTACCTCCTGCGGTTGAATTCTCTTTTTGGGCCAGGTCGTCGGCCTCTTTGTAGATCCCGGCAGTGCGCAGCGGCACTCTGGAGAGATCCACATCCGGGGTGATCGCCTCCGCCAACGCCACATTGCGGTCGATCTCGTGCGGCCAGCGCGCGCCTACGAGGGCAGTATGCACCCGTGGATCTGAGAGCACGAAGCGGAGGCAGACTTCATAGGGGTCCCGCGCCTCCAGCCACGCGGGGGCGATGTCGCGCAGGATACGCTGCAAGATGCCGCTGGTCATCGGGCGCATGATCGCCACACCGACATCCGCCTCTTTCGCCTTCGGCAACGCGTGTTCCGCCGCCTGATGGTTGAGCAGATTGTAGCGCAGCTGCACCACATCGAAACGGCCGGACGCCAGCAAGGGCAGCGCCGTAAAAGGTTCCTCGCAACTGAAGCCCAGAAACCGCACTTTGCCCTCGTCCCGCAGTTGCGTCAGGGCTTCCAGCGGGCCTTCCTCCAGAATATGGCGTGTCTCCGCCTCGGTGAACATGCCGCCGTGAAACTGCACGACATCGACGGTCTCGCGCCCCAGGCGCTGTAGCGACGCCTCGACGCTCTGCCGCACCTCCGCCGCCCCCACCTTCTGCCAGGGGCATTTGGTCGCCAGCGTGTAGGGCGTTCCGGTTCCTTCCAATGCCTCACCATAGATGCTCTCGGAGTTGCCGTCGCCATAGCCGGGCGCGGTATCGAAGTAGTTGATTCCCCGCTCCAGCGCATATCGGATCGTGGAAATCGCGGTCGCGCGGCCCTCCGGTGTGAACGGGTTCCAGCCTGCGGCCTCATTCACGCCGCCGAAGGGAAAACCGCCCAGTCCCAGACGTGTCACATTCAAATTAGTCTTGCCGAAGCGTGCCGTTGGCAGCATGATCGATCCCTCTACTTGTAATCACCGTCCGGTGAGGAAATAGTTGTCGTGGCCGGGAACCACGATGTCGGCGATGTTGGCGAGTTTCTCGATGGATCGGGCCGCCAGATCGAAGTCGGCGGAGTTGAAATAGCCGCGTCGGTCGTTCCAGAAGTCGCGGGTCATGGCGGCATCGGCGGCGATCACGACGGAGCGCCCCTCCCAATCGAAGCGCAGACTATGGTGGCTCAGGCAGTGACCGGGAGTCGGCAGGATCTCGACCGCGTCATAGAGAGGCCCTGTCTCCGCTTCGATCGTCTTGCGGTACTTTGCGGAACTATTCAAGATCTCAGCGACCGGAGGCGCAGCCATCCATTTCGCGTCCGAAAAGTGCTTCAGGCCGAAGTGATGATCTCCATGCTCGTGCGTAAGGAAGACTACATCAATATCCTCAGGACGGCATCCGGTACGCCGAAACAGCTCTGCATGCATCAACGCTTCATCCTGGAGCGATGGGTCTACCAGAAGTCGAAAATTTTCGCCGGTGATCAGCGTGCAGGTGCAGATCGCAGACCGGTAGGCTTTGTCGTCCTTCTCTCCCCAATAGCGATTGCGAGAAAGATTGCCGATGGTGATAATATCCCAGCGGAGAATGCGGTCGGATGGCGCCATAGTGTTTGTCAGTCTCTCTGTTAACTTTCTCTTCCCAGTCCACGGGGGCGGATCGTAGACGCTGCTTTGTACCTCGGCTTACACCACCTGAACCGGTTCTTCTTGTTTTCGATGCTGAGACTCCTTTCGACGTCTACCGATTGGCTTCCTGCTTCCTCTCACACTTGCAGAAACCGTCTGACCTTTGAGGTTCGGCGCAAGCTTCCCTTAGAAGAGATGGGAGACCAGAAGGGCGCCATCCACGGTGAACTTTTGTCTTTTTATGTTTTTTTGTGCTGTTCTTTTGGAATAGGCAGACAAGCGGACTATTCCCTGAAGAACGCGTCCTTCTGGATTGTCTTTCGCCTTGTGAACGATATCCTCGTTTCTTGCATGTCTCAATGCGTCGGCTCCCGGATTTTCCCACTACGGAGACACCGGCCGACGCCAATTACTATGAGACCGCGCGAAAGGAAAGCCATCATGATTCGTATGCGCACTTTGGGTTCGCTCCTGGCCCTCTCGACAATCAGTCTTTTGCTGGCGCGTCCTGCCGCTCAGGCACAGCAACAGAGCCCCGTCGATTTCCTCCGTGGAAACACGGCCCAGGCTATTCTCAATCCGCTGACTTTTTCGTACAGTACCAACACCTCCCTGCACGTCATCAACACCGGATCTCCGGACACAGAGGCCACGATTCGCGCCGTGGTGCCCGCGACAAAAGGCTCAGTCTCGCTCTCCGGAACCAGCTATGAACTGAAACAGTTCCATTTTCATGCCGAGGCGGAGCATTTGCGGGACGGCTTCGTCTTTCCCATGGAGATGCATATGGTGCATGCGGACGCCGGGGGCAATCTGCTCGTGGTGGGACGCTGGATCGAAGAGAGCGCGGCGGACAACCCTGTGTTCGCCGATATGTTCTCTCACCTGCCGGCGACGAGCGCCAACACCTATGACATCGCGAGTTTCAACCTTAACGACCTGATTCCGGGGGATCTCAGTTCCTTCCGCTACCCAGGGTCTCTTACGACCGCCCCTTATACCGAAGGCGTCTCCTGGGTGGTTCTGGATGCCCCTCTAAGCCTTTCACACGCCCAGATCACAGCCTTTGAAGCCCTGTTCCCGGACGGAGACGCCCGCGAGGTGCAGGCTCTCAATGGGCGCGTCGTTCGCACGGATGTCATCGGGTTCGCGACCCCCGAGCCGGGCGCCTACGGCCTATTTATCGGCCTGGCGACGGTCGGAGCCGGCATGCTGCGCAGACGTCGGCAGCGTACGTCCGCCAAACGTATCATGGCCGGCAGCTAATGCCCGCCCGCGGCGAAACGGCTTGGCCTTCTCTGATTCAAAGATGAGCCCCAGCAGTCCATGGGGACTGCTGGGGCTCATTCCATCACTATGGGAATAACAGTGGGAAAACCTAGCGCCGGCGGCGTTTCAGGAGGCTTAATCCTGCGACCCCTGCACCGAAGAACAGCGCGACCGAACCCGGCTCGGGCGTAAAGACCTCGGCGGCGGTTCCGGCAACGCCGACGGTAAAACCATTCCAGTTTTCGCTGCTCAGACTTCGCCAACTCACCGAACTGAACGAGCCCGTAAAGCGGATGGTGCCGTGGGGCTCGCCGGTGCCCAGCAACTGATACTCGAAGTTGCCGCCGCCCAGGTCCACCACGTTCTTGAAGGAGGTTCCTGCTCCCCAGTAACCGGCATCGCGCACGGATCCATCGCCAAAACTCAGGATATCGAAATCCTGGTTGAATGCGTACCCGTTTCCGTTCAGGCTGACATAGGAAAAGACCGGGTTGGCGATCGCCTGGGAGAACGTCAATGTCTGATTTCCAGCGAACTGGAGGGCGATCATGTCGGTGCCGGTCGGGATATTGCTCACCAGGGCGCTGGTGTAGGGAGAACGCGCGGGATCTCGGACATGGGAGCTATTGGTCCAGAAATCGGGCTCTCCCACACTGCCATTTTGGAAGAAGGCAATGCCCTGTGGATTGTTGTAGGTGACGTTTACCGTGGAACTGCCCGTGGTGAGTGTCCCCGTCGCGGTGAATCCGCCTGTATTGACGCCGGTCAGCCAGTCCGTCCAGAAGACCGGGTCTGCATGTGCCGATGTTTGCGCCAGAGCGAGCGCCGCCAGGCCAACGACGGCCAAAGGTATCCTACGTGTTCGCATTCGCATCGATAAATCTTCCTTTTCCAAACGCGTGTACATCCTTGCAGTGCGATGTATCTCCAATGGTAAAAACAGCCTCACTTCCGCTTATTGCATAAACCGTGCCATTTTCACATGTTTTGGTGTGTCGTTGCAGAGACAATCGAACTTCCTGTCAAAACTTCACCAGCGGAATTGAGTTTTGCACTCAGTTGGTAGGCAGATATGACGGAGAGGAGTCCGGACGCCTCTTCAGGGATGCGTGGACGCACCTTCCCATAGGTGCCGAAAAGGTTCTGGTCGGGCCACTCTTTTACTTTGGCGGCGGCCTGGTGGAGCAGGCCGTCGATATTGCCGTCGGCGCGCGCATTGAAGAGAATGACCCAGGAGAGGCCGTTGGAGAGGCGCACCATCAGGGTCGAGGTGCCGGGCATGGCGCCGTTATGCCAGACGTTCGCGGCGCCGTTGTTTCCGACCGGGCGCACCTGCCATCCCAGGGCATAGTAGGCGGCGCTCCGAGCGCCTTTCTCATCGCGGCCGAGTGGCGGCTGTGGGCGGGCGAACATCGTCGCGACCGTGGATGGGGAGAGCAGAGGCTGCTCGCCGGGCACATCGAGTTTGGCCATAAAGTGGGCCATATCTACGGCCGAGGCGATC
>Ga0105239_10010521_pt1 | contig 10341 bp, 10 predicted proteins | sample KBSC44metaG_FD_92761 | JGI IMG/M metagenome (GOLD analysis project Ga0105239, IMG submission 92761) | Corn rhizosphere microbial communities from Kellogg Biological Station, Michigan, USA - KBS C4-4 metaG | ecosystem: Host-associated > Plants > Roots > Rhizosphere > Soil | place: Michigan, USA...
AGGCGGAGAGGCGGAAGAAGTAGTTGTCTTCGCTGACCCAGCGCACGGGGTTGCCGTCGGGGGATTTACCGTCGACAATATCTTCGTCGCGATAGTAGGTCTCCGTCGACACGTCGTACCAACCCTCGTAGGTGCCGAGATAGACATGTCCGGCCTCTCTCAGCCTCGCGAACAGTTCCTGCGTGGCCCGGATGTGCCGAGGCTCGGTCGTGCGGACAAAATCGTCGTACGAGATGTCGATGAACTTAAAGGTGTTCTTGAACCGCTCGGCGATATCCGCGACGAACTCGTAGGGATCGCGGCCGGCAGCTTCCGCGGCTTCCTTGATCTTCAGTCCGTTCTCGTCGGTACCGACCTGCAGGTAGACGTTCTCGCCACGCATCCGCAGATACCTGGCGGTAACATCGCCGGCTATCTCGGTGAGGGAATTTCCGATGTGGAAATCGCCGTTCACATATGGGATCGCGGTGCAGATCGTGGTCGGCATTTTAGGCAAGTTTACTTGGGTGGGTCTCTTAACGATGCCGACTCATTGCATGGCGGGCAAACGAGTGACTAGACAAACCGAAACCCCGCGTTCCAGCCCTCTAGATCGAGCGGTCCACGGTCGGTTCGGATCTCGATTACCTCGGCGATGGGGTTCGAGCTTTCGGAAATCTGAATGTCGACGCCTCGGTTCCGCACGGGAAGCCCCCACACGCGGTTCAGCTCACTCCAAACCGCAAAAGGGTTTGGCAGTCCTAACGTGATCGAGGATACGGAAGGGATCGGGCTAAACGCCGAGGGCGCCAATCGGTCGCGGAGAAACTGAGCGTAGTCGCAGAGAAAGAAATCGAACGGCGCGGGCTTCTCGAGCAATAGGTTTCGGCAAATCAACTGGGGAGTCTGGGCATCCTGCTCCGAAAATCCCCGCAAACGAAGCAGTTCCGGGTCCGGCTCCATTTTTTCACGCAGCACGGTCGCGACACCTACCTCGCTGAGTTCTCTGGAGGCCAGGTCGACGTCCACGGGCTCGAAGACGATCGTGCGGATCCGCGCCACCGCCGGCGGGTTCTCATCGGGCTGAATGAATTCAAGGTTGACGCCACCAAGCGCCACTCCCGCGGTCAAACCGCTGGGCCAGAATCGGCCGATCGGCCATGCCAATGGGAAGCCAAGCCGATCCACGAAGAGTCGAACCGCGAAGTCGATGTCGTCGACCTCACAGATCAGATGATCGAGGCGGCGTAGCCAAGGCGAATCAACCCCACCGATGTTAAGCATAGGTCATTACGGCTACGATCGTCGCCTCGACCGAAGCAGCAGGCGAGTAACGATTCCATTTTGTTTCATTGGAAGATCAATAAGCGCTTCTAAGCCAAAGCACCAACGGTGCGCGATATCTAAAGCCAGGGTCGCAGCGTATGCGAAGGCCCTGGTCCGAGTTCGTCAGAGAATTCAAGGGCTGAAGGCCCGCAATAATTGTCAGGTGAATTGGGCGGGATCAGTCCCACACGTACTCCTCCTCAAAGGGCACCCCGTTCTCTTGTAAAAACTGGCGGAACTCATCTTGAAAAGTGCGCTTTTTGTGATGCTCAGCCTGATTATCAATGTAGGCAACGAGTTTCGGGAGATCACCGTACCCGACGCTGAACGCCCCGTAGCCACGCTGCCAGGAGAAGTTTGCGCAGTACGGCTTCGCCTTTTTGGAAGAGGGTGTCTTCACGGCTTCGACAACATCCGCTACTGTTATCGTCCTCGTTAAACCGACGGCAAGATGAACATGATCGGCTACTCCTCCAACGCGGTAGCAATCGCACTTCAGTTCGCGAACCACCTTCGCCAGGTAGGCATGCATCGGAGTTCCAAGTCGGTCGACCAGGAACGGTTGGCGGTCCTTCGTACTGAAGGCGATGTGGACTAACAGTTGCGATAGGGATTGCGGCATCTTCGGAGGTTGTTACCTTTTATGTCGGGCCTTCAGCCCTTGCGATCTCAGCCTCCCACCAACCAGGGCCTACGCATTCGCTTCGACCCTGGCTCCAAATATAGCGCGCCTTCAGCGCATCGCAGACCGAGCTATGCCAGGGAACGAAATATGACATGACCTGACGTACCGGTTTCATGCTCCGTGCCGAACGAGTCCTAACTGAATGCTAAATAGCACGATCAGCAAGGTGGTCCACAAACAAAAAAGGAAGGAAATCTGCCTCACGGCAGGTTTCCTTCCTATAAGGTCACGATCTAGAAGCGGTAGCCGATCGAGAACGTAACCGCATTCGCGCGAGCGCCACCGGCTCGGTCGCTGATGTAGCCGGCAACTTCGGCGATGATGTGCTCGCCGAGCTCCTCACCGAACCCGCCCCGAAGGCCGAGAGCCGTGTTGGAAGAAACGACGTCGATAAAGTCGATGCCCGCTCCCAGGAAGAAGTAAGTGCGCTTGGTCTCGGTCGAACCGGTGTACCAGCGCTGGTTGATAAAGAGCGGTACGACCGACCCCTGACCAAAATTCAAGTTTCGTCCCCAATAATCGACGGACAGGAAAGTCTCGCCGCCCTTGATAAGGGGGGTGGGGATCGTGTACTCGGCGCCGAAGTCGAGCAACGTGTTGCCGAGATTCGTAAGCGACGAGTCGAGCGGGATCGCGGCGCCGAGACGCACGGTCACACCCGTTGGGGTCAGGTCGGGGGAGTTAGACGACTGCGCGGCCGCGACTCCTACGATGCCGAATGCGGCTACTGTGGCCGCTACGGTGAACATTCTCCTCATGACTGCATAGCCTCCCATGGAGGGATCGAGCGCAAGCTCGTTCCGTGAGCGGTCCCATTGTAGCCCGTTCTAGTCGATAAGTGTATAGAGGAAGCCACTTCTATAATGCAAGTGATGGCGCGAATCACACTTCGAGCTCCCGAAACCGCCCTAATCGTCGTCGATGTGCAGTCCGGACTGGCTCCATACATCTTTGAAGGGGAAAAAACCACCTCCCGAATCGGCTTTCTGGCGGAGATCGCGAACCTCCTCGACGTACCGGTTTTTGCCACGGAACAGAATCCGACGAAGATGGGATCGACGGTCGACTCGCTCAAGGCGCACCTGGATCCGACGCGAACTTTTGCGAAGATGGAGTTTGGCGCCCACCTTTGCGGGGAATTCATGCGCCCGCTTGAGGCCAGTGGCCGGCGGAAAGTGGTGCTCCTTGGTTTGGAAACCCACATTTGCATCTCCCTGACCGCGCAGGGACTGCAGGAGTTCGGCTATGAGGTCGCAGTTTGCCCGGATGGCGTTTCTGCGCGGACTCAAGAAAGGCACAAGCTAGGCATGGAGAGGATCCGCGACGCGGGGATTGTGCCCGCCCATACGGAGTCGGTGGCCTACGAGTGGCTGGAGAGTGCCGATCATCCGCGGTTCCGGGATGCGTTGCGGATCGTTAAGGCTCACAGCGGATAAACTCCGGTTGTGATCCTGGTCATCGATAACTACGATTCCTTCACGTACAACCTGGTCCAATACCTTGGCCAGTGCGGTGCGGAGATCGTCGTCAAAAGGAACGACGAAGTCTCCCTTGAAGAAATCGAGAGTTGGCGGCCGGCTGGAATCATGCTCTCCCCCGGGCCTTGCACGCCGAACCAGTCGGGAATCTGCCTGGATATCCTCTCCGCCGCGCTGGCCGAGCATCCGGCGATGCGCATGCCCATTTTCGGCGTCTGCCTCGGCCACCAAGCGATCGGAATGGTCGCGGGGGGTGAAGTGCGGCAGGCGCGCAATATCATGCACGGCAAGGCTTCCATGGTGAGTCACGATGGCAAGGGGCTCTTCGAAGGAATGCCTAATCCGTTTCGGGCGATCCGCTACCATTCACTCGTCGTAATGAGGGATTTCTTGCCGCGCGGCTTCGTCGTAACGGCGACGGCCGAGGACGACGGCGAGATCATGGGGCTCCGTCACGAGAGCCTTCCGATCGAGGGCGTTCAGTTCCATCCCGAGTCCGTTCTGACTGAAGACGGCTTCCGAATCGTCCAAAACTTCGTAAGGATGGTACAAGTCCCGGTAGGACCGGGGACCTAGTCGATCTTCTCCGTCCGCTTGAGCAGTCGTCTTACACTTGTGAGATTCAACGCTCACGATGCCGATAGCCGAACCGGACTTTGATTTGGTCCGCATCAGGGATCTGCATCCTTAACGCTTAACAAGGCGAGGAGTAGCGAAGCAAATATGACAGAAGAACAAGAAATAAGCGGGAAGGTGCAAGAGCTAGAGGAACGCTTAGCCCATACCCAAAAGGAGTTCGAGGAAGTGCTCTATGCCATCTCGCACGACTTGAAGGGACCGTTACGGGCCATTCTTTCGAGCTCGATGATCCTCATCGAAGACTTCGGGGATCGACTGGGGGAGGATGGCTGCGAAGAGCTTCATCGACAGTCGCGCGCCGCGCGCCGGCTTGGCGGCATCGTCGACGATGTCCTGCGAATGTCCCGTCTCGGGCGACAGGCGATGACGGTCGATACGCTCGACATAAGCCGGCTCGCCGGGGAAGTTGCCACCAAACATTCGAGTGCAGCGGAAACAAAGCCGCGAATTGTCGTGGCGGATGGTTTGGAGGCGACGGCGGATGCCAAGCTCATCACGATGCTCTTCGATGAGCTAATTGGGAATGCAATCAAGTTCGGTCCGAAGGGACGTGCGGCTACGATTTCCATCGGTTTCGAAGACGGCGCGTACTTCGTTCAAGACGATGGAATTGGGTTCGATCCTGGTAACGCGGGACGTATCTTTAAGCCGTTCGAGCGCTTAAACGGTGAGACGGAGTATCCGGGCACCGGAATCGGCTTGACCCTTGCGCGCTTGATCGTTCACCGGCACAACGGAAAAATCTGGGCGGATGCCAAGCCCGGTGAAGGAACGAGGATTTCTTTCGTCCTCGGGTCGTAGGACCAACAAAAATGGCCCGCGTGCTGCTACAGCACGCGGGCCATTTGTTTATTCCTTAACCGTTGAGTTCTTTCGCCTTCTCAAGATCCAGCTTGACCGGGATCTTGACCCAGAAGGTGGAGCCTACGCCCACCTCGGACTCAGCCCAGATCTCGCCCAAGTGGACGACGGTGACCAAGTGGTGGACCAAGAACAGGCCGAGGCCGGTTCCGTAGATCTTTCGGTTGTCGTCGTTGTTGACCCGGTGGAACTTCTCGAAGACCTTGGTGAGGTGCTCCTTCGGAATACCAAGCCCCTGGTCTTCGACTCCCATGAGCAAGAAGTCGCCTTCTACCTTCGCATGCACGACCACGTTGCCGCCGTTGGGGCTGTACTTGATGGCGTTGTTGAGAAGGTTCGTCAGCGTTTGGTCCAGCTTGTCCGAGTCGCCGATGATCGTTTGCGGCAATGCGCTCTCGACCGAAAGCAGCACACGGTGCTTCGTAGAAGCCTGTTGCTGAACCGCGACGGCTCGCTCCAGGAGCGGAAGAATCGGAAACTCCGAGTAGTCCGGCGTGAGGCTGTCGCCATTTTCGATTCGCGAGGTGTTCAGCAGGTCGTCGATGAGACGGCGTAACCGGTCGCACTCCGAGACCACGATGCCGAGGAATTCTCGCTGATCTTCCTTGCTGTAAAGATCGGCGTCCAAGCCTTCGAGCAAGGTCGAACTAAAGCCCTTGATGGCGGTAAGCGGAGTTCGAAGCTCGTGCGATGCCATCGCGACGAAGCTTGACTTCATCTTATCGATGTTCCGCATGTCGGTGACGTCGTTCAAGATGGCGACGGTTCCAAGGTCTTTTCCGTCCTCCCCTCGCACGGTCGCGGCTTGGGCTTCGTAGATTCGCTCCGAGCCGGCCACGTTGACGTGAATCTCTGCCTTGCCGCCTTCCGCGTTCTCTCTGGCATTGGAGAAAGCGTTCAGCAGCTCAGCCGGAACTCCCGTGACCTTGATGTCCTTGCCGACCATGTCGTTCGCGAATCCGAAGATCGCACGAGCGCTGGAGTTGATCTGGCTGATGCGGCCCTCGGGCGAGAGCAGCATAAGACCAGCGGTAAGGGCTTCGAACGTCTGCACCAGCTCTTGGCGCTTCTGAATAGCCTCCTGGTAAAGCTGGAGGTTCGAGATGATGGAGCCGACGTTGCGAGCCATGCGCTCCAGCAACCGGACATCCTCATCGTTGAAATCTTCGCCGTGACGCTTGTTGAAGGCGTGCAGGACACCGATCGTCGTGCGATCGATGACCCGGTTCTCCTCATCTCGCTTCTCGATAACCAGCGGAACGGTAACGCCGTTGGTCACGTGCAGGAGGGCAAACGGATCTTCCTGAGCACGCGGGTCGTTCAGGATGTCATGGAAAATGAGTGCCTGAGAGTCTCGGAAGACGTGACCCGAGATCCCGTGGGTGGCCCGGACGCGGAAGAGCTTAAGCTTATCTTCCTCGACGCCGTAGCTTGGCGGGATGCCGATCAGATCGCCGGTTTCGCGATCAAAGAACATAATCACGATCTTCTCCGACTGGAGGATCATCGCTATGCGTTGAACCAGCCGGCGGAGGGTGACATCCGCTTCATTGATCGGGGCGACTTCAGGGGCCTCCGCCGGGGCGCGAGGACCTGCGGATACACCGCGATCCCCTTCTAGTTGGCGGACCTTGTTCTCAAGCTCATCGTTACGGCCAAGCGCCGCCGAGAGTTTTTCTTGCAGGTCCTGCAACTGCGTTGATAGCTCGTTGTCGTCGCTCATCGTCGTTCGTGTTCCAAGGGACACGTCCATGAATCTACCTGCCGGAGGGTCAGTGATGCACGGGACTTCCGGGCCTACGGAGTGAATCAATCCATTACTTTGGCCGGGAGGAAGTCAGTTCCCCGGATTGGACGTGTTTGAACGCCATCATCGTTTGCCGATAGTGCGTTTATACTAAGGCTGGAATGGCTCGCGACCTTGAAGAATTACCGCTGTTCCCGCTCAGCACGGTGCTGTTCCCTTACGCGTCCATCCAACTCCACGTTTTTGAGGACCGGTACCGGGAGATGGTCCGGCTGTGTCTTCAGGAAGACCGCCCGTTCGGAATCGTTCTGATTCGCTCTGGCCCCGAGGTGGGAGGCATTTCAGATCCTTACCTCGTGGGGACCGCATGCCGGATCCAACGCGTGCAGACCTACGACGACGGCTGTATGGATGTTCACGTCATCGGAGAGCGGCGCTTCCGCATCCGGCAGCTCGATGACAGCCGGCCCTATCTGATGGGCCGTGTAGAGCCGGTGATTGAGCACGAGATCGAAGATTCTTTGCGCGCCGAAGACTTGGTCTCGCGGGCGAGGTCCGAATTTGAAATGCTGATTCGCCGGCAGATCGAGCGGGAGCAGCTAAGCGTTAAAGTCGTCTTCCCTCCGGATCCGGTCGTGCTCTCGTTTACGATCGCGAACCTGCTTCAGATGGAGAATTTGGAGAAGCAGCGGCTGTTGGAAACCACCGACACCCTTGAGCGGATGGAAGAGTTGCTCCCTGTCCTGGAGCGGCAGATTCTGGAGGCCGAGTTATCGGACTCTGTCCCCGCCACTCTCTACCGGCTTTCGTCCGGCGAACTCAGTGAGTGGGTGAATCCAAACTGATCCACTTGCGGCAGATGCGCGCCAGCGCCTCGGCATAAACCGAAGGGTCGGTCGGCTTCTCGACGTACTCTCGGACGCCAAACGCCTCGCATTTCGACACATCCGTCGGGCTGACCGACGAAGAAAACAGGATAAACGGCACTTTGCCGAGCAATGTGGGCTCCGTCTTGGCGAGGATTTCGAGGGCTCCGCTACCGGGCATTTTGAAATCGAGGAGTACGAGTTCGATTCCCTCGGGAGTCCCGATTTTTTCCGAGGCGACGTTGCCCGTCTCAGCGGAGTCGATTTGCCACTCAGGAAGAAGCTTTTTTAGGGCGCGACAAGTCAACTGGAGGTCCAGTTCCGAATCGTCCGCAATGAGAACCCTTCGCGTCATGCAGCTTCCTTGGCCGCTACCTCCCACAGACGGACCAATTTATCCTGACCGGCGGCGGCCAGTCTTGTTCCATCGGGGCTGAATGCTACACAACTGACGGGCCGAGTGGACACTTCGATACGGACATTTCCAATTCCCTTCGCCGCATTCCAAAGTCCGACGGTGCCGTCGCGGCTCGCGCTCGCGAAAAGCCAGTTGTTCGGGTGGAAAGCGATCGATTCGATCGGCTTCGTATGTCCGAACATCATCTTGATGAGTTCGCCGTCCGCGATTCGGAAGATTCGAATACTGAGATCGACGCCGGCGGCGGCCAAGAATCGGCCGTCGTTGCTGAAGGCGAGCGCAGTCACGGCGCCTCGCAGCTGCGAAATGGTGCCAACGGGCTTACCCACACGAGCGTCCCAGAGCTTCACAGTGGCATCGGCGCTACCGGTGGCGAGAAATCGTCCATCGTTCGACCAAGCGACCGCGGTGACCGCGTCGGCGTGCTCTTCCCGGCGGAAGCGCGAGTGGCCATCGGAGGTGTTCGTGACGCTCAGCGAGTGGTGCATCGAGCCGGCGGCGAGCGAGGAACCGTCCGAAGAGATGGCGACGCAGCCGACCCACTCTTCTTGGTTTGCCTTGAACGCCTCGACCTTGTCGCCTTCGAGCCGGCAGTAAGTGACCTGGCTCTCGGCGGATCCGGCGACCACAAGGCGGTCGAGGGAGAAGGCGCGAATCGTACTGATAACGCCCGCCTCAACCTTCGTGCGGCGGCTGGGGCGGCCTACGGCTTCATCCCACCATAAAATTTCATTGTCGAAGGCGCTGCTGACGAGGCCTCCCGTGTCGGGCGTGAAGGTGACGGCGTAGACCGGCGTCTTATGACCCTTTAGCCTTTGCAGTAAGCGCACCACGACCGGCTTTTGCGGGGCTTTTTCCTTCGCGGGCGCCTCGAAGTGACCGGTACCGGCCAGCATCGCGTCGTACTCGTTCCGCTTGCTGGGATCGACGAGCGTCTCGAAAGCCTCGTTAATGCGCGCCATGTTTTCATGGGCACGAGGATCCTTGCTTACGTCTGGGTGGTGCTTACGGGCGAGCCTACGGTAGGCCTTGCGCAAGGTATCGGAGTCGGTAGTTGGGCCAACGCCTAGGATCTCGTAGTAGGATGTGACGCTCTTCAAGTCGATTTCCGGGGTGACAACCTGTTATTTTGACCCCGATTGACCTTCCTACGGTGGGTCTTTAGCGAATGTCTCTCATCAACCGGTGAAATTACAGGGTTGAAGAGGCCAGCGGCGTCTCCCACTGGCCTAATCGACGGCGAATTACCCTATGCGCGAACGATCGCAAGGATTTCTTCAGTTTTCGCGTGCATGAGTGCCGCGTCGCCCCGGGTTTCCACGTTTAGGCGGATCACCGGCTCGGTATTGCTGCCTCGAAGATTGAAGCGCCAATCGGCAAATTCGACGCTAAGACCGTCGAGGTGCGAGACTTCCCCGCTCGGGCCGTATTTTGCCTCGACGGCGTCGATCACGGTCTTCACATCCGCGACGGTGGAATTCACCTCTCCGCTGCACGGGTAGTTCGCGATCATTTCACCGACCAGCTCGCCGAGCGATTTGCCCGCCTTCGAGACGAGCCGCGAGACGAGGAGGAACGGGATCATGCCGCTGTCGCAATACCAGTGAGATTTGAAGTAGTGGTGGGCGCTCATCTCGCCGCCGTAGGTGGCGTCGACCGCGCGCATCTTCTCTTTGATAAAGGCATGTCCGCTCTTACATATCTCGGCCTTACCGCCGAGGCGCTTCACGATGTCGAGCGTGTTCCAAGTGAGTCTGGGATCGTAGACGATCGTGTGGTTCGGGTCGGCAACGAGAATTGCCTGGGCGAGAAGTCCAACGATGTAATAGCCTTCGATGAACGTGCCGTGCTCGTCGAAGAAGAAACAGCGGTCGTAGTCGCCGTCCCAGGCGACGCCGAAATCGAACTTGCCATTACTTAGCGCTTCCTCCGTGCCGGCTCGGGATTCGGCGAGGATCGGGTTCGGAACGCCGTTTGGAAACTCGCCGTTAGGCTCGAAGTGGCGGCGATGCGCTTTCAAAGGCAGGTGAGGGAGCAACTCGTCGAGGGCGACTCCGGCCGCACCGTTGCCCGCGTCGAGGAGGACATTGAGCGGCTTCAGTTCGTCCGGGCCGACGATCTTGAGAAGGTGGTGAACGAAGTCCTGGTAGACGTCTTGCTGGGTCACGTGACCGAGCCCCGTTCGTTCCCACTGCTGCTCGAAGGTGCGGCGCTCGATTTCGCCGAGGCCGGTGTCCCCACTGATCGGGCGACTCTCGGCGCGGACCATCTTCAGGCCGTTGTACTCCGGCGGGTTGTGGCTGGCGGTGATCATGATGCCGCCGTCGTAGCCGTAGAAGGCG
>Ga0105239_10010522_pt1 | contig 10340 bp, 9 predicted proteins | sample KBSC44metaG_FD_92761 | JGI IMG/M metagenome (GOLD analysis project Ga0105239, IMG submission 92761) | Corn rhizosphere microbial communities from Kellogg Biological Station, Michigan, USA - KBS C4-4 metaG | ecosystem: Host-associated > Plants > Roots > Rhizosphere > Soil | place: Michigan, USA...
ATCATCGGCGCCCCTTCAAGAGAGGCGCTCCGGAGAGATGGCCGAGTGGCTTAAGGCGCACGCTTGGAAAGCGTGTGTGCGGGAAACCGTACCGTGGGTTCGAATCCCACTCTCTCCGCCATTTGCACGATTTTCCCGCAAAACTCCGATCGTCCACGATTCTGTGCTCTTGAGGGCCGCGGCCCCTATCCCATCACGAACGCGGGGCGTCCTGGAAAAGACGGCGAGCGGCTGATCGTCGGAGCGATCAGCGATCCGACAACACTCTGCAATATTCCCGCGAGCGGTGACCGCAATCGTATCCCCGGATAGCTGCATCGATGGCACTTTCTGCCTCGTGTCGCACTGACGATCAGGCGCGCTGTCCCCAGCCGGGCATCGTCTCGCGGCCGAACGAGAGCTGAGCGGTTCGGTCGACTGGCGTTGCGAGGCGAATGGTCCGGGCAATCTGATCAATCTGATCGCGGAAGTCCTCGTAGGCGAGGAGCCGCTGCGGAGCGATGCCTGGCTCCGTTCGTTCCGTGCGGCCTGGCAGGCTCATTGACCGGCGCACAAAGGCTAGCGTAACATGTCAACGTGTCTTAACAAAGTTGTTAGAAACGATAACAGGGGGAAGCACTATTATGAAACGCATCACTGCGCTTGCGGCCGGCGTTGCTATTGGCCTTGTCGCCTTGCAATATTCCAATCCCGCATCAAGCCAAGCTGACGGCGGCTGGGTCACGCTGCTCGACAATACCAAGATGGGCGAGTGGGACGAGGTCGGCAAAGCCAACTGGGAATTCAAAGACGGCACGCTCGCTGCGGACAAGCTCACCGCCGGCATACCGGGCAAGGACGACTCTTACCTCGTCACCAAGACCGCCTACAAAAACTTTCAGCTCAAGGTAGAGTTCTGGACCGACGAGGCGGCCAACAGCGGCATATTCATCCGCTGCGATGGCGGCCCCAAGGTGATCAATGCCAAGGTCTGCTACGAGGTCAACATTTTCGACAAGCGCCCCGACCAGACCTATGCCACCGGAGCGATCGTCGACGTATCCAAGGTGCCCGCTTCAATGCCCAGAGCGGCGGGCAAATGGAACACCTACGAGATTACGGCGCAGGGTCCGCATCTGATCGTCGTGCTCAACGGCGAGAAGACTGCCGACGTGCAGGACTCCCAGCACGCCGAAGGACCTTTCGCCCTGCAATACGGCTCCGGCGTCGTCAAATTCCGGAAAGTGCAGATCAAGCCGCTCTGACATTGCCGGCAGGTCCGGCGCAGCGATCGGCCCGACGAATTCGCTCTTCGTCGGGCCGGAACCGGCACCTCGATGTTGCAGCTAATTCGACAGAGGCCCTGACACCACGGTTCCGCTGGAGTGGAAAGCCGCAGAATCAACCATGAAGCATGGCTTCGAGCACGCGCTGCTTTGAACTCTCGATATGAGCCATCATCGCTGAGATGCCAGCCGTCTCGTCTCGTTTCCTCAGAGCAGCGAGGATGACGAGATGCTCCTGCATGGCCGGCAAGACTCGTTGACGTACGACCCGATCGGCATCGATCCGGATCAACCGCACGTGCAGGCTGTTGACGCGATAGATTTCGGACAGGATCTCGTTGCCGATGGCGTCGACCATGCGATCGTGCATGCCCCAATCCACTGCTCTCGCCTCAGCGTCAAGCGCTTCTTCGTCATGCGAACCTTCAGCGCGCCGCAGAATATCGCGATGGGCGACCTCGAGCACATCGAGTTCCTGGTCGGAGGCCGTCCTCGCGAAATGACGGACGGCCTCGCACTCGATCATGCTGCGAACTTGAAATGCGTTGCGCACGAGTTTGAGATCGACGGGAGCGACCTGCAGGCCTCGCTTTGGAACGGTCACAATCAGGCGCGCAGCCTCGAGCCGCGGAATCATCTCACGAATGGCGCCGAGCGGTAGACCAAGCTGCTCAGTCAACTCACGTTGCGAGACGAACTGCCCCGGGCGGATTTGTGCGCTTATGATCTTCTCGCGGAATCCCTCATAGGCGAGCAGACGCTGGGACACGACCGGCGTTTTTCTTTTTCTCAATGCTTTGGACAAGTTGGCTCCTCGTACGCGCAGGAGCCTATCACCCCGGCCTCCGCATTTCCAGCAGGTCCGCGTGATGGCTTGACAACGTCATAAGCCAATGCAAAACACGCTGTAGCATGTTAGTGAGTGTTCACCGTGCCTGCTCGTCGGCCGGCCAGGTGAAATCAAAGAATAGCAAGCACCCCGGAGTACTGGCGGCTTCCGCCCGCTCGACGGGGCGGGAGGAGAAATGCTCGGTCAAGTGGTCGCCAGCGGCCTTGCGATGGGCTGCATCTACGCCCTTGTGGCGCTGGGTTATGCCTATGTCTGGAACACGATGGCGATCGTGAATTTCGCTGCTGGCGAGTTCCTGACCTTCGCGGCCTATGTCTTTGTCGCCACCTTCACGATGAGCTTGGGCCTGCCGTTCTGGTTGTCGCTGCTCCTGACGGCGATTGCGATGGCGGCGCTCGGCGCCCTGTTCTCGCGCCTCGTCTTCGCCCGCCTGCAGCGCCAGCGCGCGCTCGTGGCGATCATTGCGACCGTCGGCTTCGGCATTTTCCTGAAGGAGATGGCGCGCATCCTCTACGGGCCCGAGCCATTGCTTTATGTCAGCCCGTTCGGTGATGACATGCTCGATTTCGGCGCATTCCGCCTGTCCGTGCAGCAGCTTCTGATCATGGTCGTGGTTGTCGTCGTCACCGCGGCTCAGTACTTCGTCCTGCGCTACAGCATGATCGGCAAGATCATGCGCGCCACGGCGCTGGACCGCGAGACTGCAGCCTTGATGGGCGTCCCGGTCAATGCAGTGCTGGCCGGGACCTTCGCCTTTTCCGCCGTATTGGCGGCGCTCGCAGGTATCCTGCTGGCACCGCTTTTCTACGTCACCACGGAGATGGGCACGCTCGTCGGCCTCAAGGGCTTCGTCGCGATGATCATCGGCGGCTTCGGCAGCGTCCCGGGCGCGATCGTCGGCGGCGTTCTGCTCGGCGTCATCGAGAATGTCGGCGCCTTCACCATCTCGTCCACCTACAAGGACGCGATCGCCTTCACGCTGCTGCTCGTCTTCCTCGTGGTGCGCCCCGAAGGGCTCATCCCCGAGCGCAACGCAGACCGCGCCTGAGGTGCTCGCGATGTCTTCTTTCCTGCGTCTGACTGCCTGGCTGCTGATTGCAGCCGCGATTGTTGCGCCCATCGCGATAGGCATGAATACTTATTATCTCCATGTGCTGAACCTGGCGTGGATCTTCGCCATTGCCGCGCTGGGGCTCTCGGTCGCGACCGGAGTCGCCGGGCAGATCGTGCTCGGACAAGCCGCCCTCGTCGGGATCGGAGCCTACGCGACGGCGCTGCTGATGATGCGCCTGTCTCTGCCATGGTGGCTCGCCCTGCCGCTGGCGATGGCGCTGACCGGAACGGTCGGCGCCATGCTCGGGCTGATCTCGACCCGCATCAAAGGCCACTACCTCGCCATCGTCACCCTCGCCCTGAACGAGATTTTCCGCATCGTCGCGGTCAACGAAGAGGCGCTGACCGGCGGCCCGATGGGGTTGCGCAACATCCCGACGCTGCGGATTCCGGGGCTCGGCGAGTCGATCACGCAGCAGCTGTACTTGCCGCTCGCCGGCCTGATGCTTGCCAGCTACCTGCTGATGATCCTCTTTCATCGCTCTGCGCTCGGCCGCGAGTTGCGCGCCGTGCGCGACGACGAGATGGCCGCGGAGGCGATGGGCGTGAACTCCGTCCGGGTCAAGACGATCGCCTTCGTGATCTGCAGCCTGTGGGCGTCGCTTTCCGGCGGCCTCTACGTGCTGCTGGTCGGCTTCGTCGCGCCCACCAACTTCACCATCGCCGAGAGCGTGAAGATGATGCTGATGGTCGTTATTGGCGGCCTCGGTTCAATTCCCGGCACGATGCTCGGCGCCATCGTCGTGACGATCCTGCCCGAGGCGCTGCGCGATCTGCAGACCTACTACATGGCCGCCTTCGGCGCCGCCGTGGTGATCATCATGCTGGTCTGGCCGAAGGGACTGGGCGTCTTCGCCGACTGGCTCTGGGGCAGCGTCCTGACAGGCCGGCGCGAGCCGGAGGCGGCTTCTCCGGCGGGCCCGCTCAGCCTCGCGGCGGTCGCCGCCGCCGGTCCCGGCCTCGCTGGGGGGACGGCGTTGCCGGATTCCAGCGGTCCGTTGATGCGCATGCGCAAGGTCTCGCGCAGCTTCGGCGGTGTGCGTGCATTGAATGACGTCTCCTTCGACGTCATGCGCGGTGAAATCCTCGGCCTGATCGGTCCGAACGGATCCGGCAAATCGACCATGATCAACGCCTGCTCCGGCGTGATCCATGTCGACGGCTTGATCGAGCTGGACTCCCATCCGCTGCAGAACCGGCCGGCCTGGGAGGTGCATGCTCACGGCGTCGCCCGAATCTTTCAGAACGTGCGGCTGTGGGAATCCATGACCGTTCTCGAGAACGTCATGGTCGCCTGGCGACGAATCCCCGGCCAGCCGGGCGGAGAGGCCACGATCCGTCAGGCGTCGCTGGCCGCGCTGGAGCAGATGGGTGTGCGCCATCTCGCCATGCGCCAGGCGGGCGACCTCTCCTTTGGCCAGAGCCGCCTCGTCGAGATGGCCCGCGCCATCGTCGGGCGGCCCAAGGTGCTCCTGCTTGACGAACCGGCGGCCGGCCTGCGCGGCGGTCTCGTCATGGAGCTGTCGACCATCCTGCAACGGCTGCGCGCGCAGGGCATGACGATCCTCGTCGTCGAGCATCGCATCAAGCTCGTGACCAGCATGTGTGACCGCGTCGTCGTGCTCAATCTGGGCGACCTCATTGCGAATGGCGCTCCCGCTGCCGTGATGGAGTCGCCTGTTGTCATCGAGGCCTATCTCGGCGAGCGCGCCGGCGCGGCCTCTCACGAGACGAGGGCGCGCCACATCCGGCGCCGCTCCGTCGATCATGCCGGAGCGCATGGTTGAACGAGACCAATCTTCCAATTTTCAGGGGAGGACGACCGTGAACAGGAAAAGGACAATGGGGGTGCGTGGCCTGCTGGCTCTGGCCGGCGCGAGCGCGGTGCTGGTGACAATGTCGCCGGGTGGGGCCGCGGCTCAGGAACAGCCGCTGATCGGCGTCTCGCTGCCGATGACGGGGGCCAAGGCTCTCGTCGGCCGCAACTTCAAACAGGGTGTCGAACTCGCTATCGCCGACATCAATGCCGCAGGTGGTGTGCTCGGCAAGCCGTTGCAGGTGGTCTTCGAGGACGACCAGGGCGACAACACCAACGGCGCGATCAACGCAGTCAACAAGATCATGCAGGTGCACAAGACGCCCGTGATGATCGGGCCGCACTATTCCGTGACACAAATGGCGACCCAAAATATCTACTGCAACGGCAAGATTGTCTCGCTCACCGGCGGCACCGGCGTTCCCGTCACCAATAGCGGCTGCAAATTCGTCATCCGAACCCGTTCCAACGACGACGTCCAGGCAAAGGCGATCATCGATTATGCCCAGAAGGCACTGAAGGCTGCAGACAAGGTCGCGATCTTCTATGCCAATGACGATTTCGGCAAGTCGGGCCAGGCCCGCGTGGTCGCGCAGATGGCGGCACTCGGCCTCAAGCCGGTGGCAATCGAGAGCCACAATCCCAATGACAAGGACTATTCGGCTCAACTCAGCAAGTTGAAGAATGCCGGTGCGGCGCTCGTGATCCTCTGGGCCCACGACACCGATGCCGCGCTGATCGTCAAGCAGGCGAAACAGTTCGGTCTGCCTTTCCGCTTCGCGGGGGCAGTGCTCAGCGAAGACGCTTTTCTCAAGCTCGCCGGCAGCGGGGCCGAAGGCGCGATAAGCGCTTCCTATTTCGTCCCGACAGATCCCAATCCGGCAGTACAGACTTTTGTCAAACGCTATGAGGAACGCTTCAAGATGGCGCCCGACGTCTGGTCCGCAACCTATTACGATGCAGCAATCCTCGCGGCGAAAGCGATCAACGCCGCCGGATCCGCTGACGTTGCCAAGATCCGCGAATCCTTTGCTACCGTGAAGTATGACGGCCTGCTTGCGTCGTATGGATGCGACGAGAAGGGGGACTGCAACCGCCAGGTCAACATCGTCGAGATCAAGGGCGGGCAGCCCGTGGTCCTCGAAGCGGTCCGCTACTGAACGCCGGACGCCTCGATGCTGAAGATCCCCGCCACCGAACCGCCCGAGCTGGAACTGTCGCATGTCGACGTGTTCTACGGAAAGGCGCAGGTCCTCTTCGACCTCTCCATCCATGTTGAACGCGGTGAGGTCGCGGCGATCATCGGCGCCAACGGCGCCGGCAAGTCGACGACGCTCAACCTGATTATCGGCAAGCTGAAGCCGTCGGTGGGCACCGTCACCTTCGCCGGCGAGCCGATCACCGGCCGCCCGATCAACAAGGTCGTCGCCGGCGGCATCGCCTGCGTGCCGCAGCGTCGGCGGATATTCAGCACGCTGACCGTGATGGAGAACCTCGAGGTCGGTGCCTATGTGCGCCGTCACGACAAGGGTGGGATCAGCGCCACCCTCGATGAGGTCTTCGAACTGTTTCCGGTCCTGAAGCGCAAAGCGGCTGACATGGGCGGCGTGCTCTCGGGCGGCGAGCAGCAGGCGCTCGCGATCGGACGAGGGCTGATGGCCGGCCCGCGGCTGCTGCTACTCGACGAACCCTCGATGGGCCTGTCACCCAAGCTGACCACCGAGATGTTTGCGAGCATCCGCAGGATCGCCGAGGGCGGCCGCACCGTCGTGATCGTCGAGCAAAACGCCTACGCGGCCCTCGGCGTCGCCGACTACGGCTATGTGCTCGAGGGTGGCAGCATCGCGCTCAAGGGCCATGCCGACGAGCTGCTGCGCGATGATCATGTGCGCGACGCCTATCTCGGCGCCTGATGCCATTCCTCATATTCACCCAACCCCAAGCAAAGGCAATTACCACATCATGACGAAGCTTCACGGCATCATCCCCGCACTCACCACACCCTTCGACGAGAAGGGTGACATCGACGAGGCCAAGTTCCGAAACCAGATCCGCTTCATGCTCGGCAAAGGTGTGCACGGCCTCTGCTTCGGCGGCTCGACGGGTGAGGGCCAGGCGCTGGAGCTCGGCGAGTTTCGCCGGCTCGGCGAAATCACCATGGAGGAAGTCGCGGGCCGGGTGCCGGTCGTCGCCGGCATCATCGCCAACTCGACGCGCGAGGTGATCAAACGCGGCGAACTGATCGCCGATCTCAAGGTCGATGCCTTGCAGGTGACGCCGGTCTTCTACGTCTTCCAACCCGACGACGATTCGAATTTCGGCCACTTCAAGACGTTGACCGAAGAGCTGAAGACGCCGGTTCTGCTCTACAACGTCATTCCCTGGAACCTGCTTTCGACGCCGCTCGTGCTGCGTATCCTGAACGAGATTCCGTGGGTCGTCGGTATCAAGCAGAGCCAGGGCCACATCACGCGCACGGCCGAGCTCGTCGCCAATGCCCCGAAGGACAAGGTCATCCTCGCCGCCGTCGATAACCTTCTCTACTCCTGCTTCCAGTTCGGTGCTCACGGCACGCTGGCGGCTTCTCCGACCGCAGCACCGGGCCCCTGCGTACGCCTGTGGAACGCCGTCAAGAAGAAGGACGACGAGACCGCGCTCGCCATCCACCACCGCCTCGTCAACTTCTGGTCGGTGCTGCCGCACGGAAATTTGCCGGCCTGCGTGAAGTATTCGCTCCATCTCCAGGGTCTCGACTGCGGCATCTCCCGCCAGCCCATGCCGATGCCCGACGCGGCCACCCGCGCCGCCATCGAGCGCACGCTGCCGGCGCTGCTCGAATACGACGTCTGATCGAGATCGTTCGGGGAGAACCGGTCCATGAAGAAGCTGATGAATACCGCCGACGCCTTCGTCGACGAGATGCTTGACGGGCTGGTGGCGGCTCACCCGGCACTGGTGCGGGAGGCGCGGGTCGTCCGCGCCGCCCATGCGCCGAAGCGCGGCAAGGTCGGCATCGTCTCGGGCGGCGGCTCGGGACATCTGCCGCTGTTCACCGGCTATGTCGGCCAGGGCCTGCTCGACGCCTGCGCGATCGGCGACGTGTTCGCGGGACCGTCAGTGGATTCCTGCGTGCAGGCGATCAAGGCGGTCGATGGCGGACGAGGCGTGCTGCGCCTCTACGGAAATTACGGCGGCGACCGCATGAACTTCGATCTTGCCGGCGAGATGGTCGAGATGGACGACATTCCGACCACGACCGTGCTCGGCACGGACGATATCGCCTCCGCGCCGCCGCAAGAGGCCGGCAAGCGCCGCGGCGTCGCCGGAATCATCTATGCCTACAAGATCGCTGGCGCGAAGGCCGATACCGGCGCCGATCTCGCCGAGGTCACCGCGACCGCTCAGTCCGCTGTCGATGCCTGCCGCACCATCGGCGTCGCACTCGCGCCTTGCCAGATTCCGGGGGCCGCGAAGCCGACCTTCGAAATCGGCGCTGACGAGATCGAGATGGGCATGGGCATTCATGGCGAGCCGGGCATTTGGCGCGACAAGCTCCGTTCGGCAGACGAGATCGCCGACGAGATGGTGAAGCGCTTGCGTGCCGACGCGGTCGCCCACGGATCCGATCGCGTTTCCGTGCTGGTGAATAGCCTCGGCGCGACGCCGCTCGAGGAGTTGTTCATCGTCTATCGCCGCGTCGCTGCGCTTCTCAGGAAGGACGGGTTGACCATCGTGCGTCCGCTGGTCGGGCACTACGTCACCTCGATGGAGATGGCGGGGCTGTCGATCAGTCTGATTCACCTTGATGCCGAACGAGAGAAGCTGCTGGCAGCGCCCTGCGCCTGTCCGTTCTGGAGGGTGTGAGGTGGCGATCACGGCCGATACGCTCCGCAGCGCAGCCTTTCGTGCCAGAGACGCGGCTGCGGCCGCCCAGGATGATCTCAACGCCGCCGACGGCAAGATCGGCGACGGCGACACCGGGGTCATGCTGCGCCGGCTGTTCGAGGCCGTCGCAACTGCCATTCCCAATGAAGAGACGGACGTCGGCCTGGTGTTTCAGGCCTGTGCCAAAGCCTGCGCCAGCGGAACGGGATCGAGCCTGGGAACGCTGGTCACGGTTGCGATGATGACGCTGGCCAGAACGACCATGGGGCGCAATGAGATCGGCTGGGACGAACTCGGCGGCTTACTCGCCTCGATCCGCGACCAGATGATGACGCGCGGCGGCGCCAGGATCGGCGACAAGACGGTTGTCGACATGCTCGATGCCGTCGCGATTGCACTGGCGCATTGCAGAACGCACGACGAAGCGATCGCTGCGGCGCAAAAGGCCGCGCGCGAAACGCTCGACGCATTCCGGGAGCGGCCGAACAGGCTCGGACGTGCCCGTATGTTCGGCGAGCGGACGATCGGGCTCGATGATCCCGGCATGCTCGCCTTTTCCCGTCTGCTGGCCGCAGTTGCGGCTTGAACGCCGGATTGCAGTGGTACAGACGAGGGCAGGGTCATGAAGGAGGCCGCGATGTACGTCCAGGTTCTGCCACGTCCCGGGCCGGAGGTTATCGCCGCCGTGCGAGCAAAACTCGTCGAGCGCCTCGGCACGCGCGTGAGCGTTTCGCAGGCCATGCTCGACCAGCATAGTCATGGTGAGGGCCTGCCGGCGATCGGCATGCCCGATCTCGTGGTGTTTCCCGAGACCAACGAGGAGGTCGCGTTCGTTCTCGCGCTCTGCAACGAACACCGCGTGCCGGTCACGCCGTTCGGTGCCGGCTCATCGCTGGAGGGTCAGCTCGCGGCGGTTGCCGGTGGCGTTTCGCTCGACACGAGCCGCTTCGACAAGATCCTCGACGTCTCGCCGGATTCGCTCGATTGCCGGGTCCAGGCCGGCGTGACGCGCGAAGCGCTCAATGCAGGGATCCGCGACACCGGCCTGTTCTTTCCAGTCGACCCCGGAGCGAACGCCTCGATCGGCGGCATGGCCTCGACCCGCGCGTCCGGCACCAATGCGGTATGCTATGGCACGATGCGCGAGAACATCCTCGGGCTCACCGTCGTCACGCCCGATGGGCGGATCGTGCGCACCGGCAGCCGCGCGCGCAAATCCTCAGCCGGCCTCGATCTCACCCATCTCTATGTCGGTAGCGAAGGCACTCTCGGCGTCATCACCGAGATCCAGCTCAAGCTCTATGGCCTGCCGGAGACGATCGTCGCGGCCGTTTGCCAGTTCCAGTCGCTAGAAGGGGCCGTCGCCGCCGTGGTGACGGCGCTGCAATCGAACCTGAAGATGGCCCGCGTC
>Ga0105239_10010527_pt1 | contig 10338 bp, 8 predicted proteins | sample KBSC44metaG_FD_92761 | JGI IMG/M metagenome (GOLD analysis project Ga0105239, IMG submission 92761) | Corn rhizosphere microbial communities from Kellogg Biological Station, Michigan, USA - KBS C4-4 metaG | ecosystem: Host-associated > Plants > Roots > Rhizosphere > Soil | place: Michigan, USA...
AACGTCGCGCTGCGCGCGGTCGCGCAGCCGGGCGACACGGTCGCCGTCGAGTCACCGACCTACTACGGCTTGCTGCAGGTGCTCGAAAGCCTGGGCCTGCGCGCGCTCGAGATCCCGACCAGCCCACGCAGCGGCCTGTCGGTCGACGCGCTCGAACTCGCGCTGCGTACCCATCCTGGCATCAAGGCGGTGGCGGTGGTTCCCAATTTCCAGAACCCGCTGGCCAGCGTGATGCCCGACGACCAGAAGCAACGCCTGGTTGCGCTGTGCGAGCAGGCCGACGTCGCGCTGATCGAGGACGACACCTACGGCGCGCTGAGCGACGACAACGCCACGCTCTCGTCGCTGAAGACCTGGGACCGCAGCGGCAACGTGATCCACTGCGCGTCGCTGCGCAAGACGCTCGCGCCCGGCATGCGGGTCGGCTGGGTTAGCGGCGGGCGCTGGCAGCCGCGCATCCAGATGCTGAAGTTCGCGCAGAGCCGCGCGAACGACGCGCTCGCGCAGCGCACGGTCGGCGAATTCATTGCCTCGCCTGCGTACGACCGGCACCTGGTGCGCCTGCGCCGCGCACTGCGCAGCCAGCGCGAGCAGACGGCCGAGGCGATTGCCGCGCATTTCCCCGCCGGCACGCGCTCGAGCATGCCGCAGGGCAGCATGATGCTGTGGGTCGAGCTGCCGGAGCGAGTGTCGAGCCTGCGCCTGTTCGACACCGCGCTCGCCCACGGCATCCGCATCGTGCCGGGCTCGCTGTTCTCGAACTCCGACCGCTACGACCACTTCATGCGGATCGGCTGCGGCCTCGCGTTCTCGCGCGAGCACGACCAGGCGCTGCGGCGGCTCGGCGAGATGGTGGAGCGCGCCGCGCGCTGACGCTCAACCCTCGTAGCCGATGCGCTTCTGCAGCGCGGCCCAGCCCGAGTCGCCGAGGTCGCGCAGTGTGCGGATGTTGGCCTCGTAGATCGTCTGGGCTTGCGGGAACGCCTCGACCGCACGCTCCACGCTGTCTTCGCGCAGCAGATGCAGGGTCGGGTATGGGGCGCGGTTGGTCGCGTTGTCGAGGTCGTCGGGCGCGGTGCCGGCAAACTGATAGCGCGGATGAAAGCTCGCGATCTGGATCGTGCCCTCCAGGTCGAGCGCGACGACCGCGGCATCGGCGTCGTCGAGAAACTCGTTGAAGTCGTCGAACCCGGCGAACTGGTCCGGCACGACGAGCAGCGTGGTTTCGGTCTTGTTCGAGTCGGTTTCGACCAGCAGGCGCAACTCGGCTCGCAGTTCTTCGAGCAGGCTCGCCGGGTCGCGGCTGGCGCTGACTACGCAGCGCACCTGGCCCTTGACCCACGGCGCCTTCGCGAACGGGCACAGATTCAGCCCGATGACCGCGTGCTCGACCCAGGCCAGCGTGCGGGCCGCCACCGCGCTGCCGGATTGGTGCGTCGTGGGCGGCACGTCGCGGGGTTCGTCGTCGGCTGGAGCCATGTACTTCCTTGCTGGCCTACCGGGCGTGGGGCGGCCGCCAGTGTACGGCGGTGCGCGCCTGGCGAGGGCTCGTCGCGGGCCGGTTCCTATAATCGTTCGAATCATCGAATGCGCGCAGCGCCCACCATGAACCCCGACTTCAAACCCGACGAGATCGAGCGCACCGCGCAGGCCGCTTGGGCCGCCGCCGACGCGTACCGCGTGCGCGAAGATTCCTCGAAGCCGAAGTTCTACGCCTGCTCGATGCTGCCGTACCCGAGCGGCAAGCTGCACATGGGCCACGTGCGCAACTACACGATCAACGACATGCTCACGCGCCAGCTGCGCATGAAGGGCATGAACGTGCTGATGCCGATGGGCTGGGATGCCTTCGGCCTGCCGGCCGAGAACGCGGCGATCGACAAGAACATCGCGCCGGCCCAATGGACGCGCGACAACATCGCCGACATGAAGTCGCAGATGCAGCCGCTCGGGCTGGCGTTCGACTGGTCGCGCGAGATCGCGACCTGCGATCCGAGCTACTACAAGTGGAACCAGTGGTTCTTCCTGAAGATGCTCGAAAAGGGCATCGCCTACCGCAAGACCCAGGTCGTCAACTGGGACCCGGTCGACCAGACCGTGCTCGCCAACGAGCAGGTCGAGAACGGGCGCGGCTGGCGCAGCGGCGCGCTGATCGAGAAGCGCGAGATCCCGGGCTACTACCTCGCCATCACGAAGTACGCCGACGAGCTGCTCGACAACGTCGCCGACCCGAAGGCGCCCGGCTTCCTGGCCGGCTGGCCCGAGCGGGTGCGGCTGATGCAGGAGCACTGGATCGGCAAGAGCGAAGGGGTGCGCTTCGCGTTCACGCACCAGATCCGCGGCACCGACGGCCACCTGATCGACGACGGCAAGATGTGGGTCTTCACGACCCGCGCCGACACGATCATGGGCGTGACCTTCTGCGCCGTCGCGCCGGAACACCCGCTGGCGCTGCATGCGGCCCACGGCAACCCGGCCATCACCGCGTTCATCGACGAGTGCCGCCACGGCGGCACCACCGAGATCGAACTCGCGACGCAGGAAAAGAAGGGCGTGCCGACCGGGCTGTTCGTCGAGCATCCGCTGACGCACGAAAAGATTCCGCTGTGGATCGGCAACTACGTGCTGATGGCCTATGGCGACGGCGCTGTCATGGGCGTGCCGGGCCACGACGAGCGCGATTTCGCGTTCGCGAAGAAGTACGGTCTCGAGATCCTGCAGGTCGTGCACGTCGACGGCGAGCCGCACTACACCTACGACCATTGGCAGGACTGGTACGCGCTGAAGGACACGAGCGGCGAGCGCGCGGTCACGATCAATTCCGACAACTACAGCGGCCTGGCCTACCAGGTCGCGATCGATGCGGTCGCGGCCGCGCTCGAACATCGCCACCTCGGCGGCAAGAAGACGACCTGGCGGCTGCGCGACTGGGGCATCAGCCGGCAGCGCTACTGGGGTACGCCGATCCCGATCATCCATTGCGATGCGTGTGGAACAGTCCCGGTGCCCGAGAAGGACCTGCCCGTCGTCCTGCCCGAAGACCTGATCCCGGACGGTTCCGGCAATCCGCTGAACAAGTCGGCGGCATTCCTGAACGTCGCCTGCCCGAAGTGCGGCAAGCCGGCCCAGCGCGAGACCGACACGATGGACACCTTCGTCGATTCGGCCTGGTACTACATGCGCTACGCCTGTCCCGACAGCCACGGCGCGATGGTCGATGCCCGCAACGACTACTGGATGCCGATGGAGCAGTACATCGGCGGCATCGAGCATGCCGTGCTGCACCTGCTGTATGCCCGTTTCTGGACCAAGGCGATGCGCGACCTCGGCCTCGTGAAGATCGGCGAGCCGTTCACCAAGCTGTTCACGCAGGGCATGCTGCTGAACGAGTCGTTCTACCGCGAAACGGCCGATGGCGGCGGCGAGGCCAATGGCGAAGGCAAGAAGCAGTGGTACTACCCGAGCGAGGTGAACGTCCAGTACGACGACAAGGGCCACCCGATCGGTGCGACCTTGATCGCTGACGGACTGCCTGTTTCGCTCGGCGGCATCGAGAAGATGTCGAAATCGAAGAACAACGTGGTCGAGCCGCGCGACATCATCAAGAAGTTCGGCGCCGACACCGCGCGGCTGTTCACGATGTTCGCGGCACCGCCCGATCAGAGCGCGACCTGGTCCGACTCGGGCGCCGAGGGCGCCTATCGCTATCTGCGCCGTCTGTGGGCTTTCGCGACCAAGAATGCCGACCGCATCCACAGCGCCGGCGCGAACGCAGCCGGCGCGAGCGGGGCGGCGAAGGATCTGCGCCGCGAGGTTCACCTGCTGCTGCGCCAGATCAGTCACGACTACGACCGGCTGCAATACAACACGGTCGTCTCGGGTGCGATGAAGCTGTTGAACGCGCTCGAAGGCGCGAAGCTGGGCGACGGCGCCGCAGCGACGGCGCCGACCGACGCCGCCGTGCTGCGAGAAGGCCTGGGCATCCTGCTGCGAGCCTTGTATCCGGCCGCGCCGCACGTCACGCACGTGCTGTGGAGCGAGCTCGGCTACGCCAAGCTGCATGGCGAGCTGCTCGACACGCCATGGCCGCAGGTCGACGAAGCGGCGCTGCGGCAAAGCGAGATCGAGCTGATGCTGCAGGTCAACGGCAAGCTGCGAGGCAGCATCAAGGTACCGGCCGACGCGGGCAAGCACACGATCGAACACGCGGCGCTGCACAGCCCCGACTTCATCAAGTTCGCCGAGGGCAAGCGGGCGAAGAAGGTGATCGTGGTGCCGGGCCGGCTCGTCAACGTCGTGGTGTGAGGAAGCTCCCGATGCCCCGTCGCCGCAGCCTCCTCCTGGCAGCGGCGGGTTTCTCCTCGGCCCTCGGTCTGCCGCTCGTGGGCGGCTGCGGGTTCGAGCTGCGGCGCGCCCCCGAGATGCGGTTCCGGACCATCCAGCTGGCCGGCTTCAAGCCCCGTTCGCCGTTCGCCGACGAGCTGCGCATGAACATCGACGCCAGCACGACGACCAAAGTCGTCGAGACGGCAGCGCAGGCCCAGGTCGTGCTGGAGGTGATCGACGATGTGCGCGAGAAGACGGTCGTCGCGAGCACGGCGGTTGGCCAGGTCACCGAGTTCCAGCTGCGCGCGCGCTTCAAGTTCCGCGTGCGCGGCGCCGGCGGCAAGGAGCTGATTCCCGCGGCCGAACTGCTGCTCACGCGCGACATGAGCTACACCGAGAGCGCGGCCCTCGGCAAGGAGCAGGAAGAGGCATTCCTGTATCGCGCGATGCAAAGCGACATCGTCGCTCAGGTGCTGCGCCGGCTCGCGTCGATCCAGAACTTCTGACGTCACCGACGATGCAAGTCCGCGCCGACCAGCTCGCGAACCACCTGCAAAAGGGCCTGCGCCCGCTGTACACCGTGTGGGGCGACGAGCCGCTGCTCGCGCAGGAAGCGGGCGATGCGGTTCGGGCCGCGGCCCGCGCCGCCGGCTGCAGCGAACGCCAGGTCCACACCGTCACCGGCGCGCACTTCGACTGGAGCAGCCTGATCGGCGCGTCGATGGCGCTCAGCCTGTTCGCCGACAAGCAGCTGATCGAGATCCGCATCCCGTCGGGCAAGCCCGGCAAGGAAGGTTCCGAGGCGTTGCAGCGCTATTGCGAGAACCTCAGCGACGACGTTGTCACGCTGGTGCAGTTACCGAGACTGGACCGCACGCAGCAGAGCAGCGCCTGGTTCGGTGCGCTGGACGCGGCCGGCGTCACGGTCCGCGTCGATGCGATCGAGCGCAAGGCGCTGCCGCAATGGATCGCGCAACGCCTGGCCGCACAGCAGCAGCGTGTGCGCGGCGGCGATGAAGGGCAGCGCAGCCTCGCGTTCTTCGCCGATCGGGTCGAAGGCAACCTGTTGGCCGCGCACCAGGAGATACAGAAACTCGCGCTGCTGTACCCCGCCGGCGAGCTCGGTTTCGAGCAGATCGAGGCGGCCGTGCTGAACGTTGCGCGCTATGACGTGTTCAAGCTCGGCGAGGCAGTGCTCGCTGGCCAGGTGGCCCGCGCCCTGCGCATGCTCGACGGCCTGCGCGCCGAGGGCGAGGCCGCGGTGCTGGTGCACTGGACGCTCGCCGAGGACATCCGCGCACTCAAGCGCGTGAAAGACGCGCTGGCCGCCGGCAAGCCGATGCCGATGGCGTTGCGCGAGGCGCGCGTGTGGGGCATGAAGGAACGCCTGATCGAGCGCGCGGCGCCGCTGATCGCCGACAACGCGCTTGCCCATCTGCTGGCTGCTGCGCACATCTGCGACGGGCTGGTCAAGGGTCTGCGTCATCCCGATTGGCCGCAGGATGCCTGGGACGCGATGAAGCGCCTCGCGCTGATGACGCTGCAGCACACCGCGACGCTGCCGCGCGCCGGACACGGGGCGACTGGCATCGCGCTGGCGCTGCCTGCGTGAAGAGCACGGCGACGGTCGGACAGGCGCGCGTCACCGAGAGGCAGGTCTTCGCGCCAAGAGCGCTGCCAAGACACGCCCACGCAACCTGTTCGGTGCCGGCCACCGTGCCGATCACGTCGAGTCAATAGCCGCGGGAGCGGTCGACAAGGTGCTCGAACGGGCGCCCATCGCGCAGCGCCCGGACGTTGCGCGCGGCGATCGCGGCGGCGCTGCGCGGATCGGTCTGCGCCGCGACATGCGGCAGCAGCGTGATCGCCGGATGGCTCCAGAACGGATGCGTGCCCGGCAGCGGTTCGGTGTCGAATACATCGAGCACCGCATGTCCGAGCTGCCCGCTGGCGAGTGCGTCCAGCAAGTCGGCCTCGACGACATGGCCGCCGCGCGCCAGGTTCACCACCGCCGCGCCGCGCCGTAGCAATGCGAAGGTGCCGGCGTTGAACAAGCCACGGGTTTCATCGGTCAATGGCAGCAGATTGACAACGATATCGGCCTGGGCGAGCACCTGCGGCAGCGCCGCGGCGCCAGCATGCGTGACCACGTCATCGACCTCCACCGCACGGGAGCTCCAGCCGACGACCGGGTAGCCGTTGCGCGCAAGACGCCGCGCGCAGGTACGCCCCATCTGGCCAAGGCCCAGCACGGCGACGCCGACCTCGTCAGCGCGCCGCTGCGACAGCGGCTGCCAGCGCCTGTCGCGCTGCGCGCGGGCGTACGCGAAGTGGTCACGGTGCAGGCTGAGGACTGCCCACAACGCGGTCTCGGCCATCGCCTCGTTCATCGCCGGGTCGACCATGCGGGCAAGCGGCACGTCGCGCGGCACGGTCGAGTCGGCCAGCAGTTTGTCGACGCCGGCCCACAGCGATTGCACGAGGCGCAGGTCCGGCAGATCGGCCAGCGCGCCGTTGGGCGGGTTGGCGACCAGCGCGATCGTGATCGGGTCGCCGGGCACGGCCTCGGCTCGGTCGCGCAGCAGACGTTCGCCCTGCAGCGCTTGCTGCAGGGCCGGCCACCAGGCGGTCCAATCATCGGCATCGAACTGGGTTGCGAGCAGGATGGCCATCGTGCGTGCCGCCGTTGTCGTGTACTCGTTCGCCGTCGGGCTCAGCCGGCTGCCGACCGAGCCGCCTCGACCAGGCGGGCGAGCGCGGACCGCACCGTCTGTTCGCGGATGGCGCGGCGGTCGCCGCTGAGCTGCAGCAGCTCGCTGCGCGTCGCCGCGCCAGTCCGGGCGAGCGCCATCCAGACTGTCCCGACCGGCTTGCCGGGCGAACCGCCGCCGGGCCCCGCAATGCCGGTGACCGCAACCGCGAGCTGCGCATGTGAACGCGCGATCGCGCCCTCGGCCATCGCCTTCGCCACCGGCTCGCTGACGGCGCCGTGCGCATCGATCAAGGCGGGCGACACGCCAAGCATCTCGGTCTTCGCTTCGTTCGAGTAGGTCACGAAACCGCGCTCGAACCAATCGCTCGAACCGGCAACGGTTGTGCACGCGCTCGCGATCAGGCCGCCGGTGCACGACTCGGCGGTCGCAACCTTGAAGCCGGCCTGTCGCAACGCGTCGGCCAGCACGGGCACGATGGCCTCGATCTCGTCGTTCAGACAAACCTCCACAGCGCGATCACGAAGAGTGTGCACAACGCAGCCACCAGGTCGTCGAACAGGATGCCGAAGCCCTGTGCCCAGCCGATGGCGTGCCCGCGCCGCACCTTGAAGAGCGCGTCGGCCCAGGCCACCGGGCCGGGCTTCGCGGCATCGAAGATCCGGAACAGCACGAACGCGGCGAACTGCGCCCACAGGCTCGCCGGCGTGACGAGCCACAGCACGATCCAGAACGCGACGATCTCGTCCCAGACGATCGCGCTCGGGTCGGCCACTGCGAGATGCCGGGCGCCGAGCGTGCACGCCCACCAGCCGATCACCAGGCCCGCGGCGATCAGCCACGCCCACTGCGCGGTGCCGAGGTGCGGTTGCAGAACCAGGAAAGCGACCCAGGCCCACAGGGTGCCGACGGTGCCCGGCGCAACCGGCGACAGCCCGCTGCCGAAACCGAGCGCAACCACATGGGCCGGGTGCGACAGCATGAAGCGCCAGGACGGTTTTTGCGGAGCAGTGCCGAGCGGCGGGCTGAGCGGAGAGTCGACCATCACGGCTTGAAGTGATCGAACGAGCCGAAGCGGTTGGCGAGCGCGGCGCCATGCGCGTCGACGAGCCGCAGTCCCGGTTCGGCATCGAGCCGGCCGATCCGCGTGACGTTGACACCCGCCGAGCTCGCTGCAGCATGCACTTCGGCAGCCAAGCCAGGCGGTGCGCTGAACACGAGCTCGTAGTCGTCGCCGCCGGCGAGCGTGAACTCGCGCTGCAGCGCGGCGGACAGCGTGCCCAGCACGGCGCTGCGCGGCAGCGCATCGACCTCGAGCGTCGCGCCGACCTGCGAGCGGCGCAGCACGTGGCCGAGGTCGCCGAGCAGGCCGTCGGAAACGTCGATCGCGCTGGTCGCGATGCCGCGCAGCGCCTGGCCGAGCGCCACGCGCGGCTGCGGCTGCTCCATCGCAAGGCGCAAGGTCTCGAACGCGGCGCCGTCGAGCGACAGGCCGCCCCGGAACACCTCGAGCGCGGCACGCGCGTCGCCGAGCGTGCCGCTGACGTACAGCTCGTCGCCGGCCCGCGCGCCCGAGCGCAGCAGGGCCTGGCCGGCCGGGAGCTCACCGAAAACCGTGATGCACAGGTTCAGCGGGCCCCGCGTCGTGTCGCCGCCTATCAGTTCGCAGTCGTGTTCATCGGCCAGCGCGAGCAGGCCGCGTGCAAAGCCCTCGAGAAAGCGTTCGTCGACGCCCGGCATCGCCAGCGCGAGCGTGAAAGCCACCGGGCGGGCGCCGCACGCGGCCAGGTCGCTCAGGTTCACCGCCAGCGCCTTGTGGCCGAGCCGCTCGGGCGCGACCGTCGAGAGGAAGTGCCGGCCTTCGACCAGCATGTCGCTGGACACGGCGAGCTGCATGCCCGGCGAGGTGGCGAACAGTGCGCAATCGTCGCCGACGCCGAGCGCCGCACGCTTGACGCTGCGGGTGAAGTACTTCGCGATCAGGTCGAACTCGCCAAGGGACATGCGACAGGAATACGGCAATGCGGCATACGCATTATCCGCGTCGCGCACGCGCGGCCGCACTCCTACAATGGCCCGCCGATGCCAGGGCGCTGTCAGGCCCGAGCGTTCAATTCGGCGCGGTTCGACCTCAGACCCACTCACGAGACAAGCGCATGTCAACGCAATCCGAACAAAAGGCCGCCGAACTGCGGCGCGCCGCCCTCGAATACCACGAGTTCCCGGTCCCCGGGAAGATCGCGATCGCGGCGACCAAGCAGATGGTCAACCAGCGCGACCTCTCGCTCGCGTACTCGCCGGGCGTTGCGGCGGCGTGCGAAGAGATCGTCAACGACCCGGCGAATGCCTATCGCTACACGGCGCGCGGCAACCTGGTCGCGGTGATCACGAACGGCACGGCGGTCCTTGGTCTGGGCGACATCGGTCCGCTCGCCGCGAAGCCGGTCATGGAAGGCAAGGGCGTGCTCTTCAAGAAGTTCGCCGGCATCGATGTGTTCGACATCGAGGTCAACGAGAAGAACCTCGACAAGCTGATCGACGTGATCGCCGCGCTCGAACCCACCTTCGGCGGCATCAACCTCGAGGACATCAAGGCGCCCGACTGCTTCTACGTCGAGCGCGCGCTGCGCTCGCGCATGAAGATTCCGGTCTTTCACGACGACCAGCACGGCACCGCGATCGTGGTCGGCGCCGGCGTGCTGAACGCGCTGAAGGTCAGCGGCAAGAGCATCAAGGAGGTCAAGCTCGTGACCTCCGGCGCCGGCGCCGCCGCGCTCGCCTGCCTGAGCCTGCTGATGAAGCTCGGCCTGCCGCGCGAGAACATCTGGGTCACCGACCTCGCCGGCGTGGTGTACGAGGGCCGCACCGAGCTGATGGACGAAGACAAGATCCAGTTCGCGCAAAAAACCAGCAAACGCACGCTCGCCGAGGTGATCGAAGGCGCCGACGTGTTCCTCGGCCTGTCGGCCGCCGGCGTGCTGAAGAAGGACATGGTCGCGAAGATGGCACCGGCGCCGATGATCTTTGCCCTGGCGAACCCGACGCCGGAGATCCTGCCGGAAGAGGTCAAGGAAGTGCGCGACGACGCGATCATCGCGACCGGCCGCACCGACTACCCGAACCAGGTCAACAACGTCCTGTGCTTCCCGTACATCTTCCGCGGCGCGCTCGACAGCGGCGCGACCACCATCACGATCGAGATGGAGATCGCCGCGGTGCACGCGATCGCCGAGCTGGCCCAGGCCGAGCAGAGCGAGGTGGTGGCCGCGGCCTATGCCGGCGCCACGCTGAGCTTCGGGCC
>Ga0105239_10010529_pt1 | contig 10337 bp, 11 predicted proteins | sample KBSC44metaG_FD_92761 | JGI IMG/M metagenome (GOLD analysis project Ga0105239, IMG submission 92761) | Corn rhizosphere microbial communities from Kellogg Biological Station, Michigan, USA - KBS C4-4 metaG | ecosystem: Host-associated > Plants > Roots > Rhizosphere > Soil | place: Michigan, USA...
CGATTACGAACGTTCCTACCGCGCGCCCCAGCGGTACTTGTCCGGCATCCTGAGCCGCCTCCGCCTTCAGCGCTTCCCGAATTTCCGGATGCCGGATCTCGCCACCGATGTTGGCGGCTTGCGACATAAGCCCAAATGTCGCCACGGAACATAATCCCACTGCCGCGAGCACCGCGTTTGGAAAACGTTCGACGCGCCGGGATTTCCAGAGACCAAGCCAAGCGAATGCCCCGGTTAGTTCCATGAACACCAGCGCGAGCAGCGCCGCACCCTCGTGTTTCTCGATCAGCGCCTTCGATACACCCGGATCGGTACAGGGGGCCTTGGGCTGGCCTTTGCAGATCATTTCCTGCGCGGCGTTGCCACTCATGTAAGTCGGAAGCGCCAGCAGGGCGATACCTAGGAACACCACTAGGCTGGCGCGCTTAAGATCGTCGCTTTTCCCAGCCAGACCGAGCAGGAATAAGCCGATCCCAATAATCATGCCTACAGTCGGAAAGTGATTGAGTAAGAGATGGATGTGAGCAAGGTTCATACGTGACTTTCAAAGCGCAACTCAGATTCGCTTGGTGATTTCCGATCTGTCGTCCTAAGTTGTCGTGTCCTAAGCTATCGCGCCGTGCACGCCGAAGGGCTCCACTTCGATCCATCCGGTTCTTTCTTGAAATGAGTACTGGTGAGAAACTCCTGCGTCAGGTTTTGGGGATCGTTCACAATCGTACTAACGATCAGCAGGGTCTCGCCGTCCGGTTCCGTGACTTTATCGAAATTCTCGGTAAGCACGGTGTTCGCGCTGTAGGGCACTCCGTTTTTGCGAAGGTATCCAGGCTTCATGCGCGTCGTGACGACGTGCAGCGAACCTGGACGCACCGGTTGGGGCCCGCCTTTCGCCACTTCCGGACCGCCCGTAAGTCCGGCGCCGCCACCCGGTAATCCGAACACGCCTCGGCCTCCCCGGCCCAATCCTTCCCACGACGCGACCGAATAACCCTGATATCCCGCATCACCCGAAGCCGGCGGAGTCCCCCCGAAGTGCAGCAGCCGGGTCTGAGTCCCCGCATCGAAATCGATCTTGAGAGTGTTGTCGTCCTGCCAGTCGATGTGCATCCGCCCCGGAACGCGCACAATCGCTGCCGCACCATATGCCTTGCACTGCTCGCCCGCGGCTTCGTCCTTGGCCGGATCCCAATTGTTGGCGGCCTGCTTACCTTGGTTGTTGAGCGGGACGCTCGCGGTATCGCCCTTCGCGGGAGTTACCATCCGATACAGCCAATCTTCCGTCACCAGGGAGACCCAGTAGCCGGTAATGTCGATGGGAGCCGCCGCGCGAGGCGATACGGGAGCTGCCGGTCCGCCGCCTCCTCGACCACCGCCGCCCTGCGCGAAGATGTACACGGGTATCGTGAGGGAAAGTATTAACGCCATCACCGACAGCCACGGTCTCGTGTGTGTTGTCTGCTTCATGCTTTGCTCCCTCACGAGTTTACGCGTCAGCGTCTAGTTGAAGGTCTGGTTCCCGACCGGCCAGGTCCATCCATCCGACGGCCGTGTGATGCTGCGCATCCGCAGACGATAGTCCTCCGCGTTGCGTCCCGGACTGCCGACCACCTTAACTTTGTCGCCGACTTTTAACGATCCGGTCTTAACGCCTTGTTGTGCGAGCTGTCCGGCCGCACCCCACTCGATCGACCAGCGAATCGGCTCGCCCGTCTTGGGATCCTTTTTCGTTGCATCTTCCACATGTACAAAAGAGTGTGGATTCCGCACCAGGAAGGCCACCAGAGTGCCTTCCACCGTAATGGGCGGGGCGTCTTCCAGATAGGTGCCCGCAAAGGAATGGTGCGCCGACATGGGCGTTGCGACAAACATAAGTCCAGCCGCCGCTGCGATGATAGCGAGTTTCGTTTTCATCAAAATAACTCCCTCTACTTGTTCACTTCTTTGGAGTCAGGCTCCGAAATACGGCCTCTACAAACATATCCGTCGATCCGGGACCCGTGGCCGCGGCCCAGCGTCCATCGTATTCGAAAGTCGGTTTCGCTTCCTTCACCTGGGCCAGCGTCTTACCCTGTTTGATCAGGTTCTGCACCCGATCCCGGATGATCGTCACCATGTCGCGATACTCCAGCACGTCGTGCTCGTCCGTCAGCCGCCCGTGGCCAGGGATCACGTAGGTTCCGCCTTCCTGCTCGTGCTTGGGGATCGTAATGTCCAGCACCACGTTCAGCGCCTTGATCACGCCGTTGATGCTGCCGCCCTTGTCGACGTTGATCACCGGGTAGCTGTTCATGTTGAAGATATCGCCGGTGGCGATCACGTCCGACCGGCGGAAGAATACCATGCTGTCGCCGTTGGTGTGAGCCGCTGGTTCGAACATCGTGATCACCGGCTCCTCATTGAAAAAGATTTCCTTCTGTCCCTGGAAGAAGGTAGTGGTGGGCAGCTTGTCGGCATTTGGATCGGCCTTGCCTTCGCCACCTTCGCTCATCGCGCGCAGGACGTTCTCATGGGCCACGATCGTGGCTCCGTTGTCGAGGGCAACGGCTCCGAGGTTCCCACCAATTACCGGCGCTCCCGCCCGCGAGATCTTCGCATTGCCGTCTGTGTGATCCATGTCGGCGCTCGTGTTGATGACGTAGCGGATGGGCTTGCTGGTTAGCTTCCGGATTTCCGCCACGATCTTGTCGGAAACTTCCTCATATTGAGTGTCGACAACCAAGGCGCCCGAATCGCCGACCTGCACTGCGGTATTTCCGCCTGGGCCCACGATCATGTACACATTGCCCTGAACCTTAAGCGTGTGGACCTCCGCGTTAGCCCACGCTGGATTCGGTGGCCTAGTTGCTGCGGGAGCCGGCGGCGCGCCGCCCTGCTTACCGCCGCCACCCTTACCCTTACCTTGGGCACGGGCGATGTCCGACGGGCCGAACACGAGCAACAGGACGGCAACCGTCGATACGGCCAGCATGATTCGTGGCAATACTTGACGGATTGTCATTTGGCTGCGCTCTTGAGCTTCTTCATGTATTCCGGATACATTGTCTCGGCGCCGCCCAAAGCTGCCTCCACCGGAATGTGAAATTTATCCGCGAATTCATGCTCGAATGGATTCTGGCCGGGCATAAAGCTGGGTACCTTGGTGAGGTCTGAATTGGGCAGTTCCTCTACATACTCGCATGGCCATAGCCAGTTGCCGCCAGAATTGGTATTGAGTACGTAATCTTCGCTTTTGATCAGCGGCTCGGTCAGATAAATCGGATCGGTCACGACACTCACGTGCGTCAGGTGGTTGTCGTGCCGGATGAAATGCTCCACCAGCGTGATCTTATCGCTCGACGGGATTCCGTTCCGGCGATGCCAGCCTTGCTTGATGTGCGTGGTGTAGACCGTCAGGATGTTGCCTTCCCATTTGCCCGTCGAAAATCCCATCCAGGTGTGCGCGGCGTATTCCGGAGGATGGGGACGGCCGTCCATGTAGATAGTGCGGTTCTGCTCGTATGTGCTGGTGTATTGCCGGATGGCGATGAGGTCCTGCGTCTGCGGATCACGTTCTTCCCAGATGCGAAGCTGCAGCGGCCCGCGATAGATATAGGCCGCAGTGTGAACTTGGCACTGGTGTTCAGGGAGGCCGAGCCGGTCGGGATCCCAGCTCAAAGCCCATTGCCGGGCTTGCGCATTGATCGGAATGCCCAGGTAATCCACTAGGGCAGGGCCGGGAATACGCTCAGGCTGATCCTCTTGGTATTGGGGAGTCCAAGTGCCCGATAAATCCACCTGGGCGAATGCGGGGCCAGTCATCAGCGCCGAACCCAAGATAAGAGAACGAAGAATGAGAGAGCCTGAGATCTTGGCACTAACGCCGAGGGCCACACTACCTCCAACGAACCTTGTTGAACGGTACACAGTAACACTACCATCCTATCGTAGTCAAGTTCCGTGCTTTCAGCGCGGTGGACATAGTAGGACAAGCGAAAAGTTGCCGCAGTTTAGCCGCTGGAGGCGGTAACCTTTGGAGATTGGCGAGCGAAAGACGCCGATCCTGAGCTAACATTGAATTGTGACATGCGTTACATTACGCATTACAGAGCGAGATGATTCGCTCGATACGACACAAGGGGCTGAAGCGCCTTCATGAAGACGACGACTCGCGCGGTGTGATTGTCGAGCATATTCCTAAGCTTCGCGATATTCTAGCGAGGCTCGACGCGGCCAGGACCGTGGCTGATATGGATCTGCCCGGTTTCCGGTTGCATCCGTTCAAGGGCGAGTTCAAAGGAGCATGGGCGGTAACGGCTCGCGCAAACTGGCGGGTGATTTTCCGTTTTGATGGTCCTAACGCGTTCGATGTGGATTATGTGGATTACCACTAAGAGGAACTTGAACAAATGTCGATGAAGAACCCACCCCACCCCGGAGGCTTTGTACTCCGGCAGTGCATCGAGCCCCTGGGCTTGAGTATCACGGACGCCGCCGCCGCCCTTGGAGTCACGCGCACCACGCTATCGGAGCTGGTGAACGAAAAGCGCAGCATATCGCCGGAAATGGCCGTGAGGCTGTCGAAGGTTTTCGGCGGCAGTGCCGAAAGCTGGCTGGTGCAACAGGCACAGTATGATCTCGCCCACGTTCGCGCCGATCGGTTGAAGCTGAAGAAGCTGGAACTGGTTTAAGAACAGCGTTTCATAAACAACCGTCCGAGCGGACTGCCGACTGCACGGCCCCGCGAACGGCTTTTGAGCAGGCGGTCACGTATTATGAGGCAGCGGATGGAACTACCCCCGGGACGGTATTGGTTGCGCGCTAATGCGCTCTATCTCTGGTAGTACGGACATCAATAGGAGGTTCGCCATCTCGTCAAGGCTCGCTTCTAGGTCCGGCTCCCGTATGCCAAACGCCTTGAGGCGCGATTGTTGATCTGCGGAAAACTCTGAATTCCTTGTGGCAGACAAGATCAGTCGCTCGTTCTCTTCGCGGAGTCGAGCCTCGTCCGCTGCGTCCGTTGGAGCAAAGGAACGTCCGTAGTGATCACGAAGCACTGGATCGGTCTCGTCTGCGTTTACCACATAAGCGTGCAACAGTCCGAGTTGCGGAATACTCATCCCGCCATGTGCGTTGCGCACACTACCCCGGAACTGTGGATGGGCTAGGAATTTGTCTCTGGCTTTTACCAAGTATTCCAGCTCGCCGTGAGGGGGCCGCACCTTCAGGCCTTTCAGCATGTGCACCACACTGGTCAGCTCGTAGTAGACAACTGAGGCCAAAACGCGTGCCTCCAGCGCCGAATCCTCCCGTTGCCACGCGATCTCATCTGGTACTTCCCACATGGTGGGTTCTGTGCGGGTAAGGCGTTTTGCAGCGTTAATCTGGGCTTCCGCTTCTCGATACAGACGCGAGAGTGCCTTCAGGCGTGAGTACGTGAACGCGAGCATTTCCACGCGGTCCAAAATATCAATCAGATAACGGCGTTCCTCCATGACTCGTGCATATTCCACGTCGTTATTCAAGCCTCGTGCTATGGTGGGGCTGCCTAGGGCCTCCGTAGCCTTCCGAAGGAATTTATCAAACGGACTTGTTTGCCGATACTCGTTAACAAGCCTTTCGGCCTGGAACCAGTCGACCTCCGGTGAACCGATGGGGCATCCTCGCGTCTCCCACAGGCCGTAGGCCAAATCAGACACTTGATCGTGAAGCGGCCGACGATTCTTCGCCGGATCCTTTCGAAACGGCATGGTGTTTTCCAGATTACTCCACCATTAGGCCGAACAATGCACTTCTTTTGGGGAATCTAGTGTCGAGGTGGCGGCAAGACCGAGTAGCGTCCACCAAATTCGGATCGTCTTCGTTCCTTCTTCCTTCAGCCACTTGCGCTGTTCAGAGCCCACGCGTCACGCTCCTCAGACTGCAGATTGTGAATTGGAACCCGCTCCGCAACCAGGAGGAAACGGAACGAACGAAAGGAGATAGTCCCGGGAAGTATGGGAAACGTCGTCAAAAATGCTCGACCCTTTGGATTCAACACCTTCTTGGGTTCGTTTTGTTGCTGCGCGTTTCGCCCCGGCTCATTCCGGCTTCAGGACCACTACACTCAGCGGAGGCAAGGTAATCCGAGCGCTCGCCGGTTGGCCGTGCGAGGCCTTATCTTCAGCCTGCACCCATCCGCTGTTACCCACGTTGCCGCCCCCGAACATTGCGGCGTCGCTGTTAAAAACCTCCCGGTAGCGACACAGGCGCGGCAGTCCGATCCCGTAGCCAGCCCGCGGCACCGGCGTGAAGTTGCAGCAAAAGACCAGAAAGTTTTCGCGATCCTGCGCGTAGCGCGCGAAACAGATCACGCTCGCCTCGGCGTCGCGGAAGTCGATCCATTCAAACCCGCGGAAATCGTCATCCACCTGGTACAGCGCCGGCTCTGCCTGATACAGACGATTCAGCTCCCGTACCATGGTCTGAAGCTTGTGGTGCACCGGAAACTGCAGCAGCCACCAAGGCAGACTCTCCGCGTGATTCCATTCCGACGTCTGCCCGAATTCCGAGCCCATGAACAGCAGCTTCTTTCCGGGATGCCCGAACATGTACCCCAGAAACGCGCGTACATTGGCGAAGCGCTGCCACTCGTCGCCAGGCATTTTCGAAATTAGCGAGCCCTTGCCGTGCACCACCTCGTCGTGCGAAATCGGCAACAGAAAATTTTCGGTGAACGCGTACAACATGCTGAAGGTGATATTGTGCTGGTGAAATTTACGGAAGACCGGCTCCTTGGAAAAGTAATCCAGCATGTCGTGCATCCAGCCCATGTTCCACTTCATGGTGAAGCCCAGGCCGTTGAGGTAGGTGGGCTTCGAAACGCCTCCCCACGCGGTGGATTCCTCGGCCACCGTGATCGCCCCGGGAACTTGGTGCGCGAGCTCGTTGAAGCGCTTCAGGAAATCAATCGCCTCCAGGTTTTCGCGCCCACCGTAACGATTGGGAATCCAGTCGCCGGCGTTGCGCGAATAATCCAGATACAACATCGAAGCAACGGCATCCACACGCAGCCCGTCGATATGGAATTCCTTCAGCCAGTACAAGGCGTTCGAAAGCAGAAACTCGCGGACCTCGTTGCGTCCGTAGTTGAAGATGAGCGTTCCCCAATCGCGATGCTCACCCAGCCGCGGGTCGGCGTGCTCGTAGAGAGCAGTGCCATCGAAGCGGGCCAAACCATGCGGATCCTTCGGAAAATGGCCGGGAACCCAGTCCAGGATCACGCCCAGACCCAACTGATGGCAGCGGTCGATGAAGTAACGGAAATCGTCGGGCGTACCAAATCGCGACGTCGGAGCGAAATAGCCGGTCACCTGGTAACCCCACGATCCAGAAAACGGATGCTCCATGATCGGCAGCAGCTCTAGATGTGTGAAGCCGTTCTCGACAGCGTACGCCGGCAGCTTGTCGGCCAACTCGCGATACGTCAGCCATTCGTTGAGCGGACCGAGCAGCCACGATTCCAGGTGGACTTCGTACATCGACACCGGCTCGCGCAGCCAATTGCGCTTCGAGCGACCTTCCATCCACGACGCGTCGCCCCATTGATAATTCGTGAGCGGCCAGACAATCGATGCAGTCTTGGGCGGGACTTCGGCGAAGAAGCCATAAGGATCGCTGTGATCCTGCTCGTGGCCATTCGGCATCATCACCGAATATTTATAGTGCGCTCCCACCGCGAGTCCGGGCAGAAAGATCTCCCAGAGTCCACCGTCGCGCAGACGCATTGGATGCCGCGTTCGATCCCAAGTGTTGTGATCGCCGGTAACGCTGACCACCTCGGCGTTAGGAGCCCACACCGCGAATCGAACGCCTTCCACTCCTTCGCAGGTGACCGTGTGCGCGCCTAATGTGCCGTAGCTTTCGTAGTTGGTGCCTTCGCCATGCAAGTGCAATTCGAAGGCAGTCAGCAGGGGAGGGAAACGGTACGGGTCCTGCAGATCCTCCGATTCACCCGAGTAAAGTGTGATACGAAAGCGGTATTCCGTGGCGTCCGTTTTCGCGATGAAGAGTCCCGCGGGATGCGCGCGCTTCATCGGAATCACTTGGTCGCCCGCGAGCACCGAGCCCTCCTTGGCCTGTGGAAGCCAGGCGCGGATCTGCCCTTTGTGTGGACCCAGGTAAGAGAAAGGATCGCGATGGCGGCCTTGTACGATCAGCTCAGTCTGAGCTGCGGACATTTGTCATGAGTTCCCTGGCCGCTATTATTACAGGAATGGCGCGAGCCGAACTTCATCTACATCTGGAAGGCACGGTCGAACGGAAAACCTTGAGAGAGCTGGATCCGACATTAACCGAAGAGGAACTCAGCGCGAGGCTCAGCTATTCCGACTTCGCGGGGTTCATCCAAAGCTATGTGTGGGTCAACCGCAAGCTGCGTGGGCCGACGGATTACGCCCTCATCGCCCGCCGTCTATTTGAAAGGCTGGCGTCTCAAGAAGTCTGCTACGCCGAAGTAACCGTTTCCGCAGGAGTCATCCTGTGGAAGAAGCAGGACCTCGCCGCGATATTTGGCGCGCTGGCCAACGAAGCCGCACGAAGTCCTCTTCCCATCCGTTGGATACTCGATGCGACTCGCCAATGGGGAGCCGAAGCCGCCGCGCCCGTGTTCGACTTCGCGGCCGACCACATTCGCGATGGAGTGGTGGCAATAGGTCTCGGGGGCATTGAGGCGGAAGGTCCCGCCCTGTGGTTCAAGGATCTCTATTCGAAGGCGCGCGATCGCGGATTGCGCCTGCTCTGCCACGCGGGTGAAACCACCGACGCGCAAAGTGTCTGGGATGCGCTCGAGATTGGCGCGGAGCGCATCGGTCACGGCATCCGCGCGATCTATGATGCAAAGCTGCTGAAGCAGCTTCGGGATCAGAAGGTCCCACTCGAAGTCTGCATCAGCAGCAACCTGCGTACGAGCGCCGTCGCGTCGCTCGCCGATCACCCGGTTCGCAAGTTGTTTGACGCTGGCGTGCCGATCATCTTAAACACCGACGATCCCGCGCTGTTCGAATGCACACTCGACTCGGAGTACGACCTTGCGGCACGCGCCTTCGGGTTCACGCCTCAGGAATTGAGCATGATTGAAGCCAACAGCCTTAAGTACGCGTTCGCTCCTGCTGTAAAGCCTTGACGGTCGCCTCCAATTCCGCAACTCTCCGGGCAAGCTCGTCGATCAATTGCCCTTCCGGATCGGGAAGATTCCCATGCTCCAGCGCATCTGTGGGATTCATGCCACTGACGACGCGGCCCGGAATACCAACTACGGTCGATTGATCCGGCACCGGACGCACCACCACCGATCCAGCGCCGACCTTGGAATAATCGCCGATGCGGATGTTGCCGAGGATCTTCGCGCCGGTGCCGACCACCACGCCGTTGCCGATGGTCGGATGCCGCTTGCCCGTGACTTTGCCTGTGCCGCCCAGCGTGACGCCCTGGTAGAGCAGCACGTCGTCGCCGATCTCGGCTGTCTCGCCAATCACGACGCCCATCCCATGATCGATGAAGAATCGTTTGCCGATGGTCGCGCCCGGATGAATCTCGATACCCGTCGTCGCTCGCGAAAACTGGCTGACGACCCGCGCGGAGGTATACCATCCGGCGCCATACAGACGATGAGCCACGCGGTGCAGCAGCACGGCGTGAAACCCGGGATAGCACAGCACGATTTCGAGCACACTGCGCGCCGCCGGATCACGCCGGAAGACGGTATCGACTTGCTCGCGAATCGTCCTGAACACTTAACAGTATTATGCTGGAGTGGTGCATCTCACGTTAGTTGTCCTCATACTTCCGATCGTACTTGCGCTCGGCGGCTGTTCTTCGCCTGCGCCGCAGGCTACAACCAAGCAAGGTCCCGTCGAAGTGACCGGACCTGCCAGTACCACCAGCAAGCATCCGCTCGCTAAGTACATCGAGCTGGCGGGCTTCCGCCTGGCCGAGTCCAAGCCCGGAGAGCTGGAAGTGAAGTTCGTGGCCATCAATCATTCGGAGGCTGACTTGGGCGACCTTGGGCTTACCATCCGCCTTAAAACTACTGCCGCCAAACCCGACGATCCGCCAGTCGCGGAGTTTATGGCGAAGGTTGCGTCGCTCGGCCCGCTAGAGATTCGCGACATCAGCGCAAAAGTATCCACGAAATTGCGGATCTACGAACTCCCGGACTGGCAGTTCATGCGCGCCGAGTTCGATATCACCTCGCCTGCTCCTTAAATGGAGATGACCGAACGTCTCTACTATCAGGATTGCTATCTACGCGAGTTTCAAGCCCGTGTGATCGAGTCCGCCGGCACCCGCGTGTACCTCGATCGCACGGCCTTCTATCCCAC
>Ga0105239_10010533_pt1 | contig 10337 bp, 8 predicted proteins | sample KBSC44metaG_FD_92761 | JGI IMG/M metagenome (GOLD analysis project Ga0105239, IMG submission 92761) | Corn rhizosphere microbial communities from Kellogg Biological Station, Michigan, USA - KBS C4-4 metaG | ecosystem: Host-associated > Plants > Roots > Rhizosphere > Soil | place: Michigan, USA...
AGCGATTCAACTGTCTTCGCATCGTCAAAAAAGACGACGTGCCAATCACCTTCATCACGCAGAATTTTTCCGGCCAACGCTTGTAGATTTTCGCGCGACAGTTCGAAAAAACCGATTTCGACTTGCGAGTAATTGGGTGTGGTTTCTTTTGCGGAATTCGCCGCAGCGTCTTGCGTTTCGCTCGTTGCTGGGGTCGTCGCAATTTCCGTCGCTTGCGCGGTTGTCACCGGCTTCGAATCTTTTGTGTCGTTAGGATCGGCCGCTTCCTTCGAAAGTAAAAAATGATTGCGAAGTAGGTACGTCATCTGACGACCCACGGTTCGCTGATTGAGAAAAATATAAAAAGCGGCAGCAACCAAAATCCCGCCGAACAAAAATGCATAAAGGTTCGGATTTTGTAAAATCCGCAACCAAAGCGGCTTTGGGCGAGCCAAAAAGCTCTCCACGTCCAATCCGCAATTGGCGCAATATTTGTCGTCAGGTTGATTAAAACCACATCTAGGGCAATCCACATTTGAAGGTTAGCAGCTGAAGGCAAGTTGCGCAACGCATTATGGCGAAATTTGTAAGTAGGTAATACCCCTTAGCTCACTCTTAGGCTACCTATCCCTTATGCATAAACCGGTAATGCTTGAAGAGGTCCTTAAACTCAGTGAAGGACCTGGTTTTACACCTGAAAAACGCCTTCTCATCTGGGACGCCACGTTTGGGCGCGGCGGCCACACGCGAGCGTACCTCCAAAAGTTCCCGAACGCCAAAGTGATCGCCACCGACCGCGACCCAACGGCGTTGGAATATGGTCAAAACGAATTCAAAGATTGGATCGCGGCGGATCGGTTGCAACTTGAAAAATTCAATTTCCATGCAGCGCAAGCCTTTGAAAAGGAAGGGATTTTTTCTAACCAGCAATTTGATTTGATCCTGATGGATTTAGGCGTGAGTTCGCCACAACTTGATAACCCGGAGCGCGGTTTTAGTTTTTATCACGATGGTCCGCTGGATATGCGAATGGATCCAACCCAAGGACAGTCGGCGCAAGAGGTGATCAACACCTGGACTGAAGTCGGTTTACAGCGTGTGTTTATGGAGCTTGGTGAGATTCAGCGGCCGAATCGGGTGGTGAAGGCGATTCTCAACGATCGCAAAGAAAAGCCGTTCACGACGACAGCACAGCTTTCACAGCTCATCGAGCGGGTCGAAGGTTGGCGTAAAAAAGGTCATCACCCAGCGACGCAATATTTTTTAGCGCTGCGGTTGTTAGTGAATGAAGAGCTCGAAGGTCTCAAAGAATCTCTTGCGCCGGTGATGGAAAAGGCCCTTCGTCCGGGGGGACGATTGCTGGTGATCACGTTTCATTCGCTCGAAGATCGCATCGTTAAGTACATCTTTAAGGAACGCAAAGACCTTGGTGTGCCGGTGAACAAGAAAGTCATTGTTCCGTCACGCGCCGAAATTTTGGACAATCCTCGCTCGAGAAGTGCTAAGCTGAGAGTGTTCAGTCGAGCAGAATAACGGGGGCTTGAGCCGGTGAAACAGCTTTGGACGGAATTAAAGCCGTTTGTCAGTGTTGTTCTTTTAATCGCGACATTGTTTAGTCTTGTACTTTTCAAAATGGAAGTGCGCCGCATGGGCTATTCCGTTTTGAAAGCCACCAAAGAAGTGCAGCAGCTCAAAGATCAAAATCGTTTGCTGACAATGGAGTACGCTCGGCTGACTCGACCTGAGCACGTTCGGCATTACGCCGTTTCTCGTCTGACTTTGAATGACGCTCGTAACGGACAAATCATTCAACTTACGGGACAAAAAATCGCACTGCCGCAATGAAGAGTCGAATCCTTCTGCTTTTTTCTTTTATGCTCACGCTATGGATCATCGTGTTGATGCGTGGAGCGGTCATTCAGATTTTTCCGAATGAGAGATTGGCTTCCTTAAAACGTCGACAGTTTGAAACTTCGATTCAGATTCGGGCTCGCCGTGGGGCAATTCTTGATCGCAATGGAAAAGAGTTGGCAGCGAGCGTGCCGTCGTTTTCTTTATTTGCCGATCCAAAACTGATTCAAAATCCAAACGCCGTCGCCTCTCGCTTGGCGAAAACTCTGAAGATGCGCAAATCCGATTTAATCAAACATTTGCGCGTGAAACATCGTCGCTTCGTTTGGCTTCGTCGGCAGTTGCCAGAAAAGCAGATGACGGAAATTCGTGATTGGAATGAGCCGGGACTGGGATTCCTTGAAGAATCGAAACGCATTTATCCCAACGGAAGTTTGATGGCGCAGACTCTCGGTTTTGTCGGTGCTGATGGCCGCGGACTCGAGGGACTTGAGCTGCAGTTCGATAAACAACTTCGCGGCGGATTCAAAGATGTTTTGCTGCCGCGGGATGCGCGCGGGCGCCCACTTCTTCCGAACGGTCGGTTGTTCACCGACGTTCCCGATGGTTCGGATGTGCAACTGACGATCGATGCCGAGTTGCAGTTTATTCTCGAGCAAGAGTTGCAGACGGCATTTGAACATCATCACGCCGAACGTGCGATGGGTGTGATTCTCGATCCGAAAACGTTTGAAATTCTCGCGATGGCGACGATCCCAACTTTTGATTTGAATGATCCGCAACGCTATTCGATCGAAATCAAACGCAATCGCCCGGTCGCAGATGCATTTGAACCAGGCAGCGTGATGAAAACATTTTTGATGTCATCGGCGCTTGAAAAACATGTGATTCGTCCAAGCAGCCGCTATGACATCGAAGGTGGTCGCATCAAAGTCGCAGATCGTTGGGTCGCGGATGCGGAAAAACCTTCAGTTCGGTTCATGAATGCGACAGAAATTTTGGCCCGCTCTTCGAACGTGGGTGCAACGAAAATCGCCTTTGATTTGGGTGCCGAAAATCTTTATGAATCACTTTTGAGTTTTGGTTTTGGTCAAAAAACGGGAGTCGATCTTCCCGGTGAGTCGAAGGGCATTGTCAATCCGTTGCCATGGCGTCAGCATTTACTTTCAAATATTTCATTCGGTCATGGGATGACAGCAACGCCTTTGCAAATTGCAGCCGCGTACGCTGCGATTGCCAATGGTGGAGTATTAAAAACTCCGTCCATCGTTAAAGGTTTTCGCAATAACGAAAAACAAGTCGTTCCAGCGGGCGATACGGCACAAGTTCGCACGATCGTCGATTCGGTGACAGATAACACTCTCAAGTTAATGCTCTCAGCTGCCACGGGTGAACAAGCGACCGGGGTGAATGCGAGAATTCCGGGTTATCCTGTCGCTGGAAAAACCGGAACCGCGCAAAAGATTGATCCTGTTCATGGTGGCTATTTTGCGAACGCTTACATTTCAAGTTTTGTTGGTATGGTGCCAGTGCAAGATCCAAGATACGTCATCTACATTGCGTTGGATGATCCTAAAGTTGGTCACCACGGGTCCGAAGCGGCAGCTCCGGTATTTGCGAAGGTGGCACAGTTTGCGGTTCGTCGCGCCGGTGTTCCACCTGTTTTGATTTCTGAGCAAAACGTGTTGGCGAACAACGAAGTCCCAGCGCGTCCGCAACCACGCGAATTGACGTCGATTGAAAAATTGCAAAAGCGTGCACTGGCCGATTTGAATAAAGAAAAAGAGCAGGACTCAGATAACAACCAGTTCCCAAATCTCATGGGCCTTTCGCTTCGTGAAGCGATCGCGCGAGTCAAAGACAAATCAACAAACGTTTATGTACGTGGACATGGTTGGGTGGCGCGCACAGTTCCGGCTGCTGGTTCAAATTGGCTGCCAGGTCGCCCGGTGACTCTTATTCTCGAAAATCCAGATTAAACCGAATTCGCATCACTTCTTTTACGTATTCTCTAAACATAGAAGTGGGCACCGTCTGCATCTCATTCGGTGAAATCGGATCAGAGAAAAAGACTTCAGTCATCGCATCGTCTTGCCCAGTCAGCACAACGACATGTGAATCTTCATCGACGAGCATGACGAGCAGAATTTCGTCATGGGCGGCAACGAGCTGATGTGTGAGTTTGTAGGGCTCGATCGTCATTTGGATGGGAAGATGAATTCCGTTTGCAAGAAATCGAATTCCCGTTCGCAATTGCTCGAACGTTAGGCCTTTTCGTCCATCGACACCATGTTCAAGCTTGATGTATTCAAGCATCAGCTCAAGGTAAACGGCGGCTGGTTTTATGAGGTGACGTTCTAATATCTTTAATAGTGCATGAAGAACATTGATCCCGCAGGTGGAGGTGCAGAGTCCGCCATTTTTTAATATCAATCTTCGTCTGCGTAAACTGTCGTCTCTTTGCTGTAGCAGATCGCCGTTTTTCATCAGTGAAACATAGGATTGAGTTGGAGTGAGATATGTCGTGCAAATATCTTTCGCATACACCGATGGCGTGGCGAGCAAGGCTAGAAAAAATATGACAAGTCCTTTTTTGCGCATCGGGGGATCCGGTTGCAAAGGGTAGACCACTAAAATAGTTTAGTTGTTTTCGTTGACGTAATACGGGAGCAACGTAAGTGCATGGTCGTGTTTGCTGAGAAAATTCCATCAGCGAGACGGTTCGTGAAGTTTTTAGTTTTTTCCCAAGACCTCGAATTTGGGTTATTGGGATCGGAATAATAAACGCGATCATTTCGTTGTTCATTGAGGATGACGGCATGCCCAACGCCCCCGACCTCGTCCACACCAGCGATTACAGTTTCAGAGCCCGAATGCCGTTGATGCCACAGGTTGAAGAGCAAAGGCTCGCATCCGGGTCCTTTCGCATAACCGAATGTGTAGCAAGAGCGAAGCCTAAAGTGAATGCAACACCTCGTTTTCGCTTATGTTCCTGAGAAAACTTCAGTAGGATTCAGGCATGACTCTAGGGGACTTCACCAACGATTCGCAACACGCTCAAATTCTGGTCGCAGGCCTTTGCTTTGATTCGCGCAAAATCAAAGCGGACGAAGTGTTTTTTGCGATTCGTGGTCATTCGAGCGATGGTCATCAACACTTAAGTGAGGTCGCCGGTAAAAATCCATCCGCATTGGTAGTTGAAGATTCGAAGTTAGTGCCAACAGAATTCCGTGGACCGGTGATTGTCGTTAAAAATGCACGCGCAGCACTCGATAACTGGGCGGCCAAATTTTTTGGCTTTCCTGCCGAGAAACTTTTCTGCGTTGGTGTGACGGGCACGAATGGTAAGACGACATCTGTCTACATGCTCGAGAAAATTTTTAATCAGGCCGGACGACTCACGGGCGTGCTTGGGACGATCGATCATCACTTGGGCAGCAAAGTTTGGGAGACATCGCTTACCACTCCCGATGCATTGACACTGCAGTCGCGCTTGCGCGAATTTGTTGATGCTGGCGCCAAGGTCGCGGCGTTTGAGGTTTCAAGTATTGCGATTGATCAAAATCGCACGGCAAGTGTTCCATTTGATGCTGCGATCTTCACCAACTTCACACGTGATCATTTGGATTATCATGGCTCGATGGAGAAATATTTTGCCGCCAAGGAGAAGCTTTTTACGGAACTTCTCGCGGAATCTTCAAAAAGCAAACCGTTCGGCGTTTTGAATATCGATGATCCTTCAGTCGCCAAAATCGGCAAATCAAAAGCGAAATATGTTTCTTTTGGTCACGGCCAAGGTGACTACGGTTTTAAAATTCTATCGCAGGATCTTTCAGGCACACGTTTCGAGGTCAAAGGGCAAAAGTTTGATCTTGCGACTCCAGGTCTTCACAACGTCTACAACGCGGTGGGCGCGATCGCGGTCGCGCATGAAGCGGGAGTCGCATGGACTGATATTCAAAAAGCTCTGAGCGAATTCTCAGGTGCTCCTGGTCGACTTGAGCGCGTGAAAAATTCGCGCGGTCTGAACGTGTTCATCGATTATGCGCACACGGATGATGCTTTGCGATCCGTTTTGCTGAGCTTAAGAAAACTCATGCAGGAATCAAATGCAAAAGGTCAGCTTTGGACGATCTTTGGCTGCGGTGGGGATCGTGACAAAGGCAAGCGCCCGTTGATGGCGCAAGCGGCAGTGGAGAATTCGGATCGAGTTGTGCTCACATCCGACAATCCTCGTACCGAAGATCCGAATCAGATTCTCAAAGACTGTTTGTTGGGGATTCCCAAAGCCTCACCACACGTCGAAGTCGATCGAAAAAAAGCGATCGCCTTCGCCTTGCAAACGGCCAAAGAAGGTGATGTGATTTTGATTGCTGGTAAAGGCCACGAAAATTATCAAATCATTGGCCAAACCAAATATCCATTCAGTGACGTCGAAGTGGTCAGGGAGTTATTAAGTTGAGTTGGAAGTTAACGGCCAGCGAATTGGTGAAAGCAACAGGAGCGCAGTACTCAGGTGCCGATCTCACCATGAGCGGCGTTTCAACCGATTCACGTGAAAACCTCACCGGAAAACTCTTTGTCGCGCTCAAAGGTGAACGTCTTGATGCGCACCAATTCGTCGCCGGTGCGATTAAAAATGGTGCGGCGGCGGTTCTTGTTCACGCGGATCTGCCAGAGTTTGCCGCGCTAAAAAGCAAAGCGGCGTTCTTTTTTGTTAAAGACACGCTCAAGGGTTTGCAAGATCTGGCTCATTACTGGCGCCGCAAACATAAATTCCAAGTGATTGGTGTTTCAGGTTCCAACGGCAAAACTTCGACGAAAGAATTCTTGTACGAGTTGGTCAAAGATTTTAAGCCAACCGTCGCAAGCAAAGGGAGCTTCAACAATCATTGGGGCGTGCCACTTTCGATTTTGAGCGCGGGCGACGATTGCAAACTTCTCATTCTCGAAATGGGCATGAATCATTTGGGCGAGTTGGAATTGCTCGCGAAGATCGCGGAGCCTGACATCGTTGGCATTACGATGGTGGGCCGCTCCCACATTGGCGAACTGGGTTCACAGGCGAACGTGGCCAAGGCAAAAGAAGAACTTTACAAAACCGCGCCGAAGGCCGCCGCTGCGTTCAACATGGACAACGAGTGGACGAGGCTTATGTATGACAACGCCAAAAAGGCCGGTACCCATTCGCGCATGATCACGTTCTCGTCGCATGTTCCTGGGCCTGACGTTTCATTGCGCGCAGAGAAAGTCACTGCGGCGGGAATGAAAATCGTCGGACGAATCGCAGGTGTCGAAGGTTCTGGTTCCGTCAAAGTTTTTGGTCGTCATAACGTCACTAACTTGATGATCGCCAGTTCACTTGCGTTCTTAGCCGGCATGACACCAGATCAGATCTGGAAAAAGCTCGATGGCCTCGAAATCTCATCGTGGGGCCGCAATCAGTGGCTTAAGATGCCGTCTGGGACTCTGGTTTTGTTTGACGGCTACAATGCAAACCCTGAGAGCATGGCGGCACTGCTCAAAAATCTTTATGAGCTCGAAACCGACGGGAAAAAGTTTTTAGTGCTTGGTGAAATGCTCGAACTCGGCGCTGAGAGCGCCAAAGCGCATCGTGAGATCGGCGATCTCGCCGGCAAAATTGGCGCTGATGGAATTTGGTTTATCGGTGAGCATTTCAAAGATGTCGAGTCGGGAGTGAAAGCGAGTGGCTTTAACAATCCCGCTTATTTCTCAAAACAATTTGATCCAGAAATTTCACAAAAAATTAAAGGTGGTTTGAGTTCCAAAGATCTGGTGGCTGTCAAAGCCTCACGCGGAACCAAACTTGAAACCGTATTGGAACATTGGGGGCTTCAGTTATGATTTATCGTCTTCTGGTTGAGCAAGCGCATCACATTTCCGGTCTTAACGTTTTTCGCTACATCACATTTCGCACTTTCATTTCATTTTTCACGGCATTTTTTGTTTGTTGGATGGTCGGGCCGCATTTCATTCAGCGCTTGATCAATCGTCAGATTGGTCAAAGCATTCGCGACGACGGTCCACAATCTCACAAAAAGAAACAGGGCACGCCAACGATGGGTGGCGGACTCATTCTTTTGGGTGTTTTAGTTCCGGCATTGTTGTGGGTCGATTTGTATAACCCGATGGTTTGGGCGGTTTTGATCGTGACGCTCGGCTACGGAATGGTTGGTTATGTTGATGACTACATGAAAGTGGCGAAAAAAAATCACAAAGGAATTCCCGGCAAAGTGCGTCTGTTGGCGGAATTTCTGATCGCGGGCGGCGTGATTTCGCTTCTCGTTTATCACAACGTTGTTCCGACAAAAATCTACGCGCCATTTTTTAAAGAATTCTCGTGGGACATTGGCTGGGTTTATGTCGCATTTGCGGCGCTGGTCGTCGTTGCGAGCGCAAACGCAGTCAATCTGACCGATGGACTCGATGGTTTGGCAATTGTTCCGGTCATCATCAGTGCCGGAACTTTGATGCTGCTTTCGTACGTGGCTGGACACGCTAAAATCGCGGAATACTTAACTATTCCATACATTGCGGGAGCCGGTGAGGTCGCACCTTTGGCGGCGGCCGTCATGGCCGCGGGCCTTGGCTTTTTGTGGTTTAACACTTATCCGGCGCAGGTCTTTATGGGTGACGTCGGTTCTCTCTCATTAGGCGGTTTTCTCGGAATTACAGCCGTGATTACGCAAAATGAGCTGTTGTTAGTAGTTTTGGGTGGCGTTTTTGTGGTAGAAGCCCTGTCGGTGATAACCCAAGTCATTTCATTCAAGCTGACGGGCAAACGCGTATTTCGCATGGCTCCGATTCATCATCACTTTGAGTTGAAGGGACTTGATGAGACCAAGATCATTGTGCGATTTTGGATCATTTCAATATTGCTGGCAGTTTTATCACTCGCCACCCTTAAACTGAGGTAGACGTGACCGATTTAAATGAGCTGAGAGGCAAGCGAGTCCTTATCGTGGGACTGGCCAAAACCGGCGTTTCGCTGGCCCACCTGATGAACGAGTACGGCGTTCAGATCACCATCAGCGATCACAAATCTAAAGCTGAACTTTCAACTCACTTAGAAGAACTCACTGGCTTGAATGTGACACTCGAATTGGGTGGTCACACGCCTAAGACTTTCTTGAATCAAGATCTGATCATTCTTTCTCCCGGTGTACCGCCGCATTTGAAAATCTTCGACTATGCTCGAAGCCAAGGCGTGCAAGTCACTGGCGAGTTGGAATTTTGCGCGCAGTTCGTGAAAGAGCCAATCGTTGCTGTGACTGGTACCAATGGTAAAACCACAACCACTCACTTGATTTGGACATTCTTGAAAGAATCCGGTGTGAACGTTTGGATCGGTGGTAACTACGGCGAACCTTTGTCAGAGTACTTGCGCAAAAAAGAACGCGCGGATGTTTTGATCGTCGAAGTTTCAAGCTTCATGCTCGAGCATGTTCAGAAGTTCAATCCGAAGAACATCGTGTTCATGAACTTGGCGGAAAACCATCTCGATCGTTATCGCACGATGGAAGATTACGTAAATGCGAAACGCAAAATCTTCTTGAACACCAATCAGTCGACGACTTCGATTTTGAACGCGGACGACAATGCCGTTGTTGAGCTTGCACGTGATCCAATGGTTCAACGCGGTCGTATTTTCTACTTCTCGCGCAAACCTTCGCTTGAGCCACAGATCATGAACATCGGTGGTGCGGTTGCGATCAAAACACAAGTTCGCGTTCGCACCGGTCCAGAGATTGAGTACTACTCTGTTGAAAACACCAAGATGAAGGGTAAGCACTCTTACGAAAACATCATGGCGGCGATTCTTGCGACTCGTGAGCATGGTGGTAAGCACGAAGCTGTTCAGCGCGTGATCGACACTTATAAAGGCATGCCTCATCGTTTGGAATACGTTCGTCGCGTTGGTGGCGTTGAGTTCTACAACGATTCGAAAGCGACCAACGTTCACGCCGTTATGCGGGCGCTTGATGCTTTCGAAGAGAACGTGATTTTGATCATGGGTGGTAAAGACACCAACTTGAACTATGCTCCACTTCGTGAGCGCATTCAGCGCAAAGTGAAAACGTTGATCCTCGTTGGTGAAGCGAAAGAACGCATCAACCGCGACATCGGCGATTTCTCTGAAACTTTCTTGATCGGAACTTTCGAAGAAGCAGTTCTCATCGCGTATCAAAAATCACGCATCGGCGACACAGTGTTGTTGTCTCCGGGCTGCTCGTCATTCGACATGTTCGAATCGTACGTAGAGCGCGGCAACTACTTCAAAGAAATCGTAAACAAATTTAAATGATGTCATCCTGAGGCGAAAGCCGAAGGACCTCGACGTTTCAAGGAAAGCCGTCTCACGCAGACGGCTTTTTTATTTCTCCAGCACGTGCATCCATTCAATTCGAAATTTAAACAGCCAGAATTTGCGACGCCCGTATGGCCGCAGGTCGTCTTCGGATTGCATCATCGCTTCGCGATGCCGC
>Ga0105239_10010534_pt1 | contig 10336 bp, 2 predicted proteins | sample KBSC44metaG_FD_92761 | JGI IMG/M metagenome (GOLD analysis project Ga0105239, IMG submission 92761) | Corn rhizosphere microbial communities from Kellogg Biological Station, Michigan, USA - KBS C4-4 metaG | ecosystem: Host-associated > Plants > Roots > Rhizosphere > Soil | place: Michigan, USA...
CTTGGTTTCTCTTTAATTATCACATCATACTCATCTGATGATTTAAGATTATAGGCAGATTTTTTTGTTGTTGATGAAGATTCAAATAAAGCAGAATGATTTTCTGATATTCTCTCATTACCAATCACTTGCAAGCGTTGTTTTAATTTTTCAGATTCAATACTGCCATCTTTCAGTAAATTTGAAAAATCACGTGCAATAGCTTTTGTGCTGGCTTGCATGACCAGGCAATCTTTAGATTGATGATCATGTGGGATTAATGTTGGATGATATGGTAGTTGTAATACATCGCAATGAAATCGGTTTAGCAGCATGCTATGGTCAAGCTTGATATTATGCTGCTTATACCATTCTTCCAGCGCATTCACGAATATATCAAAACTCTTGCCATACATTTTTCGATAATCAATATCTAATGGTACGTATTTTCCCCAATGCGGTTTTGCTTTCAACTCGCCTTCGAGAAAATATTTTGCCATCTCATTTTTAAATTGTGTATATCCAGAAATACCATTGCTAGAGACCATATCCAGACCACATACATAATTTCCTTTTGTATGTGCACTTGTCGATAAGCCGCCGTTAGTTCCGGAAATCAGTCGCAAATAAACTGCATCTGTAATCGGATACTTGTTGTTTTTTGCAAATGCGGTCAGTGAATGAATAATTTTTTCAAGCGCGACAGTGACTTCCTTGCAATCTTCACTAACTTCAAACAAATAATCTGCATCATCTATATCTCGGGGAAATGCAGTTTGATAATGCATGTTATACCATGGGCCAATTGCAGTGATATCCTTGCTACCTATCGCTGCCTTAGAAACCAGATAGCGAGTAAAATAAGGGATGAGATGCGGACAATCACGCAATAAATCCGTTATATTCAAACCTTTTTCCAATTGTATCTCAATTTCCTGGCCAAAATGAGCCAGCTTGGGACAACTGTTTTGATCGGGGATCTCTTTATCTACCGGTGTCCAACAATAAATAATGACATTATTATATTTTGTACTCATTAATTCATTTGATTGATAAGTAGGAACATACATCACACTGACATAAGGAAATTTATGAAACAAACCTGATTTTACCTTGGAAATAAAATCGGGAATATTTGATACATCCATATAACAAATCATTTTTTTTGCGGAAGCACACTCTAATTCAAGATTCAATACAATGCCGAATAAGCCCAAATGAGATGCACGAATGGTTTCGAAATCTTTATGTTTTTCGTCAATTCGCACGATTCTTCCATTAGGCAAACAAACTGTCATCGCCTTTATCAAACCACAAAAACCTGGCTGATCTTTCCCTGTTCCATGACCGGCATTAGCGGAAAGTCCTGCAGCTGTTACATAAGGAATCAAACTGGAAGTTGGTAAAGAAAGATTATACTTCTCATATAATTCAGTATCTATTTCACCTATCTGCATGCTGGCACCAATAGACATGACATTTTTATTTTCTGTTTCTTTAATTTCACGAAATTCTTTTCCAACAAGATGAATAATCACATCACCTTCAGCGCCTGGAGTAAATGAATATGATTCACTATATTCCTGATTTCTGCCGCCAGCAGCAGCGCGTAATAAAATTCTTTCATCCGAATTTTTTTGCTGATTGATATCATGAATTTGTGCAACAATTGCTTGTAATGATTTAACGTCTTCAATCTCAAGTACAAGCGCATTGGATACATCAAGATTTTCTGAAAAGTTTTTCCAACCTTCTTTTACCTTTACATTATGCTGATTCGCGACTTCAACTATTTTTTCCATTTCATATTTTGATATAGTCATAGCGTCCTCTCCATGTTTTATGAATTTATATGATATGAAGCTTTATCAATGTAAAGTGAGGTGGTATGTGGCTATATGATTTTTTAGTTGTATTATTTACATTACCAATATGAGATTAAGATAATCTTAATTGAATTTCCTCAACACGCTGATTCAGATTTTTAGTCGTTGATAACATTATGAATATGTTGAGTTTATCTAGGCTGTTTTAATTGTCGTGTTGTAGCTTATTCTGTTTATTTTTTTTCTTTATTCAGTACCACCAACAAGCTCGCTTGAATTTTCGAATGTATTTTGATAAACCAGGGAAACAGAAAGGCAAGCATAATGATTGCCACTATTACCACAATAAACAACATCTCAAGCGGTGGTAATATACTTGCACTTAACAAAGAAAGATAAAATAAAATTCCCAGTGAAGAAATAATTGGTATCAATTCCGAAATGATTGCTCTTAAATTGAATGTGAGCTTTTCATGCATGGATTCACTCACACTCATTTCTGCCAACAACATGCTAAGCGCTTTTATTTTCCTGTAAATGGCAATGATAAATGGAAGTGAAACAATCAAAGCTATCGCACATATGATAGATTTTTGAGTATGGATGCTAGTCATCAAAGTGAGATAATTACCAACATTTGTCTTTGCCAGATAAGCACCGCTCAAAAATATTGCTGTCACGATACATAAGTTGATGACGATCTGTATCAAACTACGCTTGATAATATCTTTTAATCCCATCTGGCTTTCATTTGGCTGAATGTTTTGTATCCAGGTTGTATAAAGTTCAAATGTATTCGCTACACTTTTTGGAATAAAAACTGAAATGAATTGTGCAGATGCATCTGAATGCTTGATCAAATAAGGTGTAAGCAAAGTCGTAATAATTGAGACGCCAACCGCAATAGAATATAAAAAACTACCTGTAGCACCTAAAGTTACTCCCAATGATGCAATAATAAATGAGAATTCTCCGATTTGTGATAAACCCATACCAACTTTCATCGCTGTTTTACCATCTCTCCCGGTAACTAACATGCCTAATCCGCAACTAATTACTTTTCCAATAACAATTGCAAAAATAATAACGATAATGGGTATGATGAATTTGCTTACTGTATTAATGTCAAATAACAAACCGACAGATACAAAAAACATTGCACTAAACATATCTCGAATTGGATTAATCAAATGTTCTATTTTTTTGAGTTGTCGAGATTCTGCGATAATAGCACCAATGAGAAAAGCACCCAAAGCAACACTATAATCCATTTTAACGACAATCAGGCAAAAGCCGAAACACAACCCTAATACTGATATCAGCAGCATCTCGTTATTTTTGAAGGTTGCAATATACGATAACAATTTTGGAATCAATAGAATGCCTGACAATAATGAAATCACCATGAAAGATGTCAGCTTGGTCGCTTCAATGAGTACTTCACTAAATTGTACCTCTCCTGTAATAGTGATACCTGACAACAAGGTTAATATAAGAATAGCGAAAATGTCTTCTATGATCAGAACGCCAAAAATAAGTTGTGCAAATGGTTCTGATTTCATATTCAGTTCACTGAGTGCTTTTACAATGATAGTTGTAGATGAAACTGAAAGAATTGCTCCTAAAAATATTGATTCAATAGGTGTCCAGCCAAACATGCGGCCTATGCCATAACCCAGCGCCATCATCAACAGGATTTCAAAGACAGCACCTATCAATGCCGGAATGCCTACCTTACTTAATTTATTGAGATTAAATTCAAGACCTAGTGAAAACATCAGAAAAATAACGCCGAGCTCCGCTAGCGTTTTAACCGTTGCATCATCTGTTATAAATGAAAATGGAGGTGTGTGCGGACCAATGATAACACCAGCAACAAGATATCCAAGAACGATAGGCTGCTTCAAGAGGTGACAAACAATAGTCGACACTCCTGCAATAAGCATGATAATGGCTAAATCTTGTATAAATATTAATGTGTGCAAGTATCACACCCTTATCACTGATTAATAAATTATAACATAGATTTAACGTTAGTTTTCGAGCTTCACCAATACATCTCGCGCATCAGACCGGCCATAATCATCCACAATTCTAATGACGTATTTACCAGGCCTGGTCTGCCATAATAATGATTTATCTCGCGTTGATTTTCCAAGAAATACTTCATTCGCAAACCAATATAAATTTCTTACATCTGCATCAACAACAGCATGCAAGGGAATAACCGTCTTTTTCATGGATTCAATACGCGCAACATACATCACTTGCAATTGCGGTGAAGTAATTTGTGGCGAAAATCCTTCTCCTACTTTTGACCCTACAATACACTCCGTATCATAAGATGGTGGTATTCTGCGTTGTATTCCTGCCCGTTTAAAAATTCTCAACAAATCCGATGGCCAGAATTCATAAATTTCAAAACGTGTATTTTGATCAAAGTGACACGCGCGCAATCCTGTACGGCTGTTAATCGCAATTTCCTGATAAATAGTATCTGTTTTTATTGGTGATTTCCCGGGAATAAACCATACCATATCTCTGTCAGTACAATATCGTGTTGGCAACATACCAGATGCCTTGCATACTTCTACTTTAGTGAGATTCATGCGTTCAGGATATTTATGTATAACAGGCAGTGTTCCGCCCTGCGTATTCATTGCATTTGCTATTTCAAAAAATAAAGGTGCCGCAATTTGTTTGCCTATAAAAGCCTGATTACTCTGATTGTCAAAATTACCTATCCACACTGCGAGCACATAAGGACCTACTATACCTATCGTCCATGCATCGCGATAACCAGACGATGTGCCTGTTTTCCATGCAATGGGAATTTTTTTCCCTTGCAATGCAGAATAATTGGCTCCATACGCTTGTGTATCTTTCAACATATCAAGCACCAAATAACTCGCTTCAGCACTGAGTAATTTTTTATGCATGGTTTGTTGTGCATCCTGTCTATATCGCAATGCACGCCAGTCACCATCATTTGCCAGCGCTGCATACAAGCCAGATAATTCAAGCATACTTAATTCTGCACCGCCTAATACGAGTGCGAGACCATAATACGACTCAGGTTTTAAATCCTGAATGCCTGCTTGTTGCAGAAAGTCATATAGCGATCTTGATTTTTTAAGTTGCTCAGCAAGATAAATCGCTGGAATATTTCTACTTAAGGTTAATGCTTCCTTTGCATGCACTGGCCCCATGAAATCATTATCAAAATTTTCCGGATTATAACTTCCGAAACTATGTGGAACGTCTTTAAGCATGGTAGCGGGATGAATCAAACCCTGATCGATAGCTAACGCATAGATAAATGGTTTCAACGTAGAACCTGGTGACCGCCTGATAGCTGTACCATTTATTTGCCCGCCAATTTTATGATTAAAAAATCCTGCAGAACCAAGCATGGCCTTGATACCCATATCACGCGTATCTACCAGCAATACTGCAGCATTATTAACACCAAGATTTGTTTTGCGTGAAATAAAATTTCGCGTCACCTTTTCTATGATTTTTTGTAATTTAAGATTCAGCGTTGTATTGATTTCATAACTATTCGTTGTGTTAGTTGATAACACCTGATTGACAAAATGTGGTGCCAGATAAGGCGTGGTATGTAAACTCCGCATTTGCAATGGCAACTCAAATAATGGTTTTTTGTGTTTATCTTCCGGGTGTTGCTGCACCCAGCGCGCATATAACTTATTCCTGACAGGTTTCAGTATCCCGCCATGAGGCACACGCTTGGTTGGATTTTGCGGAATTACCACTAAAGTCAACGCTTCAGGCAATGTCAATTCCTGTACTGACTTGCCAAAATAAATCAGACTGGCTGCACCTGCCCCTTCAATATTATTGCCATAGGGAGCCAGATTGAGATATGCCTCAAGAATCTGATTTTTACTGTAATGCGTTTCTAATTGTAATGCACGAAAGACCTGCCACATTTTACCTGTCATTGTTTTGGAATTGATGTCATAACGAATGCGGGCAACTTGCATGGTGATCGTAGATGCTCCCATGCGTCGTGAACCTGAAAAATAGGTTTGCCAAACCGCTTTTAAGGTAGACACCGGGTTTACACCCAGGTGCCAGTAAAAGTATTGATCTTCCTGCAACAAGGTCGCTGATACGAATTGTGGTGACATGGATGACAAGGGAGTATACAAGCGATATTTTGCATCCTGACTCAGTGTCAGACGTAACAATTGATGATGGTCATCATAAACAGCCCGCGAATAATAAGTGCCTGTCAGCAGCGGGGGCAGAGGAAATAAAAATATCATCGTCCAGGTGCTGACAATGAACAAAACTAGAGTTAAGCTGATGCAGCTGATTATGCGTTTCATAACGCCAACGTTATGACATGCAAATAGTGATTGGTCAAGTTTATGAAGTTAACAGTGAGAGCAACCCATGCAAAAGAAATTACTTGCCAAATTATTTACCCCTATAGCAGCTTTCTTTACTCTTTTATTTGGCACTATTTCCTGGCAAACCCCATCATGGATCAAATACTTACGAAAATCATCTACCACTAAGCCCAAAACCTTCTGGGGATCAGCACTAACATCCGTCATTTTTATCGCCGCGCTTTTTTATGCTTATCACTGGTATCAATCATTACCACAACCGGAAAAAATAATAGCTAATATCACAACTCCCAAATTAACACCTGTCGACAAAGTATTAGTACCTGATACCTTAACGATTGATTTTGGTATTGCATCTAATGGTTTATTAAGCAATCGCTCTGTTGCCCCGATTAATCTCGTTGGTCAGCCAGTTACCAAAGGCATTACCATGACTCCCTCCGTGAATGGACAATGGGTTTGGGATTCTGACAGCCGATTAGTATTCACTCCTGAATCAGATTGGCCAGCAGATCAAACTTATGATATTCACTTTTCAAAAGATTTTTTCGCGACGGGCACTAATATGGCAAGCTGGAGTGCTTCATTCACAACATTGCCTTTTGAAGCCACGATAGCTGATTTTAAATTTTATCAAGACCCATTAAACCCGGCAGTAAAACAAGCGGTTGCCACTATCCGTTTCAGTTTTCCTGTCGATTCAGAAAGCCTGGAAAAAAATATATCTCTATCCTGGCAAGCACTAAAAAATAATCCTTTGAATTTTGGTAATCAGGATTTTAAATACAACATCACCTATGATGAAAATAAACGTACGGCTTATCTTAAATCCGAATCCATCTCACTGCCGCAGCAGGAACGATTCCTGGAATTAGTCCTGGCAAAAGACATAAAATCGCTTACTGGCCCAGCCAAACTGGATAAAGAAGTAACATCCACTGTATTGGTCCCCGATGCTGCCAGTTATTTAAAAGTTAATCATGTTTCAACCGCCATAGTACGCAATCCACAAGACAGACCTGAACAGATATTAACGCTGGAAACGTCCATAGGTGTAACCGAAACTGACTTGTCTAAAGCCATACATGTATACGTCTTACCTAAAGATTATCCTGCTACTACAGCAGAAGAAGCAAAACCAGACTATCAATGGCAGGATCCAGGTGAAGTCACGGAAAAAGTATTGGCACAAGCGCAAGCCTTGAACTTGCAAGCGATACCAGCGGAACATGATTATTTTTCCTTGCACAGTTATAAATATAATGCAAAAACACCTGCTTATATTTATATCAGGATAGATAAAGGCATGCGTGGATTTGGCAATTTTAGTTTGGCCAATGATTATACTGCCATCCTGCAAGTCCCGGCCTATCCACAAGAAATTTCTTATATGCATAAAGGTGCGCTACTCGCCCTCGGTACTGAAGAAAAATTATCGGTGCTGGTGCGTGGATTAAGCGCCGTTAAATTTAAAATCGCTCGCGTACTTCCCGATAATGTGAACCATCTTATTACCCAAACTGGTGGAGACTTTAGCAATCCTTATTTTCTTGATGCCAATTTTAATCAGGATAATATCAGTGAAATCTTTTCAGAAATTCAGCAATTTGATGCCAGTGATCCGAGTAAGGCACAATATACAGCATTAGATCTTGGTAAATATCTGGGTACCAAATCAAATATAAATGGTCCCCTGGGCTTATTTCTATTACAGGCTCAAGGATGGGATACAGCAAAAAATATTCCGCTTGGCGTGCAAACCAACAGACTGATTTTAATTACTGATTTGGGATTAATCGTCAAAGATAATGCGGATGCGACACATGATGTGTATGTACAATCTATCAATCAAGGCATACCTGTTAACAATGCTATCGTTTCCATACTGGGTAAAAATGGCATTCCCGTATTGAGCCGCACAACTGATAATCAGGGCCATGCCGTATTTCCATCTCTAAAGGATTTCACGAATGAACGTGAACCCGTGGTTTACACTGTCACAAATGGAAACGATGTTTCATTTATTCCATATAGTCGCTATGACAGGCAATTAAATTTTTCCCGTTACGATGTTGGTGGCGTAACAAATAATAGTGACAATCAGGCAGCACTCACGGCATACATATTTTCTGATAGAGGTATTTACCGTCCCGGTGATGCAGCACACCTGGGTTTGATCGTCAAACAACCTTTTGTCATGCCACAAGCAGCCGGCCTTCCATTAGAAGTCACGATAGTTGATCCGCGTGGCGTCACTGTCAAAGATGAAAAACTGACACTTAATGACAGTGGTTATCTAACACTGGATTTTCAAACCAATCCAAACTCGCCCACTGGCCAATATCAGGTTTATCTTTATATCGTAAAAGATAATCACGCCAGCAGCATGATTGGCTCAGCCAGTATGCAAGTAGCGGAATTTTTACCAGACAGAATGCGTATCAGCGCACACTTGTCACAAGAACAAACTCACGGATGGATTTCTCCAAAAGATTTAACTGCGAAAGTAGATTTATGGAATCTGTATGGCACACCTGCAGTGGATCACCGCATAGGCGGGAAAATCCTGTTAACACCGCAAACGGTTACCTTTAATGAATTTCCTGATTACACTTTCATAGATCCATTGCTTGATCCTAAAACACCACCTAAAGTGTTCACTGATACTTTGACTGAAGTACGCACCAATGATAAAGGGCAAGCCGAACTTCAACTCAACCTGGATCGTTTTGAAAAAGCCACTTATCAGTTGACCCTTTTTGTTGAAGGATTTGAAGCAGAAGGCGGCCGCAGTGTCACAACACAAACCAAAGCATTGGTCAGTCCATTAGCTTATTTTGTCGGATACAAACCAGATGGCGACTTGAATTATATCAAGCAGGATGCTGCTCGCAGTGTCAACTTCATTGCTGTGAATCCGCAATTAAAACAACAAAATCTCACTGATTTAAACATTCAGGTTTATAGTCAAAGACCTGTTTCCACCTTAGTGAAAAAAGAAGATGGAACTTATCAATATCAATCTGTCATTCAAACTTCTCAAATCAGCAGTAAATCATTTACGATTTCCGAACAAGGTATCAAGTATGATTTACCAACGCATGACATTGGTGACTTCCTTGTCACAATTGTAAATAAAGAAAGTATAGAATTAAGCCGCTTCAAATTCAGCATTGTTGGTAATAGCCAATTACCATTACCCAGGAATGCTGAGCTCAATGTCAAATTAAATAAATCTGAATTCAATGCTGGTGAAGATATAGAAATGCAAATCACAGCGCCTTATACAGGCGCAGGTTTGATTACCATAGAACGTGACAAGGTGTATGCATCACAATGGTTTAAATCAGATACGAATTCATCGGTGCAAAAAATTCATATTCCTGATGATTTCCAGGGCAATGGTTATATCAATATTGCTTTTGTTCGTGATTTAAATTCTTCTGAAATTTTCATGAGCCCATTAAGTTATAGTGTCATTCCATTCTCTGTGACTCATGCCAATCACGATATACACGTTGATCTCACCACACCAACGTTGGCACGCCCGGGTGATACCTTTACTATCACTTATAAATCAGACAAGGCAGGCAAAATCATTGTATTTGCAGTCGATGAAGGCATATTACAAGTTGCAAGATATCGAACACCTGATCCATTACAATTCTTTTTCCAAAAGCATGCACTTGAAGTCAGCACCATGCAGATAGTCGATCAGATCTTGCCAAAATTTGTTGCTGATCGTGAATTATCAGCGGTAGGTGGTGATGAAGGTGAAAATGCATTGAAGAATAATCTCAATCCATTCAAACGTAAAACTGAAGCGCCTGTGGTCTATTGGTCTGGTATTGTGGATACCGATGAAACGCCGCGCGAATTGCACTATCAAATTCCTGATTACTTCAATGGAACATTACGTACCATGGCGGTCGCCGTTGCTGCTGATGCCGTCGGTTCAGCTTCACAATCTGCTGAAGTACGCGGATATTTTGTGATTAATCCAAATGTACCTACCTTTGTTGCTCCAGGTGATGAATTTGAAGTGACAGCCAGCATCGCAAACAATGTGGAAGGTTCTGGGGCCAATGCAAGTATTAACGTAGAAATGACAACGACAACGCAATTGGAAATAATGAGTGACAGTAAATTAAA
>Ga0105239_10010535_pt1 | contig 10336 bp, 7 predicted proteins | sample KBSC44metaG_FD_92761 | JGI IMG/M metagenome (GOLD analysis project Ga0105239, IMG submission 92761) | Corn rhizosphere microbial communities from Kellogg Biological Station, Michigan, USA - KBS C4-4 metaG | ecosystem: Host-associated > Plants > Roots > Rhizosphere > Soil | place: Michigan, USA...
AGGCTTGTGTTGGGGGGCAAGGAAACCGCGCGGAGGCGTGCTGCTTTGTTATATAGACGGACGCAAGGCCCCCAATGTTTGTTCCCGAAAGAAATATTTTTTGCGAGCCGATGGGGCCGGAGTAATGCAGGGTAGTTGATATGATGGGCTCACTGGTTCTCTTTCCGGCTCGTTAGACTTTTCAGCCCACGATTTTCGCCGGGCTGACCCAACAGATGCACACCAAGAAAGATCAGCTCGATCTCCAGTTTGGGCTTTCGTTTGAAGACCTGTACCGCCAGGAGGGCCTCGCTCGCCTGGATCAGACGTTCCTGGACCAATTGCAGTCGGCCAACCTGCCGCTCAGTCAGCGGCTTGTAGATGCTCGCTCGAATCCAAGCGCGGTGGCGCGCAAACAGCAGTCTGATCTCATTGTCGAACTAGCGCCTTATGTAGAGGATTTCATCGGTGAGCTGTTCGGTATATCCGCCGACCTGCGCGCGCTTCAGGCCAAGCATCACAGCCTTGCTCCGATCTATGCGCTGAAGCGCCGATTCGTGCAAAAAAAGGCCATCAGCGGCGTCACCAGGGAGCAGGCCAGCGCGATTAACGGCCTGGCCGTAGCCGCCGAATTGGAAGCACTCTTTAACGAACCGTTGACCGAAGCGAGCTTCGTGGAGCATGTCTCCCGGTGGCTGGATGCCGAGCAGGAACATGAGCCGGAGCTCAAGACTGCCGCGCAGTACGCCGCGTGGGCCGCGCTCTCACCCACAGGTATTGAAAAGTATCATCGCGGTGTTCTGTTCCGCGTTCCCCATAAGCTGGAGATGACGAACCTGATCCCGGTGGAGGCATTGCAGGCTAACGGGGTCGCGACGCTCGCGCTTCCCGAGCACCACTGGCGGCATCGCGAAGGATTCAAGCTGACCGATGCTGGGATGAATCTAACCCGGGCTCTTGATCAGGCCAACTACTGCATCAAGTGCCATAACCAGGGTAAAGACAGTTGCTCCACCGGCCTCAAGGAAAAGGACGGATCGTTCAAGGCCAGCGCGTTCGGGATTACGTTAGCTGGCTGCCCGCTCGAAGAGAAGATCTCCGAGATGAATCTGGTTAAGCAGGAGGGCAACACTCTCGGCGCGCTGGCGATTGTGACCATCGACAATCCCATGGCCGCGGGCACCGGTCATCGCATCTGCAATGACTGCATGAAGTCCTGCATCTTCCAGAAGCAGGATCCGGTGGACATCCCGCAGGTGGAAACGCGCGCGTTGAAGGACGTGTTAGAGCTTCCATGGGGTTTTGAGATTTACAGCCTGCTGACGCGCTGGAATCCGTTGAACTTCACGCGGCCGATTCCACGTCCGGAGTCCGGATATAAGGTGCTGGTTGTGGGGCTTGGCCCGGCTGGATTCACTTTGGCGCATCATCTCATGAACGACGGCCACACGGTGGTCGGAATCGACGGCCTGAAGATCGAGCCGCTGCCAGACGACGTTTCCGGAGTCACTGCTCACGGAGAACGAACACCATTCCGCCCCATTCACGATGTGAACGAGCTGTATGAGTCTCTCGACAACCGCGTAATGGCGGGCTTCGGCGGAGTAGCCGAGTATGGCATCACCGTTCGCTGGAACAAGAATTTCCTCAAGCTGATCCGTCTGCTGCTCGAGCGGCGCGCGCAGTTCAGCATGTTCGGCGGTGTGCGCTTCGGCGGCACCATGACCGTCGACAGCACCTTCGAAATGGGGTTCGATCATGTGGCGCTATGCGCAGGCGCTGGCCGCCCCACGGTAATCCCGATGAAGAACGGTTTGGCGCGCGGTGTACGCCAAGCGTCCGACTTCCTGATGGCGCTGCAACTCACAGGCGCGGCCAAGACCAACTCGGTCGCCAATCTCCAGCTCCGGCTTCCCATAGTCGTGATCGGCGGGGGACTCACCGCTATCGATACGGCCACGGAATCGCTCGCGTATTACACGGTACAAGTCGAGAAATTCCTCGAGCGTTATGAAATTCTTGTGGCCGAAAAGGGCGAGCGCGAAGTGCGCGCCGGATGGACGCCCGAAGAAACCGAAACCGCCGGTGAGTTTCTCATGCACGCGTACGCCATTCGCGCCGAGCGGGCGCTGGCCGCGCGGGAAGGCCGCAATCCCAAGCTGGCCCAACTGCTGAACACATGGGGCGGGGTCACTATCGCCTACCGCCGCCGTTTGATCGACGCGCCGAGCTACACGTTGAACCACGAGGAAGTCGCGCTGGCGCTAGAAGAAGGCATCCGGTTCGCGGAATTGTTGACGCCGCAGGAGGTCGAGCTCGATCAGTACGGGCATGCCGCCGCGCTTCACTTGAAGGCTTCTTCAGGAAGGCCAGTACGTATGCCGGCTAAGTCGATTCTCGTGGCCGCGGGGACGCAGCCCAATACAGTTCTCGGGCGCGAAGACCAGCACAACGTTTTTCTGGACGGCAAGTGGTTCCAGGCTGTGGGCGAAGACGGCAATCCGGTGAAACCCGAACGTGTGGCGAAGCCCGCGCAAGTTTCGGTGCTCATGTCGATCCGCAAGGACGGCCGCGGGATCAGCTTCTTCGGCGACCTGCATCCTTCTTTCGCGGGCAACGTCGTCAAGGCCATGGCCAGCGCCAAGCAAGGCTATCCGGTGGTTTCGCGCCTGCTCGCGCGCAGGCAGCCCTCGGCGCCTCAGCCCGCCGAGCTGCTCAAGAAACTCAATTACGAGTTGCGTGCCAGGGTGAAGGACGTCGTCCGCCTGACACCCAACATCGTCGAAGTGATAGCGGAAGCGCCCACCGCCGCACGCGCATTTCAGCCCGGGCAGTTCTATCGCCTGCAGAATTACGAGTCGCTCGCGCCCAGCGTGAACGGAACTATTTTGGGCATGGAAGGCTTAGCTCTGACCGGCGCCTCCGTCGATCGCGAAAAGGGTCTGCTCTCGACCATCGTGCTCGAAATGGGCGGATCGTCGGATCTGTGCGCGCTGCTCAAACCGGGCGAGCCGCTGATCCTGATGGGTCCGACCGGAACACCTACGGAAACGCCGGGCCAGGAAACGGCTTTGCTCATCGGCGGCGGCTTGGGCAATGCCGTGCTGTTTTCGATCGGCCAGCAATTGCGCGCGCAAGGATCGCGCACCATCTACTTCGCCGGCTATAAGAAAATCATCGACCGCTACAAGGTGGAGGAAATTGAGAAAGCCGCCGACATCGTGGTGTGGTGCTGCGATGAGGCCCCCGGATTCACGCCGAGCCGCGTGCAGGATAAGGCCTTTGTCGGAAATATTGTCGACGCTATTTTAGCCTACGGTCGCGGCGACTTCGACCCCGGCGCGAATGCCGTACCGGCTGCGGAGGCGGAAGCTGACATTTCGCTCCACTCAGTCGACCGCCTGGTGGTCATTGGGTCGGATGCCATGATGGGCGCTGTGGCGCGCGCGCGGCACACCGTTCTCGCGCCCTACCTAAAGCCCGATCACAAGGCCATCGGCAGCATCAATTCACCCATGCAGTGCATGATGAAAGAGATTTGCGCGCAGTGCCTCCAGCTGCACAAGGATCCGAAGACCGGAGAAGAGACGGTGGTGTTCTCCTGCTTCAACCAGGATCAACAGCTGGATCACGTGGATTGGAGCAACCTGCGTACGCGGTTATCGCAAAACGGCGTCCAGGAAAAGCTCACCAAGCAGTGGATCGACCGCTGCCTGCGGCAACTGGGCGTGCGGGCCGAGCCGCAACCCGTCGCGTAGCCCGTATACAAACCTAGTCGAGCACTTTAAGCGCGATCACCACGAAAATCGCGCTCTCTTCTTCGACTCCGGAAACCTTGCCGAGCACGGTTTTCTGGCCTTCCAGGAAGTCGCCAGAAGTCGTTAGCCCAAAATCCATGTATTGAAAGTCTCTTCCCACACCGGACACTGGTACTCGAAAGCCGATCTTCACCTGCTCGAAACGAACGTATCGTCCCGGATCTTTACGACCAACCGATTCAGGGTGAATGCGAATATTCACGCTAGGAAATGCACCGCCTGGGATAGAGCCAGGCAAGCGTTGTGACTGCTCCGTCACTTTGCCCTCCTGGAGACGGAGAGGCACGATATCCCAAACCTCGATGTCCTTGCACTGTGACGTTGCGGCGCGCAGTTGCTTCGCGACAGGTTCCAGATCGGCAGGGGGTGCAGGCGGTGCTGCTCCTACGTACTTCGTAGAGGAACACTTCAAGAACGTCATAGTCATGTCGATATTGCGACCAATGGCAGCTTCGCTCCCAGGCCGGTCCAACTCGGCCACAACCTTGCGCATCTGCTGGACCACGTCACTGGGTGCGTAGACCAAGATCGTGCGCAGGTTCTTGTCGGCGGACATCCTCGCGCCGAAGACTCCCAGCAGCTTTATTAGCCGGTCGAAGGAATCCCCCGTGAGCGTCTTCACCGGAATGATCACAGCTTCACGGGGCTCTTGCTTGACTTCAGCGGGTTTGTCTTGAGCCTGAAGCAGGCCCGCAGCCAAGAGAATCGCTATCAGAGTGCGCATAGTCTTGCTCCTTTAATTAACCAGCAGGATCACGACATCCGGATCCGGGGTTTCAATACGAATCGAAACCGGCACGGCTTCCACCGGCCGCGGCCGTGCGCGCTTCGGTCTGGGGGTGGGCCGCACCGGGGTCGCCGGCAGCGCAGGAATCTCAGCCGGCGGCAACACCTGCGCGATTTCAGGTGCGCTCACCTTCCGCACCGGCTGGCTGGCCTTCCCAGGCCTCAGCAAAAGGAACCCGCCGACGATACAGCCCGCGACTACCAGCGCAGCTGCCGACTTCCACACGAACATCCACAGTCTTTCGTGAATCCGCCGGTCGACAGAAGCGCGCACACGAGTCAGGGAATCGGCCGGAACCGGTTCATCCCGCATTTCGCGAAAGAGTTCTCGCATTTCTTGTTCGTTCATACGTCCTCTCGATTGAAGATGCCGCGGAGCCGCACCAGAGCCTTCGAGATCTGGCTCCGCACTGTCACCTCCGACGAGCCCAAAGCCTCCGCCACCTCCGCAGTCGACAATCCCTCGATTTCGCGCAGCACCACTGCCGCCCGCTCCTTGGCCGGCAACAAAGCCAACGCCGACATCAGTCGTCGCTTCTGCTCTTCCATCAAGACCGCAGCCTCGGCCGAACGGTCCAGGCTAGCCAAATCCGGCAGCTCTTGCGACGGCCGCGCCGAACGAGTCCGATCCAGGCAAAGATTCACCGTCACCCGATATAGCCAGCCTCCGGCCGCGGCGTCATTCGCGAATACCCGTCCGCGCCGATGCAGGCGCAGGAACACCTCCTGAGCCACGTCTTCGGCATCCGCCCAATTACCCAGAATGCGGAAGGCGGTCCGCAGCACCTGAGCTTCGCGTCGGCGAAGAACTTGATCGAACGACGCCACCGCTTCGCCCCGAATCTCGTTCATGAGGGCTGCTTCTAACATTCCTCTGCCAGATGAAACGTGCGGGAGGGGTAAAACGTTGATCGGAGGTTATTTTAAGCCGGCTTGAGCCAGGAAGTCCGCCGCCACCATGGCCAGCGGCCGATTCATCAAATCCACTTGGGCGTTCAGCTTCTGCATCGTGTCCGCGTGGATCTTCCCGGATAGTTCCGCCAAGGCGGCCCGGAGACCGGGTTCAGCCGCGATCAGTTCCTTCCGGACCATCAGGCAAGCCTGATAGGGCGGAAATACCTTTTGGTCGTCGGCTAGGATCTTCCATTCCGGCGTCAGATGACCGTCAGTGGCACGCGTGGCGATCATGTCCACGTCGCCCTTGGCGAGCGCAGCAAAGAGCTGCTTCTTGTCCAGGGTGCGCGGCGCATCCAACGGCAGGCGGTAGGAAGCAAGCGCCTGGAAGCCGTCGGACCGCGATTGGAAGTCATAGGGGATGCCCAGCTTCCAGCGCTTCGTCACTTTGGCCGCCTCGCTCAAGCTGGCGATCTGCTCCGCGCCTTGAGCGCGAATCACCATGGTGGAAGGATTATCGAATCCCAAAGGATCCAGAACCTCGATCTGCATCGCATCCATCTGTCCCCGCACACGCGTAAGTACGATCTGCGGATCAGGGTTGGCCTGTTCTTTGAGAATTTCGGATTCGATCAGGCCTGTGTACTCCGGATAAACGCCGACCACGCCGGAAAGAATGGACTGGTACAGGATCGCCGTATCGCCCAGTCCGGAGCGCCGCTCGACCGGCTGGCCCAAGCGATGTTCCAGGTGCTGAGCCACAATTTCGCCCAGCAGCATTTCCTCTGTTTCGTTCTTCGAACCGACCACGATCGGCTTTTTGGAATTGCAGGAAGCCAGGAACACGGCGGACAACAGGGCAGCCGAAGTCACGCGCAGCATGGCGAGCATCTTTCAACATATCATGCGGGGCGGGATTGTACGCCACCCGCACGCCACCCAGCCCTACCTGCTATTCTCAAATTCTTTGGCCTTCGAAGATGTCATTTCAGATTCGTCCCCTTAAGGAATTCCTCGTCAAGCCGGCGCTTCCCGCGGCGCTAAGCAGGCTGCCCGAACTTGGCCTCAACCTGATGTGGAGCTGGCACCATCCGCAGCGCGCCGTATTCCGGCGCCTTGACCCGGCCATTTGGAAAGCCTCGAACCACAACCCAGTGGTCCTGTTGGGGCGCGTTCCGCAGGACACGCTGGAGAAGGCGGCCCGGGATCCGCGCTACCTCGCCTTGTACCGGCGCGCCTGTGAAACGCTGGATGCCTATCTCGACCCTCAGAACGTTCCCCCATCGAAGATGCTGGTGGCCTATTTTTCGATGGAGTATGGCCTCCTCGACTGCATGCCCATTTACTCCGGCGGTCTGGGCGTCCTTTCCGGCGACCACCTCAAGGCTTCCAGCGATGCCATGTTGCCGCTGGTGGGCTTGGGCCTGCTGTATCAGCGCGGGTATTTCCGTCAATCGCTCGACCCGAACGGGTGGCAACAGGAGCGGACCCCGGTCAACGACTTCTATTCCCTGCCTATTACGCCAATGACGCGCGCGGACGGCAGTGAGCTGATCGTGGACGTGCTGGCGGGCGATACCGTGGTGTACCTCAAAGTTTGGCGGATCGATCTCGGACGCGTCCGGCTGTATCTGATGGATAGCAATATCCCCAACAACGCTGACCCGTTTCATCGCGACATTACTGGCCAGCTTTATGCGGGCGACCATCACAAGCGGATTTGCCAGGAAATCGTCCTGGGGATCGGCGGCTTGCGGGTGCTGAAGGAACTGGGGCTACAGCCGACCGTCTATCACATGAACGAAGGCCACTCGGCATTTCAGGCCATCGAGCGGATTCGCTTGTTGATGGCGGAACACCAGTTGAGCCTCGAGGAAGCGCTGGAGGCCTCGCGCACCAACAACGTGTTTACCACGCACACTCCCGTTCCGGCCGGTATCGATTTGTTCGACACGGGCCTGATGCACCAGTACTTTGAATCATATTGCCGCCAAGCGGGAATCGGTTTCGACGAGCTGATGTCGCTGGGACGCCTGAATCCGCAGGATGAGCAAGAGCCTTTCTCCATGGCCATCGCAGCTATCAAGGCATCCGCGTATAGGAACGCCGTCAGCCGCCTGCACCGGACGGTTTCGCAGCAGATGTGGGAAGGATTGTGGCCCAAGCTCCCGGTGTGGGAGATTCCCATTACTTCGATTACCAACGGCGTTCACCTGCCTTCCTGGATCAATGGCGATTTCGCCGTCCTCTATGACCAGTACCTGCAGCCGGATTGGCGCGAAGGCCACGCCGAACCGAAAGTTTGGGAGCAGATCGCCGACATTCCGGATTCGGAACTATGGGAGGCGCACCGTCGAAGAAAGCGCCGCATGGTGGCTTTCGTGCGGGAGAGCGTGACAGCCAGTGCCGTGGCGCGCAACGCCTCGGCGCCCGAGGTTCACCGCTTGCAGGACGTTTTGGATCCAGAAGCCTTGACCATCGGATTCGCGCGGCGCTTCGCCACCTACAAACGCGCCACGTTGATCTTCCGGGATCTGGAACGGCTTAAGCGGATCCTGGCTCATCCCACTCGTCCGGTGCAACTGGTCATCGCGGGAAAGGCTCATCCCCAGGACATACCCGGCAAGAGCTTGATACGCGAGATTGTGCAATTTTCGCGCGATCCGGAACTCTGGGGGCGAGTAATCTTCGTGGAAGATTACTCCATTCAGGTGGCGCGCGAACTGGTGGGCGGCGTTGACATTTGGCTCAACACGCCGCGCCGCGGCGAAGAAGCCTCGGGCACCAGCGGTATGAAGGCCGGCGTCAACGGCGCGTTGAACATGAGCATCCTGGACGGCTGGTTCGATGAAGCCGAGGATTCCGCGGGGGGGTGGGCGATCGGCGACCGTGAGCCGTATTCCCCGGATCGCGACGACGCACATGCGGCGGGGATCTACTCGGCTCTCGAGAACGAAATCGTGCCGCTGTACTATGACCGGGATCAGGGCGTGCCCGAGCAGTGGATGCGGCGCGTGAAGCAGTCGCTTCAGCAGTTGAGCGCGACATTCAATTGCCAGCGGATGGTCGATGAGTACGGCACCCAGTTGTACGATCCGGCGCACCGTGCTTTCCAGATCATCTCAGAGGGCGGTTTCCGCCCCGTGCGCGAGCGGGTTCGCTGGAACCGTGAGGTGGTGGAAGTTTGGCCCCGGGTGCGTTTCACCAATTGCAGCATCGATGCCGATGCGGTCTCGACCGGGCTTCCCGTGGCCCTGCGGGCAGAAGTGGATCTGGCGGGTCTCAAGGCGGACGATGTGCGCGTCGAAGCCCTGGTAGGCAGGGTTGGGCCGGAAGGGGAACTGGAGGAAGTGCAGGTGCTGGTTCTCGAACCGCGCGAACAACATGGAAGTACTGTTCTGTTCGGACGGGACATGGTCCCCTACGCCACGGGACGCCTCGGCTTTTCAGTCCGAATCGCTCCCAACCACTTTGAGGACCCCATTAATCGGCCCTGTAACGCCCTGCTAAAATGGGGTAGTGATCCGGTTGAGTAGCGAAGCCGGACTAAAGCCGCTCCCTAGTACTGCCGAAGTTACAGGTGAGCCTAAAAAGATTTTGCTGGATTCTGCGCTCAGTTCGTGGTACATAGTGATTTAGACGTTCTCGCGGGTATCCCAATACTAAATTGTTCCCCGTCTGGCTGGACCCCGCCGTCTCGCAGATTCCGCCGACCCAATTGAATCCGTCGAATCCCAGCACCGCTGTTCGCCCAAAGTGAACGACAAAGGAGTAAGCCAACCAGCATTCTATGGAAGGCGACCGCAAGTACCGGCAACGGGGCTATAACGACTCCGACCGTCCGCATTCCGACAACGGTTCGTTTAACCGGGAAGACCGTCCCCGGCCGCAGGGTCCGCGCCCGCCGCTTGACATCACCGGGCCGCGTTTACCGCGGATGGTGCAGTCAGTAACGGCGTCGCGATGCTACAACTGTTCCACCATGCTGGGCGAAGGGTTCGACTTCAAGGAGTGCCCCAAGTGCCATGTAGCGCTGCATTGCTGCAAGCAGTGCTCCTACTTCGAACCGTCCACGCGCTTCCAGTGCTTGAAGCCCATCACCGTCCGCATCGCGGCCAAGGATCAGGCGAATGAGTGCGAGCTGTTCAAGGCGCGCGTCACCGTGGCTCGCGACGTAGCCCATCCCGCCCCCGCGCCGGTCCCTCCCGCCGGCAGTAATGGTACCAGCCTTCCCGAACCCCGAAACGCAACAGACGCACGGGCCGCGTTCGACAGTCTGTTCCGCAAGCCCGAATAGATTTTCTTACGGCCAGTACTCCCAGCGGCCCGCGAAGATCACATAGGCGCTTAACACCGCGTTCGTAATTCCGTGTGCCACGATTACATCGCCCAAGCTTTTGCTCCGCACGATCCACCAGTTGTACAAAATCCCGGCAGCCAGGCCTACATCCCACAAGGCTCCATGTTCCACCGCGAAAAGCACGGCAACAATCCAGAACGCGCGGGCCGACCAAGCGCCCAGGGGAACCTTGCTGAAATCCGGCGAAATGATCCACCGCATCAGCCAGCCTCGCCAAAATAATTCCTCGGCAATAGGCACGAATACAGCCGCGCGAAGTGTGCGCAAGGCCAGCACGGCCCAATCTCCACGGCTCGACTCAGGCAGAGATGACACCACCGAGCCGGTTATGGAATTCGAAAAGAGGCGGTGGGTGTGGTACCCGGGGAAAACAAAGTCCGGTCCGATCCAAATCGCAAAGACTGCCACCCCGACCAACAACGACCCGCCCCAGTTGCGGACCCGGAAATTCAAGACTGGGCGCGCCACGCTGGCGAGTATGGCCGTCATCACCAGAATC
>Ga0105239_10010537_pt1 | contig 10335 bp, 23 predicted proteins | sample KBSC44metaG_FD_92761 | JGI IMG/M metagenome (GOLD analysis project Ga0105239, IMG submission 92761) | Corn rhizosphere microbial communities from Kellogg Biological Station, Michigan, USA - KBS C4-4 metaG | ecosystem: Host-associated > Plants > Roots > Rhizosphere > Soil | place: Michigan, USA...
TGTTGCAGATTGTTCCCGGAACACCCACCGTTGGTGCAACGTTGGCGAACCTGACCGGGGCTGCTGCACTCCCCGATTCGTCTGTTCTGTTGGCTTACGTCCTGGTTCCAGCCACGTTCACTGGGCCGTTCGTTGACGCCACCCACATTCTTGACGCCCGGACCACGTTCGTTGCGTGCGGGGACCGGCGTGTCAGGTCCACCGTTTTCTCTAGGGCAACAAACCAGAACATTGGTGACAACGCATCCAACACATCGACCATCACGTTCCCTGTTGCATCCACAGGGACAGCGGAAGGTAACGACTGGTTGACCGTCGCATCCGGTGTAGTGACCGTGAGACGTTCCGGTGTTTACACCGTTATTGGAACGGTGGTGTTCGCAGCGAACGCCACCGGTAACCGGCGCGCATACATTCTGGTCAACGGTGCCAGCTCCGGTTTGTCTCAGATCATTTTGGCGGCACCTGCAACGAACACAACGAACCTTCAAGTGTCAGGCGTTCTTTCGTTGACTGCCGGCCAAACGTTGGAACTCGCTTGTGGTCAGAACTCCGGTGGCGGTTTGAACGTGACCATAGCGTCCCTATCGGTGACCCGTGATGGAACGTTGGTGGCCTGATGAGTTTCATGGTTGGCCCACCAGCGATGTCGTTCGACCACACCCCTGTGGACACATCCGAGTGGGAGTTGGTGTACCGGTCTGTGATTGTCCGGTTGGGTCAGTCGTGGAACTGGTATGAGAACACCGCCCACGGTTCCGCAGGCATCGTTGACGTGACCATTGACGCTGACCGAAACCTTGTGGTCGAAACAGACTTCGATGACGCCACCGAAAAAATCCTGTTCGCTGGGGCCAACATTGACCAGCAGTTGACTGCGAAAGGGATCTTCGCTGGTGCATCGGGGGGTTCGTCCATCACTAGGTACGCCCTCCGGTCCTGCAAAGACTTGCCGGGGGGTTACCCGGCGTGGACACAGATCCGCCCTAACGGTTCCTGTTTCGATTCCAACCTTGACAACCTGTGGATTCAACAGGTGTCCATGCGTCCGGTGTCGGTTCAATGACCGATGAAACTCATCACAGCCCAAAACTTGCCCACCATCTTGACGATTGTCATTTCAGCGAACGGGCTCTACCTGCTGCGTGAAGTGTTCAAAAACTTGCGGCTGTGGAGGAAAGGGGTTTCAGACCATGAACGTGAAGCGGTCGGGTTCGTGGCATCCCAGTTGGAAAAATGTAACGACGACCTCACAACGGTTATGGACGAACGTGACCAGTGGCGGCAAAAAAGTGGCCGCCGCGATCACATCATCTTGGCTAATGGGCTCGACTTGCCGCACGATGGAACCAATGAACCTGTTCGAAACACATGACCGGGACCGGCGAGCTGAGGGTGCACGCGGGTTCTGGACGTCGTTGACCCTGTTGGGTTCGACAGTGTTGTTGGGGTTCGGTTTGGCAACAACCCCGGTCGCTGTGACAGCAACACCAAAACCTGTGGCGTCTGATCAGGCACGGGTGGAACGGTTGCAAACCAAAGTGACTGAACAGGAGAACGACCTACGCCAGTTGCGTACCTTGTTCCGTGAATGTCTCCAAACAGGTTGTTCACCGGTGGTGGAGGATACCCCACAAACGGTTCTCAGGTCCGTCCCGGCAGACCGGGGCGAGCGTGTGGTGAAGGTTGAAACCCGCACCGTGAACACAACCCAACCAGCAACCACACCGACCACCAAGGCCCCGCAGCCTTCACCGAAACCAAGCCGGACACCGGACCCGGTCATCAAGGAAACCACCGACACCGTCAAAGACGCCACCCGTGGTGTCGTTGAAGATGTCCTAGGTGGAGTGAAGAAAGCCACGAACCGCTGATGGGTGCATCAGACCGCACCCTGTATCAGGGGCACACGGTGGACCGGCTCACATTGCAGATCATCACCACCGCAAACAGGATGCTCAGGTTGGGCATCTACGGTGCCGAAACCGGTGACGTGACCATGATGCAAGGGTCATGGAACAAAGGCGTAGGCGCATCTGCCGGCACCCATGACAAGGGGGCCGTGTTCGATTTGACCCCATACAACTGGCAAAACCGGGTCAAGGTTCTCCGCCTGTTGGGTGTGGCGTATTGGGACCGTCCCGCGATCAAGGGTGTGTGGCCTCATCATGGGCATGGTGTGGTGTCAGGGATGGGTGATGCTGCATGGTTGGCTCAACAGCAAGTGGTCGCGTACGACAACGGTAGGAATGGGTTGGCGAACAACGGACGTGACCAGGATTGGCGACCCCGTGTTCTTCCTTTGGCTGTGTACAACGGGAACACGGGAGTGAAAACAGCGTCCGTGAACACCCAAGGCAGAACCCAACCAACGTATCTGACGACTGTTACACGCAAGGTCCCCAAGGGCACACACGTTGACGTGTTGATGGAGTTGAACGTGGCTGGGAAACGGTGGTCCGTCACAGACCGTGGCGACTTCGTCCCCTCATGGAAACTCGCTTAAAGCAACGACCGCACTTCGAACCTCTCGCGCACGAACCTTTCGATCTTTTCGGCTGCGAGGATTCCCCTGGTTTTGGGTGTGAATTCCCGACCAGTCAACGTGACTAACACGTCAAGGTCGAGACAGATTTCTTGAGCTGTCTGCACATCATCAGCCAACATCGGTTTGCCCCCGCACTTCATCGACAAGGGCACGAGCGGCGGAACCCAAGCTCTCCAGCCAATACGCATCCACAGTCGTTGTCTCCGCACCTGCCTTCATAGGTTTGTCCGTTTCCCTAAGCGCATCGTCCAACCTGTCGAATGCTTCCCGTGACACGGTGACCGGCTCAGACTCCAAGATGACCCACGTTGCCTCGGAGAAACCGAACCCCACTTGCTCGGACGTGGACGAAAGTTCAACCGTTGCACCGCCCGCACACCCGGCCTTGTCAACGATCAGGATTTCTGCCAGATGCCAAATGCCGTAATCCTTAACGCCGATCGCCACCACTTGCCCGACTCGTAGGTCGTCCAGTGACGACGCAACACGGGGGACTTGGTCAGTCATTTTCACCACCCGGGCAGCGACGATGGCCTCAATTGCCGGAACAATCGCAGCCACGATTAGATCGTCTCGACCTGTCGTGTAAGCGTCAGAATCGAACAACATCTGCCGTATGGATTCACGTTCTTCGCCGGTGAGCATTTTCACCACATCCAGTCGTCGTGTTTTTCAGCCAACACAGCAGCCCACACAGCCAAACCCATCAACACCACACCAATGAGAACAGCGACAGCGAACGCAGGCCAGACAGTCAAAAAGTTGTGAATCATTCGGGGTTCCTCCGATTGTGTTGGTACATCCGTTCCGCACGTTTACATTCCTCATCTGGGACTTCTCCACGACGAATGTGCAGGTTGTACGACGAATGAGACGGAACATGATCGACGGGTGTCACCTTCAACGGTGCCGGTTCGTCTCCGAAGTCGAACAGGTCGAAACTGTCGTAGAGGTCTGGGGGGATCACGGGGACACGGATCATCCCTTTTTGTTTCCAGTGGCCGTTGAAACCGAGATCCTCAGGACGCCCACTCACAGCGGGCACTCACAGAACTTCACCCAAACACATCCAGGTTCGGTGTACAGGCGTGCCGTGTCCACATTGTAGATAGTGGCTTCGGGCAAGTCGCCCCAACCATTAGGGCCGAGGTACTCTCTACTGGCCCGGTCTTGTATGAAGAAAATCTCGCGCATGGTGGTTCTTTCTCTAGGTGGTGTGTTCACGGTACCAACACCAGGGTGTGACGGGAAGTGTTTCCGTTAAACTAGTTTTTGCGTCCTGCGGGCTAGGTGGTTCTTCTCCGGGACGCAAAGCGAACCCCTAGCCGAAACCTCAGGTTTCACAGCCGGGGGTTCGCTTCATGTGTAGTCACCTTCACAGTTGAAACACACCCAATGCCCGTCCCACCGGAGCGCGACCACAGTTCCAGGACGTTCCTCATACCGTGAAACGATCCACCCATTCTCCCGCGACTCTGCCGGCTGAGAGTGCGTCTCATTGTGGTGCTTCCTGCATAGAAGAATTCCGTTGCACGGACAGTGGGTGTGGTCATCTTTGACAGCTCGACCACGTCGGTGGTGCCAATCCGTGCCCGGACCACCACACCGGAAACACCTTCCCTGTTCGCGGGTTTCAACGACCAACCGCGACGATGCCGGGATTTCGTTTCTGACGGCCTGGTTTCGTTTCGGGGCAGTACGCTTCGCCTTTAACGGTGTACGGCGCTGCAAAGGGCCACCACGGGCCAAAGGGGACCGTTTCACGACACAAGGGCAGAACGTAGCGAATCAACAGCAGCCTTAACCGTGTCCTCAGGAACAGGCAACGCTTTAGGTTCAGCCACGTCCAACGGTTCACCGTCCCGGATACGGCGTGCTTGTTCTTTGCGCCACTCAACCCAAGCAAGGTTGAACTCTGGCCCGTCTTCCATCGCTGTCAACCACTCAGGTGGTTCAAGTGCGTCCAAGTCTGCGACAAGGTTGACGGCGTTCGTTGCCTCCTGGATCTCGATGCCACGCAGGATGTCTGCCGGCATGATCCAACGATGCTCACGGGAATAGTGGGCGGTGATCTGTTCACGGCAGGCGTGGAAGTCACAAGACGCCAGGACTGATGTCCATGCGCGGACAGCTTCGGGTGAGGGTCCACGGTTGTCGAACTCGCCAGCGAACGCTAGGAGTGCCGCTGCCTCTGGTGCTGTAACCATCGTTCACCCCTCCAATTGCAGGGTTTGGGAACCGTTCTCATTGTCCCACAACTCTTGAATCAGTGCTATATGACCGTCACGTTTGGATTCGGTGGTGTTCTTTCGTTGGGCCTGCAACCTGAGTTGGTCGTATTTCTCTCTGAGCTTCGGCATTGACAGGATGACGCCGCGCCAGAATTCGTGGGATTGTGACCACAGGATTGCGCCCCGAACGTCTTCGTAGGGGATTTTGTCTCGGTCCAACATCAACCTTGCTGCGTCCCGCCACGCCTTAGTGATGGTGTAGTCCCGGGTCGAACCGTTACGGCGTAGTTCGTCTATCAGCAATTGGCAGAGTGCTTGGACATCTTCACGCGGCGGCGTAGCCGACGTGAAAGGTTCTTCCTGGTTTTCTTCTAAATAGTCTTCTAATGGATGGTGTTCTATAGACCGGTTGGTTTCCTCACCGACGGATAAACCGTCAGGTAGGTTTCCTACCGGTCGGTTATCCTCACATTCAGGTACCTGGAACCAAAGAACAATGGTTGCGAATGTGCCGTCCGGTTGGCGTTCTTTCACGACACGCCGATAACCGCACTCGGTCAATTCATTCAAAGCTGACTGGACTGCGATCTGTCCATCCTTGTCAGATTGGTTCATCAACCAGTCTCGGGACGCTTCCCATTCACCAACGTTCGACAGAACTAACGCCAACAGGCCACGGGCCTTGAAAGACAACCGTGTGTCACGCAACGCAGAATTGGCGATCTGTGCAAAGGGAACGGAAGGTACACGCTGTATGCTCATAGGTGAGCGGCCTCCTGATTAGGTTTGCTCCAAGCCCCCAGCCGAGACGCGAATATCGGTGTGGGGGCCTTTACTTCTCCCAGTCTACCGTTAGTCGTCTCCGTAGTCCGCGATCTCAAACTGGCAATCGTCATCACAATCGTCATCAGGTTTGTAATCGTCGGGATCCTTGTTGAACTTGCGGGCTTCGTCTTTGACCGAATCAGAATCGTCCCCGTCGTCATCGTGGTCCGAGTCGTCTTTCTTCTCTGCGGGTTTTGGTGCTGGTTTCCACTGACGGACCACAGGTGCCGGCGTAACCGTTTGAGACGGTGTAGGCGTGGCGGTGGGTTCAGGTGTCACCGTGACCGTCACAGTCCGCACAACAGGCCGTTGCGTGTCTTGGGCGACTGTTGCAGCCATCCAACCCGCAAGGAACACCAAGAATGCGACAGTCGCCCCGATAGCCACGGTGCTTGATGCTCGTCGGTTCATGAGATTTTCGCCCATCCTGGTAGTGATAGTTCGATGGGTTCAGACTCGCCGGGGTAGGAGTCAACCATCGACGGATGCAGGAACCGTTGGAGTGCGAGATCCCGCAAAGCCCGGCCGCGTTCTAGGAATGGTTCGTCCAACGTTGCGACGGTCACATGGTGGGGTGGTTCTTTGGAAACGAACACGAATGTGAACGCATCCAGTTCAAGGCCGGCGGCTTGGGCGGTTTCAAGGTAGTGGGCTGCGGACAGGTCATAACCGTAATCCAAAACCGTGCGGGTCAACGCATATAAACCGGGACCGGACTTGGTGGTTTTGATGTCCACACAACAACCGGTTAGCAGCCGGTCGAACCTGCATTTGGACGGCACGCAGTCTACTTCTGCGAACACAGATGTCTCGAACGTCCCGGGAAGGTCCACCAACAGGCGAGACGCTTCCCGATGGTGCCTGAGGGCTTTCTCCATGCCGTCCACGATCACAAGGTCACGTTCCAGGATTGCGTACTCACCTGCCGCTTGTGCTGCCGCGTATTCGGCTTGGGCTTTCTGTCCCTGCCACGTTGCAGCATCAACCTCACGGATCGGTACGTCCTCTCCGGTGAATCTTTGGTGGAGGATTGATCCAAGGTCAGCCGCCGTGGACCCGTTGAACGGTTTGAAATATTCCGGCAAAAATCGCTTAAGTTGAGACGCCGAAACCCAATCAGTTTCCGTTAGGTAATGCTGAAACGAAAGGTCTTGGTAGATCCCCGGCTTCATGCGCGCTTCCTGACGGCAGGGTATGGAGAAACCAAGCGCTTCTGCCTAGTCTTCTCAGCATTGTTTAGCCGAACACACTCACGGCATTGGCGCTTTGTCCCACCAGGGGCTGTGTAGACATTATCTGGATTGGTGATGTCATGGCCACGCTTGCACTTTCCACCCGTGGCCTCGTTCCAGTTTGATGCACCTCGTCGGATGTTCTCTTGGTGAGTCACCAATTCCAAGTGGTCTGGGTTGACACAGTGACGAACCCGGCAAAGGTGATCCACCTGCAAACCTTCGGGGATTGCACCAAAAGTAAGTTCATAAGCAACTCGGTGTCCGGTCCGCATAGTGTCGTCCCACCTGACTTGGGCATATCCATTGTGGGTTTTGCTGCGAGTCCAGAGAAGACACCCGTTTTCGTCCTTGGCTGTGGCCGACCAGAACTCTTTCTCGGTCTTCATTTCTGGACGACCCGCCACAGCAGGGACGCACGCCCGTACCGGGACTTCGCTTGCATGGACGGGTGACGCTCCACCAAACCCTGTTCAACCAGTTCACTAACGCGGGTGCGGACACCAGAATCAGACACGGGACGCACGGCGCGCACCTTCTCAATGATCTGGTCATGTGTCATTGCCCCGAACAGGTTCAATGCGTGCCAGATCATGTTCTGCAACGTCAAAGAAGTTCCGGTGTTGTGTTCGTATGCTGCGGCCCACGACGTGTACGGGTCTGTGTCCCGCACCGGGGGATGGTTAGACCTCATCGCTGGTCCTCCATCGTGATCGTCACGTCCGCACGCAACCAACGAACGTTACGGCGTTCCACTTTGTCCCAGACGGAACCGGTACTCTCCCAGTCGCCAATTTCAACGTTGGTCACTGTCCAACCAACTGGCGTAAGCCAATCAATCTCGTCCTGAACAGCCTTGTCGGCTTCGACAGGATGGTCACAGATCACCTGGGTGTGGACCTTCATTCGCCTGCCTCTTTCTTCAACAGGTCACCGTGAGCTTTGATCCGATCCTGGATAACCTTCGGTGCTTTCCCGACCTGTTCACGGGTCCAGAATGCTTTGAGGTCATCCACGTCTGTGATCGTTTCGGCGTTGTCTGCCAACACATCCCAATCACGAACAGGGGTTCTTTGGGGTTGCCTCTGTGCTGTTTGGGCGTCGTCGTCATCTTCTGTGACCACACCTGTCATGGACCCCAACAGGTACCGGCGTGCATAGGTGACACCGGAACCAATCTCCTGCGGCGAACGCCCGTACAGGGGGAGGGCACCTTCCAAAGTTTCACCGGACTCATGCAACAGGACCCCAACGAGTTCGTACCCGTCACCATTCGCCCTGCCGAAGGTTGAGAACGCTAACCCATGTTTCGACAGCAACGGGAACACCGTGTGAGTGATCGTCGCAAGGTCCGCGTAGGTGTATTTGAACTTCCCAGTATCGGCTGTGCGGTCTTTGCCGACTTTGGGGAGTTCTTTCTGGAACGCCACCAACGCGGTAGCAAGTGTGCCGGACATCAGTTTGCCCACCCTTCCAGGCTCATAGCCTCTGCGGTTCCGCCGCCGCACTCGCGGAACACAACTGACAAGAGTTCGTCCAACTGGTCAGCGGTGAGTGCGTGGAAGTGGACGTTGTATCGGGGGACGTTTTCGTGGTTCTTCATGGTGGTTCTTTCTCTAGGTGGTGCTACCAACGATAACACACAGGTTAGACGTTTTGTTGCTCCAACACACGTTTCAGTGTGCCCGAATCCACCGACAGTTTGTGTTCGTCAGCCCACGACAAGATCGACTCAACTGTCCACAGTTTCTCAACACCCACAACAAGGTCAGGTGCCGGCAACCGCAACCCACGCCCACCCGACTCACGATTCCACCGGTACACCGTCACCCGATGCCTAGAAGGAAACAACTCAATGATGAGTCCCAAATTAACCAGGGGTTGGCAGCTCATTCGGTCTCCTTGTCGGTGCCGTTCAGGAGGACGCGGAGTTTGGCAATCGCATCAGGGGCCGCGATGAAATAGGTGCCGCCGTAGTCGACGGACATGTCCTGCTTCCCCCACTCATCTGCCAGCGCCTTGATTCCGGCCTCAAGGTGGGCGACACGGGATTCGGCTGCTAAAGCGCGGTCCTCGTTCTCGCATGACTTTGAACACCAACGGGTCGCTTCCATGTCGGTGGAGACAACCTTGGCGATCAGGGACTGAACACGTTCCTCCGCTTCCCGTACTCGTTCGATGAGTTCAGGCAGGGCGTTGAACATCGCAGCGATCAAGGCGGCGTTCTCATCGCTGCACACTTCGGCCAATACACCCTTCGTGGTGTAGACGAAATGGCGCACCGTCTCGTAGTCGTTGTCGGCTGCATTCGGGTATGTCTGCCCGATGAAAGCCTCGCCCGGTGTGGCTGCTTCGTGCAGTGCAGCCAACTGGTCAAGGTCGATGCTCATGCTTCCTCCTTCGGGTCGTACTCGTTGGCGAGGGCAGTTGTCCACTCAGCCAGTTCCTCCATGCCAGCCATGAACGCTGTCGCCGTCGGATCTGACGCGATGACTGGTCGAAGGTTGATGCCCGATTGCGCCGCGCTTACTGCCTTTTCGACCGTTCCGCGCAGTCGCTCACCGAACTCGGCCCTTGCCTCCGCGACATGGGCAGCGATGATGGACTCGACATCCATCGCAAGGTGCGGGTACATGACGATCCATTCGGCATGCTCTTGATCGACAGCACCGGCGATGCGGACAGTCCTGACCAAAGTGGCGCGTTCTTCGTTGGTGAGTGCGATCCTGTCAGTCATGGTCGGCCCCTCTAATCACTTCGACCGCGATGTTCACAGCAGTCATTACTGCGCGGTGCTCGTCGCTCCCACCGAGCAGCCGAGGTCGGGTGCCGTCCTTGACCCGTTGGATTTCACCTGAGGCTAGGCCACGTTGATAGTGCGCACCGCACCATTCTCGGGTGACCACGACTCGTTCACATCCATCACTGGCGCACTTCTCGTCGTTCATCCTGGTCGACCTTTCCTGAGCTTCGGTTTCCCACCGTGATTCCAGTTGGGTATCAGTGGGTGGTGTTTCTTCGTAACTCATCTGTCCCCCTGGCGGTCGTTTTCGCATTCGGACGATTCGACCCACCAGTCGGTCATCTTTGACGGGTCCCCCAACTGCCGTTCACACCAAGTGGACGGGCACACCCAGTAGGCGGTTTCGTCCCTGATTTCTGCTTCCACGTCCCCTGTCCAGTGACAGTCAGGACACTCAACAGGAATCGTCTCAGTCGTCGTTTGCATGGTGGCTCTTTCCTCTAGGTGGCGTGTTAAACACACTATCATTCACCCATCTGACACACCACAACCCCAAATACCAAACATTTTGGGATAACTTGTCAGTTATGAACCCTTACTACGAAGACGACTCGGTGACGCTGTATCACGGCGACTGCCTGCAGATTGACGCCTGGCTAGCAGCCGACGTTCTGGTGACGGACCCGCCATATGGGATTGGATACCGAGCTCAGCGTCAAGTAACCCGAAGCGTGGGCGGAAACCGCATCCGCAACA